>Ga0302324_100009679_pt1 | contig 20099 bp, 12 predicted proteins | sample Palsa_T0_1_FD_201949 | JGI IMG/M metagenome (GOLD analysis project Ga0302324, IMG submission 201949) | Peat permafrost microbial communities from Stordalen Mire near Abisko, Sweden - Palsa_T0_1 | ecosystem: Environmental > Terrestrial > Soil > Palsa > Peat permafrost | place: Sweden: Abisko...
GGCCGCGGCGGCATTCTGCGGGTTGCCAGCCTCACTCAAGACCTCACCGCGATCTGCCTGCGCTATGGCAAGCGCCCTAAGTGCTTCGCGGTCCTTTGGATTCAGTCGAACAAGAGGGTCAGCGAGCGATATCGCCTTTCCTATGCTTGACAACGCACCTGCGGGATCTCCCAGATTCTGCTCGTAGGGATTTCCCTGAATGTTGGCGAGGCGCGTGTACGCGTCGACGAGATCGATCTGCGTCAGGCGGTCGCCCTGCGCGTCCGCTGCCATGCGGTCAAGATGCTCGAGGACGCGGGTAACGAGGAGTTTCTGCACGCCTGTCGAGCCGGGCAGTTGCTTGATAGCTTCGTCGAGCTCGGAGAGCAGGCTGTTGCTGAGCTGGCGAAGATCGGAAGAGCGGGCTTCGGCCTTGCGGCGTTCGAGGTTGGCTTCGCGCGACTGCCAGAGAATGCCTGCAATGCCAGCGACGAGTGAGGCCGCGAGCAGCGCAGCGGCAGCAATGCCCACGCGGTGCCGCACGATGAACTTTGAAGCCCGGTAGCGGAAGGTTCCACGCCGCGCGGCGACAGGCCGGTGATCGAGCCATGCCTGCACATCGACGCCGAGTTGCTCAGCGGTGGTGTAGCGCTGCAGCGGTTCTTTGCGGAGCGCCTTCATCACGATCGCTTCAAGATCGGGATCGAGAGTGCGAGCTGTGCTGAGTTTTCCGTCCGGGCCGACTCCGTGTGCGGGCTTGCGCGGAGGCTCTTCGCAGATGACGCGCAACAGCTCGGCTGTGGTCAGCTCTTTGAGCTCGTACGGAAGCGAGCCAGTGACCAGGAGATAGAGAAGAACGCCGAGGGAATACGTATCGGAGGCTGTCGTGATTGGATTGCCAAGCACCTGTTCGGGACTGGCGTACTGCGGAGTAAAAGACTGATAGCCTTCCCGGGTCATCTCGCTGCCGGGGTTGGCCAGAGACGGCGAAAGGAGCTTGGCGGTTCCAAAGTCAAGCAGGCGCGGCGTGCCGTCGTCGACCACAAAGATGTTGTCGGGCTTCAAGTCGCGGTGGACGACGAGGTTCTGATGGGCGTATTGCACGGCTTCGCAGACGCGCAGGAAAAGTGCAAGGCGATGCTGCAGCGTGAGGTTGCGCCCGTCGCAGAAGCGATGGATGGGAACGCCGTCGACGTACTCCATCGCGAGGTAGAGGTCGCCATCGGTGGTGATGCCTCCATCGAGCATGCGCGCTATATAAGGATGTTGGAGACCGGCGAGGATCTGGCGCTCCTGGCGGAATCGCTCGCGGAAGAGGTCGGTGGCAAGAGGGAGATCGATGAGCTTGATAGCGACGCGCTGCTCGAACTGTCCGTCGGCGCGGTGAGCCAGATAAACGGCGCCCATGCCTCCGCGGCCGATCAGGCGATCGAGCCGATACGGGCCGACCAGGCGCTTTGCGGCGCTCGAATCGTCGGCCGTTCCGGCGTTGATGCCCGATCCGGTACAGGAACCAGTGCGGCTGGCTTCCGACTGCTGTTCCTCTTCCCTGCTGGCTTCGATCAGTAGACGGACTTCGGCGGCCAGCTCGGGATCGTCGTGGCAGCGAGCCTCGATGAGCGCGGCACGCTGGTCCTCGGGAAGTTCGAGGGCCTCGTGAAAGATGGCCTGCATGCGGAGGAAGCTCTCCGTTGTTTGCTTCATGGATGGAGACCCCATACAAGGCTTCGCGCCCTATTGAAGATAGCGGCAAAGGGAAGGAAAGCGAATCATGCGCTGACCGGATCGCCGGGCATTTCCGGATGAATGCGGCGAAAGAGCCAGCTCCTGGTGAATTTTAGATCGCGGTCAACGGTAGCCTTGGAAACACCCATCAGCGAGGCCGTCTCTTCGGCGGTGCAACCAAGGAAGTAGCGCAGCTCCACTAGCTGAACCTTTTCGCCGTCGATGGCGGCCAGGTCGTCGAGCGCGCGATTCAGGTCAAGCAGCTCTGGGCTGTCGATGTTGATCCAGGCCAGATCGTCGCTCAGGGGGATCCGTTCGCGGTCGCCGCCTCGAATCTGCGCCTGGCTCTCGCGCGCGTGGTCAATCAGAATCATGCGCATGACCTTGGCGGCAAAGGCGTAGAAGTGGCGGCGATCAGCCCAGTCGGCCTTCTTCTGCTTGAGAAGGCGCAGGTAGAGCTCGTGGACCAGAGCGGTCCCTTGAAGAAGATCGGGATTGCGTTCGCGGCGAATGTAGGCAGCGGCCACCTGGCGCAGATGGGGATAGACGAGCGGCATCAGCTGTTCGAAGGCGGAAGGCTCGCCGTCGCGCCATTTGCCGAGCAGTAATGTGATCTCTCCCTCGCCTGCTTGCAATCTCTCCTCCGTCTTGACGGTAGCGCACAGCCGAAGTCCCTTCTCCAGCTTGGATGCCGACAAAGCTCGAGCGGAAAAAACGGCGCGCGACGATGAAGAATGGCTCGTAGCGCAAGCGTACCACTTACGGCAGTGTTTTCACAGGTTTGGCGGCGGAACAGTTGCGCCCGCTGTTGCCGGCTGAAAGCAACCTGGTCGGAGTGAATGTTTCGCAGTTAACGGCCGTTCGAATCATCCGAACGAGGGGAATCACTCGGATCGCGGAGGATGCGCTCTCATTTTTCACGCAAGCTCACACGGGCTCGGGATATGATGCGGTGGACTAACGAGGAGTTCCGCTTCTCAGGTCTCACGGCTCACCCGAATGGTATCGGAACCACATTGAGAACGTCAGCCCAGGCATGCGCAATCATGCCCGGCCGCAGGCTCTTGCGCCAATGTGCGAGGATTCCGTAAAGTGCCCCAAGCACTGATATCAGAATCACCTGCTTGACTCCTTGGTACCAATGGCAGATTCCGAACAAAACGGCCTGTGCCAACATGGCGAACGCGGCGCTTCGCGTCGAGGCCAGAAATTGCTTTTGGAAATATCCGCGGAAGACCAGCTCCTCGCAAAACCCGGAAGTCATCGACATTATGACCCAGAGGGTGACTTCAATTGCTCCAAGCGGCTTTATGAATTGGAGGGATCCGGCATGACTGGGGCGCCCCACAAAGCTGCTGAGCTCCCCCACAGCGGCAAATACAATCCAGGACGCCATGGCAATCGCGATGTCGCGCAACACTTCTTTGATGTTGCTCCAGCGTCCGCCTACGATGTCGCAAAGCCGGGTTGCGCCTGGGATCATACCGCCAAGCCAGATGTACGCGGCCATCGCCCACTCCCAGGCTATAACGAATAAATAGTGGAGCGCATTTCCACGGTGCTGCCCGGCGGGCGCAAGGCTGTTGCTTTGCCATCTGAAAGTGACACAGACAAACACCAACAATATGATCAGCAGGCCCAGAGTGTGCCACCAAGGTGCGATCCGCGCGGCTTTTGGTCCCGCTTTCGGCGTTCCTGGATCACTCTCCATTGGTCACATCCAAACCGTCCGAATCCTGAGGGGTCCGGGTTGGATTCCATGGTTGCAGTATCTGCGCAATTTGTTTGGTCTCTTTGGTACAGGCCGATCACCAAATGAATTCCCCAGGCGGCTCACGGACCAATGGAAGCAGCTTCTTGTGACACATCTGCCTTCGTAGCACCCGTCCTTTGCATAGCGCTGACGAAAAATATTTTACCGAGAGAGGACGTTTTACCGGTGACCGGTCATATGGCGTACACCGAACTGCGTCAACTCTTTGACGTCCAGTTCGCCATCGTGATTGATGTCGAGGCTATCGAATTCGGCGCTCATGAAGGCCATGAACTCGGCCCTGGAGACTTTGCCGCTCTTGTCGGTATCCATCAGAAGCAACAGTTGCTTGGCCTGGACCTCCCCGGCCTCAACCTTTTTTTCGCTCGGCTGTTCAGTCTGGCCGGCGAAAGCGGCGCGGCCACTAAGGGAGACGGCGGCAGTACCGACCGCTCCACATAAAAGAGCTCTACGATTCATTTCAATGTCTCCTGCCCCTGGAAGCGCTGCTCTCCAGAGGCTGTTCCCCATTGGGCAAACAGCAAATGATCGTTTGGATGGGAAGAAAAGTCAAGGCGCGGTGCAGAGCGGCATTTCGGATGGACGAAAAGATTCGAAGAGCTCAGAAGGCAAAATCCGTCCCTACGCAACAGGACCCGGCACATGCCGGGTCCCGCGGGAAAGGAGTTGGAATGAGTTAGAAGCGGACCATGATCGCGATCATAGACGTGGTCTGGTTGGTTCGCAGATCGGGCCACCAGAGGGAGCCCAACGCAGCGGGTGTGCCCGGGGTTCCAGTGTTGCCGGCGGACAGGCCATAGCCCTGGCAATTTGCTTCAGCCTGAGCCTGGCCGGATACGGCCACGCCCAGGGAGTTGGTGTAGACGTAGCCAGCGCCTGCGTCTCCGCCGGCAGCGCATTGGTAGTCTGCCGGATTGCCGTTGTTGCCGCCGGGAGGCGTGACGGCTCCACAGGGCCCGTTGAGGCAGGGCGCGTTCGCGTTGAAGGGATTAATACGCCCACGCCCGGACCAGTACGGCACGTCGGACCATCGGTACGCCTCTTCAAGCCGGATGACGATGAACTGGCTTGGCATGTAGTCGTAGGTGATGGTGCCGTCGTGCATCTGAGCGCGGTCGTTCGCGTTCTCGGTGAAGTACGGGGTGCCGGTTGTCGCCGTTGAACCGTTGATTGAGGGTACCAGGGTGAGGTAACGGCCGGGGTTATTCATCTGGCCGCCGCCGAGGGTGATGGCGTGCTTGTCATGGTCGAACCAGAAGCGTGTGTAACTCATCCAGCCGGCGAACATCTGCTTGGGTCGTCCGTCAGGCGATCCGTGGCAGCGGACGCCGCCGTTGTAGGTGTCGGTGGTGCCCGTCATCGGAGATTGGCCCTTCGGGTTCAAGACGCCGTTTGCGGTGGCAAATGAAATAGGACCGCCGCCGTATTCGCAACCAAGATCGCCGGTCATCGTCCAGGCAAACTTGTCGAAGAACTTCTTGGGGTCGTCATAAACCTTGTACTGCATGGTGTAGTCGGCGTGGACACGCGAACGTCCGGGGAATCCGGCGTCGTCTTCGCCCAGTCCGTAGTTGTTGAAGTTGAAGTGCAGCTTTGGACCCGGCCGCCAGATAATCTGGCCACCCAATCCCGGCTTGCCGTTGTAACGGGCGTAGGATTGCCAGCCGTTGATGATCCAGGGCTCGATCTTGATCTTTGTGGTTGGGAAATATTGGATACGTAGACCGTTGAAGAACCAGGGCGTGTTTGACGACACAAACGACGGCTGGTAGCTCCAGTTGTCAAAGTTGTAGTAGCTGAACATGCCGATGTAGGAGACGAAGATACCTGCGTCCACATTCAGGCCGTGGGCCACATCCCAGTGATAGCCGCCCCAGGCTTCAGAGAAGTATTTGTAGGCATCCTTCAGGTCCCACTGGCCGCGGTTGTAGCTGGCGTCGTTGCGAACCGTTGCCTGCGAGAAGAGGCCGTCCATGTAGAGAATGCGTCCGCGGGTATTCTGGATGCGGAAGTCGCCGCCTACGCTGGCCTGCTCAAGTTGCCACTCGTCGGAGCGGTACATCTCGGTCGAACCCACCATCGAGTCGTCTTCGGGGTGGTTGTAGTCGAGGATGAAGTTCGCGTCAAAACGAATTTCAGGTGTGAAGTACTTGGTGGACATGGGGCTGTCCACGTTGTGGCCGCCGCTGTTCAACCAGGTCTGGTCGAAGTAGCCGAACGGAGCAGCTTTGGTCGTGGTTTCAGCAGTGATCTCCGGGGGCGGCGGCGTGGCAGCTGCCGGAGGTGTCGCGGCAGCCTGGCCAACAGCCATGGTCCCGGTTCCCACGGCCTCGGCGTTGCGGAGTGCGTCAGCGTCTTTTGCCGCGTCGGCTGCGTCGTCAGCGCCGGTGCGGGCCTTGAGTTCGGCTTCGAGCTGAGCGATGCGCGCCTTCATCTCGGAAAGTTCCTTGATGACAAGATCACGTGATATTGGGGCGGCGACGGCTCCTGCGGGACTGTTGGCCGCCGGCGTGTCGGTGGTGGCAGCAGGCGTGGCATTCGTGGAAGCCGTGGTCGAAGCTGCATCGCTGCCGGACTTGGCTCCGGACTCGGGCGCCGGCGACGCTGGATATTCAACCAATGCTGTCTGAACCGGGGTTGCGGGACTGGGAGCTTGTTGAGCCTGCGCGTGGGAGCTCTGTGGCGCCAGTCCGCAGCAGGCAAGGGCCAGGGCGGGGACCGCCTTCCATAAGTTGCTTGTCATTCAGCCTCTCACTTTCAGTAAAAGATTTGGGATCTGATGATTCGGGGAAGCTTTTGAACTGCCGGATCGCGAGACAGGGATTTCCCTTCCTGCTCCGCAGGCTTGCAGGTATGGCCGTATGTCTGGTCCGGGAGCGCAGGGAGAACGAATGAAGAGGCCTGACAGTCTGCCGAATTTCGGTTCGCCTGGTTGCCCGAAGACAGGAAGTTGTGGGTTGACGGCGTCCCCTCAGGAGGGGCCGAGTTACTGTGATTTCTTTACACAGTAAGCAGATCGATATAAAAATCCCATATAAGTATTGAACAAAGTTATGAGTAACTCGTGAGTATTATGTGAGTAATTCATGATCCAGCGCCGGGCGCACTGCGGCCGTATGTTCTAAGGTGACGACTTACCGAGGCAAGTGTTATGTGAGTTATGAGGAATGGGACAGCGAGTCGGTCTCGTTTGGTTGGTCATTGAACCGGTAGCCTACATATGCTTCGGTGAGCAGATAGGCCGGTTCCTTCGGGTCGTCTTCAATCTTCTTGCGTAACTGGCGGACGAAGGTGCGCAGGTACTCGAGTTCGTTGCCGTACTCCGGCCCCCAAACCGACTTGAGCAAGCGGGCGTGTGGGATGGGCTCGCCGGCATGCATCATGAGGTAGTGAAGCATCTCAAACTCTTTGGGAGTGAGGTGGATGGCGCGTCCGCGCTTCATCACGCGATACTTCACGGGATCGAGCTCGAGGTGGCCGTGGCGGATCGAAGTACCGCGGTTATCGTCCTGGGTGTTCCTTCTGCGAACAGCGGAACGCAGGCGGGCAGTAAGCTCGCGCAACTGGAAAGGCTTGGTTATGTAGTCGTCTGCGCCAGCGTCGAGTGCAAGCACCTTATCGTCCTCGCTGTCCATGACAGTAAGCATAAGTATGGGCAGCCGGGCGATCGCGTGGCGGATAGAGCGGCAGGCCTCCACGCCTCCCATGCCGGGCATGTCGACGTCGAGGAGCACGGCATCGAACCAGGTGACGCGAACGAGCGAGAGCGCCTCTTCGCCACGAGCTGCTTCAACCACTGTGAAACCCATGCCGGAGAGCGTCACCCGGAGGGCCCGGCGTGTCGCGCTGTCGTCGTCAACGATGAGAATGGTGCCCTGCCCCTCGGGTGCTGAACCATTTGCGACGGACGGAATGGTGCTCATATCTTCCTCCTTGCGTTGCTGGGGAGTGATAGGAAGAAGGTGGTTCCCTCCTTCTCGTCGCTTATCACCCAGACATGCCCGTGATGTGCTTCCGCGGCTTTCCTGACAATGGAGAGGCCTATACCGGTGCCGGGAATGACTTCTTTCGTCTCGGATGACCGATAAAAGCGTTCGAAGACCTGTTCGCGATCTTCAATTGGAATGGTCGGTCCAAAGTTGTGCACGGAGATAAGGACCTCGGTCCGGCTCCTGCGGGCGCCGATTTCAATCGGAGTACCGGGTGTGGAGTATTTGCGCGCATTGTCGACGTATTGAGCAAGGATCATGGCCAGCAGGCCGCGATCGACTCGCACGCTCAATTCGGAATCGTCGATTGCGATTGTTATACGGCTTCGTTCATCCCGGCCTCTTGAATTTTCGGCAAGAACTTCTTCGACGATGCTCTTGAGGTTCACCTCTTCCATTTCGAGGTCAAGCTCCGAGGCTTCGAGCTTGGCGGTCTTCAGCAGGCGCGTGCAAAGCATGTTCAGCCGGACTGCTTCATCGTCGATTAGGTGGACCAGGTCACTCTGCGAAGCGCTGAGCCCTTTCAATTCCAGCAGCCCGGAACTGGCCGTCTGCACGGCAGTGAGAGGGGTCTTGAACTCGTGGGCCAGTGCGTCCATCACGGCGGCGCGAAGCTGCTCGCTTTTCCGTGCGCTCTCGGCGCGCTCTTCTTTTTCGAAGGATTGGTAGCGATCAATCGCGATAGCCGACAAAGAAGCAAGGGCGTCAGCGACCAGTGCGCTTGACTGGCCGCGCAGCACGAGCGCGCCAACAGCGCCATTGGCTGTGCGCAGGACTCTTTGCCGCGTTTGTGTTTGCTGGTTGTCCTTATCGAGGCCGGCTTCGAAACCGGCCCTTGCCAGTTCTTCTTCGTCACGCTCCCAATCGCCGGCGCGGTCGGTCCGATTGAGGTTTGAGTCGAACAAGGCGACCCCATTCGTCGAGAAGATCCTCTGAACGAGCACTACCAACTGCGGCCCAGGCGCCTGGTGGAGGTCCATGAGCAGTGAGTTGCGGCTAAGTTCGTACAGTTGCTCCATCTCCATCCGATGCTGCGCAGCCATACGCGAACTGTGGAGTTCCTTCGAGGAGAGCCGGCTGATGACAAGGGCTGTCGCCTGAAACGTGCCCAGCGCAATCCAGTCCTGAGGGTCCGCGATCGCAAATCGAAATAAGGGGATCGTGAAGAAGTAATCGAGGCAGGCCGCGGAGAAAATGGATGCGAGAGAAGCCTGCCAGACGCCGAAGAACAACGCGGTGGCAACGACGTAAAGAAGGTAGAGAAAGCCGATGGCCGTCAACTTCAAACCAATGGCGAATCCCAGATACGTGAGGATTGCAACGCCGCTCGCCGTAGCGAGAGTGCGGAATACAGTTTTAAGGATCGACGAGGAAGACTTCCATTCCGCAAGTTTGGGTTTTGCCATTGCGTCTTCATCTGTCCGTCTGAGGTGTAGTCAGAATATCGTCGAGTTTGTGAGGAATGCATAAGGGATACATAGTGACGATATATGGGATCAGTGCCTTGATGTTACAAGGGGACGCCGGCCAGACCGGCATCCCCCAAGGTTCGTGCACTCGACCGTGGGCGGCGGTCAAGTGCAGTCATTGCCCCCATATCATTTGGCGGCAGGGGCAGGAGCCGGGGCAGCTAACTGGCTGTATTTTGCAGCGAGCACGCCGGCCTCAGTAGCCTTGTAGGAGTAATACTCGTAAAGGTTCCGTGCCGAATCGACGGGCCTTGGGTACTTGGCAGCGATCGACACGATGTTCTGGCCGCGGCGGTCCCATTCCTGCTTTTCTTCAGCAGCTTTCGCAAGATAGGACTTCTGGAGCTCGCCGTAGGACTGGGCAAGAGCGGCGTATTGCTCAGGCGTGCGAGCGTCTTTGGCCATCTGCTTAACCTGGGCGGGCGAGGGTTGAGGTGTCTTGTCCGCAGGCAGTCCATAAGCGGTGGCTGCCGCCGCGGCAACTAAGGCAAGGGTCAGGATAGATGCTGCGACTACGCTGTTTTTCATCGTGTTAGAACCTCCAGATGATGAAGTATGTCGTGCAAGAAGTGATGGTTGCATGAGGGGAAGAGTGGGAATTAGCTCAATAAGTGCAAATTTTCTTCTCACTTACTTCATGCTTTTAACTCCGAATGGAATCTCCCGGACTTTGGCTCCAAGAACTGATCGTTGAGAGACCTTTACGCGAAGTTTCAGGTCCCTTTACCGCATGAATCCTCAGAAGTGCCAGATAATGTCGGCCGCAAGAACAAGGGCCTGGGTCTTTGCGCCGATGCTCTTCATGGTGTCCACAGGGCTTTGCCCGATGGGCGCGTTTTGCATGGCTGAGACGGTGGATCCGGGATCGATATCGAGCGCCCGCAGATCGTACTTGCTGAAAGCGTGAACGTAGCTCAACTCGGGGCGGAAAGTGACCGTGGTTCCCGCCCAGAAATCGAAGCCCACCATGTGCTCCTCGTAGATTCCAGGGGTTCCGGTGCGCTGACCCTTGATGTCGTTGACGATCTCATTTCGGATGTTGAGCGAAGCACTATCGTGCCAGAAGTTGTGCTCGACGTAGTTAGTGATGGCCCACTCAGGCGCGTAGCAGTAGGCGTGCCTGTACCCGGTATAGGTGTTGCGCGGATCCTCGCAAACCGCTCCGAAATTGAGTGTGGTCGGCGTGACGGGTGCACTGTCAGGACCGTTGGGGTAGAGGAATTTGTAGTTGCTGACGTTCTCAGGCCAGGGCGAGGTGACCTTGTTGTAAGGCACGCCGGTGTTAATCCAAAACACGCTCGGCGTGTCTCGCATGTACTGGTACCAGCCCTCCGTGTCGGTGTGCCAGTGCGGAGCAATGCGGTGGTACCAAGTGAGGTAGAAGGCAGTGAGATTGTTGTAGGCGTACTTGCCGTCGTTGAGGGTGTTGTCGCAAAGGTTGAGCGCATCTCCGCCGTTGCGCCAGGTGTAAATAGCACAGAAATTACCCGTAAGCTTTGCGTCGTGGGTCCACGGCGCGGTGTCGCAGCCGGGCGAGACGCCGGCCTGCAGCGTCCAATGGTCGTCAATCTTGGTAGTGATGTTGGCTCCGACCATGGTGTAACAGTCGACGGTGTAGAGGATGGAGTGCGAGTAAGAGTAGTTATTTGGGGCGAGTTGAGCCTCGATATCCGGGAGGGACACGTAGCGACCGATGCGCAGGTCAGATCCCTGGCCAAGCTTTGGGAAGTAGAGATCCGCATAGACCATGACCGGGTCGTAGCCGTACTGGGAGTCCTTGACGAGAAGCTGCTGCGACAGGATGCCGTGAGAAGTGGTGTAGCGGTAGTCCTGGCCGTAGAGGCTCGCGATGCGGAAGCCCCAGTCAAAGTGCTCGGTCTGAGTAACGTCGGCCAGGCGCTCAGCATAGAGGGCAAGCTGATCGAGGACAACGGTGTTGGGGTACGCATCATAGGCAAGCGGTGCGTTGGCGGGAATCCCCTTGCCTGCGTTACCTCGATTATTCGTGGAGCCGTTAGCGCCGATTGCGATCCAGCCGTACCACTTGGTCCTGCTGAACTTCAGTGGATCCTTGTCGATGGCCGTTTCCAGCATGTAGGTGTTGTAATCGGGAACTCCAATCTCCTCGGTGCCTCCAATAGGCCAGTCAGACGCCGGATAGGGAGGCGATGGAATTGGAGGCGGAGTCCCGCGGCGTTTCGGAGCATTCGGGTCAACGGGAGTGACTCCCGTCCAATCCGCGAGATAGGCCCTTCCCCAGCGCGTGAAGAATCCGGGCTTTGCCGCAAGTACAACGGCGGCAGAAGTGCCTCCCGTCGATCCGTTGGGAGCAGGCGTAATAGTCGCCGCAACTGCGGAAGCCTGACCAGTTGAACCCGGTCCAGCCGGCGCAGCCTGCGGGTCAGAAGCTGCAGTTGTCGTCGAGTGGCCGGAATTTGCCGAGCCGGAACCCGCCGGCGCGGCTGGCTGGCCCTGATCGCCCGAAGTGCTGGAACCTGGGGTGTTCGTGCTTGTGGCTGAATCTGGTGTGGGGACGGTGCCCGGGGTCGAATTCGATGCGGTCTGAGAAGAAGAGGCAGAGACGCTTTGCGCATGGCAATCGAAGTGCGATGGTGCCGAACAGAGAAGGATTGCGGATGCGACTGCTGTGCAGAGGTGCATCTTCATTCTGTGGTGATCTCCGTGATGAGGGTGCGCTATGACGGGGAGGTGACGGCGCTTATCGATGCTGCTACGGTTTCTTGCTATTTCACTTATCCGTTACTTAGGCCTGCTCGTACGGGCTGTGAAGACGGCGCGCGGGACACTCTGCAAATGCTGGATTCAGATCCACTTACAGAACACACTTCTCCGAGACGCCCTTACTCGGGGGAGTAAAGACGCGATCCTCACGTGAAACTCATCCGCTGTGTCTTGAGTATTTAATTTTGCCCGTGAGGGCCGCATGAGGGGTCCGATAAGGCGATATGGGTTTTATGTAATTCTCTGCCCGGCCCTCTTTTCCCTGGCAGGCGAACAGAGGAACAGGACTCGCCCGCATTTCTCATACGCGGCTCTCCGAGGAGGAATTCGAGGTCTGGCGAGGTCTCGGAGGGTCTGGAGACCCTCCGGACAGCCGGCGAGGACGCCGGCGCTACGATTTTGGGCTCTCTGTGAGAAATCCGGACTAGAACTCCCAAGGGATGCGAGAAATGGCGAGGCGGAATGGAAAAGGGCCGGCACGCAAGAAGTCGTGGTCAGCCCTTTGAACTGTTGCCCGGAGGCATCTCCTGGCACTGGTGGATTATTCGAATTCGATCTGTGCGCGAGCCTCGTTCACCATCTTGATGAAGCGGCCGGCGAGCTGTTCAATGCGGTTGGTCTGGCGATGGAGCAATGCTTCCGGGGGCAGGAGTTCCCTGCCCACGCCGATGGCGCTGGCTCCAGAGCGAATATAGTCGAAGGCGGTGAGTTGGTTTACACCGCCGGTGACGATGAGCGGGACCTGCGGCAGAGGAACCTTTAGGGCGCGAACATAGTGGGGGCCACCGACGGTGGCTGCGGGGAAGATCTTGACGAAGTCCGCGCCCGCCTTCCAACATTCGATCACTTCAGAGGGTGTGAGCGCGCCGGGGAAGACGACGACGCCAGCCCTCTTTGCGCAGGCCACGACCTCAGGAATGAATCCAGGAGATGTGATGAAGCGGGCTCCCGCGTCAATGGAACGCTGGGCCGCGGCTTCATCAAGGACAGTTCCCGCGCCAACTACGAGATCGGGGAACCGCGAGGCCAGTGTCTCGATGACCTGAAGCGCCTCGCGAAGGGTTAGTGTGACCTCCACGATTGGAAGGCCGGCCTCATAAAGCTTTTCTGCGGCAAAGATTGCATGATTGGGAGCTGAAACACGGGCGCAGGGCACAATTCCAACTTTTTCGATCTTTTCGCGAACTTCTTTGCTATTCATCTACCCTCCGAGTGCCGTGTATTAACCGCTTCATCGACTTTGGCCTACTCTGAAGCCCATTCCGCCTCCGGTGCCGGGAGTACATCGTCCTTGCCCGCGAACCAGACATATAGGGTCGGGAGAAGGAAGATTCCAATAACCAGGTTGGCCAGCAGACCGCCAACGATGACAATAGCGAAGGGCCGCTGCGAGTCCGAACCGATAGCATGGGAAAGCGCGGCGGGGAGCAGCCCGAGTGTTGCCACAAGCATGGTCATCATGATGGGGCGAAGGCGCAGTACTGCGCCCTTGATCGCTGCGTCCTCAATAGCGTAGCCGCTGGCGCGTAATTGGTTAATGAATTCGATCATGATCACGCCCGTCTGTACCGACACGCCGAAGAGTGCGAGAAACCCGACGGCCGAAGAAACAGAGAAGTTGGTATGGGTGAGGAACAGGGCCGCCGGGCCGCCGACTGACGCCATAATGACCGAGACGAGAATCAGCGCCGCCCATTTATAGGATCGGAACATGGCGTAGAGGATGAGAAAGATGGTGATGATGGTTACCGGGACCACAATCGCCATGCGCGCGTTTGCGCGCTTCTGGCTCTCGTATTCGCCGGCCCATTCAAGATGGTATCCGGCGGGAAGTTTGACATTGTGCGTGACCTTGGCAATCGCTTCTTCGACGGTGGATCCCAGATCGCGCCCGCGGACGGAGTACTTGATGGCGATATACCGCTGGCCGGATTCGCGATTGATCTGTTCTGCGCCGTCATCGGTTGAGATTCTTGTCAACTGAGAAAGCGAGACTCGCTCACCCGAAGGGGACAAGAGCCGAATATTCTCAATAGCTTCGCGCGTGTCGCGATACTGCTGCTGGTAACGCAGCGTGACGTCGAATCGAGCTTCGCCTTGCTGAACCTGAGTCACAGCGTTCGCGCCGACCGCTGTCTGCACTGCATCCTGGATGTCGGAAACATTGATGCCAAACCGTTTCGCCGCGTCACGGTCAACCTGAAGATTCAGGTTCGGCTGTCCGACAATACGGAAGATTCCCAGGTCCTCCACGCCCTTGACGGTCTGCATCTGCTCCTGAATTTCGTTAGCCTCCTTTTCGAGTGTTCGAAGATCGTCGCCGTAAAGCTTGACCGCCAATTCGCCCTTTACGCCGGAGACTGCCTCTTCCATGTTGTCGGAGATGGGCTGAGAGTAGTTCCACAGCACCCCAGGGAAATTCGAGAGTTCTTTATCAAGGGCAGCGATGAGGGCTTCCTTGTCCTGATTGAAAACGGGACGCCACTCTTTCTTGGGCTTGAGATCGACGAAATACTCCGTATTAAAGAAGCCTGCGGTGTCAGTTCCATCATCGGGACGTCCTGTCTGGCTCACAACCTGCGTGACCTCTGGAAAAGACGCCATGACAACGCGCGCCCTGTTCGTGAAGTCTATGCTTGGCGTGGGGCCTTCACTGGGGGCCAGCGTACCGCGCACCCAGATAGAACCTTCGTCCAGGTGCGGCAGAAATTCTGACCCGATCGGGCCGCCGACCGTCAGGTAGACGGCGATCAGGAAAAGGAATGTTGCGATTGCGAATGTGATGTACCGATGCTCGATGGCGGACTTGACGCCTATGCGGTAATTGCGTGTGAGCCAGAGCATCACCGGGTTCTCCCACTCTTTTGCGCCCTTGCGGAAGAAAATGCTCGCCAGCACTGGAGCGATGAGGAGAGCGAAGACCAGCGCACCGATCAGGGCAAAAGTCACCGTCCAGGCCATCGGCTTGAACAGACGCCCTTCGACGGCTTTGAGGGTAAAGATAGGCAGATACGATGTGATGATGATGCCGCGCGCAAAGAAAACCGGCTTCATTACTTCGCGAGCCGCGGTCGCGATCTTATGCATCGGCGGCGAGTTGTCTTCCTTGTTTGCAAGGTGCCTGACCATGTTTTCGATCATGACCACGGAGCCATCCACAAGCATGCCAAAGTCCAGGGCGCCCAGGGAGAGAAGGTTGGCCGGGATATGGCTGAGGTCGAGGCAAATGGAGGCGAACATCAGGGCGAACGGAATGGTCAGCGTAACAATGATTGCCCCGCGCACGTTACCCAGGAAGAGAAACAGGATGATCGCGACCAGGATCATTCCTTCCGTCAGATTGTGTTCGACGGTCTCAACGGTGTAGGCAACGAGCTTCGAGCGATCGAGGAATGGAACAATCTTGACGCCCTTGGGAAGGATCCCGTTGTTCAGGGTGTCCACTTCCTTGTGAATCCCCTGGAGCACGGGGTCGGAGTCAGCGCCTTTTTGCAGCAGGACAATTCCTTCGACCGTATCAGGGTCGTCGTAGATTCTGCCGTCTGTGCCCCGAATGGCCTTCCCGATCTGACCCAGGCGAATCTTGGCCCCTTGCGATACGGTGGCAATGTCCGCGACCGTGATGGCGGCGCCGTTCTGTGTTTTGATGACCGTTTTCTCAATGTCCTGAACGGTCCCATAGAGGCCAAGCGATTGGACGTTGATTTGTTGCGAGCCCTGTTCAATAAAGCTGCCGCCGCCATTTGTATTGTTGTTGGCGATCTGCTGCTCAACCTGCCCGATCGATAGTCCATACGCCACGAGCTTTTCGGGGTCCAACTTAATCTGATATTCCTTGGTGGGACCTCCGAAACTGGAAACGTCCACCACGCCTTTTACACCCTTGAACGACTTCTCCAGCACCCAGTCTTCGAGCGATTTTTTCTCCATTACATCGAAGGAAGGATTGCTGCTTTCAAGCGTGTACCAGTAAATCTGTCCAACCGGGCTCCAATCGGTTCCCATTTGCGGGACCAGGTTTGCAGGTAGGTTAACCTGGCTCAGGCGTTCAAGTGTGTGCTCGCGATTGATGTCGCTGGTAGAGTCGTCGTCGAAGATGAGCATGAGGCTGGATATACCGGCGAGCGTCGTTGAGCGCAGGTGAACCAGGTGCGGCATTCCAGCCATCTGGATTTCGACTGGAACCGTAACCTGGCGCTCGATTTCCTCGGCGCTGCGGCCTGGCCATTGCGTGATGATTTGCACATAGTTGTTGGCGACGTCGGGATAGGCTTCAATCGGCAATCCGCGGAAGGCAATTACGCCCCACGCAAACAGCACGACGGATGCTGCTAGCACCATTGCCCGATTCTTGAGCGCAAAAGCAATCAGGCCACTAATCATTGATTCCCATAGGCGGTGACAGTGACACGGGCGCCGTGTACGATGTCAATTCTCTCGATCTCTTCTCGTACTACCCTACTGGTCATCTACCCTCCGAGCCTGGGCCGATCAAACCTTCAGCAAGCATGATCGCCAACGGAGCTCTGGATGGTCAAGAACATCGAAGTCCCGGCACGTCAAGGCCAACTGCTGCGAGAGGCAGTCAAGACCATTGCCCGGCGCGAATTGCGATTTGCGGAACGGCTCGCATTTATGGATGCGGGGCGTTGATCGGCCGCTGCGCGTACCGCTCCTATTCCGAGGCCCACTCCGGCTCCGGGGGCGGGAGCACGTCACTTTTGCCGGCGATCATCACATAGAGCGTGGGAAGGATGAATACGCTCATGGCCAAAGCAACGATGAGGCCGCCAACGATGACGATGGCAAAGGGCCTCTGCGAATCGGAACCGATGGCATGGGACAAAGCCGCCGGGATGAGGCCGAGCGTTGCCACAAAGCTGGTAATCATGATGGGCCGAAGCCGAAGAACAGCGCCCTCAACGGCTGCATCGTGGATCGTGAAGCCGTGCACGCGGAGCTGGTTGATGTACTCGAGCATGATTACGCCCGTCTGCACGGAGACGCCGAACAGCGCGAGCATGCCAATGGCGGCCGAGACGCTGAAGTTGGTGTGAGTTATCCAGAGCGCCAGTAGTCCGCCGAGAGGGGCGAGTAACTCGTTGAGAAGAATGAGGAAGGCCCACTTAAATGAGTGGAACATGACGTAGAGAACCATGAAAATGATCAGGATTGTGATGGGCGTGACGATGGCGAGGCGGGCGTCCGCGCGTTGCTTGCTCTTGTACTCGCCGGCCCATTCGGTGTGGTACCCGACAGGAAGCTTCACCTTTGCCTTGACCTGCTTGATGGCCTCTTCGACGGCAGAGCCGAGGTCGCGGCCGCGCACGCTGTACTTGATGGCGACGTAGCGGGATTCGCCTTCGCGGTAGATCTCCTCGGCGCCGTCGGTGGTGTCAGCCTTGGTCAGTTGAGAAAGTGAGACGCGCTGACCCGAGGGAGAGAGGAGCCGGACGTTCTCGATGGCCTCACGGGTATCGCGGTACTGCTGCTGGTAGCGGAGCACAACGTCATATTGCGCTTCGCCCTGAAGAAACGTCGACACGGCGCCGCCACCGACTGCGGTCTGAATCGCGTCCTGCACGTCGGCCACGTTAATGCTAAACCGGGCGCAGGCTGCGCGATCAACGACGAAGGTGAGGTTCGGCTGGCCGATGATCCTGAAGAGCCCCAGGTCGGCAATGCCGGGAATCTGACTCATGACCGAGACGATCTCGTTGCCCTTTGCCTCAAGAGTACGAAGGTCATCGCCATAGATTTTGACCGAAAGCTCGCCCTTGACGCCGGAGACTGCCTCTTCCATGTTGTCTTCGATCGGCTGCGAGAAGCCCCAGATGACTCCAGGCATTTTTTCGAGCTCTTTATCCATAGCGGCAATCAGTTCTTCCTTGTTCTGGTGGAAGGCGGGCCGCCACTCTTCCTTGGGTTTGAGGTCGAGAAAGTACTCGGTGTTGAAGAAGCCGGTCCAGTCGGTGCCATCGTCGGGGCGGCCGATCTGATCGACGACCTTGGTGACTTCAGGGAAGGAGGCCAGGGTGAGGCGCGCGCGCTCGGCAATGCGGCGACTCTCATCGGGGCCTGTGGAGGGGGCGAGCGAGCCGCGGGCCCAGATGGCGCCCTCGTCGAGGTGAGGCAGAAACTCTGAGCCGATTACGCCGCTGAAGCCCATGAACAAGGTGAGGGCGAACATCACGACGCCGAAGCCGAGAGTAATCCAGCGATTCTCGATGGCCCAGGTGACGCCGTTGCGATAGCGCGGCGTGAGCCAGTGCATGAAGGGGTTGTGCCACTCCTTGGCGCCCTTGGTGAAGAAAATGCTGGCCAGGACCGGCGCGATGACGATGGAGAAGGTGAGCGCGCCGAGCAGAGCGAAGCAGACGGTCCATGCCATCGGCTTGAAGAGCTTCCCCTCGACGGCCTGTAGCGTGTAGATGGGCAGATAGGCGGTGATGATGATGATGATTGCGAAGAAGACAGGGCGCTGTACTTCGTGGGCGGCAGTGCCAATTTTCTCAAATGGGGTGCGGCGATCGTTCTTCTGTCCCAGGTGGCGGATGATGTTTTCAATCATCACCACGGCGCCGTCAACGACCATGCCGAAGTCGAGAGCGCCGAGCGAGAGCAGGTTGGCGGGAATGTGGTTGAGACTCAGACAGGTGGCGGCGAAGAGCAGTGCGAAGGGAATGGTGCAGGCGACGATGAAAGCGCCGCGCACGTTGCCGAGGAAGATGAAGAGAATTATGACGACAAGGATGATGCCCTCGGTGAGGTTATGCAGCACGGTGTGGGTTGTGAAGTGAACCAGGTCGGAACGATCGAGGAACGGGACAACTTTGACGCCCGGCGGCAGAATCTCTTCGTTGAGCTGCTTGACCTTGGCCTCGATCCCCTTGAGCGCGGGATCGGCATCGTCCCCTTTCTGCAGCAGCACCTGGCCTTCGACCACGTCTGGCTGATCGATGATTGTGTTTGTCTTTGGATCGCGCCAGGCCTTGGATATCTGGCCCAGCCGGATCTTTGGGCCCTGGTCGACGATCGCGATGTCTTTGACGCGAATGGGGGCGCCGTTGACTGAGACGACAACCGTGTTCTCGATGTCCTGCACGTTGCGAAACAGCCCCTGCGCTTGAACGTTAATCTGTTGCGGGCCCGCCTGGATAAAGCTGCCGCCTGCGTTCGCATTGTTGCTCGAGAGCTGATTTTCTACCTGGGAGATACTCAGACCGTAGCTGATGAGCTTATTGGGATCGAGCCGTACCTGGTACTCCTTGGTGAGACCGCCAAAGGTGGCCACGTCTACGACATGTGGCACGCTCTTGAACTGCTTTCCGAGCGTCCAGTCTGCGATGGACTTCATCTCCATCACATCGACCTCAGGGTCCTTGCTCTCGACCGTGTACCAGTAGATTTGCCCGGCTGGGCTCCAGTCGGTCTGCATCTGCGGCACCAGCCCAGCGGGAAGGCTCACCTGAGTGAGGCGTTCGAGAGCTCGCTCGCGGCTCCAGCTGTCATCGGAGTCGTCGTCGAAGTTGAGCATGATGCTCGAAATGCCCGCAAGCGTGAAAGAGCGAAGGTTGGCGAGATGTTGGATGCCGGCCATCTGAATCTCGATGGGAACCGTAACCTGCTTCTCGATGTCTTCGGCAGAGTGCCCGGGCCACTGCGTGATGATGTTGACGTAGTTGTTGGCGACGTCGGGATAGGCGTCGATGGGGAGATTCTTGAATGAGATGGCGCCCCAAAAAAGCATGAACGCCGCAATCCCCAGAACGAGCATCCGGTTTCTGAGAGCAAAGTCAACTAGAGCTTTGATCATTGGTTTTCCAGGGTCGTTTCGAGTTCAAGGACGTTGGAAACAACCTGCTGCCCGCTCTGAACGCCGGAAAGGATGGTCTGCTTGCCGTTGACGATTTCGCCGACCTTGACCTCGACGCGGCGGAACTTGTTGCCGGGAGCGGGTTCGAAGACCCAGTCGCGATCATGAAGGTGAAGGACCGCGGCCGCAGGGACCTGGGCGAACTTCTGTTCCCGCCGGCTATCGAGCGTCGCAGTTACAAACATCCCCACCTTGAACATGCCGGGGTTGGGAACTTCAATGCGCACCTTGGCGGTACGGATCTGCGGATCGAGGACCGGGCCGATGTCGGAGACATGGCCGATAAAGACCCTGTCCGGGTACGCGTTCAGCTTGATCTTTGCTTCCTGGCCGAGGGCGATCTTGGGGATGTCGTTCTCGAAGACATCGCAAACCACCCACACGCTGGAGAGATCGGCGATGGTGAATGCAGTTGCGGAGCCCGAGAAAGTGACACCGGCGGCCGCGGCCTGCGTAACGTTCTGCTGGATGATGACGCCGGAGATGGGTGCGTAGACCGGCACTACAGAGGATGGATGCTCCTTGTCGACGCCGATGGTCTCGAG
>Ga0302324_100009681_pt1 | contig 20098 bp, 16 predicted proteins | sample Palsa_T0_1_FD_201949 | JGI IMG/M metagenome (GOLD analysis project Ga0302324, IMG submission 201949) | Peat permafrost microbial communities from Stordalen Mire near Abisko, Sweden - Palsa_T0_1 | ecosystem: Environmental > Terrestrial > Soil > Palsa > Peat permafrost | place: Sweden: Abisko...
GCAAAAATCCAATCCAGGCACCTGGGGGGATTAGAAAACGGATGTATATGATTTTGGGGGAGATAAAAATTCCGAATCCCGGCAAAAACGCATTTTCGCAGGGCGCCGCGTTCGCCGCGCATTCGGCTTCCATTGATCGATGTCGGAACCAGCTGGCTACTTTGCCCCCCGTTTCGACATCCGCCGTGGCTCCGACGCTCGGTTCGGCAAAAATCCGATCCAGGCATCTGGGCGATTAGAAAAGGGATATATATGATTTTGAAGGAGACAAAAATTACGAACCCTGGCAAAAACGCATTTTCACATGGCGCGCCGCGTTCGCCTTCCTCGGGGGATATTCGTGGCTGAAGAAGCACTCCTGCCCGACGACGTAATTCGGTGCGACGCTTGCCCCGTCCTTTGCTACATCAAGGATGGGCGGACCGGCGCGTGCGACCGCTACGCAAACCACGCCGGGAAATTGGTTCGGCTCGATGCGCATGTGATTTTGGACCGGGCGCTGGAGCAGGGCGAACGGGTAGTCCCCTTCCTCGACGCGCACCGCGAGTGGGATGGCCGGATCGTCGCGGGGCCGGAGCAGTTCGTCACCGCGATCGGTGCGGGCACCACGTATCCGGACTACAAACCGGCGCCGTTTATTATTTCGTCGGAGGTGAACGGGATCGACATGGTGACCGTGGTCACCGAAGGAATTTTCAGTTACTGCGGGGTGAAACTGAAGATCGATACCGATCGCTTTCTGGGGCCGGAACAAAATTCGGTGCGGGTGGAAGGCGAGGCGGTGGGGCACGTGACCACCGCGGAATACGGCTCGCAGATGCTTTCTCTGGGCGGAGTGCTGCACCTCACCGGCGGAAGTTTGCGCGAAGGCCGCATTACCTGCGAGACGCTGCTCGCCCTGTGCAACGGCCGCCCGGTCGAGTTGAACATCGATGGAGGCGCGACGGTGCTAGTGCAGGCCGGACACGCGCCGGTGGTCAACGGCGTGAAGGAAGAGCGCATGCGGGTCGGGTGCGGCTCGGCGACCATCGGCATGTTCGCGATGCAGTGGATGGGGAAGATCGACGAAGTGGTGGTAGTGGACGATCACATCACCGGCGTGCTGTCTGAGCATCAAGCCGGAAAAATGCTGGGCGTACCTCCGACGGGAATCAAAATGAAAGGTCGCAGATCCACGCCAGGAAGATATTTTCGAGTGGCGGAGCCGGGAACGAATTGGGGCGGGACAAATATTTCGGATCCGCTCTCCATTCTGCATCCGTTCGATCCCAAAACCGCTAAGCCGGGAACACGGATGCTGATGGTCAGCACCACCGGCGAGCACGCCGCCTATTACGAGTTGGATGAAAATCTGCAGCCGGTAGAAATGCCGCTGCCTGCGGTGCTGCGGGAATCGGTGGCGCGTATCCAGGAAAACTGCGAGCCGGCAATGTGCACGGTGATGTTCATGGGCGGAGCCGGCGGATCGTTGCGCGCAGGGGTGACGGAAAATCCGGTGAAGCTGACGCGATCGGTGCGCGACACCTTGACGCGGGTGACGTGCGGGGGCGCGGAAGTTTACGTGTGGCCGGGCGGGGGCATCACCCTGATGGTGGAGGTGACGCGCTTGCCGCAGAATGCATTCGGGTACGTGCCGACGCCGGCGATTGTCGCGCCCATCGAATTTACGATGAAGCGCAGCGACTACGCCGCGCTCGGCGGATACATGGATCACGTGCGGACGTTGGAATCGATCGTGAACGGCGGAGAACAGCGTCACGTGGCGCCGAAACCGGAAAATCCCTGGCCGCTAGCGACTCCGGCGGCTAGCGACAAGGAACGGCAATGAGAGTGCCGCCGATGGTGCGCATGCTGCCGGATGGACGGCGTCTGCATCTCCACGATGGGCCGATCGATGCGATCGCCGAGGCGTTCGGTTCCCCGGAGGAAGTGCGCAAGGCTTACGATGCCGCGACGCGGCGATTTGCTACCGTGCTGGACGAACTTTGCGAGGAGCTCAGCTTACTGCGCCAGGATGCCGTGCATACCATTCCGCTCTTGCAGGGGCCTGTGGCCCAGCGAATGGCGGATGGAGTGGAGCCTTTTGCGTGGCGGATATTTATTACGCCGATGGCGGCGGTTGCCGGAGCTGTCGCCGAGGAATTACTCGAGGCGATGACCAGCACGGCTACGCTGACGCGAGCGTACGTGAACGACGGCGGAGACATTGCGTTGCAGCTCACACAGGGTGAGTCTTTCCGGGTGGGATTGGTGGAACGGCCCGAGCAGCCGTCGTTGCTGGGTACGGCGATTATTCCGGACTCTTCGCCAGTGCGCGGGATTGCAACCAGCGGGTGGCGCGGGCGGAGTTTTTCTCTGGGAATTGCGGACGCGGTGACCATCCTCGCGGATCGCGCGGCGGTTGCGGACGCGGCAGCCACAATTGTGGCCAACGGCGTGGATCTGCCGGGACATCCGGCGATCCTGCGGGTGCCGGCGCGGGAGATCGCGCCGGATAGCGACCTCGGCGAACGGTTGGTGACGCGCGGCGTGGGACCGCTGACCCCTGAGGAGATTGCCGAGGCGCTGGCTTGCGGCGAGGCGATTGCCGTTGAATTGATTGAGAGCGGCGTGATTCGAGCCGCGGCGCTGAATCTTTGCGGAGAAACTCGCATCGTGGGCAGCACGTCTGTCGCGGCAGCGGCGGGTGTGAAAACAATTGTAGCGGGTGGGAGTTCAGCGAATGCATGAAGTGAAAGTCCGGAAGATGGTGACGGTTGTCGAGTACGTTTATCACGAAGGCGGACCAGTGGCGGAAAAACCTCTGCGGCGCGGGGCGGCGCTGGCGGTGATCCACAATCCATTTGCCGGAAGATATTTTCCCGAGATCGCGGGATTCATGGACGACTTGAAACCGCTGGGACTCGCCATGGCGCAGTCGCTGGTGGCGGCGCTGGGCGGCGCGGTGAGCGACATCGAGGGCTACGGAAAGGGTGCGATCGTGGGTGCGGCGGGCGAGTTGGAACACGGGGCGCTATGGCATGCACCAGGCGGCTACGGAATGCGGGAAGTGCTGGGCGGCGCGAAGGCGATCGTGGCGTCGACGAAAAAAGTGGGTGGGCCCGGGACGCGGCTGGATGTGCCGATCACCCACATCAATGCGTCGTACGTGCGCAGCCACTTCGACGCCATGGAAGTAGGAATCGGGGATAGTCCGCGCGCGGATGAGATTCTGCTGGCGCTGGTGATGACCACCGGTCCACGAATTCATAACCGCGCGGGGGGATTGGCGGCGAGCGACATTCAAGGGAAGGATGGGCTGCGATGAGCGGAACTACCAGAGCAAAGATTCGGAAGATTGTGACGTTCGTGGAAGAGATTCACAGCGAGATGGGCCGCGGCGTCGTACCGCCGACGCGGCGCGCGGCGGCGGTGGCGGTAATCGAGAATCCATTCGCGGGGAAATACGTGCAGGACCTCTCGGAACTGATGGACATCGGCGAAGAGCTGGGCGAAATGCTTACCGAGCGCGCGGTGGCGTGTTTGGGTATTCCGGCGACAGCGGTGGAAAGTTACGGAAAAGCGGCTGCGGTGGGCGAAGACGGTGAACTCGAGCATGCCGCGGCGATTTTGCATCCGAAATTGGGCGCGCCGGTGCGGCGAGTTCTGGGAAAGGGAGCGGCGCTAATTCCGTCGGCGAAAAAGCGCGGAGGGATGGGCGTGCCGCTGGATATTCCGCTGGGGCACAAGGACGCCGCGTTTGTGCGCAGCCATTTCGATGCCATGGAAGTGCGCGTGCCGGATGCACCGCGAGCGCGCGAAATTGTGGTGGCGATCGCGGTGACGGACAGCGGCAGACCGTTGGCGCGGGTCGGCGGGTTGACCAAGGATCAGATCAAAGGTGAAGACGGGTTGCGGTGATCGGAATCAGGGTTTTACTACTTCCGGGACCGCCGTTGCGGGCGGGGTGTTGCGGCTGCGATGAGTGCTGATCGCGCCGTCGACGATCATCATTCCGATGCCGGGCAGATCGCCTAGCTGGATGCTATCGAGGAGCGTTTTCCCAGCGGAGTGCAGGGGGCGATCCAGCAGCACAAAAGTAGCGGCGCGTCCTGGCTCGATCAAACCAACGTCTAGCTTTCGCTCGCGGGCGGTGTTGCCGGTGGCGAAGCAAAATGCAATTTCAGCAGGGACGTTGCCTAGCGACGAGAGCATCGAAATCAGCCGCAGAATTCCTAGCGGCTGCACGCCCGACCCGGCTGGGGAATCCGTTCCCAGGATGATGCGTGTAAGTTGCTTGCGCTCGGCGGCGGTGCGCACGGTGAGCAGCGCGGCGCGCTCGTTTCCGTTGTGAACGATTTCCAATGAGCGGGCCGAGCGTTCGCAGAGTGCGATGATTTGATCGTCGGGGAGCGCGGTGTGTCCGCCGTTTACGTGGCCGATTACGTCGGTGTCGGCTTCGAGCACGATGTCCTTATCGATCAGGCCGGAGCCAGGAATGGACGGGCCGCCGGTGTGGATGGTGCTTTGGATTCCGTGTTTTCTAGCCCAGCCCACCATTTGGCGCGCGGTGGGACCGTCCTTCACGCTGCCCAATCCGATTTCGCCGAGCAGCGTGACGCCTGCTGCGGCCAGTTCTTTAAAATCCTCTTCGACCATTCCGTGTTCGACCACCGGCGCGCCGCCATGGATGTGCACGCCGCCGGGACGAAATGCAGAAAATGTGCGCTGCGCAAAAATCGCCATGGCTTTCACGCCAGTTACATCTTTTGGCCGGCCCGGAGTGTGCACTTCTCCAGCGGAGATCATGGTGGTGACTCCGCCGTGAAGGTAACTATCGATCCAGCCGATTTGATTTTGGCGCGGCGTCCAGTCTCCGGCAACAGGATGCACGTGGCTATCGATCAGGCCGGGAGCGAGAGCGGATCCCTTGGCGTCGATGATGGTGGTGGCGCCGGCCGGGTCGATGTCCTTCTCTTTGCCGACCGCGGTGATGCGGCCGTCGACGGAAAGGATCGTGTTGGCATCGCTGAGAGGGCTCTGCATGTCGCCGGTCAGCAGCAAGCCGATGTTGCGAATCAGTAAGCGGGAAGATTGTTTTGCGGCTGGGGCGGCATCCTGTGACATTGCTGCACCTCGATCTGGGTTGGGCATGGCTATTCTTTTCGTTCGCTAGTATACGAACGACGGGCCGGACTGCAAGGAAGTTGTGACCGCCTGATCCGGAACGTGAGCACTCGTCGCTCAACTGTGCGGCTACCTTATTAAATATTCTGCAATGTTTTGGCAACCGACTCTTGATTAGAACCAATTCATGAATTTCGTTTCGGATTTTGGCGATGATCTTCGATAAGGCCCGGGCGCCGAGGAGCTTGCGATTTCCTCTAACACTGCAACAAGTTCGACACGTATAATTATCTGGCGTGGGCGGAGCCGAGGGATCGCCGCGCTGGTTACCGCGAAGCGCGGCGCGTGTGGATGGGAATCGCGGACACGGCATCGCGGAGTTGGCGCAGGAGGAAGTGTGGCAGTGCGATCGAGGAAGGATGTCTACTACCGAATCGGGGAAGCTGCCCGGATCCTGGACATCAGCCGATCGTCGCTGCGCAACTGGGAGCGTATGGGGTTGCTCACGCCGGTCCGCAGCCAGGGACTTTACCGCCTGTACTCGCGCGCGGAGCTACAAAAACTAAGGCAGATCAAGTTCCTTCGCAATATCAAGCGCGTCAATCCGGCGGGCATTGCGGCCATGCTGCAAAAAGAAGCACCGGCCGCGCCGGGGGTTTCTGCCGTTGGAAAATCGAAAAAAGAAGGGCTGGGCGAAAATTTATCGCGGCTTCGCCGGCAGGCACATTTAACGCTCACCGCGGTGGCCAAGAGCACCGGCGTTTCGCCCAGCTTTTTGAGTGCGATCGAACGTGACACCGCCAATCCCTCCATTGCCACGCTGCAGAAATTGGCGCGGCTCTACGAAACCAACGTCCTTTCTTTCTTCGGCGAAGGGAGCAATGCCCCGCGGCTGGTGAAGCCGCGGGACCGCAAAGTGCTGACACCGAATCCGGGCGTGCGTATGGAATTGCTGGCGCTGGGAAAGACCAGCATGGAACCGCATTTGTTCCGGATCGCCCCGGGCGCCAGCAGCGGAGGAAGCTACGATCACGAGGGCGAAGAATTCATTTACGTAATGAAGGGCGCGCTGGAGATCTGGCTCGATGAAGTGGACCGCTACGAGATGACCGCGGGCGACAGTTTGTATTTCAACAGCTCGCAGGCCCATCGCTGGCGCAATACCGGGGACGAGGAAGCGATCCTGATGTGGATCAATACGCCGCCGACGTTTTAGCGCGAGCCCGCTGAGGCATGAACACCATGAAATGGAACGCCGCACGCGCGACAATTCTTGCGGTCTGCCTCCTGGCCGTCATGGCTCCGCGGGCGGCGTCGGCGCCTTGCGTGGATGCGGATTCGATACTGCGCGGCGGGCACATTGCCACGATGAATGCGGACCGGCCGATGGTGTCCGCGATGGCGATTCGCGACGGGAAAATTCAGGCGGTGGGAGACGGGAGCGAGCTGGACGGGTGCGTGAGCGCGCGCACCCAGGTCACCGATTTGCACGGGCAAACGGTGCTGCCGGGGTTGATCGACGTCCACACTCATTCCATGGAATGGGCCACCGGGGTTCTGCGCGGCCAGATCGACGTCACCTATCCGAACGTTCACTCGGTGAATGACATTGTGGCGCTGGTGCGAGCGCGAGTGGCGAAGACGCCGAAAGGCGCTTGGATCACCGGCGCGGGATGGGACGATGCGAAGCTCGCGGAACATCGCTACGTTACCCGCCAGGATCTGGATGCGGCGGCACCGGATAATCCGGTTTACCTCGAACACGTCAGCGGCCATTTGGCAGCTACCAACAGCGCGGCGCTGAAACTGGCAGGCGTCACGCGGGCGACGGCGGATCCAGTGGGCGGGGTAATCGAACGCGATTCGGCGGGCGAACCTACCGGCATATTGAAGGACACGGCGATGGATCTGGCCGTTAAACTGGCCCCGGCCGATCCGCCGGATGCGCCGATGCGCGCGGCCAAACTGATCTCCGAGACCGCATTGGCGCTCGGCCTGACCACCATTCACGACATTTTTATTTCTTCGGAGGAAATGCGCGGCTACCAGGAAGCGCTGGACCGGGGATGGCTGAAGCTTCGAGTACAAATGTCTCCGCGGATCGGAAGCATTGAAGACGCGCAGAAGCTGGCGGAGATGGGAGTACACACCGGCTTCGGCAACGATCGATTGAAATTCGGCGCGGCAAAAATGTTCGCAGACGGCGGGATGGGCGCGCGGACGATCGCGATCTATCCTCCCGGAGTTGCCGGTGAGCCCACGAATCTAGGCGTGCTGCGATGGAAGCCAGAGGCCATGCAGCGGGCCCATCTGATCGCGGCGCGCGCGGGGTGGAATCTCGAGACGCATGCGATCGGCGATCGGGCGATCGATGAGGTGCTGGACTCCTACGCCGACGTGATTCAGGAACTAAAACCCGCCGATCCGCGATATCGAATCGTGCATGCCGGGATCTCGACGCCGGCGGTGCAGAAACGAATCAAGGAACTGCACGTGGTGATCGACGGAAATCCGCCGTTCGTATATTGGATCGGGAGCTGGTTTGAGAAGTACGGCGCCGAGCGCGTGCGGTGGTCGTACCCGGCGAAATCGTACATCGAAAACGGAATCGTGGAAGCGGCGGGATCGGATTTGCCGGTCACTCCGTTGTCGCCGTGGTGGGGAATATGGTCGGCGGTGGTGCGGCAGGAATTGGGAACGGGCAAAGTGCTGGCCCCGGAAGAGCGATTGACGCTTGCGCAAGCATTGCGGCTATATACACTGAATGGGGCGTATGCCGGATTCGAAGAGAAGGGAAAAGGCTCGCTGGAAGCGGGGAAATTCGCGGATTTCATTATCGTGGACCGGGACGTGTTTTCGGTTCCCAGCGATGAGCTGAAGGATGTGAAGGTGCTGGAGACGTACGTGGGCGGCGAGCGCGTTTACGCTCGCGGCGTGAACTAGACATTTGCGGAGCGCGCGGCCGCGCTTGGCCAGCCAGGGCGCGGACGAGTCAGGGAAATGGAAGTTAGGACCACGGGAAACGAGTGGACCAGACCTAGATCGAGCAATCTCAGAGTACGGAGAGCGAGGCGAAAACCATGGCGACGACAGACGTGGCGATTCCGGCGATGACCGGCGAAGAGATGGTGGCGCTCACCAAGAAGCACACGCTATTCGAATGGTCGGCGCAGGCTAAGGTGGATCCCATTCCGGTGGCACGGTCCAAAGGAATTTATTTCTGGACGCCGGAAGGAAAGCGGTTCATCGATTTCAACAGCCAGCTAATGAGTGTAAACATCGGGCACGGCGATCCGCGCGTGATCGAGGCTATTTCACGCCAGGCGGCGACGCTGGTTTATGCCAGTCCGTTCATGGCCACCGAGCCGCGCGCGCGGCTGGGAGCAAAACTCGCGGCGATCACGCCCGGCGATATCGACACTTTCTTTTTTACCAATGGCGGCGCGGAAGCGAATGAGAACGCCATCAAGATCGCGCGCCAATTTACCGGACGGCACAAAATTCTCGCGCGTTACCGCTCCTATCATGGCGGCACCGCCGGCAGCATGGCGTTGACCGGCGATCCGCGGCGCTGGGCGGCCGAGCCCGGAATGCCCGGAGTGATTCGGGTATTCGATCCCTACCACGGCATCGAGCGCGGATGGGACACCACCGAACAAGCCTTGCGGACGATCGAGGAGGTGATTCAACTGGAAGGGCCGCAGACGATTGCGGCATTTATTTTGGAGACGGTGACCGGCTCGAATGGAGTGCTGGTGCCGCCCGACGGTTACTTGCAAGGTGTGCGGGAGATCTGCACGAAACACGGCATCCTGATGATCGCCGACGAAGTCATGGCCGGATTTGGACGAACCGGCAAATGGTTCGCGGTGGAACATTGGAACGTGGTGCCCGATTTGATCTGCATGGCCAAGGGACTGACCAGCAGCTACCTGCCGCTCGGCGCGGTGGGCATGCGCCATCACATCGCGCAATTTTTCCAGGACAAGGTTTTCTATGGCGGACTCACCTACAACAGCCATCCGATGAGTTGCGCGGCGGCGCTGGCGACGATCGCGGTGTATGAAGAAGATCACCTGATCGACAACGCGCGGGAGATGGGAAAGATTCTGAAAACTTTGCTGGCGGACCTGGCGGCGAAGCATCCCTCGGTGGGTGCGGTGAGGTCGATCGGGCTGTTTGGGATCGTCGAATTGATCCGCAATCGAACCACCAAGGAGCCGCTGGCGCCGTTCAACGGGACTTCGGCGGAGATGGCGGCGTTGGGGAAATTCTTCCGCGAAAACGGGCTGTACACATTCGTGCGATGGAATGCGTTCTTCACCAATCCTCCGCTGTGCATTAAGGAAAGCGAAATGCGGGAAGCGTTCGCGATTGTGGATCGGGGTTTGGAAATTACCGACCAGGCGGTGGTGGCGTAGTTGGAGGAGCGGCCAGAAGGGAATGCGGGAGAACGCATGGCCGCCGCATGAAAAATAGGCGGCCTAAAGTATCCGTATTGTGAATCAGTTCAATTTGAATCTTGGATTGAATATTTTTGACATTTGGGTGCATACTGGTTTTTCGCTAAGCGCTTTGAAGCCTCACTGCGGGTCGTCCTCCGTTGCAGTGAAGACGCAATATGAGTCGATCTGGCAGTAAACATCGAGCGATTCTGTTGCAGGCCCCGTAGTCAAGTCCCACAGGCAGTTGATGAGAAAGCGAACGGAGATATGAATAACAAAACGGTTATTCCCACGTCTGGCACCACCATTCTTACCGACAATGACGTCCTGGTGCACCTCGAGCTGGATGAATTGATTCGCGCGCTGGCCACTGCCTTTCGCGACGACTTCTCCAGCTACCGGATTCCGCCGCGAGTGATCACCTCCGGCGAAGAAAGCACTTCCCTGCTGATGCCGTGTTACGGCGACGGCGTGTTCGGACTGAAAGTGGCGATCATGAACGGCGAAACCGGGCGCGCCTCGCGCGTGCTGCGATCGACGTACACACTGTACGACGCGTCCACCGGCGATTCGCTGGTCTTTCTGGAAGCCGACACGTTTACCGACCTGCGGACCGCGGCGGTCTCCGCGGTGGCGACGTCGGCCCTGGCGTTGCCGAACGCCCGGACCCTGGGAATATTCGGCACCGGCCGGCTGGCGCGAGCGCACGTTCCCGCGCTTTTCTGCGTGCGTCCGTTCACTGAGGTTCTGATTTGCGGATCGTCACCGGCGCGATCGAGCGAGTTCGCCGAAAGTTTGAGAGCTGAGTACGGCATCGTGGCACGCGCGGTGGACGCGGCAACTTGCGCGCACGAGTCCGAGGTGCTGTGCGCCTGTACGACTTCGAGAGGGCCGCTGTTCGACGGCGATCTGGTGCAGGCCGGCGCGCATTTGAATCTGGTGGGATCGTTTACTCCGGCAACGCGCGAAGTGGATACGCGGACCATCACGCGCTCGCACGTGGTGGTGGATACGTATGGCGCGCTCGAAGAGGCTGGGGACTTGCTGATTCCACTCGGCGCCGGAGACATCCGGCGGGAACATATACTCGGGGACTTGCACGAAGTGCTCTCGGGCGCGCGAACCGCGCGTCGAAACGAAAGCGACATCACGGCATTTGAGAGCGTGGGTTCCGCGATGGAAGATATCGTGGCGGCGAAATGTTTGCTGGCGGCACTGCGTGAGCCTTCGCCGGTCGCGCAGTAGAGGCTATGTCAGTGTGCGCCGGCGGAGGCTTTCTCCTCCGCTTTGGTGGGATTGCGCATGATGAAGACCACCGGGACCAGGCACGCCACAATTACACTCATCAACCAGAAGGCGTTGACGTAGCTCATCACCATCGCCTGGCGGTCGACGCCGCCGGATATCTGCGCCAGGGCCTTCTGCGCCGCGTCCAGCTTGGAGTAACCCATGGCCGTAAACCGCGAGGTGAGTCCCGCCAGCTCCCGCTGAAAAAACGGATTGGCGTAATTGGTGTGCGCGGTTAGCCGGGTACGCTGCGATTGAACTTGGCGGGCCATGAAAGTATTGAGCACCGAGACGCCGATGGCACCGCCGATGTTGCGCGAAAAATTGCTGAGGCCGGAAACCTGGTTGTGCTTCTCGGACGGCACGCCCACGTAATTCATAGTAGTGATATTGACGAACACAAACGGCAAGCCCACCACTTGCAACACGCGGAGCAACATCGCCGCGCGGAAATTAATTCCGAGATATATACCGGTCATGTGATGAAGGCCCATGGCGGTGAGAGCAAAACCGATGGCCATCACCCAGCGGCGGTCAAATTTCGCGCCAGCGATCGCGGCGACCGGCATTAGCACCATCAGCGTGAAACCGCCGGGCATCAAAGCCAGTCCGGCGCGCTGCGCGGTGTAGCCGAGCAGATTCTGCAGAAACTGGGGGATCAGGATGGTAGAGCCGTTGAGGACCACGCCGAGAATAAAACTGAAAAGGATGGCGGTGGCGAAGTTTCGTTTCTTCAAAAGGCGGAGGTCGATCACCGGATCGGGATGGGACCACTCCCGAATGACCATCGCGGTGAGGCAAATGACGGCGATGATGGAAAAAGTGACAATGATGCGCGAGCCGAACCAGTCATCCTCCTGGCCTTTGTCGAGAACGTATTGCAGGAAACCGACTCCGGTGACGATCAGGGCGATGCCAATGTAATCGTGCTTAATCCCCGAACGATTTCGATTTTTCATCCACGGCGGATCGTGGACGATGCGATTGGTGGCGTAGAGCGAAAGCAGTCCGATGGGCGCGTTGATAAAAAATATCCAATGCCAGCTGTAGTTGTCGGTGATCCAGCCGCCGACGGTGGGGCCGATGGCGGGCGCGACGATCACCGCGACGCCGTACATCGCGAAGGCCATGCCGCGCTGCTTTTCTGAAAAGGTGTCCGCGAGAATGGCTTGCTCGCTGGGCTGCAACCCGCCGCCGCCCGCGCCTTGCATCACGCGAAAGACGATCAGCATCGGAAGGCTGGTGGCTAGTCCGCAGCAGACCGAGCTGACCGTAAAAATTGCCACGCAAGTCATGTAAAAGCGTTTGCGGCCCAGCAGGTTGGTGAGCCAGGGGCTGAGCGGTAAAACGATGGCGGCGGAAACCAGATAGCTGGTGAGAACCCACGTGCCCTCTTCAGTGCTGGCGCCTAAATTTCCGGCGATATGCGGCAGCGCGATGTTGGCGATCGAAGTATCGAGCACTTCCATGAACGTCGCCATGGTCACGGTGAGGGCGATCAACCAGGGATTGATGCCGCGTTGTAAAGTTGCCGCTGTGCGTTCGTCGCTCATCTAAGTTTTGGGCGGTGGGGTGTTGCCCTGCCCGGCCAAGGTTAGCCGGTAGAAAATAATCTCAGTCGAGGTGAACGGTCGGCTCGACGGACATCCCGGGGCGCAACTTTTCCAGACCACTTTGGCCGGGGCTGAAACGAATGCGCATCGGCAGGCGCTGCACCACCTTGACGTAATTTCCCGTGGCATTTTCGGGCGGGAGCACGCTCGAGCGGCTGCCGGTGATCGCGGGCATAGCTTCGACGGTGCCGTCGAAATCGTGATCGAGTGCGTCGACGTGCAGCTTTACGTGCTGGCCGGGATGGATGCGCGCCAACTGCGTCTCCTTGAAATCCGCGGTGACCCAGAGGTCGCCGATATCCACAATCATCATTAATTGTTGGCCGCTGGCGATGTGGCTGCCGATTTCGGCGCTGCGCTGGGTGGTGATTCCGGCGACCGGCGCAACGATGTGGTCGTAACCTACGTTCAACTGCGCTTGCTGGAATTCGGCCTTGGCGGATTCTTCGTTGGCGACCTGCGAGCGAAGGTTCGCTTCCTGGATGGCGACCTGCCGAGGCGCATTTTTCTGGGCTTGCTCGAGCTTGGACTTTTCCTCCGCCAGTTGCGCCTGGCGTTGCTCGATCAATTTTTGCGCGGAGGCCACCGCGGCGCGGCTTCCGGTGACCGCGGCGTTCTGTCCGGCGGCAATCGCTGCGTAGCTGTCGTAGTCCGCTTTGGCCGCCTCGTTTTTCTCGAATAGTGTTTTATAGCGCTGGAAATCGGCTTGGGCGCGAATGTTGGTGGCCTCGGCCTGCTGTTGCATGGCCACGGCGTTGTCATAATCGTGCTGCGCGGACGCCAGACTCGCTTCGGCATTCACCACTGCGGATTGCTGCTCGCTCACGCTGGTGGTGTTGTTCAGTTCGGTGATCGGCAGCGAAGGGCTCTGCGCCTCGCGCTGCGCTTGGGCGCGATCGAGCCGTGCTTGCGCCTGGGTCAGGCTGACCTGGGTATCGGTGGGATCGAGATCGACCAGCGGCTGGCCGACCTTGACGTAGGCGTCGTCCTCGACGTAAACGGCGCGGATGGTGCCGTCGGTGCGCGCGTTAATGGGAATCAGATGGGCGTCGACCTGCGCGTCGTCGGTGGTTTCGTAATTGCGCGCGTGCAAATAGTAAAGGATCGCGGCGACGAGCAAGACGGCGGCAACCAAGCCGATGATCAGGAAACGGCGGCGGCGCTTTTCCGGATCTTCGGGGACCGGAGCGGGTGCACCGTTGCCCGGGGCGGCGGTGGCGGTTTCAGTTTTCGCGGGTAACAGCTTCTGCGTTTCGTCAGCCATCTACTTGTCCTTGAGTAATGTGGTGATGTCTGTTTCCGCTTCGCCCATTGCGCGCGCCAGGCTGATGCGGGCCAGATTTCGCGCGTAGATTGCGCTCACGTAGTCGCGGTCAGCGGATCCGAGAGTTTGCTGGGACTGCACCACTTCCACAGAATCGGCGGCGCCCGCCGTGTAACGATCCTGGGACTGCTGCAAAGTTTCCAAGGCGAGTTTGCGATTGCTGGCCGCTACTTGCACTTGCTCGGTGGCGACTTGGAGGTCGGAGTAGGCGTCGCGAACTTCGAGCTCCGCTTGTCCGCGTTGATCTTCGAGTTCGGCGCGATGCTGATCGAGAACGGCGCCGGCTTGTTCGCGATCGGCTTTCAGGCGGCCGCCTTCAAATATGGGGACGTTGACGCTTGCGGTGGCGTTGAAGACGTTGCGGCCGGTATCGGGATTGATCCCCTGCAAACCGTAGTAGCCCTGCACCGAGGCGGTCGGCAGGCGTTCGGACGACGCGGCCTTCAGTGCGGCTTCGGCAACTCGCACTTGGGCTTCGGCGGCTTTGAGGTCCTGGCGATGAGCGAAGCAGGTCTGCACCGCGACATCTTCTTCCATCGGCATTTCGGTGCTGTCGTTCAGTTCGCTGGTGAGCAGCAGATCGGCGGTGAGCGGCAAACCGAGAAGGCGCGCGAGCGCGTATTTTTGTTTTCGCAAATCCCCGCGCTCGGAGCGCAGGCGCTGCTGTTCGGTTTGGAGCTGCACCAGGCTACGGGTGGCGTCAATCTGAGCTTTGTTTCCCGCATCGAACTGGGCCTTGGCGCGGTCATAGGTCGCTTGCGCGTATTTTACTTGGTCGACTTGCGCATCGACACCGGCGGCGCTGGCGAGGACCTGCAAGTAGCTTCCGGCGACGGCTAGCACGACCAGTTCGCGTGCGTTTTGTGCGTCGAGTTGCGCGGCATCGGCGCCGGCGCTTGCGGCGCGAAAATTGTAGAGCGCAGTGAGGTTCAAAAGATTGGCCTGGAGATTCGCTTGCAGCGAGTAGTAGTGAAACGGGCCCACGACGGTGGGAAACGCAGCGGCCAGCGGCCCAAACGAGCTCAGCGTGGCGGAGCTGAGGCCGAGGGCCTGCAAATCGACTTTGGAGCCAGTCTCGCTGGCGCTCGCGCTGAGTTTGGGAAGAAGTTCGCTGAACGCAGATTCTTTCTGCGAGCGTGCCTGGCGGAGGGAGGATTCCGCGCTGATTTGACCCAGGTTGAAACGCAAGCCTCGGCGAACGGCGTCAGCAAGTGATAGAGGAATCGAACCGATCCCCGCAGCAACCGATTTATCGGGAACGCTTCCGGTGTAGCGGCCTTGCACTTGAATGGATGACTCGATCACGTCCACGCTGGAGCCGGCGGGAGTGGCGGACTGTTGTGAAGTTACGGCGTTGGCGGGCCGGGCCGACAACGGGATGGGAGTAGCCATGGAAGCCGGGGTGGCACTTCCACCCTGCTGGGCCTGGGCGGGGATAACGCCGGCACAAACGAGTCCGAGCAGCGCCGCGATCAGGTTAGTCACTTTCATAGCACGAAACATCGTAGCACAATTGAATACATACGCGTATGTATCTAATATGGAATTCGTGCTATTCTCGTTACCAGGTCATCCATTTTGAAACTTACTCTAAAACCCGTCACCGCGGCGCCGAACAAACATCAGGCCCGTACCGCGGCCACGCGTTCGGTACTGCTGGATGCGGCCCAGGTCGTGTTTGCCCGCGACGGCTTTGAGCGAGCGCAACTGGCGGCTATCGCCGCGGAGGCTGGACACACGCGCGGCGCGGTGTACGCGCACTTCCAGAATAAACAGGATTTGTTTATGGCCCTGCTGGAGCGCCAGGGCCGGGAGAAAATCGCGCGGGCGCGCGAGCAAATGGAGCAGGCCTCGCTGGAGAAACGGCTGAGAATCGTGCGCGAACGGTATGTGGAGTTCTATTTCGATGCGAATTGGCCGCTGCTGATGCTGGAATTCAAGCTCTTCGCGCTGCGTAATCCCGAGTATGGGAAGCGGCTGCGCGAGCTTTACCAGCTTCTTTATGCGGACACGTCGAAGTTACTTTTCGAAGGACAGCGCCCGATTTCCAAGAGGCAGAAGGGCCGGCTCGATCTGGCGTTCGCGGCGCTGCGCGGAATTCCCAGCGCTATTGCGCTGGAGAGCAACTTCGATTCGTTGCTGGCGTCGCGAGCAACCGCGCAGCGAATTTTGGAAAACATCTGCGATTATTATTTCAGGGAAATCGCCTCGGGTGCGCCGGGGCGGAACCGATCGAAACACCGCTACACCCACTTCACCCACTCGAAGAAATTCACTGCTAGCCGCGTTTCCCGATAAGCTGCCGTTTGGACGTTACGTTCCCTTCCCTCTCGAGGTGAGCTCGCGAGCTTGCCGTGCTCGACTCCCCAGAACCTGAGGACTTGGCCAGCGGAGCGCTTCAATTCGGAGCCGCGGCTTTTCAGAATGATGGCCCCGGGATGCACGCCGGCGGGCGAGTTTTCATATCGCTTTCATCGGATTGTAACAACCCACGAGTATTAATGGATGGAGCCGGTTGGATGCAGCGGAGCCTCCCGTGCACTACGAAGGGAAGCTGCTTTTTAGTGCGGCGATCGGCCAGGTGGTGGTGAACAGCCAAGATTAAGACGCATTTCCTCGTAACTCCCCCTTCCGCAAAACGCCCACTGGCCTGTCTCGCTACCCCCGAGACGGGCCAGCTTTTTTGGTGACGCAAGGCGCACGATGCGCAGTGAGTTCAGAATATTTCTTCCTTAAATTACGGAGAAACAGATCGCTTTAATACTCATTCTCCCATCTAGAGATGAGTTTTGCTTGACCCCGAAACGCAGACGAGAGATGTTTGCATCTGGATGTTGGAACAAATTAATCGATAGACTGCTCCCTCTTTTGCATCACCTTCAAGGCGCTTTAACGATCGGCTCCTGAGCATCTAGTTGGCCACCTTCACCCAAGCAACGAAGCCGTAGCCGTGGTGAGTTCCTTTGAGAGAATTCCCGGGGTCGATTTTCGCTACCTCTGGAACCATCCCTCGTTGGGGCAGGCGAACAACATCAATCGCCTGTATCGCCAGGCGCGCGGTGAGCGCGCTCTGCTGCTCCACGACGATGATCTGTTGCTGGCTGGCGCGGTAGATGTTCTGGTGGCGTGCTGCGTCGGACATGCGGATATTGGCGCGGTCTACGGAAAACACATGATCATCACCGCGGATGGCCGGCCGCTTCCGGCCGACTCCGACGAGCTCAATCATTACTACCACCGCACCAGTCGAGACGAGGGTTCGAAACTTGCCCCCATCGAGGCCGGCCTCTTGCAGCAATTTCCGAATGATGGGTTCCTGGTGGAGACCAAGCTGGCGCGGCAGATCCCGCTCCAAACGCGAGATAAGGTGGGAGACATGTGCGACATGGACTTCGGTGTTCGCCTGGGGCCGATTGCGAAGCGCTTTTATTTCGTCAATCAGTTCACCGCGAAATACCGGCTCACCTCGGGTCTAACATTGAGCGCCAACGTGACGCCGGCGCATCTGTTCCGAAGGCTAGACGAGTATCCCGTGCCGGCGGAGTCCGAGTGGGGACGCGACGCCGCTCTCAGCCGACTGGCTCCCCAAGCCGTCGTCGAATACGTGAATTTGGGGGAGCGGAAGAAGGCTATGCAGCTATATGTGTCCAAGCATCATCCGCTGCGTCGTCGCCTGTCCCCCGGAGGGTTGCGGCGCCTGGCAGCAATTGTTTTCGACCACCCGAAATCTAAAACGGCTTGACACAACCAGGAGGGAAACTGCGCGGAGGGGTTCGGCAGCGGTCCGCTTCAACCCGAAACTATTTGTGGCGCGGCGTCTGTGCTGATGGTGGGTCGACTTTTCCCGAGAATGAGCGATAGACAAAGATGAAGTAGCTCGCGGCGAGCAGGATACCGAGGGTCCACCAGATCAATCCGACCTTCAGACCGTAGTCGCCGGCCTTGGCGTTTTGAACGGTGAGCGAATATAGAGGATTGCGTGCCGGCAGGACCATCGGGTAGAGGCCGAACACTACGCTGGTCATCATTCCCGCCAGATAGGCACCGGAAGCGCAGAGGGCGCGTACTTCGCGATTCTTGCGAAGCTCGAAGATCACTCCGGTGAGGCCGGCAACTGCGAGCACCGGGAATACCGCGCCCCAATGGTGGTCCGCGAAATTGGATTCTATCTGCGGCTGAATGCGAAAAGTGACGGTGGTGACCAAGGCGGTGAGCGCGGCGACGATCCACCATACCGCAGCAGCGAATTTCCCGGTGCGCTTGTTCAGCTCGCCTTCCGTTTTCACACGCACCCAGAGCGCGCCGTGCATGGCGATCGCCGCGAGCGCGAGCAAACCCACCAGAATCGTGTACCAATCGAGGATACCGGTATCGTCGCCGAGGCGGAAATTGGTCCAAAGCGGCTCGAAGAAATATTGGGTGGCATCGAGTGGCACGCCGCGGACCACGTTGGCCAGAGCGGCGCCGTAAAAAACGGCCAGCAAAAAACTCGAGGAGCAAAACAGGAAATCCCAGAGCGGGTCCCACACCGCGCTCTGAATGTGGCCGCGGAATTCGATGGAAATGCCGCGAAGAATCAGCAGCCACAGTACGATCATCAACGGGAGGTAAAATCCGCTGAAGCCGCTAGCGTATAGCAGCGGAAATGCGCAGAAGAGCATGCCGCCGGCGGCGAGCAGCCACACTTCGTTCCCTTCCCGGACCGGGCCGATGCTGCCGAGAACCATGCGGCGCTCAGCGTCGGTGCGGGCAACCAGCAGGTGGATGACGCCGGCACCGAGCACGAATCCATCGAGCAACACGTAAATGGTAAGAGTGAGCGCCGTGGTGCAAAACCAAACCGTTCCCATCGTGTCCTCTTAATTTAGCCGCGCGTCAGTCGCCGGCCTCGGCGGGAAGCTCATGCGCAGCCGCATCGCCATCGTGCGGATCGTGCCCTTCCGGTCCCATCTCGATTTCGCGGCCCATCAAGAATAAAAACAGGATCGACAGCATCGCGTACATGCCCATAAACCCGATCAGCGTGAACCAGACGTTTCCGGCGCTCAGTCGCGGTGACGCACCATGCGCGGTGCGTAGCAGGCCGTAAATCAGCCAGGGCTGACGGCCAAATTCAGCGGTCATCCAACCGGCGGTGTTGGCAATGTACGGCAGCGGGACGGAAAGCATCAGCAACCAGAGCATCCAGCGGGATTCGAACAGCGTTCCGCGCCACAGGAGCAGCGCGGCCATCAACATTACCGCGATGAAGATCGTTCCGAGCCCGACCATCACGTGATAGCTGTAGTAGAGCAACGACACGCGGTCGGGCCACAAGTCGTGGGGAAAACCCTCGAGGCCCTTGATGTGCGCGCCCCACTCCTGGTAGGTGAGAAAACTCAACATTCTCGGAATTTCCAGCGGATTATCGAGGCGGCGCTTCTCGACGTCCGGCTGGCCGAGGATCGCCAGCGGCGCGCCGGATTGGCTCTCGAACAGTCCTTCCATGGCCGCAAGGGTTACCGGTTGATTTTGCGCGATCAACTTTCCCTGCGAGTCGCCGGTAGGGAAGAGCTGCAGGCACGCGGCGATCACTCCAACCAACACGCCGGTGCGGACAAAGGTCCGGCCGTATTTTTCGTCGCGCGCGGTGAGCAGATAAAATGCACCGACGGCGGCCATCACGAAGCATCCGGTCTGCACCGCGCCGAGCATGGTGTGCGCGTACTGCCAAAGAGCCCAGCGATTCACCACCAGCGACCAGAAATCCGCGAGCTCGATTTCCCCGTGCGGACCGACTGCGAATCCGGTGGGATATTGCATCCATGCGTTGGTGGCGACGATGAAATAGCCGGAGAGCCACGAGCCCAGGAACACCAGGAAGCCGGCCCACCAGTGTCCGACGCGCCCCAGCTTTTTCGCACCGAATAGAAATAAACCCAAAAAGCTGGACTCCATAAAAAACGAGAAGACGCCTTCCATGGCCAGCGTCTGTCCGATCACGCCGCCGGCGGATCTGGAGAAGGCGGCCCAGTTGGTGCCGAACTGGAATTCCATGGGCACGCCGGTTACTACGCCCAGGCCAAAATTAATGGCGAAAATTCGCGCCCAGAATTGCGCACAACGATCGTAGTGCGGGTCGCCGGTGCGCAGCGCTTTGGTTTTCAGATAGACGAGCAGGAGTGCGAGGCCCATGGTGAGCTGCGGAAAAATGTAGTGATAGGTGATGGTGAAACCGAAGTGCAGCCGATTCGCGTCGAGGGCCTGTTCCATCGCGCAGTGATTCTAACTCAGTGGCGGGATGGTCACACTACCTACGATCAATTCGCTGGCGCTACAGCACG
>Ga0302324_100009683_pt1 | contig 20096 bp, 12 predicted proteins | sample Palsa_T0_1_FD_201949 | JGI IMG/M metagenome (GOLD analysis project Ga0302324, IMG submission 201949) | Peat permafrost microbial communities from Stordalen Mire near Abisko, Sweden - Palsa_T0_1 | ecosystem: Environmental > Terrestrial > Soil > Palsa > Peat permafrost | place: Sweden: Abisko...
CAACTATAATTTTGCGCCGCAAGCGGGTTTGGCGTGGGATCCGGGACACAACGGACGGACGGTGGTGCGGGCGAGCGGCGGCTTGTTCTATGACAATTTTCTGCTGCAGAACGCCTATCAGGATCGCGTCAACCGCTTGTCGAACGGGCAATACAACCGCAGCCTGACGCTCTGTCCGACCGGATCGGTGCTGTTTCCGAATGCGCCGTCAGGCCCGAACAATGGCGTCGTGAGTCAAGTCGACGGGCTCGATATCGCCACGCAGATTTGTGGCCAGCCGATCGGCGATACGGTGACCGGAACTCAAGGACCGGTTGTCGTATCTAAGGCAATTCAAGATCTGCAATCGCAGTTTCTCGCGGCTCAGTCGGCCGCAACCGGCGGACCGAACGTCTACTCCCTCGCCAACAGCGTGGCGAATTTTGGCGGCTTGCTTGCTCCGGGTTTCAAGACGCCCCGGATTGCCCACTTCGGTGGCGGAATTCAGCGCCAGATCGGGGAGCGCGGTATGTTCTCCGCCGACTACGTGCGCGAACTCGGCACCCAGTTTCCGCTGGGGATTGATACCAATCACGTGGGAGGCGCGAACTACCTGACCGACGGCGACAATCTGAACCCCCTGCTCAACACCTACGCCGCCGAGTTTTCGGCGATCAACGCGACGCTCGCTGCCAATCCCGCGTCGGCGGGATGCCCGCAGGCGACGTCAACGTTCGCCAGTTCGCAAGCAGCCGTGAATTGCTACCTATCGAATGTGCCGTCCGCGAGCATCACCGACTTCGCGCGCCACGGACTGGACTCGTCCAATGCCTTCTGCGGACCGTTTCCGTGCTCGGTCTTAGGCAAGCAACAGGCGGCATTCGGCGGCATCAATCCAGCCGTAGGCTCAAACGTCATGTACTTTCCGAGCGGGCGGTCGAAGTACACCGGAGTGCACCTGGCTTACCACGGTGTCAGCGGCGACAACCCGCTGCGCTACGTCCGCAAGCTGGACATAACCATGCAGTACACGCTCTCCCGATATAAGAGCAACATTGCCGAGCCCGACGGCAGCGGCGGAGATTATTCGGTCCTCAACGTCGCCGAAGACTACAACCGTCCGCACCTGGGGCACTTCGGCCCCGCGGCTCTTGACCGCAGACATCAGCTTACGTTCACTCCGATCGCGGAGTTGCCCCACGGCCTGCGGCTCTCGATGATCGTGCATGTTGCCTCGCCGCTGCCGCTCTCCGCCTATCTTCCGCAGCAGGACGGCGGTGGAGTGGCGGGAGAAATCTTCCGCACCGATACCACCGGCGACGGCAAGCCGGGTGACCTTCTGCCGGGAACATTTATCGGGAACACCGGGAAATACTCGACCAGCGTATTGACCAAGGACATCGCCTTTTACAACACCAACTTCGCCGGCAAGTTGACCCCGGCAGGCGAGGCGCTCGTCAATAGCGGCCTGTTCTCCGGCGCGCAACTGATAGCGCTCGGAGCGTATGCGCCTCTGATTCAACCTCTGCCCGGGCACTTTGCCGAAGCTACCTATCTGAAGACAATGGATCTGCGCCTGGGCCGGCCGTTCCAGGTGAATGAGCGGATCAATCTGGAGCCAACCATCGCCATTTTCAACGTTTTCAATTGGGCCAATTTCGGAGGCGCCGGCGACCAGCTCAACGGCATACTGAACGGCGCTCCCGGCAGTTCGCTGAATAACGCGAGTTCGGCTGGATTCTGCGGCAACTCAACCGGCGTCTGCACTTCGCGTCTGGACCGCGTGCTGCCCGGCTCCGGCACCTACGCCAACGGCGCTCCAAGGCAGGTGGAGTTCGGAGTGCGCATCACGTTCTAGTTTTTTGCCTCGCCGACCGCACATTGCAGTGACGGTTTCCTTGAGTTAGCAGAGGAAAACCTCGGGCGTTGCCCTTGGTTTTGGACGGAGCGGTTCACCCCCAACCAAACGAACGATCCGCGGCGCGCTTTCAAGGTCGGCTTTAGCCGCTGAGGCCAGACCGCGGCAAAGAAGATACTTTTTCGAGCGTCTCGTTTGTTTCCGACTCCAGACTGTCTGGGACGCATCCACCATGACACTGCTCCAAAAGAATTAACCCGGCACGCTGCGTTCGTGATACTCGATCCCTGGTGATGCTCGCGTCGTCGCCGAAAGTTACAAATCACAGGGTCTTCAAAACCGGCTATGGACAAGGAATTTCGGATGATGCCGGAGTTTTGCGGAAAGAGCGCAAAGTTTTTATCTTCTCCACAGAATTCTTCTCCACGTACCCATTATTGACTTGACATAGTTTTCGGATGCGCTAAGCTTCCTCAGTCAGTGCAATGGACTAGTGATCACTAGTTAGTGCATTGAACAGCGCCTCCCGCTCAGTGCAATGGACTACGCTTCCCCACGTGGGACTTCACTGGACCCAGGTCGCGTGTTTTTCACAATTGTGAACAAAAACTTCCAGGAGGAACTCCTTTGAAACTGAAAAGCTTGGTGGTAATTACACTTCTAGCTCTCGGATGCGGCGCAGCGTTTGGCCAGGGCTCTTTCGTCCTCGGCTTCACCTCCGCTGGCGATTTCGGACTCTATTGCAACTACGAAGAAGTTGAGTATGGTCCTGGCTCTGCAAACAACTTCTATATGCAGGGTATAGACAACACCCAGGACGCCTGCTACGCGCCGTACAACGCTACGATTGAAGGCGTGAAGGTTTCCATTTCGGCTTCTGACGGCGCACCGGTTCTCAGCGGCCCCGCCTATGGATACGCCGACAACATTTACGACGCTTTCAGCGGCGGCTACACAGGGTTCCAGTGGTACGTCATCACCCAGACCAAGCCGAGCACGCGTCTGAAACATTATGGCTGGGCTGGCTATGCTGGCTTCAGTGGCCTCGAATTCCTCGGGAACTACGGCTACCTGTCGGCGTCAATCCCGGGCAACAACAAATCTGGCAAGCCCGTTTTGGGCTCGACGAACGCTGCCGTTGCTAAGGCTAGCGTGAAGGCCGGATCCGCGATAAAGACGATCACGAAGTAACTGTGTACCAAAAAACTTTCCAGGAGGAATCTACTTTGAAACTGACAAGCTTGGCGGTAATCACTCTTCTCATCGCACTCGGATCGAGCGGCGCGGCGTTTGCCCAGGGTTCGGCCGTCCTTGGCTTCACCTCCGCAGGTGACTTCGGACTCTATTGCAACTACGAAGAAATCCAATGGGGACCCGGCTCCGAAAACAACTTCTACTTCCAGGGCGTCGACAACCTGCAAGATGCCTGCTACAGCGAAGTGAACGCTACGGTTGAAGGCAATAAGCTTTCGATCACCCCTGGCGACCAATCACTTGTTAACGGCGGCCCGACCTATGGATACGCCGACAACATCTATGACGCCGATTCTTTGTCCTATACTGGGTTCCAGTGGTACGTGATCACCCAAACCATTCCCAGCACACGTCTGAAGCATTATGGCTGGGTTGGCTATGCTGGCTTCAGTGGCCTCGAGTTCCTCGGGAACTACGGCTACCTGTCGGCGTCCATCCCGGGCAATAACAAATCGGGCAAGCCCGTTTTGGGCTCGACGAACGCTTCTTCTGCTATCGGCGCTATTAAGGCGGGAAGCGCGATCAAGACGATCAACAAGTAACTGCTTTTGCGTTTGTTGATTCAGGCCACGCTGATTCACAGCGTGGCCTTTTTTCTGTATGCTACAAGTGCGGAGACGAGTTAAAACCTTGGCAGGCCGCGATGCCCAGCTTGTTTTCAAGCGACATAAATTTGGATTGTTATAGTTTGCATTGTCATCCTGAGCGGGGCGAAGGACCTATGTACTTGCCTGCGCGACCCACCGGCCCTTCGCTCAGGTCAAATATTCATACAATGATGAAAGTCACACTTAATTCTGACAACTTGCGGGACATGAGATTAGGGAGGAAACGAACAAATGGTAAGGTTGCTGGCGGCTATCCTGATTACCTGCTGTCTCACCGCGCAACTGAGCGCGCAAGCCCCAAAAGATCAAACTTCCAACGATCAAGCCTCAAAAGATCAAACTTCAAAAGATCAAGCCACGAAAGATGCGGGATCGGCCGGTCAGACTGCCGCCGCGCCGTCCGTGAAAGTCCAGTTTCCGCTGGAGGCGTTCCAGGAATTTTCCGCCGTCATGGTCGGGAGCATGTTTCCTGGCGATGTGCGGGAATCGCGTATTTACCGATCCGGCAAACTGATGAGAACCCCGGGCCCGGAATTGCATAACTTCATCATTACCAATCTGAGCAGTGACGAAAGTTACGGCGTCGCAGCGACGGGTTGCATTCACGACCGCCACGCCCACGTCCTTTCCGCTCCGTTTTCCTTCATAGGGTTCGACATCACGGTCGAGAGTGTCGCCGCCGGGCAAGAGACGGTCGACGGCCATTCCTGCAAGATCGAGGACCTCACCCTCTCTTCAAAAAAATTTCTGAAACCCGTCAAGCTGAGATTATGGGAAGCGGACGACCTGAAGGGTTTTCCGGTCAAAGTGGAATTTCTGCGCGGATTCGGACACAACCCGATGATTCGCTACAAAAATGTGGTTTTGGAGCCGCAGGATCCCACCCTCTTCATCTATCCGAATTCTTGCGAGCAATCCCCTGGAAACAAGCCGGGACCTAAAACTGGCCCGGGAGCCAAAAAGCCCGCCGCAAAGCCGCCAGCTAGTGCGCCGCCGCAAAACTGATGTAAGGCTTCTCCCGCACGCGTAGAGGCGGGGCTTGCCCCGTTTCGGAACACCGAGGCTGCGGGAAGTCCTGTTCGTGTCAGGGGATCGCTTAGCGATCCGTAAGTTCTTCGGAATCCGATGCCCCTTTAGGGCTGTGCGTCGGAATCTGATTCTTTCAGCCGCCGTTTCACTCGTGCAGTTACCCTTGATACTACCTCCGCGCTTTAGCGCCTGAGGGCTGGGCCGCCCCAAAATGTCGGGTGATAAACTGTTGACAATGTCCCTGATTCGTCAGTGGGTCTGCTTGATCGTCGTCTGCTTCGCCGCCCGAGCCCTGGCCGAAACGGCCGTACCCCCCAATATCATTCTCATCACAGTAGACACAACCCGCGCCGATCGCATGGGCTTCTTGGGATCAGACCTTGGCCTGACGCCGAACCTCGATGCTCTTGCCCGCCAATCTGTGGTTTTCACGCACGCCTACTCACAGGCCCCGTTTACCGCACCGTCGCATACCACCATCCTCACTGGTACCTATCCGCAATTCCACCAGGTGGAGGATTTCCAGGTGCCTCTGACCAAAGATCTGCCCTTCGCGCCTGCGATTCTGAAAGCCCACGGATATCACACCGCGGCCTTTGTCGGTTCGATTGTTCTCGACCCGTTCCAGGGACTCGCCATCGGTTATGAACGCGGATTTGACACCTACGACTCCCACTTCCACATGACTCGTCCCGGAGAGGACCATTACGCTGCCACCGACCGCCGCGCGGCCGTGGTGGTAGAGCACGCTCTGGCCTGGTTGAGCAAACACCCACCCGGCCCCTTCTTCATGTGGGTGCATCTCTACGATCCGCACTTCCCCTACGAGGCTCCGGATCCTTTCGGGACCCGCTACAAATCGGCGCCCTACGATGGTGAAATTGCCTACTCGGATTCGGCTCTCGGAAAACTGCTGGACCGGTTGCGCGCGCAAGGACTTTTCGAAAACTCGGTGATCGCCATGATGTCCGATCACGGCGAGTCGCTCGGCGATCACGGAGAAGAATTCCACGGATTCTTCCTCTACGATGCAACCATCCACGTGCCCCTCCTGTTGAAGCTGCCGGGAGACCGTTTTGCCGGGAAACGGATCGACAGCCCCGTAGGACTGGTGGATGTCTTGCCCACAATTCTGCACGCGGTCGGAATCGAGGTTCCGCAGGAGGTGCAGGGCGAATCGCTGTTGGCAATGATGGCGCCGGAGCCGAAGCCCGCTGCAAATGGGTCAACCGCCACGGCTTCACCGCCAGATCGGCCTCTCTATTCCGAGACCGAATACGGAGTCCGTGCGTATGGCTGGAGTGCCGTGCGCTCCCTGCGTACTGGCAAGTATCTGTTTATCGAAGCTCCCCGTAGGGAACTCTATGACATGCTGGCAGACCCGAAGGCCGAGCACGACCTGTCGGCGTCATCGAAGGCCGTCGCCGACACGCTACAGAGCCAACTGGATGCATTCCGGCTCAAGACGAAAAAAAACGGGGAAGCGCCCGTCCCGGTCGCCGATCCTGAAGCGCAGGAGAAACTGGCCGCCCTCGGTTACACCGCTGCGAGCGAGGATTCGGCAATGACGGCAGCGGCGGCTGCCGCAAAGGGCATCGGAGGCGGCGATCCGAAGGACAAGATCGAGATTGGCAACTGGATGGGAGAAGCCAACTACCTGCTGGAGGTCTCACGGCTCGACGAAGCCATTGTCCTGCTAAAGAAATCCATCGCCAAACAACCTGATTTGTGGATTGCCTACGCGAAACTGGGTTCGGCCGAGACCTACTTGCACAACTTCCCTGAGGCCGTGAAGGCCAGGCGCAAGTCGGTGGAATTGATGCCGGATTCGGTCAATTTGCATTACGAACTCGGCAAGATATTGTTCGAGTCCCAGGATTACGAGTCAGCGGTGCCCGAGCTCGAGTTCGTCGTGGCGAAAATGCCGGAATCGTGGAAGACCCACATCTTCCTGGCGATCTCCTATTCGCGGACGAACCGTCTGCTGCCAGCCATCGCCGAGTGCCAAAAAGTCCTCGCGGTCATGCCCGAACAATACGGAACCAACTTGCTTCTCGGGCGCGATCTCGTGCTCCTGGGAAATCCGGAGCCGGCTCTGCCCCCTCTGACGAAGGCAGCTTCGATCCGGCCCCGCGCATCCGAGCCGCACCTGGTTCTAGCCGATGCCTATGAGAAGCTCGGACGCAATGCAGACGCCGAGCGGGAGCGGGCTTTGGGTAATCGTCTGGCAGTAAACGGGCCAACGCCAGGACCAATCGAGCCCTAGCCGTTCGCCGAACAGGTCCGCCCGAATGCGATGAATGATCCCGCATGAATAGGTTGAGGATACAATTCTTTCCGCCGACAATTCTTCCTATGTTCAGGATTCGCAGTTTGGCATGGGTCGTTTGGATGACGGCCTGGCTGACGGTTTGCCTAACAATGAGCGCGCCAGCGGCGCCTGTGCCTGCGCCTCCCGTTTCCTCGCATCCCAACATCATCCTGATCACGTTGGACACCACGCGCGCCGATCGTATGGGCTTTCAAGGCTCGAAACTGGGACTGACGCCAAACCTCGACGCGTTGGCCCTCGATTCCGCGGTGTTCACGCGCGCCTATGCGCAGGCTCCTTTGACACCAACCTCGCACGCCAGCATTCTTACCGGCACCTATCCGCAATTCCATCAGGTGACCGATTTTCAGAGGCCGCTCGCGGCCGATCTCCCCTACGCCCCGGCGATTCTGCGCTCGCACGGATATCGCACTGCCGCCTTTATCGGCGCGATCGCACTGAATCCGGATCCAACCTACGCCCCCGGCTTCGATCGTGGATTTGACACCTACGACGCCGGCTTCCACAAGGAAGGCCCGGGAGAAGATCGCTACCGCACCGTGCAACGCCGCGGAGACGAAGTGGTGGCGCACGCACTGGCGTGGCTGACCAAGCACCCCAAGGGCCCCTTCTTTATCTGGATCCATCTCTACGACGCGCACGATCCCTACGATCCACCCGAACCCTACAAGACCCGGTATCGGTCGGTGCCCTATGACGGAGCGATCGCCTACGAGGATGCGGCGGTCGGGAAGCTCGTCCGGCAGCTGAAATTGCGCGGCCTCTACGACGGCACAGTCATGGCGGTGACCGCTGATCACGGCGAATCGCTCGGCGCCCACGGAGAAGATACACACGGGATTTTTCTCTACGACGAAACCATCCAGGTGCCGCTACTGATGAAGCTGCCGCACGCGAGTGCTGCCGGAAAGCGGATCGAAAATCGCGTAGAGCTGGTCGATCTATTGCCTACACTGTTGCAGGAAGTTCAGATTGAGATTCCGGGAGAAGTACAGGGCGAATCGCTCGTTGCACTCATAAAAGCGAAAGACGATCCGGCCGCCGATGCCTGGCGCGACCGCGCGGCATACGCCCAGTCCGATGTTCCCGAGATCGAGTTCGGCTGGAGCGCCGAGCAGTCGTTGCGAACCGGCAAGTACCTATACATCGAGGCGCCGCGCCGGGAACTGTATGACCAGAAGGCCGATCCAAAGGCCGATCACGACCTGACATCGTCATCTGTAGCGGTAGCCGACACGCTGGCCAGCCAACTAGAGACTTTCCGCAAGAAAACGGCCAGCCAACATGAAGCTCCGCGCGTTACGCTCGACCCAACCGCACAACAGAAATTGGGGGCGCTCGGATACATGGCCTCGGGCAGAAATGTTTCGGAGGGATCGGCCGCCGGTCATGCCGCCGACCCCAAGGACAAAATCGAAGTTGCCGACTTGATCCATCGCGCCTTCTTGCTAGTCGATGAGAATCGCGACCAGGAAGCGGTACCTCTGTTGCAACAACTGATTGCCAGGGACCCCGACGCGCCTTTTGCCTACGCGCTGCTCGGGCAATGTTTCCTATCCGTGAAGCAATACTCGCAGGCGGTACCCATGTTGCGCAAGGCTGTGCAGATGCGTCCAGACATGACCATTACGCATTTCCATTTGGCTGGAGCATTCCTCGAAACGAAAGATTTTGACGAGGCGGCGGAAGAGTTGGAGATCGTCGTGGCCAGAATGCCGGCATTCGAGGAAGCGCATCAGATGCTCGAAACCGCCTACGCGCAAGCCGGTCGCATCCCGGAGGCCATCAAGGAATGCGAAAAAGTGCTCGAGTCCGATCCGGATGACTACGGATCCAATCTGCTTCTCGGCCAAGTGCTGGCAGGTACGGGAGATTCCGCAGCCGCCGTGCCCCGCCTGAAGAAGGCGGCTTCGCTTCGGCCCGGAGCACCCGACCCGCACCTGTCGCTGGCCGACGCCTACTCGAAGTTAGGACGGAATAACGACGCCCAGCGGGAGCGCGCCGTGGGCAAGCGTCTGGCGGTGAATCAATCAGTGCCGGGAGCAAGCGAGCCGAGGTGAAATTTCCCCCTATTGGCTGCTCAAGAATGATAATTTTCCCCATGCCCGTAATCGGTCGCTTGGTGCGCGTCGTTAGCTTGACGGTTCGCCTGACGCTCTGCCTTACGGTTTACCTGAAAACGACCGCGCCGGCCGCGCCCGTGCCCGCGCCTCCCGTTTTCTCGTCTCCCAACATCGTCCTGATCACGTTGGACACCACGCGCGCCGACCGCATGGGCTTTCTGGGCTCGAAGCTGGGACTGACGCCGAATCTGGACGCGCTGGCCCTCGATTCGGCGGTATTCACGCGCGCCTATGCGCAGGCCCCTTTTACGCCCACCTCCCACGCCACGATTCTCACCGGTACCTATCCCCAGTATCACCAAGTCGACACTTTTGGGGTGCCGCTCGGGAAGGATCTACCCTATGCGCCGGAGATCCTGCGAGCGCGCGGATACCGCACGGCGGCTTTTGTCGGCTCCATCGCCCTTGAGCCGAATCCCCCCTACGCCCCTGGGTTCGACCGCGGATTTGAAACCTACGACGCCGGTTTCCACAATGAAGGTCCGGGAGAGAATCGCTACCGCACCGTGCAACGCCGCGGAGAAGAAGTGGTCGCGCATGCGCTGGCGTGGCTGACCCAGCATCCCAAAGGCCCGTTTTTTATCTGGATCCATCTCTACGACGCGCACGATCCCTACGATCCACCCGAACCCTACAAGACCCGGTATCGGTCGGTGCCCTATGACGGAGCGATCGCCTACGAGGATGCAGCGGTTGGGAAGTTCGTCCGGCAGCTGAAATTGCGCGGCCTCTACGACGGCACCGTAATGGCGGTAACCGCCGATCACGGCGAATCGCTCGGCGCTCACGGAGAAGATACGCACGGAATTTTCCTCTACGACGAAACCATCCAAGTCCCGCTGTTAATGAAGCTGCCGATCAAGCTTCCTCAGGCGAGTGCAGGCGGAAAGCGGATCGAAACTCGGGTAGAGCTGGTCGACCTATTGCCAACGCTGCTGCAAGCGGTTGGGGTTGAGATTCCAAAGGAAGTGCAGGGAGAATCGCTGCTGGCGTTCATGAAAGGAGAACTCGATCCGGCAATGGAGGCCGGGCGCGACCGAGCGGCGTATTCCCAGACCGAGTATCCGCGCACCGAATTCGGCTGGAGCGCGGAGCGGTCGCTGCGCACGGGCCAGTATCTCTACATCCAGGCCCCGCGCCGCGAACTGTATGACCAGAAGGCGGATCCGAAAGCCGATCACGACCTGGCATGGTCATCCGCGGCGGTGGCTGACACGCTGGCGAGCCAACTGCAGGCCTTCCGACAGCGCACGACCAACCAGCGGGAGGCTCCGAAGGCTGCTCTGGACCCGGCGGCACAGGAAAAACTGGGAGCGCTAGGATACATGGCCTCGGGCAAGAATGCCTCAAAGGGCTCGGGCGCCGATCCAGCCGCCGACCAGCTTGCCGATGCCAAGGACAAAATCGAAATTGCCAACATGGTCCATCGTGCCGAAGTACTGCAGCAAGACGCGCATACTGACGAGTCGATTGCGCTGCTCGAGCAGGTGATGGCCAAAGAGCCCGCCCTGTCGCTCGATGCGAAGATGGGCGATTGGCTGATGCGCAAGCACGACTATCAAAAAGCCCTGCCCGTCCTACGCAAGGCGATGCAAATCGATCCGTATTCGCCCATGACGCATTTCCAACTTGCGAAGGGCCTGATGGCGTCTGGAGACTTCGCGGCCGCAGTGCCCGAGTTGGAGTTCGCTGTGGCCAAACTGCCAGGCTTTGCGGATGCGCATATTTTCCTCGAGACGGCGTATGCGCGCACCAATCGCGTGCCGGAAACAATCAAAGAGTGCCAGATCGTGCTCGGACTCGCGCCCGACCACTTTCCAAGCTACCTGATTCTCGGAAGGTTTCTCGAGATTTCGGGCGATTTTGAGGGAGCGGTACCGAAGTTGAAGAAGGCGGTCGCGCTCGAACCGAAAGCGCCCGAGCCCCACACGTTCCTGGCCGATGCCTATGACCAACTGGGACAAAAGGCAGCTGCCGCGCAGGAGCGCGCGATCGCCAGGCGTCTGGGGAAAGCGGCGCCCGGTGAGCGGCCCGAATGACCACCAGGGGGCAGCAAGAGTGATCAGCAAAAGCAAGCGTCGAAGATCGAGTGGGCGTCGCCGACGACGATCCGGCCGCAACCTCCCGCGTGCCCGCAAACCAAACGCTCACGCTCGGCGCATTGCTCGAGCTGCTTTGTGAAATCCCAAGATCGGTCGCCGAACGAGGAACGAGCATGCCATTGATTTCTGTGACGCGCTTGCGGGTTCGGTCCTGGGGCTTGGTTCCGCAATTCGCCGTCGAATCCCTGAAGTCCGCAAGACAAGCGGAGCGCTCGGCCGGGTTTCTGGGGGGCAGATTGTTACGCAATCCGAACAATGTATTCTGGACCATGACCGCCTGGAACGATGAGGCGGCGATGAACGCCTTTCGCAGCGCGGGAGCACACGGCCGAGTGATGCGCAAATTGCTGACCTGGTGCGACGAGGCCGCGGTGGTGCATTGGAACCAGGAAAGTCGAGAACTACCGTCATGGCAAGATTCACATCTTCGCATGGTAAAGGAAGGAAGACCGTCGAAGGTCAATCATCCCTCGCCAGACCAGACCTCGAATCGCATGCCAGCGCCCGAACCAAGTCGCATTGAACTGACACTGAAAGCGCCGCTCAGGAAATAGAGGCCATCTCATCCAGGATTTCAGTGGCGGATGGGCGACCGAGGTGTGACATTTCAGCGGCGACCTGGCTCCAGAATGGAACTCCCGATAAAGTGGAGAATCCAGACGGAAAGCATCACCACCGAGGCTCCGGTTGATACCGGGACTCGGGCGGTTAAGCGGCTCTAGTCCGGTCGCGCACAACCACCTCAGGCTCGCGGAAACCCCTCGCCGCGGCAATACCGAGCGCAATGAAAATCACTATCACGATTCCCTGGGTGATGGCGAACGGAGGCTCCGATCCCTTCGGCGCCAGCGCGTGAAGCGACGGCACTTTCTCAAACAGCTGCGCGACCAGGACGAAAACATTCAGATAGAGGGCAATCACGGCCGAAATCACGTAGGTTCTCCGCCAGGGGCCAGCGAGGTGACGGCGATAGCGCCCAAGGATCGCGACTGCCAGCACCACCAGCGATAGGATGCCGACCCCGATGGCCGGCGTAAATCCATGGTACGGGAACATGAACCCGGTGACGCTGGTCGCTACGGTTGTGACCAGAAACAGGGCAGTCCAGCCGTCGAGTCTTTTACCGGCGATCAGACCGAACACGGCCACGAATCCTGCCAAGATCCCCGCCAGGCTTATGGCGACGTGGACGAAAGTAAACGTTGTCATACCAAGAATCATGGCGCTCCCTCCACAGTTCTAGCATCTTACGACATGGCTTCCAAAAACGCCACGGAGCTCGGTTGGGAGGAGATTTGGGCAGTGTTTCAGTTGGGACGCAGCCATTTTCCTTTTTTTAACGTGGCAACTATAATCGCCAATTGCCCTGAAACCCATGCATGTGCTGATGCTAGACAAGCCTGGCCAGACCAGTACATGGTTTTTGGACAGACTGGCTCCGATCGGACTTGGTGGCTAGTCCGATCCTGCATTCTGTCAGTTGTGCCATTTTGCAATCCTTGGAGGCGCAGTAAGCAACATGAAAAAACTTGTCGGCTTCGCTCTGGCGGCTCTCGTTCTTCTCGGCAGCGCTTCCGCTCAGAACATTCCCGTCGATATATTCGGCGGCTACTCCTACCTCAACTTTGATCTGCCGTCGAATCCGAGCGCCGGTACGGCTTCTCAAACCCTGAGTATGAACGGATGGGACGTGTCCGCCGCGATCGGCCGGTTTCATCACTTCTCCGCGGAAGCCGACATCAGCGGCCACAGCACGAGCAATTGCGACAGTACCACCTTTAGCTGCAGCGATTTCTCCTACATGTTCGGGCCGCGCTATAACTTCAGGAACCGCTCGAGCAAGCTCACCGTCTTTGTGCACGGTCTGGTTGGCCGGGACAACGGCACTCTTGTCTACAACGGAAGTACCTTGTCGGATACATCGACCGCGGTCGCAGGCGGCGTGGGGGTTGATTATTGGGTGCTTCGTCACGTCGGAATTCAGTTGGGGCCGATCGATTACTTCTACACCCGTCATCTGAACGACTTCGGCGAACCTAGCCAAAACAACGTCCGCGCTTCTTTCGGAGTCGTTTACCGATTTGGCGGTGAACTTTTTGCCGGTGGGCCAGCGCCCAAGTCCCAGCCGGCTCCGGCCGAGAGCCAACCGGTACCGAAGTCCAGGCGTGGTCAGACGACGACTGTCCAGCAGTCAGCTCCGGCGGTGAATGTGCCGGGACACGGTATGTTGATCGCGTCGCTCGGCCTTGCAGTCGGGCCCCAGGAATTTGATGGGGCGAAAATTCTGGAGATCGTGCCCGGAAGCATCGCGGAGATGGCATCGTTCAAGGTGGGCGATATGATCAAATCGGTGGATGGCAAAGCCATCCGGACCCCGATGGAATTGCTCGCCGAACTGTCCGACAAAAGCGGGAAGGTTAAAATCGGCATTCAGCGCGGCGACTTTGCGACCGAGACCACGATCCTGTTGAGTAGCCACTGAGGATGGCGTAAAACTGGCGCGCCCGGAGAGATTCGAACTCCCGACCTACAGCTCCGGAGGCTGCCGCTCTATCCAGCTGAGCTACGGGCGCGCTGCGGACATATCGAGTTTACCACTGCCGCGGTAACCGTTGCGTCCACAGCGCTCGCCCGTCATTCCGGTTCCAGCCGATTCCCGCGCGCCGAACCCGGCCGTTCCGAGCCGTCAGTCGGGCCCTTTACTCTGCGGCAACTTCCACTTGCTTGCCGGCGCCTGCGACCAATGTCTGCTTCACAGTCGACTTGGGCACGCCGCGACCGGAATGTGCCTCGGGCCAGAGTTCAACCAGAAGCTTCGGTCCACCGGCTTCGAGAAACACCAGGCTGCGGTGATGTGGGTGATTCGGCGATTCAACTGCGTTCGTGATCATCGATACAGAAAACTTGTCGTTCTCGTTCGAAATCCGCCACGCCTTTTGCAACCCTGCCACACCGGCATGACCATGGAGTGTCCGGCCGGTAGAAGCTTGCCATCGGCGATGAAATCGAACGGAATGTTTACCCGCATCACGGGCGCCTGAGCGGCGGCCGGCAGACATGCCGCTACCACCAGAACCATAAACAGACTGAGCGTCCAGAGCTTCATACTCCTCCCCAAAGTGCTTGGACTTGCGTCCCAGTACGACCTTTCAGGCGAGATAGTATGAAATCCGGAACCGACTCGCCAGACTACGTTGGGCGAGCGTCACACGATTACTTCCGGCTAAGAAGGGCGCCTCATTTCGAAGGACTTACGGTGTCGCGAAAGCAATCCCCTGCTCGGAACCGAGATTTTTCAGCATCGGTTGCCAAAGACAGGAAATAAGCGGGCTTGAGCGACGGGGGCTCAGCTTTCAACTCCGGCCATTGAGCTCTTTTTTCTTTTATTGGCCTGCAAGACTTTCTTTCGCAGCCGCAGCGATTTCGGCGTCACCTCGACGAACTCATCGTCGGCGATAAACTCGATCGCCTGTTCAAGATTGAGATTGCGGTAGGGGACCAGCCGAATCGCTTCGTCCGAGGTTGAAGCCCGCATGTTGGTCAGTTTCTTCTCGCGCACAATGTTGACGTCAAGATCCGTGTCTTTCGCGTTCTCTCCGATGATCATGCCTTCGTAGACATCGATGCCCGGCCCAGCGAAAAGTATCCCGCGCTCCTGCAGATTGTAGAGAGCGTAGGAGGTCGTAATTCCAGGGCGGTCAGCGATCAGCGCGCCCGTTGGACGATGCGGAATCTCGCCCTGCCACTCGATGTATCCGTCAAAAAGCGCATTCATGACAATGGTTCCGCGCGTGTCGGTGAGCAAAATGCTGCGCAACCCAATCAGTCCGCGGCTGGGCACACGGAATTCGACGCGCACACGCCCATAGCCGTGATTGTGCATGTTGGCGACCTCGCCTTTGCGCGAGCCAAGATGTTCCATGACCACGCCGACGAACTCTTCGGGGACATCGACGGTGAGGTGCTCGACTGGCTCCATTAGTTTGCCGCCGATGCGCTTGGTGACGATCTCGGGCTTGCCGACCATGAGCTCGTAGCCCTCGCGGCGCATCATCTCGATGAGAATCGAAAGCTGCAATTCGCCGCGACCGAGCACCTTGAACGAGTCGGTGCTGCCCGTTTCTTCCATGCGCAGCGAGACGTTGGTGAGGAGCTCTTTGTCGAGGCGCTCGCGCAGGTTGCGCGACGTAACGTAGGTGCCTTCACGCCCGCAGAACGGTGAGGTATTGATGGTAAACAGCATGGCAATCGTCGGCTCGTCGATGACGATCGGCGGGAGCGGCGCGGGATTCTCCGCACTGGTAATCGTCTCGCCGATCGTGATGCCTTCGACGCCGGCGACGGCGATGATGTCGCCCAAAGAAGTTTCCGTAATGTCGGTGCGTTTGAGCCCGGAGAAACTGAAAAGCTTGGTAATTCTGGTTTTCTGAAAGCTCCCGTCGCGCTTGGCGATCGAAACGTCTTCGCCGGTCTTCATGGTCCCGGAAAAAACACGGGCAATGGCCAGGCGACCGAGGTAGTCGCTGTAATCAAGATTCGCGACCAGAATCTGAAGCGGACCATCTTTATCTCCCTGCGGCGCGGGAATGGTGTCAACGATGGTCTCGAACAGAAGACGCAGATCCTCGCCCGCCGCTCCCTGATGCACTGCCGCCGTTCCCGCCTTGGCGTTCGTATAAAGGACAGGAAAATCCAGTTGCTCTTCCTTGGCGTCGAGATCGATAAAAAGGTCGTAAACCTCGTTCAGAACTTCCTGCGGGCGAGCGTCAGGCCGGTCAATCTTATTAATGACCAAAATCGGCTTCAGGTTGGCTTCCAGCGCTTTGCTAAGCACGTAACGAGTCTGCGGCAGCGGCCCTTCGCTGGCATCGACCAGCAGCATGACGCCGTCAACCATCTTGAGCGCCCGCTCCACCTCGCCGCCAAAATCGGAGTGGCCGGGGGTGTCCACGATATTGATTTTTACGCCTGCGTAAAACACAGCCGTGTTCTTGGCTAGAATCGTGATGCCGCGCTCGCGTTCCAGATCGTTTGAATCCATGACGCGCTCGGCAACGGTCTCATTGTCGCGAAACGTGCCGCTCTGTCGGAGCATGGCGTCAACCAGCGTGGTCTTGCCGTGGTCGACGTGGGCGATGATGGCGATATTGCGAATACTCGGATTCAGGTTGAAAACTCCTCACGCCTACGAATTGGGGCTTACTACTACTTTACTATGCCCGGGAGGGTTCGCAGTTATTGATCGAAACGACCGATCGAAACGACGGTGCGGGGACGGGGCTTCGCCCCGTTCCGGCAGGGTAAAGCCCGCCACCACGCCAGCTCAGGATGGCACGGGTGACGGGAGTACTTGTAGACTCGAGACTCATGGGTCGAAACGATAACTCGCGTCTCTGTCCTTTCTTCCTTGTCTTCGCGCTATTCGCGGGAGCACTGTTCGTATTCGTATCGCCCAGTCACTGTCAGGCACAAGCAGCGGATCCACAGACTCCGCTGCCTCAGGGTCCAAAGCAACCCGATCCCAAAGCCAAAGGTTTCTTCGTCCGCTGGGCCGACTTTTATCGCCAGGACTGGTCGCCGCCTCCCGCCTCCGCCGCCACTTCCTCGCCCGCTCCACCGCGCCGTGGCCTTCCCTCGCCGCTCGATTCGCCGCCGTTTCCAAACTCCGACTGGTCCTATGGCGGTTCGCCGGTGATCGGCGAGCCCGACACCAACAGCTATCCGCTGATGACAGCAATCAACCAAGCCAAGAGCCGCACCAAGCTCTACGGATGGCTTGATCCCACGCTTAACTTCAGCACCTCGACCAATAGCAACGCGCCCGAGGCGAACGATGTCTACTCCAATCGCTTCGAGCTGAATCAATTCGTCCTCTATCTCGAGCGCCTGCCGGATTCGGTGCAACGAGACCACGTCGACTGGGGATTTCACCTGACCGCCCTCTACGGCACGGACTATCGCTATACCACCGGGAAGGGATACGGGAGCAGTCAGTTACTAGACGATCATCATCAATATGGCTTGGATCCGACTTTGGAGTATGTCGATTTCTACATCCCGCAGGTCGCGCAGGGGATGAACCTTCGGTTCGGCCGCTTCATTTCCGTTCCCGGGATCGAGGCCCAACTGGCGCCGCAAAACTACATCTTCAGCCACTCGCTGCTGTACGCGATTGACCCCTTTACCGACACCGGATTCATGGCGACGGTGAAGCTGAACGACCGGTGGCTGGTGCAACTGGGAATCACCGCCGGCCAGGACGTAGCCCCGTGGACGCCCGATGCGAAGCCCTCCGGCACCGGATGCCTGAGCTATACCACGGCTTCAGTAAACGACAATCTCTACCTCTGCGCCAACGGCATCAACGACGGCAAGTACGCCTACAACAATCTGCAGCAATACGACGCCACCTGGTATCACAAATTCTCAAAGACAGTGCACATGGCAACCGAGTCCTGGTACATGTATGAGCGCGACGTGCCCGCGCTCGGGGGCAATCTCAAGCCGGAAAGCGGTGCGAATCCCGCATACTGTTTGCCGGGAGAACAACGTTGTACCGCTCCCGAATATGCGGCGGTCAATTTCCTGCAGAAAGAACTCTCGGCGCGTGACTTCCTGTCGTTCCGCAGCGACTTTCTCGACGACAAAAAGGGCCAGCGCACCGGCTACGCAACCAAATATTCGGAGAACACAATCATGGGGTGTCATTGGATCGGCTCAACCGTCCAGTTGCGTCCAGAGTTGCGTTTCGAGCGAGCCTGGGACCAGAGAGCCTACGACAACGGCCGAAGGCACAATCAGTTGACCGCGGCCAGCGATCTCATCTTTCACTTTTGAGTGGCTTCAGAGGTGCCACCCGGAGCGAATCTTGAAGCGGGCTCTGCCAGGGTGCCGAAACAACACGGGTTTTGCATCAGGAGATCGCGTTCGCGACGCGGTAAGCTTTTTCAGAATCAGATCGCCAGTCAGACTCAGGCAGCCGCATTTTCGGTATTCCCTGAGAAAGACTTCGTCAAATGGCTACGGGGCCGGAGTCAATGACTTCAGATAAGCGACCACGGCCTCGGCATCGCTGCGGTCCATGCGGAATTGGGGCATGGGAAACCGCAGACGAGCGCCGGTTGTCCAGACGCCTGTGGTCAGCAGTTTGATCATGTCAGCGTCGTCCGCCGGCGGAGTGCCGCCAATGCGCGGCGCGCTCATCGGCCAATTCGAGTCGGGTTGCGCCGGCGTCCATGGCAAGGGCGCGCCCTGGAGCCAGCGAGCGCGGTCGGGATTTCCATTACTGTCCCGCGGGGTGTGGCACTGTCCGCACACGGCCACGGCTTCGACAACATACTTGCCGCGAGCCACGTCAGCGCCGCTGCCAGCTTTTTCGCCCTGATGCTGCGGAGTGTTCTTCTTCGCCGCGTTGCTGTCCTGGGCGAAAGCGAGCGGGACGCCATTCGAGATCAGGGCAAGAGCGAAGGTTGCGGAAATGGAAACGAATGCGAGTCTTGAATGCATGATGGTTCCGGCTCCGTAGTGGTGAAAATCGTGGTAGTGAAAACCAATGGTACCGGATTCATGCTACGCTTCGCCACCCCGCTTTGAAATCGGTTCCGACCCTGAGACCGCTGAGATGGAACGAGACGGGTCCGCCCTGACAATGACTCAATGATTCCTGATTCGAGAATTACTCGCAGGGGAGGCGACCGGCAGGTTCGAAGCGATCCATTTGCGCTTCACGCTGGCTGCTGAGACGGCCGTCGGCGGTCTTTCCGTATTGCTCTTCGCCGGGACAATAGTAGAGAGCGGTGTGCGGATCTACCCACACTTCGACGGCGGGGTCTCCTTGAACATGGACGGCGGGCTCGGGAGCCTCAGCGAGTCCCAGGGTCACCAGCGCCCTTTCCCACGGGCTGAGGCCTGCGCGCTGCGGCGATCCCACGGCCGGCCACAGCAGGGCGAGCGCGGCGACCAAAACGGCCCCTCCCAGATACAGGTCGGAGCGATAGTAACGCAGGGCCGCGCGCAGGTGCGCGAGGTTCTGCATCGAGGAGCCGCGGGTGGTGTCAATGGCGGCGAGATCGGCCGATTCGTCCGCGCCTGGTTCGACCGGCAAAGAATCGTTTAGCTCGAATCTGTCGACTGCCAGAGCTGAGTTTTCGGAGGTCGAGCCTTCGGCCGTCCAGTGGAAGGTCGCACCCATCGTTTCGTCGAGCGCTGTATTTGCGGATTCGCCTTCCGACTCTTCTGGGCGCACGGGCTTGCGGAGCACGGCCTTGTCGTGGTTCGGGTGGACAAACGCCGGTTCGACAAACGCTGGCGCGCCGAACGATCGCGCGTCGAACGACGGAGCGTCGAATGATGGCGCGTCGAAGTCGGACTTGCCGAGTGCTGATTCGTCCGGCGACGAGCGAGGGAGCGGCCGATGCTCGAGCGCCGGCGGCTGGACGTCGTTCTGTTGAGTTTCGCCAGTCTCAGGAGAACGGCGGGACCAGAGGTCTGGATCCTGGCTCATGAGCCACATCGAGGCCCAGTTGCGCTGCAACCGTTCGCCAGGACGAAGTTCGTCCCGACCGCAGTTCGCGCAGTGCGATTCTTTGGCGGCCCTCGGAGCGCCGCAAGATCGGCACACGGTCGGGGATTCCGGTGAGGCGTGAGCTTCCGATTGCGCCTGCGGCTGTCGATCCTGTTTCGGCAGGTTGCCGTTCGGTCGATCGCCATTTGCGCGATCGCGATTCAGGCGCTCGTTGTTATTGTCATTGCTCGGTTGGTCGCGATTCGCCCGCTCATTATTCAGTCGATCGTTAAACTCCTGAACCGTGT
>Ga0302324_100009684_pt1 | contig 20096 bp, 19 predicted proteins | sample Palsa_T0_1_FD_201949 | JGI IMG/M metagenome (GOLD analysis project Ga0302324, IMG submission 201949) | Peat permafrost microbial communities from Stordalen Mire near Abisko, Sweden - Palsa_T0_1 | ecosystem: Environmental > Terrestrial > Soil > Palsa > Peat permafrost | place: Sweden: Abisko...
CGCCAGGCATTGCGCCCGACGGCCGCCGGTGGCCAGACGGCCGCGCCGACCCGGTGCGTCCGCGCGACATCGCGGTGCTCTGCCGCAAGCGGGCCCAGTTCCCGGCGCTGCGGGCAGCGCTTGAGGCGGGCGGCATCCCGGTTGAGGTGGTGGGGCTCGGCGGACTGCTGACCGTGCCTGAGGTGACGGACATCGTGGCGACGCTGCGGGTGATGCACGACCCGGACGCCGGGGACGCCCTGGCCCGGCTGCTGACCTCGCCGCGGTGGCGAATCGGCCCGCACGACCTGGTGACCCTCGCCCGCCGGGCGAGGGATCTTGCCCGGGCCGGCCGGCCGGCCGGCCCGGGCGCACCGGAGAGCGAGGCCGCCGCGGGCACGCAGGATGTGCTGGCGCAGACGGTCAGCGATCTCACCAGGGAGACCGGCAGCCTGGTCGAGGCGCTGGATGATCTCGGCGGGCCCGCTGCCTACTCGGCGGCCGGCTTCGAGCGGCTGTCCGCGCTGGCAGCTGAGCTGCGGGTGCTGCGCGGGCACGTGGCGCGGCCGCTGCCCGAGCTGGTGACCGAGGTGGAGCGGGCCCTGGGCCTGGATATCGAGGTGGCGGCCCGGCCCGGCGCCGACCCGGCTAGCTCGCGAGCCGACCTGGACGCCTTCGCCGATGCCGCTGCTGCCTTCGCCGGGGATCGGGAGGAGCCGACACTCGGCGCGTTCCTGGCCTATCTGGCCGCGGCTGAGGAAGAAGAGTTCGGCCTGGAGGCCGGGCGGGTCGGCGAGAGCGACTCGGTGAAGCTGGCCACCGTGCACGCGGCGAAGGGGCTGCAATGGGCAGCGGTCCTCGTGCCCGGGCTGTCCGCGGGCCGTTACGCGCAGGTCTTCCCGGCCAAGCCGAGGGCGACGACACGGTGGACCGAGAATCCGCGGCTGCTCCCGTTCCCGCTGCGCGGGGACGCGGCGGACCTTCCGAGCCTGGCGGGCCTGGCAGCGTATGAGCTTTCCCGCTTCACTGACGCATGCGCTGCCAGGGATCTCGCCGAGGAGCGGCGGCTTGCCTACGTGGCGGCCACCAGGGCCGCCTACCTGCTGGCCTGCACCGGCTACTGGTGGGGAGAGGGCGCGACCCCCCTCGGGCCGTCGCAGTTCCTGACCGAGGTCCGGGCGGCGTGCGAGGCCGGCGCCGGGACGGTCTCGGCCTGGGAACCCGAACCCGCCGACGAGGCCGAGAATCCCGCGCTTGCCGAGCCAGCCAGCGCTGCCTGGCCAGTGCCGGCCTCGGCCGCAGGCCGGCGGTACGAGGCCGTCCGAGAGGCCGGCGAGCTCGTGCTCACCGCCATGTCCGAGTCGAATTCCGCCGGGCCGCTGGAGCTGGCCAGCCCGTACCGAGCGCTGGCAGCCGACTGGGCCAGGGATACTGAGCTGCTGCTGGCCGAGCGGGCCCAGCGCCGGAGAGCGGGCGCGACCGAGGTCGCTCTGCCCAGCCGTATTCCGGTCTCCTCGCTCGTCATGGTGGCCAGGGACCCCGCCACGCTGGCGCAGCAGGTACGCCGGCCGATGCCGCAGCCCCCGGCGCCGCAGGCGCTGCGCGGCACCGCCTTTCACGAGTGGCTGGAGCACCGTTTCGGCCAGCAGCAGCTGATCGACCCCGATGATCTGCTCGGTGCCGCCGACGACGACGCCGCAGGCCCCGCTTCTGATGCCGGCCTGGCGGAGCTGAAGGAACGCTTCGAGGAAAGCCAGTGGGCGAACCGGTGGCCGATCGAGGCCGAGGTGCCGTTCGAGACGCTGATCAGCGGCCAGCTCGTGCGGGGCCGCATCGATGCGGTGTTCGCCGACGGACCGGAAGGCGGCTTCGACGTCGTGGACTGGAAGACGGGCAGGCCGCCGGCCCGCGCCGAAGAGACCCGCGCGGTGGCTGTCCAGCTGGCTGCCTACCGGCTGGCCTGGGCGGCCCTGGCCGGAGTTCCCGTCGGTCAGGTCCGGGCTGCTTTCCACTATGTGCGCGACAACCTGACCGTGCGGCCAGCTGACCTGCTGGACCAGGCGGGCCTTGCCGCACTGATCGAGAACATCCCGGTCGGCTAGCGGTTCGGCTAGCGGACCCCCGCCGCCTGGGTAACATGCGCTGGCGCCGATGATCGGGCGGCATCATGATCGGGAGGCACCGCATTGCCGGACAGACGGGTACAACTGAGCGACGGGCTGGCCGAGCGCATCGTGCGTCGCGCTATCGGGGCGCTGGCCAACTCCTACGCCACGGCTCCGGAACGGGCCAGCGCCGCCAAGCAGATGCTGATCCATCTGCTCGAAGGCGACTCGGAGCCGACCGACGCGGCCGACGGCTACGCTGCTGCCGCCGCTTTCGCAGCTCTGGCCAGTGCGGTGGAGGCTGAGGCAGGGCGCGGGCTTGACTGGCTCGCCGTCGCGGCCCTGGCGGAATGGGACTTCCACCACCCGGAGAACCCCATCTGACATCCTCAGCCCAGGGCCGCACTGGTGGCGGGGCCGCACTGGTGTCAGGCCGCACTGGTGTCAGGCCGCACTGGTGTCAGGGGCGCACTGGCGCGAGGTCGTCGAGGAGCCAGACTGCGTCCTGCGGGACGCAGATATGCAGCGCGACTGTCTCGGCCTCGATCCGGATCGTGAAGCCGAAGAAGGGGCAGCAGGCCTTCTCGCGCTGTGCCAGCCGGACCATCGCACTGAGTTCGGCGAGGTCAGCATGCAGGCGAACGGACATCTCGGTCGGCGCGACCCGGTCAACAGCTGCTGCCGCGGCAAGCAGGTCGTGCCACTCGGCGAGCTGCGACCGTGCGGCTTTCGCGGTCAGGCTGCATGCAACAGGAATGCTCACGCCAGCCAGCATAGGCAGCACGATCGTGCTGCGGTCAACCGGATAAGACATCATTTCACCATAAAGCGCTTAAGTATTACATAGAACGTATATACGTCGGTCGCGTCATTCGCCTCCGTTACCGGGCCGGGATGGGCAATGATGCACCCGTGGCTGTTGTGTCACAAGACATCGCGGTCCGAGAACCTTCTTCAGGGGCTGATGCTGGCATGTCACCGACAACGAGCCTCGCGGACGTTCACTGGGCGTTCCGCGTTCTGGCCAAGATCCCGGTCTTCCTGCGGACGGCAGCGGCTGTCCTGCTGCCCGTGGTTGCCGCCTGCGCCTGTGCATCTGGTGTCCCGTCGGCATCCTCCGGCTCGCCGTCCCCGCACCTGTCGGCATCGGCTCAGCAGTCATCTTCCGGCAAGCGGTCGGGGTCTCCCAAGCCGTCATCCTCCGGCAAGCGGTCGGGGTCTCCCAAGCCGTCGCCGTCCGGCAAGCGCTCGGGGTCTCCCAAGCCGTCGCCGTCCGGCAAGCGGTCACCGTCCCGCACCCCGTCGGCGTCTCCCACGCCGTCACCGAGCCGCACCCGGCCCTCGTCTCCCAAGCCCTCTCCCTCCCCGTCGCGGACCAAGAGCCCGCCAGGGACGAAGACCTGCCAGGGCACGTTCGTCCCGGCCTACTTCTATTCGGGCACTGTCTGGGCACAGGCCATCGCGGCCAGGCCGGCGCCCCGTGTCATGCTCCTGAACGTCGACAACGGCGTCGGGACCGCGCCGCTCTCGCACTTCCAGGCACTGGTCAAGCAGGCGCATGCCGCGGGCATCACCGTCCTGGGCTATTCGTCTACCGAATACGGCGCGCGGTCGATCGCGTCGGTCGAGACAGAGGTCAAGCAGTACAAGGAGTGGTACGGGGTCAACGGGATCTTCCTTGACCTCACTCAGGCCACAGCCGGCGAGTTTTCCTACTACCAGCAGCTCGCGACCTACATCCGCAAGACGGTGCCGAACGCTGATATCTGGCTGAATCCCGGGAGCTTCCCCGATCCGAGCTTCATGTCGATAGCCAACGTGGTGATGGTCTTCGAGGGCTCGTACGCCTCCTTCCTGCAGGACCAGGTGCCCAGCTGGGTCAGCCAGTACCAGCCGGACCAGTTCGCGGACGTCATCTACGCCACGCCCGAGTCCGACTTTGCCAGCGCCGTCAGCCTGTCCAGGTCACGCCGGGTCGGCAATCTGTATGTGACCGATCTGCCGGGGTCGCCGAATCCCTACGGTGCCCTGCCCAGCTACTGGACGCAGGAAGCCGCCGCCATTCCGGCGAAATGCTGATCACATTCCTGACCTTGGTCAGGCTCTGCGGTCAAACCCTCACCTGTACCGGATTATGACCAAAATAGGTGCCCGGCTGTCCGTTTTATGGTCGGCAAATCCGGTACAAGTAGCGGATGGCGCGGAGCTGAGCGCGGTCGCGGCGCGCGTCGGGCCGCGGCGCGGGTCGGGCCGCGGCGGGGTGTGGGGCCGCGGCGCGGGGGCTGAGGCGCGGGTGGGGCTGAGGCGCGGGGCGCTGAGGCGCGGGTCGGGCTGCGCAGGTCAGGCTACGGCGCGAGTCAGACGACGAGAGTCGGCTCGTCGGGGGCGGAGAGACTCAGCACCGCGCCGGCCACCGCCGGCGACGCGGTGATCCTCGCCTCCAGGGCCCGGAGCCGGACGGCCAGGTGCGACTCGCTGTCGTCGCCAGTGAGATCGACATCGCCGATTACCGAGACCATCCGCGGCCCGACGATCTCCAGCCGCAGATAGGTCACCCGGGCCACCTCCGGCGCGTCCAGCAGGGCCTGGAGGGCGGCCGCGCGCACCCGGGGGTCGGCCTCCTGGCCGATCAGGAACTGCCGGTTGCGGTTGATCAGGACGACTGCGACAACGGCGAGCAGGATGCCGACCAGGATCGACCCGGCGGCGTCCGGAATCGGGGAGCCGGTCAGCTGGTGGGCGGCCAGGCCGGCGGTGGCGATGAGCAGGCCGACCAGGGCAGCGGAGTCTTCGGCGAACACCGCCCGCAAGGTGGGATCGGAGGTGGCCAGCACGTGCTCGATGAGGTCCCGCTGCATCGACCGGGCCTCGGGTCTGGCCTGCCGGACCGACTGCAGGAAGGAGATTCCCTCGAGCACGAAAGAGAAGGCCAGCACGCCGTACCCGATGGCGAAGTGGCTGGCAGGCTCCGGGCTGAGGAGCTCCTGGATGCCGTGTGAGACCGACACGGCGGCGCCGGCGACGAACAGCCCGAGCGCGGCGAACAGCGACCAGACGTAGGCTTCCCGGCCGTGACCGAACGGGTGCGCGAGGTCGGGCGGACGCCGGGACCGCCGATTGGCAATCAGCAGGAAGATCTCGTTGCCGACGTCTGCCCAGGAATGCGCCGCCTCGGCCAGAATCGACGCCGACCCGGTCACCACCGCGGCGACTGACTTGATCGCTGCCACCAGTAGGTTGGCGGCGAAGGCGACCAGCACCGTGGTGACGCTCTGGGACTCGCCCGGATCGCCCGGCCCCGGCAGCGAGCTGAGCAGGTCGTGGGATCCACGGGCGGCACCCGCGGGCAGCAGGGGTGCCGGGGCCTGCTGGCGGGACTGCTCGCGGTCCTGCTCGTGCGCCATCCGTCAGTGCTAGCACACCAGCAGGAATGTGTGTCCTGTCGGGTGACGACGGGGAGATGATGCCGTTCGTAGACAAAGGAGATGATGCCGTTCGTGGACAAAGAAGCCATCACGCCGGCGCTGGTCTCCCGGCTCGTCACCGCGCAGTTCCCGCAGTGGGCTGGCCTGCCGGTGCGGCCGGTCGTGCCCGGCGGATGGGACAACGTCACCTTCCGCCTCGGCGCGGACATGTCGGTCCGGCTGCCCAGCGGCGGTCAGTACGCCCGGCAGGTCGGCAAGGAGCACCGGTGGCTGCCGGTCCTGGCCGGCCAGCTGCCCCTGCCCGTCCCTGAGCCGCTGGCGGTGGGAGCCCCCGGGTGCGGTTACCCATGGCCGTGGTCTGTCTACCGGTGGCTGCCGGGCGAGCATGCGACCACTGGCCGGGTCCCAGATCTGGTCCGGTTCGCGGCTGACCTCGGCGACTTTCTCGCCGCCTTGTACCAGATCGATTCCGCTGGCGGACCGCCGCCGGGCCAGCACAACTTCTTTCGCGGCGGGCCGCTGACTGTCTACGATCGCGAGACCAGGGACGCGATCGCTGCCCTCGAAGATCAGATCGACACCGGCCGTGCTCGCGAGGTCTGGACGGCAGCACTGCGCGCGACCTGGCTCGGCCCCCCGGTGTGGGTCCACGGAGACGTCAGCCCCGCGAACCTGCTGGTCGGCGATGGCCGTCTGAGCGCCGTCATCGACTTCGGCTCTTGCGCAGTCGGAGATCCCGCCTGCGACACCGCCATTGCCTGGACGTTCTTCTCCGGCGAGAGCCGCAGGATGTTCCGGACCAGGCTGCCGGTGGACGAGGCGACCTGGGCGCGGGGCCGGGGCTGGGCGCTCTGGAAGGCCCTGATCGTGCTCGTCCGGGCGCTGCGCGACGATCCTGGCGAGGCAGCAGAGACCAGACGCGTCATCGAGGAAGTGCTCGCCGGGCACTAGCGACCAGGTTCAGCCGATTCCCGGGGTCCGAGCCCGCTGCCACCGAGCTGGCCGTACTCCAGGCCGGTCAGGGCTCCAGATAGCGCTCGATCGCCGCGACCTTGGCTTCCAGCGCGCCGGTCACGCCGGGCCGGATGTCGGCCTTGAGCGTCACGCTGACCCGCGGCGCCTTCGCGGCGACCGCCTCCACCGCGCGCTTCACCACGTCCATGACCTCATCCCAGCCTCCCTCGATCGTGGTGAACATGGCGTCGGTCCGGTTCGGCAGGCCGCTCTGCCTGACCACCCGCACCGCGTCGGCTACCTGCTCGGCGACGGCCTCGCCGACTCCGAGCGGCGTTACCGAGAACGCGACAAGCATGTGTGCCCCTCCCGTGCTGGTTCTCGCTGCGCACCTTATCGGGCTGGCAGCAGAACATGCGCCGCGACCGGGCATCAGCCTCCTGCCCGCAGGGCAGCCAGCTGTCCGTCGATAGGGTCTGGTCATGCCCGATCTTTCCCTGCTGCCCCCCTCGGCCGTCGTCGACGGCGAGGATCTGCGGATCGGGGGCTGCCTGCTCGGCGAGCTTGCCAGCCAGTTCGGAACCCCGGCATACGTGCTGGACGAGCAGGCGCTGCGGTCCCGGGCACGGGCGTATCTGCACGCCTTTACCAGCCGTTATGCCCGGAGCGGCATCCGCTTCGCGGCGAAGGCCTATCCGTCCGCGTCGGTCATCAGGGTGCTCGCGCAGGAGGGCCTGGGGTGCGACGTCGTCGGAGCCGGCGAGCTGCGGATCGCGCTTGCGGCTGGTGTTGCGCCGGCGAAGATCGTTATGCATGGAAATGCCAAAACCGACGACGACATCCAGGCTGCCCTCGACGCGTCCATCGGCTACATCGCCGTGGACGGGTTCGACGACATCGACCGGATCGAGCGGCTCGCGCGCGGCCGTACTCCGGTGCTGCTGCGGGTCAGTCCGGGAATCGACTCCGCCACCCACGCCGCGCTGGCGACCGGCTCGGCGAACTCGAAGTTCGGCGTGCCCATCGACCAGGTGCCGGAAGCGATCGCGCGGATGCGGGCCGGGTCGGCCATCGACCTGCAGGGACTGCACGCGCATATCGGCTCGCAGATCCTTGAACTTGACCAGTTCGAGGCCGAGGTCGCCGCGCTGGCCAGCCTGGAGCGGTTCGGCGTCTACGACCTGGGCGGCGGACTGGGCGTGCGCTACGTGCCCCGGGACGTCGAGGCGACCATCGACCAGTACGCCGAGCGCCTGACCGCCGCGGCCCGCCGCTACCTGGGCGACGGGATCGACCTGCTGATCGAGCCCGGCCGCTCGCTCGTCGCTCCGGTCGGCGTGACGCTGTACCGCGTGGTCACGGTGAAGCGGGGCGGCCGGGTGCATGTCGCGGTCGACGGCGGGATGGGTGACAATCTCGAGCCATCGCTGTACGGCCAGCGCTTCGCCCCTCTTGTCGTGGGCCGGTGGGACGCTGACAGCGTGCTTGCCGACCTGGTCGGGCGGCACTGCGAGTCGGGGGACGTGATAACGCCCGACGTCATGCTGGCCAGCCCGCAGGTCGGGGACCTGGTCGTGGTGCCGGTGACCGGCGCGTACTGCTTCACCATGGGCAACAACTACAACGCCGCGCTGCGGCCGCCAGTCATCTTCTGCGACGGCGGAACGGCCCGGCTCGCCGTCCGGCGCGAGACGCACGCCGATCTGATGGCGCGCGAGGTCGGACTCTAGCGTGATGGCATCCGCGCGGTAGAACGCTAGACAGGGAGGCTGGATGGCTGGCGAGTCGGTGGCGATCGTCGGGGGCCGGGTGGTGCCTATCACCGGGGAACCGGTCGACGGCGGGACTGTCCTGGTCGAGGACGGCAAGATCGTCGCCGTCGGCGCCGACGTGGCCGTTCCGCCGGGTGTCCGGGTCGTCGACGCGGCGGGCTCCTGGGTGCTGCCCGGATTCGTCGAGGCGCACGGCCATGTGGGTGTGCACGAGGAGGCGCAGGGCTGGGCCGGCCAGGACACCAACGAGGGGACCGAGGCGGTGACTGCACAGGTGCGTGCCCTCGACGCGATCAATCCCGCGGACCTCGGCTTCCGGGACGCGATCGGCGGCGGAGTCCTGGCGGTCAACGTCAACCCCGGTTCTGGGAATCCGATCGGGGGCCAGACGGTGGCGCTGAAGTGCTGGGGCCGGACCGTCGATGAGATGGTGCTGCGCGAGCCGTCCGGCATGAAGTCGGCCCTCGGCGAGAACCCCAAGCGCCGGCACGGGGAGCAGCGCAAGATGCCCAGCACGCGGCTGGGCACGGCCGCGGTGATCCGCGGCGCCCTGGTCGACGCCGCCAACTACCTGCAGCGGCTCGAGGCCGAGCAGCGCAAGCCGGAAGCCGAGCGCAAGCCGGTCGACCGCGACCTGAAGCTCGAGGCGCTCGGCCGGGTGCTGCGGCGGGAGATCCCCTGGCGCCAGCACTGCCATCGCGCCGACGACATCGCCACGGCGATCCGGATCGCCGACGAGTTCGGTTACGACCTGGTGATCGACCACGGTACGGAGGCCTACCTGCTCGCCGACATCATCGCCGCCAGGGGCATCCCGGTGATCATCGGGCCACTTCTGACCAGCAGGTCGAAGGTCGAGCTCCGGAACAGGTCGCTGGCCAATCCCGGCCGGCTGGCGCGCGCGGGCGTCACGATCGCGATCACGACCGATCATCCGATCGTGCCGATCAACTTCCTCGCCTACCAGGCCGCGTTCGCGGTCAAGGAAGGCCTGGACCGCGAGACCGCCCTGCGGGCACTGACCATCAATCCCGCGCGCATCGCGGGCATCGACGACCGGCTCGGCTCCATCGAGGTCGGCAAAGACGGCGACCTGGTGATCTGGTCAGGCGATCCGCTGGATGTGCTCAGCCGGGTCGAGCGTGCCTTCATCGACGGCGCTGAGATCTACACCTACCAAGACGGCGAGGCGCTGTTCGCCGATCTGTGAGGCCCGGGAAGGTGGCTCAGGAGACAGCGGTCCTTCGCGTATCAGGGTGCAGACCAGCGCCGCGATCCCGGAGGACTTCTGCTATACAGCACACACTTCATTCGTAAAGAACTACGCGATGGAATGGCAAATTTGGACGCTGCGTACCTGCGCTACAGCGGAGTGAAAGGCGCCCTCGCCGGAGCCGTGCTGGCGGTGCTGCTAGCTGGCTGCGGCGGGGGCAACCTGGTCAACACCGGCCCGTTCGGAAACGGCGGACCACCAACCGGGTTGTGCTCTCCGGCCGAAAACCCCGACCGGGTGTACACGGCCGGCGGCATCGCGGCGTTTACGAACGCCGGGCCGGCGGCCGTGATCGACAAGGTCAGCCTCGGGCATCCACATCGGCTCCGGCTGCTCGCCGCCTACGCCGTGCTGATCACCGGACATGAGGCGTACGGCAACTGGAACGGGTTCCCGTCACCGCGCCAGGTGTCTGCGGGAGTGCGTTGGTCCCAGCGGCAGCACGCTGACGGCGCACGGATCCCGCCGACACCGCGTGGCCACGATGTTGTCGACCTGGTGCTCGTGGTCAAACTCGTGGGCAAGACCGGCACCGCAGACGGGGTCGACGTGTATTACCACACCTCAGGTGGCCACTATCACTTGCATATCAACAATACGCTGGGCCTGACAACGGCCCGAACGATCCGGAAGTGCCCACTGTAGAGCAGAGGCAGGGCCACGCCAGGAGTCAGAGCCAGGGCTAATAGTAGAAGCTCAATGGCACGATGAGCAGGAGAATCGCGGCAGCCAGGAAGGTGAAGGTCTGCCAGTAGAGCAGGTGCCAGGTCAGCTTGTCAGCCTTTTCTGACCATTTACGGAGCGCATCGAGTAGATGCGTGGCCGTATCGTTTATGTCCTGCTTGGGTGGCTGCCCTTTCCTGGCCGGATCAAGTGGCTGCACTTCCTTGGCCGGAGCAATATGCGGATCTGCCTGGCTGCGAGCCTGGCCGTGGATCTCCTTGTCAGCGCGGCCGTCGGCGTCGATTACGCGGCGCAACTCATCCGCCCGGTTCTTCACCTCGCCCCGCTCGGCCCGGCGGGACGGCAGGCCGGATCTGCTCCAGTCCTTTAGGAATTCGGACTGGTCGCGAAGTCGCCTTAACTCGAAAGATCGGCTTGATTCCAGCGGACCACGCAGCTGCCGGATGCGCGCGGTGCGGGCGCTGATCCGGAATGACTGCAGCCGGTTGAGCGCCAGCCAGATTCCTGCTACCAGGGATATTGCCAGCAGAAGCAGCGCAGTGCCGAGAAGGTATCGCCGCCAGCTCAGCTCGTGCAGCTTCGTCCATTCTGCCGATGAACCCGCGGCGAATGCCAGCACCGCAAGGGCAAGTGTGGTCAGCAGGTTGTTGACAAAGGCGAGCTGCTCCTGTGAGCGTCCTTGCAGCCGCGGGTAGGCTCCCTCTCCTTCGTCCTTCCTCGGCTGCGCGCGTTCGTCCTTCCTCGGCTGCGCGCGTTCCTGCATTCGGCCGGCTATACGGCCAGCGCGAATCCCGCGCCGCGAGCTGCGGACGAAACGGAGACGGCCCACATCGGCACCGTACACCGGCTCCCGCGGGGATTTCGGTAGAGTTCCGGTGCGGATCTTCGCCGCCCCGCCCCCGGCAGCTGCCGGGCGCGCCCCGGCGATCCAGCCGCCCAACGATCCAGCCAGACGATCCAGCCGGCCACGATCCAGTCGGCAACCTGAGGTGAGGGAGCGCTCATGGACGTGCCCGGATACATCGGCGCGAACGCGCCCGCCTTCTTCGGCGCGCTGAAGCAGTGGCTGACCATCCCGTCGGTCTCCGCCGATCCCGCGTGCCGCGCCGATGTCCGGCGGTCCGCGCAGTGGCTGGCCGGCTACCTGCGGGAAACCGGTTTCCCGGTAGCCGAGATCTGGGAGACCGGCACGCCGGATGCCCCCGGCCTGCCGGCCGTCTTCGCGCACTGGCCGGCGCAGGACCCGGCAGCGCCGGTCGTCCTGGTCTACGGCCACCACGACGTCCAGCCGGTCGAGCCGCTGGCAGAATGGTCCTCCCCGCCATTCGAGCCCGCCGAGCGAGACGGCCAGCTGCTGGCCCGCGGCGCGTCCGACGACAAGGGACAGGTGCTGTTCCACGCGCTGGGCATCCGCGCCTGGCTGGCCGCCACCGGGAGCGCCGCGCCGCCGGTGAGCGTCAAGCTGCTGATCGAAGGCGAGGAGGAGTCCGGCTCGCCGAACTTCGCCGCCCTGCTGCGCAGCCAGCGCGAGCGGCTGGCCTGTGATGTCATCGTGGTCTCCGACACCACGATGTGGGCGGCGGACGTGCCGTCGATGTGCGTCGGGATGCGCGGGGTGATCGACGCGCAGATCGACCTGAGCGGGCCCGAGCGGGACCTGCACTCCGGCTCGTTCGGCGGCGCGGTGCCCAACCCGCTGCACGTGCTCGCCGACCTGCTGGCCGGCCTGCACGACAGTGACGGCCGGGTCACCCTGCCCGGCTTCTACCAGGACGTCCTGCCGCTGTCGGCCAGTGAGCGGGAGCTGTTCGCGCGGCTGCCGTTTGACCAGAAGGCCTGGCTGGCCGATGCGGGGAACAGCGGCGCGGCGACCGGGGAGGCCGGGTTCACTACCCTGGAGCGGATCTGGGCCCGGCCGACCGCCGAGATCAACGGCATGTGGGGCGGGCACACCGGCCCCGGCGGCAAGACCATCATTCCCAGGGAGGCGCACGCGAAGCTGTCGTTCCGGCTGGTCGCGCATCAGGAACCCGCTGACGTCGCCGCGGCGCTGCGCCGGTACGTGGCCGCCGGCACCCCGCCGGGAATTGAGGCCACCGTGACGACCGGCGGTCCCGGCGTCCGGCCCGCATTCTCACCCGTCGACTCGGTCGCTGTGCGGGCTGGCCGAAGGGCGATGGAACGCTCGTTTGGCCGTGAAGTTCTTTTTACCCGAGAGGGCGGAAGCGGGCCGGAGGCCGATCTGGCCGAGATTCTCGCCGCGCCACTGGTTTTCATCGCGGTGGGACTGGACAGCGACCGGATTCACGCTCCGAACGAGAAAGTCGAGATGGCGTTGCTGCTCAAGGGCGCGCAGGCGGCCGCGTATCTGCTGGAGGAGTTGGCGGCAGCGGCCGGCGAGCTCACGGCCTCGCGGTGAGCGCCGGGCCAGCGATCCCGGCAGGCGTTCCCGCGGCCGGTCAGCCCGCGGCCGGTCAGCCCGCGGCCGGTCAGCCCGCGGCCGGTCAGCCCGCAGCCGGTCAGCCCGCGGCCAGAAGCGCGCAATCCGGCCTGGGTCGGCTCGTGCTGGCCCGCGGCGAGGTCGACCGGGCCTCGCACCGCAGGCACGACACGCAGTGGCTGGCGGCCGCGTGGGCGGACCCCGGCACGGCGGTGCTCGTGGTGGACGACGGGACGGCGCTGATCACGGCGGTCGGCGAGGCAGCGGATACCGGCCAGGCCGCGGATACTGGCGAGGCCACAGATACTGGCGAGGCCACAGATACTGGCGAGGCCGCGGTCGCTGAGCTGGTCTTCGTGCCGCCCGGGCAGGCGCCCGACGGCGTGCGGATGCTGCTGGGAGTCGGGCCTGACGGCGTGGTCTACTTCGGGGTCCCCGGCCCGCTGCCGGACGCCGGCGATCCGCGGAGCCGCCCGGCGAGCCTGCGGGAGGCCGGCCCGCTGCTGTCCGACCGAGACGCTGGGCTGATGACCCACGCGGTGGCGCTGGCCAACTGGCACGCGGTGTTCGTGCACTGCCCGCGATGCGGGGCGATCACCAAACCGGTTTCCGCCGGCCACTCCCGCCTTTGTCCGGTCGATGGCAGCGAGCACTTCCCCAAGATCGATCCGGCCATGATCGTGCTCGTCACCGACTCCGGTGACCGCTGCCTGCTGGCCAGGAACGCGCAGTGGCCGCCCCGGCGGGTCTCGATCCTGGCCGGCTTCGTCGAGGCGGGTGAGTCCGCCGAGCAGGCCGTGGCGCGCGAGGTGGCGGAGGAGACCGGCCTGTCCGTCGGCGAGATCCGGTATCTGGGCAGCCAGCCGTGGCCGATGCCGCAGAGCCTGATGCTCGGCTTCCGCGCGCATGCCTCCGGCGACCAGGAGATCACCGTCGACGCCGACGAGATCGCCGAGGCGCGTTTTTACAGCCGGGAGGAGCTGCGGGCGGCGATCGCCAGCGGCGAGGTCCGGCTGCCGCCGCCGGTCTCCATCGCGCACCGGATCATCGAGTCCTGGTACGGGGCGGACCTGCCCGGGTCGTGGTGACGGCCAGGCCCGGGCTCAGGCGGGCGCCAGAGAGCCCGGCCCGGGCTCAGGCGGGCGCCAGCTTGCGGACCGCGTCGGGCACGTCGGTGCCGGGCGCCGGGATGATCGAGATCACCGGCGTGTCCAGCCCGCCTGCCCGGTACTGCTCGACCCGCTCCCGGCAGGCCGCCAGCGCCCCGTGCACCACCAGGTCATCGACCACCTGGTCGGGGATCGCCGCCAGAGCGCCCTTGCGGTCGCCTGCCGCCCACGCGTCGAGCATCGGCTTCAGCAGCTCGCCGCGGCCCAGCCAGGCGTGGAAAGCCGCGTAGGCGGGCACCGTGAGGTAGGCCGCCAGGATCCGGCGGCCGATAGCGCGGGCGAGGTCGGCGTCCGCCGTCGGGCAGACGAAGATCCGGGCGACCAGCTCGCAGTCCGGGCCGGCCACGGCGCGCACCTGCGCCACGTCGGCGGGGGAGAGCCAGTTGGTGATCGCGGCGTCGGCCTCGGCGGCGGCCAGGGCGATCATCTGCGGCCGCAGCGCGGCCAGGGCGAGCGGCGGCGGCACGGCGGGTGCCGGATCCAGCCGGAACCCGTTGACCGCGAACGTCTGGTACTGCTGGCTCACCTTCGCGCCCGACAGCGCGGCGCGCAGGAAGCGCAGCATGTCCCTGGACCGCTGGAACGGCTGGCTGAACGGGATCCCGTTCCACTGTTCCACCACGATCTGGGAGGAGGTGCCGATGCCCATGACGAAACGGCCGGGGGCCAGGTCGGCCATGGTTGCGGCGCTGATCGCCAGGACGGTGGGCGCTCTGGTGTAGATCGGGGCGATCGCGGTGCCGAGGCGCAGCTCGCTGGTCCACTGCGAGGCGAGCGCGAGCGGCGTGAACGCGTCGACGCCGTTGAGCTCGGCCGACCACGCATCGGTATAACCGAGCGCGGGGAGCGCGGCGACGATTTCGCGCTGCTCGCTAAGCGCACTGGCGGGCAGCGGGAGCGTCATGCCCCAGCGCGGCGTTGGTCTCATCAGCTGTCCTCCCGGCGTTGTGGATTTGTCCAATGATCGCCGCTGCTGCTGGCGATGCCCAGGCGGCACGTCATCCCGTACCAGGATCTCCTACCCGCACCGCGCCGGTTATCTGGGCGTGGCAGGATTCCCGGCATGAGCGCACAGCCCCCCGATGACCCTTTTGTCTCGCTGTTCGATGATCTCGGAACCGAGTCCGCGTTCGGCGCCGCATCGTCGGCCGACATCTGCACCGCTGTTCTCGCCGAGGCCCGGATCGTGCTTCCCGATGTCCGCACCCCGCTGGACGCCGAGCTCTGGGGCTCGGACATCGCGGCCGTTCTCGGGTCGGCCGGCGTCCGCACCACCGACATCGTCGCCGCTGCCGAGCAGTCCGGCACGCCGGAGGCCCTGGCGATGCTGCGGGTCCTCGGCACAGTCGCCTCGGCCGGGCTGCGCGAGGAGGCCGCGACGGCAGCTGGCCGGATGGCCGCCGGGGGCACCCGCGAGCCGTTCTGGGCAGCGGTCATCGGGTCGCCTGCCGTGGGCGACTGCTGGCACTACGGTGACGCGGCGGGCCGGCAGGAGGCGGTGACGGCGAGCTTTCGCTACGGCGAGGAGTTCCATGTGGTCTCCGTGCTCGTCAACCACACCAGGGGCGGCGCGATCCAGGATGTGTGGATCGGCGCCGCAGCGGACGTGCTGGCGCGGACCAGGGAAATGCTGGCGGCCGATCCGGGGATGACGTTCGAGATGATCACCCCGCAGGACGCCCGCGCCCGGATGGAGCGCGCGATCGCCGCAGGCGAGTGCCCGCGGCAGCCGGAGGAGATCGGCAATGTGGCCTCCCGGTGGGCGATCCTGCGCGCCAGGGTCGCCCTCCTGCCAGCCCGGGCGCGCGGCTGAGACCCGGAATGGGCGACATTGGCCCCGGTTGGCTTTATGCGAGGCCGGTAAAATCCGTCATCTGATCGACCGCATAGGCGAAGAATGCGTCGGCCGGGTCGGCGCTGCCGACGAGCTGCCCGAAGAGCTCGAAGCTGATCATCCCGAATAGCTGCGTCCAGGCGATCAGCCCCCTGGCCAGCACGGCGGCGGGCACGCCGGGGGCGATGGCCGCCGCTACCCGCGCCGCCTGCCCGGCGAGCGGTGACGGCAGCGGGTCGTCCGGCGGAGCACCGCCGGGCGGATAGTCCGACCAGGCATCCGCCAGCAGGCCGCCGAGGACGGCCGCCACCCGGCTGGCCGGGACGATGGTCTCCGGCGGCGCCTGGTAGCCGGGGACCGGCGAGCCGTAGATCAGCGCATACTCGTGCGGATGAGCCAGCGCCCAGCCGCGCACCGCGTGGCAGCAGGTGCGCCAGCGGTCGCGGGGCCCGGCCAGGGGGCGCGCCGCAGCCCGCTCGGCGGTCTCCCCGATCGCGTCGTAGGCGTCGATGATCAGCGCGGTGAGCAGGTCATCGCGGCTAGCGAAGTACCGGTACAGCGCGGAGGACGCCATGCCGAGCTCGCGGGCCACCGCGCGCAGCGAGAGCCGCTGCGCTCCTTCCTGCGCCAGCTGGCGCCGCGCCTCGGCCTTGATCTGGATGCTCAGCTCGGCGCGGGCCCGCTCCCTGGCCGTCTGGATGGCTGTCATGACGGCAAGCCTGCCACAAGCGAGATCAGCGATCAACAAAAAGATCACTGCTCTTGACAGCTCGCCAACTTAGTGAACACTGATCTTAATGGAGATCATTGATCTCCTTGGTTCTCGAACCGGCTCTGGCGAGCCGGCGAACCGCAGCTTGTTAGGAGCATCGGATGACCGACACCACCCCCCGTTACGTCATGCCAGCCACCAGCTTCGGCCGGGTGCTGTTCCGCTTTTTCAACTCCACTGTGGCCGCGCTGACCCGCGCCGGGATCAGCGTCTACGGCAGCAGGGTCCTGGCCGTCCGCGGTCGCGCCAGCGGTGAGTGGCGGACGAACCCGGTGAACCCGCTGACCTATGCGGGAAGCCGGTACCTGGTCGCGCCGCGCGGTCAGACGCAGTGGGTCCGCAACCTGCGGGTTGCTGGCGGCGGCGAGCTGCGGGTCGGCAGGCGGGCCGAGGCATTCACCGCTACCGAGCTCAGCGACGATCAGAAGCCGGAGATCCTGCGGGAGTACCTGCGCCGGTGGAAGTTCGAGGTCGGCGTCTTCTTCGACGGCGTGGACGCCGGCGCGCCTGCGGCCAGGCTGCTCCAGATCGCCCCCGGATACCCCGTCTTCCGCATCACCGCCCGATGACTACCGATGTCGTAAGTGCAAGCCGGCTAGCCGGTCAGGGCCAGGGTGGCGCCGGTGGTGTCGGTCAGCCGGTGGCAGCCCGGCTCGCCAGGAAATCTCGCCAGCGGCCCGCGCACCCGCGCCTTCGGGCCCTGCGGACCGGCCAGTATCGCGCCGTCGGCGTCCGCTGCCAGCAGTTCCCCGTCGACCCGCAGCAGGACCGGGCCATCGCGGCTGGTGGAGATGGCCGTCCGGCCGGCCCGGATGCCGTCCAGCACGGCCTGCGGAGCTGCCGCCTCGCGCGGGTCGTCGTGGTCGCAGTCGACCCAGGTGGTTGGGGTGCCGGGCGGCGCATCGGAGCCCGGCCGGTGCCAGTCACTGCCGCCGACCGGAATCGCGCCGGGATCCCAGGCCATCCACCAGGCCAGCGGGGTGGTCCAGTGCGGGTCGAGCCAGCTCCAGTGCCAGACCTCGATCAGCGGGGGGCGGCGTTTCATCGGGATGGTCCAGCTCACGTGACCGCCGATGGGGTGATTGACCGACAGCAGGCCGCCGCCCCGCTCGGTGGCCGCCAGCCAGGAATCCGCGGGCTCCCGGAAGTCGATCCAGCCGAGGTCGCCGAGCGCCCCGGCATGGCCCTCCTGGGTCGTGACCTCCTGGCCCGGCAGCAGGGTGATCCCGTGCGCGGCGGCCGCGGCCGGCAGTTCGGCATGATGGCTGGTGGTGTTGTGATCGGTGACCGCGATGAAGTCCAGGCCCTGGCCGACCGCGAACCTGGCCAGTTCCGGCACGGTCATCACGCCGTCGGAGTGCACTGTATGGGTATGCAGGTCACCGGCCAGCCAGCGCCGTCCGGCGGCGGCTGGCAGGTCGCGGCGAGGCGGCTGCTCGTCCAGCGGCGGCATCTGGTCGGGTGCTGTCTCGGGCCGTAGCCTGCCGCGCTTGCTGGTCACCTCTGCTAGGAGGTGGTACTGCGCCCCGTCCGGCGGCAGCGTGTGCAGGCCGATCATGACCTGCCACGTGCCGGGTTCGAGTTCGCCGGGCAGGTATCCGGGGGTGGCCTCGTCCGCCGTAATCACAAATGACCGGCGCGATCCGCCGGACCAGCCGCGAAAGCCGGCCGGCCCCATGCAGCCGAGATCCAGGATGGCGCCCGATCTCTGGTATTCCAGCTCGATCCGCAGTGCGAACGCTCCGGGGGGCACCTCGACGGGCACGTACTGCCAGCAGGAGCCGAAACGGTCTTCCAGGCTCCAGCGCCCCCCGTGCCGCATGACCCCCATGCACCCATCTGACCAGATCGGCGCTGTTGCCGCGAACCCGGCACCAACCCCGCGCTAACCCGACCTGGCGAACGACCCCTGCTGGTCGGGCGCCGCCGCTGCTGACCGGGCAGCTCGGCTAGCATCCGTCGGGTGGACGCCATCCTCGGAACGTGCTCGCTGGGCACCCTCCGGCAGCGCAAGAGCTTCAAGTGGCGGACCTACCCCGACGATGTGCTGCCCGCTTTCGTCGCCGAGATGGACTTCGACCTGGCCCAGCCGATCAAGGATGCCGTCATCGCGGCGCTGGCGATCGGCGACTGCGGTTACGCGCACCGCGGTGATCTGGGCGAGGCGTTCGCTGCCTTCGCCGCAAAACGGCTCCGGTGGTCACCCGACCCCGCCATGGTCTTCCCGATCCCGGACGTGATGACCGGCGTCGCTGAGGTGCTCCTCGCAACGACGCCGCCCGGATCCGGGATCGTCATCAACCCGCCGGTGTACGCGCCGTTCTTCTTCCGGCTCGCCTTCATCGGCCGCCGGGTCGTGACAGCGCCGCTGCGCCGCGATGGCGGCGGCCGCTACGACCTCGATCTCGAGGCACTCGATCAGGCCCTGGCGGCCGACGGCGTCAGCGCCTACCTGCTGTGCAGCCCCCACAACCCGGTCGGCCGGGTCTGGTCACGCGAGCAGCTGCTGTCGGTCGCCGATCTGTGCAGGCACCACGACGTGGCGCTGCTGGTCGATGAGATCCACGCGCCGCTCGTCCTGGCCGGCGCCGAGCACGTTCCCTTCCTCTGCCTCGATCATGAGATCACCGAGCGGGCCGTCACCTTCACCTCGGCGACGAAGGGCTGGAACATCCCCGGCCTGAAGTGCGGCGTCGCCGTGGCCGGGTCAGCACAGTCCGCCCGGATAATCCAGGACCGCTGGGACGCGCTGCTCGCCGCGCACCTGGGAGTACTCGCCTCCGCTGCGGCCTTCACCCAGGCGCTGCCCTGGCTGGACGCGGTGCTCGGCCAGCTGCAGGAGAACCGCCTGATCCTGGCGCGGCTGCTCGCCGAGCACCTGCCCGGGGTGGGTTACGTGCCGCCGGAGGCCAGCTTCCTGGCCTGGCTGGACTGCCGGGAACTCGGGCTGGGCGACGATCCGGCAGCGCAGTTCCTGGCCCGGGGCCGGGTCGCGCTGAGCCCTGGCCCCGACTTCGGCACTCAGGGCCGCGGCTTCGCCCGGCTCAACATCGGCACCTCGCCCGAGCTCATCACCGCTGCTGTCCGGCGGATCGCCTCAGCTGTCACCGGCACCGCCGGCACCGCCGGCACCGCCGGCACCCCCGGCATGTAGCCGCTCGCGAAGAATGTCCCTGGTGAGCTCGGCCTGCCCGTGGTGCTGGGCGAGCTCGGCCAGGATGTGCAGCAGGGCGTGGCCCTGGGTCGGCAGCTCCGGGCCCTGCCAGGTGCTGGCCAGCGGCGGCCGCCGGACGGGCGCGCCGGGCTCGGCGGCGGCCAGGTCATCGGCGAACTGCTGCCTGGCCGCGGCCGCCGCGCTGATCAGAGCGGACACAGTGCCGCGAGGCCGGAACTCCGCGGTCCGGTCCCGGTGCACATCGCGCCCGGCCACGACATGGCCGCCCCAGTAATCCAGCACGGCCAGGCAGTGCTGGAGGATCACCTGCGGCGAGTTCGCGCCGGGCAGTTCGGGCTGCGCGGACGCCAGCGGATCCCCGAGTTCCCCGACGATGGCCACCATGCCGTCGATGGCGCGATTCACGAACAACAGGTACGCGTCCTGGGCGATCTCCACGGTCCCATGCTGACAGGCCCCGCCCGCCGCGCCGCGGGGGGACGGAAAACCCGTGCCCGCAGCGCCGCGGGGGGGG
>Ga0302324_100009685_pt1 | contig 20096 bp, 17 predicted proteins | sample Palsa_T0_1_FD_201949 | JGI IMG/M metagenome (GOLD analysis project Ga0302324, IMG submission 201949) | Peat permafrost microbial communities from Stordalen Mire near Abisko, Sweden - Palsa_T0_1 | ecosystem: Environmental > Terrestrial > Soil > Palsa > Peat permafrost | place: Sweden: Abisko...
GAGGTGATTGGCATGCTAGGCGCGATCTACACACCAACAGCAACCTCAATCCTCGAACATCCGGCGTAGTTGACTTCCCATAACCGAAGCCATCGCGTAGATCGCGGTGTCGCGAAGATTCGGGATGGCTTGCCCCGCGAGCTTCGCCTGGGCGTCCTCAATCCCTTCCTCGAGAAAGCCGTGCACTTTCTCTCGCACCCCATCCTGCAGCTGTGCCATCCACGGCTCGCGCTTTCCGGTAAGCCACTCCTTAAGCTCGCCGAACTGAAGGTGTGCAGCGATCTGCTCCAGCATCCAGACACGTACCAGGACAAAACTCGCCTCCCGCAGCTGACCCGCCTGCGTGGCCGCATGTGCGAGGCCAAGCAGCGAGTTGACGGTTACATCGACCGCGTCGAACGAGGCGGGATCGACGAGCGGGAAGGATTCGATCGCCAGCAGGTCGGCGATGTCGTCGACGCTGGCCCAGGTGGAGGCATCCGGGTGAGTCGTGAACCCTGTGAGGCTCGCACCGAGTGCAGAGAACGAGTCGAGAAGCTCAGCCCGGCGTTGCCCATCGATCCCAGTCCTCCGCGCAAGCAGTGCGAGGGTCCGTAGGATTGGCTGTCCGGCTTGCTTGATGCCGACCATCAGAAGTCTGTTCTTCCCAGCTTCGTGCGCAAAAAGCTCGCGCACGAGCGAGCCGAACGCGTCCGCCAGGGCGGTTACTCGATGCGACCACTTCCAAAACTCCGCGGCGTCCTCCACGGCCGTCGCCCTGTCATACAAGGACTGGCAGATGATTCCCCACATTTCCTGCACGCGGAACATGCCGTCGAGGGCGCCGTGCAAGGGATCGGGGTTCGGCGCCGCGACGCCGATCCGATAGATGGGCACGGCGGTCTTTAGAACGGTTTCCACCCGGCGCACGTGGTCCTCGCTGCCTTGGATCAGGCAGATCCCGGCAAGGCGCAGCAGGAATCCTGAGACGACACCTGAGGTCCCCTGTTCCTGGCGGGCGATGTGAAAGACGGCGACTGCGCTGATCAGTCCTGCGGAAAGGCGAACAAACCCGTACGGCGAAGTCCGGGGCGCGAGCTCGCCGAACGCTTGTTCCAGAATTTGAATCGCCTGGAACGGCAGCTCGCCATCGTTAAGTTTGATGCCCTGTTCGACCAGGCTCTGTAACGCGAGGATTTGCGGCACGACGAGCGATCCCTCACCGACATCTCGCTCGCCGCGCACGGCCGAGGCGCGTCGTGCCACCGCGACAAAGGTGCGTGCGACAGCAATCGCTGTTTGCGAGTCCTTGCTCTCCAGCGACTTGCGACCTATCTCACCGAGGAGCTCGGACAGCGGCCCAAGAATTCCCTGCACGTCGCTCGTGGTAACGAGGAGTTCCCGAGGGTCGACGGAAAAAAGTATGTCCCGCGCCCGGGCCTCGATGGCTTTGATTTCGAGCTCGCCGATCGCACGAGCTGCCATGCCCGCAATCGAGCTCTGACGACGCGCCAGTGCCCGCAGAGCGTCCTCTGCAAGGTTCTCGGACCAGCGGCGGATCGCTTGACGGTAGCCGGACACCTGCGTGAACGCGGCCGCGGCCGCAACGCGTGACCGTGTGTCCTCGCCTGGGGGACCGAGATACGCCTTCTGCACGAGGCGCGCGAGGCGTTCGCGCCGAGCTATGTCCCGCGAGGCGTACCGCATCATCTCGGCGATCGCCGCCTCCGGTTGCAGGGCGACGGCGACGCGGCGGTACAGCCACCGCAGTGTGTCCAGTCCGACAGCGACCAGAAAGACAGCCAGCGCGCCAAGGCCAGGAAGCGACGGAGCCGTAGCGTCTGTGCTCGCGGCAAGTGCAAACGAGACCAGCGTCAGGGCCGCGAGGATCAGGAATACGACCTGGACGCGCACATCGCGCGCGTAGGTGACGAGCACGCCGGTGGAGAAGTCCTGCGCAGCTCGCTGGATCGTGATCATCGCGAGTGTGAATGCGAGCGCCAGGACCGTGGCGAACACGGCTCCTTCGGCAAGAAACACATCGCGCACTGCAACATTGAGGCCGTAGGTCGCGTGTGGTCGACTTGCGCCAATCGCGATCGCGGCGATCAGGAGTGCGGTGGTTAATGAAAGACCGGCTTGCCGGGCGAGTTGAAGGGCACCCCTTAGTTTCGCTCTAGCAGAGAGACCTCGGAGCTCCAGGCGAGCAGCGCGCGATTGAGCCCAGGAGCGTGTAGCTCGCAGACCGCGGCGCCGCACCCGATGCAACCAGGCACGTCCACCTCGCCATGCTCTTTGCCAACGCTCCAGTGCAGATCCTCCGGGGAACTAACCACGGATGGAGTTCCTTCTCGGCGGAGCGATTCTATCAGCACCCGACTCGCCGACCAGTCGTCTGTCAATCGATTTCTGGTCCGTTTCGCACATCCTTGAGTTTCGCACCCAGATCAGCGTGGCGCCACGATGCGACCTCGATGTCTGCGCGCGCCGGCGGAGTTTCGGTCCCGTGGGCGCTAAAGATGGTGCAGCTCTGGCCTCCACTTCCCTTATAAGCGACTTGAAGTCCAGAATAACGTAGCAGCGAGGAGCGCACAGACGACGCTACTCGACGGAATCATTGATGGCGGCTGAGTAGGGCCTACGAGGGTCGAGGCCAGGGATGTCGAAGCCGCGTTGCCGCTCATCATAGCCAGTGGTTCGACGCCGAGTCTCGACGGGCTTTGGGAATACCGCGAGCGGGCGCGGGTGCGCAAAAGCGTATCTGATTTACTTGACCCATTTACCTGAGGAGAACGGGTGCAAATTCGGAGGAAGCGTGTGGCCCGATAACGAAACGACCGATGACCTGATCGGATTCCAAGTACATTCAGATTTGCTGCGTGCCGTCATCACCAATCCACGGATGCTACCAACGACGATTGGCGTGTTCGGCGATTGGGGCGGCGGTAAAAGCAGTATCATGAAAATGCTGGAAAGAGATCTCGATCCGGAACGATGGCCCGAAGGGTCCAATGAGCGGCAGCGCTACTCTGCGATTGCCGTAATCTACGCTAATACGTGGCTTTTCGAGGGCTATGACGATGCAAAGACCGCTATCCTAAGTAGCGTCCTCTCAGAGCTGGCCGAGCACAAACGCTTCGGTCCAAAGGTCCGAGACCACGCTATCGCGCTCCTTAAGAGCGTTAACCTGATGCGGCTGTCGCGCTTCGCCTTAAAGCATGTCGCGCTGCCTGCTGCGGCAGCCCTCTTGACAGGCGGCGCGGCGGCAATCCCTGCTGCACTCGCAGTATCCCTAGGACTTCACTCGTTGTTACCTTCGAGTTCGAAGCCCGGCGAGCACGAAGAGCCAGAGACGGACAAACAACCTGATGTGGCAGGTCATTTGAAGCCGGTAGGATCCGATGCGGAGGCAACGGACATCCGGACGTTTCGCGACAGATTTGAAAAGATGCTGGCCGATGGCGGAATTAATACGCTCGTGGTGTTGTTAGACGACTTGGATAGGTGTACGCCCGAACGGATCATCGAGAATCTGGAGGCGGTTAAGCTGTTTCTAAGTGCACAGCAGACCGCCTTTGTGATCGGTGCAGATCGACGCATTGTCGAACATGCTATCCGCGACAAGTATGCTCGGCAGTCGATCGATGATCGAAACAGCGAGGAGACAGAGCGGCTTGTCAAGGACTATTTGGAAAAGCTTGTGCAGATTCCGTACAGCCTGCCGAGGCTTTCGGCGGCCGAGATTCACACCTATATGACGCTGCTTTTCTGCAGACAACACCTGTCAATGGTCGAATTCAACACTTGCGTCTCAGCATGCAACGAGGCGCGTGCACGCGATCGCTATAGCAGTTTTGGATTCACGGCAGTCCGGGAGGCATTGGGCGGGTCCGCGCTGGGCGCACCGCTCGCGGAGGCACTTTCGTTTGTTGCATCGGCTGCTCCGTTAATAGCGGATGGCTTGAAAGGTAACCCGCGGCAAGTGAAGCGCTTCTTGAATGCGTTTCTGCTGCGCAAGGAATTGGCGCGGATCGCACGCTTGGAAAACATACGAGATGCTGTGCTTGTAAAGCTAATGATTCTTGAGTATTCGCAACCGGATTTGTTTCTGCAGCTCTTTACCTGGCAATCGCAACAGGCGGGGCATCCCAAGGAGCTGGCCCAACTTGAGGCCGTCTTGGGATCGGCCCATGGCAACGTGAACGACGAAGAGGGCGCAAAAAAGATTGACATCAAGTGGGCAACCAATAGTGCACGTCGATGGGTGGCGATGGAGCCGGAACTCCAGAGCGTTGATCTGCGAGACTATTTTTGGGTAGCGCGCGATCGTTTGGAATCGACCTTTGTTGGTGTGGCAATGCTGCCGCCGCTCGTCAGATCCGTCTTGGACGGTCTCATGTCGGAACTTGCTCCCAAACGTAACTCAGCAAAAGATTCCGCGAAGGTTCTCAAGGCTGACGAAAGAGCCATATTGTTGGAGGCGCTGAGCCAACGCATCGTGCGGCAGCCGGACGATGCAGTGGCCTATGGCGCGCTGTTTCATCTCGTGGAGGCTGATCTCAAAGACGCAGCGGAATTGCTGGCATTGACGCTTCAGCAAAGGCCATTGGACAAGGTACCCGCCGCCGTCGGAATGCAGTTCATGACTATATATCGGTCGAAGGCCGAATTTAGATCCGTTCTCGAGCCGGCACGCGAGCATCTCTTGAAATCGCCCACCCTCGTGGGTAAGGCAGCCAAATCAGCCTCCGGAACCTCGAAGGAAGGATGAGTGGGCACATCCGCGAGCTATAGCGCACCACCAAACTGGGGCGATGGCTTAAAGGCTGAGGTAACTAGAGCGGCCGGAGGCGGACCATTGTCGCCTCAAGTGGCAGGTGAGATTGTCCGAAGCTTCGTTCGTCACAACGGCGGGGCTGCTGCAATAGCTCGCGGAGGCAGTGGTGCTGGCGGAGCGGGCGGAAGCGTGGCGCGCGGAAGGGCGGCGCGCTCGGCAGCAAGCCGTCTGGGCGGCTTCATCTCCGACGTTGCACGGGTTGGGCTCGATGAGGCATTGCGAAATGCTGGATGGTCCGACCTTGCAGGCCTGCCGGTTCGCGAAATCCTCGCTGCACTCTTGGATCGCCTGGGTGGGGATGCGAGTACGATCGATGATGTCGATTCGCGCGTCGCGCTAGCTGAGCTGCAGGAAAAATACTTTGCAGCCGCAGAGACACCGGAGGACCTCGAGTCACTGCTCTCGGCCCAGGTGGAACGCATCGACCTTGTATTGCAGGATTTTTTTAGACTCTACCTCTACGAAGTTTTTTGTCGCGTGTTCTTCGAGCGACTCGTGCAACGCGTAGGCGAAACACGTGCCTACTCACTCCTCGATCAGATACGTGATTTCATCGGCGCGACGCTGGCCAACCGTGCACTCGACCGTGATCTGGCCAACGTCGATTGGACAGGTCAAGAAGGTAAAGCTATTACGACCGAGATAATGGAGACAACCCTTTCGGTATTCAGCTGAATATGCACGCAGCACTTGATATCCATCCGACAAAGAGTACGCGAGAGGGGTTTGCGCTAACACGACTCCTTGATTCGGATGGCAACCGGATCTGTTTGCTGGATATTGAATATTCGCGGCTCGCGGTATTGCAGGAACCCGCTCCCTGCGCCGTTGACTTACTTCTACTCGCTTCTGCCGTCTATGCGATGGACAAACTCGTCCCACGAAGCACCGCCACCGACGGATGGACGCGGGAACTCAGCTTGACACTCCCTGTATCTGATCCGTCGATCTGGTGGGCGTTGGAAGATCGTGTGAACACGTGCCTATCGTTCTTGACCGGCGATGTGTGGGCGGTTGGATTCGTCACGCGTCCGTGCGATCCGGTTCGACCGCGTTCCGGTCGCGCCCGCCAGCGGATCGTGGTGTTAACGCCGGTTGACGCTGTCTGTCTATTCTCTGGGGGTCTGGATTCGCTGGTTGGCGCAATCGACTGGCTCGAAACCGACCCCGCTCGGAACGTGCTACTGATGGGTCACCACGAGCGCCGGATGCCTGGGCCGCTTTCGGACCAAGAGCGATTGATCGGCCCACTCCGGCTCACCTATCCCCAACGAATTCAGCCGATTCTGGTTAGGGTGGGGCACATGGGCGATCGCGAAGGGGCGGTCGACATTACTCTGCGTGGACGCTCCCTTCTTTTTATCGCGTTGGGCGTGTTCGCAGCCTCGGCCCGCGAAGCGCACTTGCCTTTGATGGTTCCCGAGAATGGAATGATCGCGCTCAACGTGCCACTCACGCCCTCCCGCCGTGGCTCGTGCAGCACTCGAACCGCACACCCTTTCTACATGTCGATGGTCCAAGAGATCGTGACGTCCCTCGGGCTGAAGGTCCTGATAACCAATCCGCTTGAGAAGAAGACCAAGGGCGAAGTCGTATGTAGCTGCCGAAATCAGAATCTTTTGGAGCAAATTGCCGCACTTTCTGTCTCCTGCGCAAAGCGCGGACGAAAGAACCATTGGAAGCGTCGAAGCGCTAGGGCTTGCGGTCATTGCATGCCGTGTATCTACAGAAGAGCCGCACTACACGCTGCAGGTTGGGACGACGAGGTCTACGGAAATGATTTCTGTGCCGGAGAAGTGGACTTGGAGGGAGTGGGCGACATTGCAAATGATCTTCGCGCGTGTTTCACCTTTCTAAAACGCAAACCTAACCATCGGGCAATCGAGTCATTGCTGATGGCAAGCGGACGACTGGTGATCAACCGCCTGTCGCAATCGGCAAAAATTGTTGAACGAGCGATGGAAGAGATTCGGCGACTGATCACAGACAACGCGATACCGCGCGTCAAGGCCGCGGCGGGCATTAGCAAAGAGTAGGTAATGCTGGTCGACGCACATTGTCACTTGGATCGCTTTCCAAATCCATTGCAAATGGCAAGGGAATGCGAGAGCGCAAATGTCACGACTGTGGCGGTGACGCACTTACCCAGCCACTACCAGTTGGCACTGCCCCATGTTCATCGAATGGAGCGCATTAAGCTGGGACTGGGATTGCACCCACTCTCAGTAGGCGAGGGCAAGGGCGAGCTCGCACTCTTCCTCAAGCTACTGCCTGACGTTGACTTCGTTGGCGAGATTGGCCTCGACTTCTCGCGCGAGGGTTTCGGGACAAAGGCTGCACAGGTCACTGTATTCGAGACGATAGTGGAAGCTCTAGGTGATCGAAAGCGGTTCGTCTCCCTTCATTCACGCGGCTCGGCGGACCAAGTTCTCGATGTTCTTGAAAAGTATCGCTGCCACGATGTTGTGCTGCATTGGTTTACGGGCAGTCGCTCCGCTCTGGAGCGGGCGATTGAGTTGGGGTGCGCATTTTCTGTGAATTCGGCGATGACGAGTTCGAAATATGGACGGGACCTCATTTCTAGGATGCCCCGTGACCGCGTAATGACGGAAACTGACGCGCCTTACGTACAGATGGAAGGGCGCTCGGCGGTTCCACAAGACGTGAAGCGCGTACTGGCCTTTCTGGGATCGCTGTGGGGTATACCGGCGATTGAGGCGGAGACCTTAGTATTTTCGAACTTCGGCCGTGCGACAGGACTGCCCCATCCCTGACCCGATGGTGGCCCTTGGACCTTGCGCAACCAGACACGCCTTCGTGGGGCGGGAGTCTTGCGGGAGATCGTAAAGGTCGCTCGCTCGCTCGCCAGTTCTGCCTAGGCACCGACGGAACTCCGTAACCGATTGAATTTGGCTTTTTACGGCGTTAGCGCAGGTACGAGACGCGCGGTATCTCGGGCCGCGTACGAGGCGCTGCGGTGAAGCTTTCGGCCCGTTGCAGCATCGACGTCCCTCCTGTGTAGTTTATGACGCGATCTTTGCAAGGCGAGCCGCCTTCGGGTCGTAAACGTATCCTATAATCGTTTCGTCCTTGATGCGCTCCACGACCTCGTCCACGACAAAAAGCGGAACGAGGAACCATTCGCGCGGGACCACAGGTTTGCCGAAACGATCCTTGATCTCAATATCCAGGCGTGCCGTGTCAAACACACGATGTATCAGGTTTTCGAGCTTGACGCGGTTGACGTTGTAGAGGTCATATGAAGCCACGATTTCCACATCGGCCAGCAAAAAGGTCGGCTCGTTTCTCGCGTTGGCGAAGCGGTTGGCAACGTTACTCCGCCCCGTCACCCCAATCTTGTGCAGAACGTTGCGGTTGGCGGAAACGACAGGAAGGTCAGACTTGCTGCGGAGAACGTAGATCGTCCCGCATTCCTGGTCGTCCTCTGTTGCCTCATCGGAGAACAGCGGCCCGGCGTCGGGGTTGGTAACGAGGCGGGCGGCAGGGTCTCGGTGGAGCGCCCGCTGGAACGACCGCTGTAAAACGTCGCTCTCGGTGCCGTTATCGTAAATGACGCGCAAGCGGCTATCTTTGCGCTCGTACTTCGTCTTAATTTCCTCTCCTACTTCGACGACATAGGCCATCTGACCTTCGACGACGAAGAATTCGCCCTTCTGAATCTCGGCCAGCTTGATTTCGTCGAGAGAGTGGACGGCGTGTGTGTGGCGGACTCCGGCCTTCAGTTCACGCTTTACGCGCTCGAACAACGGCTTGAATGTCTCGAAATCCGCGCACGACTTGCGTTGAGCGATTTCCTCGGCGGCCCGTTTTTCAACGGTAGTGCGAACGTGACGTAAGTCGGTGATGTCTCCGGCGCCCGCGGTCCCCGCCAGTTCGGCCATAAGATCGTCTTCGTTGATGGCCTCCAGCGGCGCTGCGCCGATTGGTGTGCCGGATAGCAAGTCGTGGCGATCCATCGGCGCAAGCACGGAACGGCAATCCGCAAGCGTCCGCAGACGGTCGAGTCGCACGGCATACAACCGCTCAAAAATGTCACGGTCTTCCCCATGCTGAGGGGCGCGGCCACGCTGATCTACGAACCGCTGTATCTCTTCAAAGCCGGCAATGACGCGCTCCTCGCGCTGCGACCGCCTACCTTTCTTCTCTGGAACGTCGAATTCAGCAAGTTCATCGGCCAGTTCCTCCAGGTCAGGGTCACTCATAACGACCCTCCTTCTTGAACCGCATAAAGGCGGCCGCCCCTTCGGCCATCCGCCGCTCCCACGCGTCCTGCGCGTCGAGCGACGGGGTCCGTTTCCGCTCCCTTTTGAAACGAACGGCGCGGACGGCAAGCTCTTTTGCTTCTTCGGGCGTAAGGCTCGTGCGCTTGGCGGAGATTGCGGCCGCGACCTGCTTCAAGCTTTCCTCGCTCATCGTCTTGGCGAGAATGGCATAGGCTTCACCGAAGGGATTGATGCGGTCGATGAGGTCGATATCAAGATTGCGTACGTCCATCGCATACCGACGGACGCCGTCGATGAGGGCCGTGTTGGCAGTCTGCTCGGTGCCACCACTATCCCCACCGAGGGAGTATTGCTTGGCCTGTTGCGTCAAATTTAGCGCCGTTATGGCATGCTGACGAACGGCCTCCTGGTCTTCCTCGTCAAGTTCCGGGTACTTTTCCCTGATGATCTTGCCCATCCGAACCTGAGTTAGTTCCTCGGGCACCAGCTCCTCGTCGAACAAGCCGCGCTCGATGGCGGTTTTGTCCTGCACAAAGGCGGCAATCACTTCGTTCAAGTCCTCCTTGCAGATTCGTGTGGCCTCGTGGCTCTTGGATTCGGCGATGCCTCGAATTTCAATCTGGAACTGCCCGGTGTGGTGATTGAAGCCGATATTGCACTTCTCGGCATCGTACGCGCCGCCATAGTCGAAGCCAGGTGTCGGGCCGCTGTTCGGGTTCTTCGGCCTGAACTCGAAGCGGGGCGCGAGCACTTGCTCCATGAGCAGGCTGGCGGCAATTGCCTTGAGGGTGTCGTTCACAGCTTCGGTGACGGCTTCTTCGGAAGCGTCGGGCTCGGCAATCAGGTTCGTAAAGCGGGCGCGCGTCTTCCCCGGCGCGTCTCGGGTGGCGCGACCGATGATTTGGACGATCTCGGTCAGGCTGGAGCGATAGCCGACGGTCAGTGCGTGTTGGCACCATACCCAGTCGAAGCCTTCCTTCGCCATGCCGAGCGCGATGATGATATCCACGTAGTCGCGGTTGTTCTTCTGTGCCGGGTCTTTCAGCGCCGCGGAAACGCGGTCACGTCTGGTGGCATCGTCGTCCACCAGGTCTGCGATACGCAGAATGCGGCCTCCCGGAATCTTGACGAGCTGGAAGCTGGTTCTGTCGTCGATTCCCTGCCACTCGCCCAATGCCTCGATGATGTGCTCCACCTCCCGCATCTTGTCCTTCGTGCTTTCGCGCGAATTGACGTTGGGGATATGGATGATCGTCTTCTCATTCGGGTCGAGCACCTTCAGTATGTCATCGACGTAGGAGCCAGAATAGAAGAAATACCCGATGTCGAGTTGTTTGAGGTATTCGTAACCGTTGAGCTGCTCGTAATACGTGTAAGTGACGGTGTCGAACTTCGCTTCGTCCTGTGGCGCGAGTACAGCTTCCGCGTCGCCCCGGAAGTAGGAGCCTGTCATGGCAACGATATGAACTCGGTCACGGCCGATGAACTGTCCCAGATGCGAGCCGAGCTTATTGTCGGGATTGGCCGAGACGTGGTGGAATTCGTCCACCGCGATCAGTCGGTCGTCGAACTTCTCCAAACCGTATTCATCGACAGCGAAGCGGAAGGTCGCGTGTGTGCAGACGAGCACTTTGTCCGGGCTGTCGAGGAACTTCCCGAGGGCCTTTACCTTCCCGCCGTTGTCCCCGCCCGGCGCGTTGCAGAGGTTCCATTTGGGCCCCACATGCCAGTCCGTCCAAAAACCGTACTTCGACAGAGGCTCGTCGTGGAAGCTGGCACCGATGGCCTTCTCCGGCACGACAATGATGGCCTGTTTCAGGCCCTGATTCCGTATCTTGTCGAGGGCGATGAACATCAGCGCGCGGCTCTTGCCCGATGCGGGCGGCGATTTGATCAGCAGGTATTGCTCGCCGCGTCTTTCATACGCGCGCTCCTGCATCGGCCTCATGCCAAGCGCGTTGGCCTTGGTGGATGCACCGTTACGGGCGTAGGTAACGGAAATAGACGGGACTGACTTTACCTCAATGGTCATGCGCGTGCTTCCACCTTTCCTTTCTTGGTCGCCCCCGACGCGGTCATCTTCGTATAAAGGTCAAACAGCTTTTCCAGCCGTTCCGTATCGTTCTTGAAACGACGACCGATATAGATGCGCTCCAGAACCTCGTCATTACGATCGTGTGCCGCGCGCAAGTCTTCCGGCATGGCGTCGAGGTCGTAGAGATCGGCAATCGTTGCTGGAAAATGGTGTTCGCGTGCCAGCACAATGTCCTCGGCGCAGAGTGTGAGGTCTGCTTTATTCTTGTCTGTCAGTAGTGAAACGGGAAATGTGTTCCAGCCTAGCGTTGATGAATAACGCAGTCGTGTTTCCAATTTACCGCATACGGTCTCAATCCAAACCAGATGCAATCTGGAAAGGACGATCGCAAGTTCCCAGGTTGCTGGATCGTACATTGCGAAGGCCGCATCCGAGATCACGGTAGAGGGGTCAAAAATGTCGGCGGGAACATACGCCCGCGTCTCCGAGGACGTTTTGGCGATTGCGAACGAAGCAGTTTCCTGGTGCGCTCGTTGCGCAAACTTGTGAGGAATCGTGGCGTAGCCCCTCGTGGTCTTAGCCGACGATGCGTGGCGAAACGACCTTACCTTTTCGATTCTCTCCAGAATCTCTGGGATTGATTGGGCGAGATCCAGACTCTCATCTTCGATCCACAGGCACTTGCGATTTCGCACATGAATGAGCTCCTGTGAACCGAGCAGTCCACGGAGCAATTGCCGGGCGTCAGGTCTGTCTTCAATCAGCTTTGTGGCCTCGTCCAACGTTAGAATCAGGTTGCCATCGTCGCGTGCCATGCTACCTGACACCATTGCGCTCAATTCACGTGATAGTGGCTGGTCTTGCGCGCGGACGTAAAGTTCAGCACCCACAAGCAGGTACGGTGAAATTGAATCAACTTCCCTTTTCGTTTCGCCATCGTATAGAACGCTTCGTGCCGGCTTCGATCTTCCTACGCCGATAATTACGCACTGCACGGCCGCGTTGTTGGATGCATTATTTCTCCATTTGAATCCTTTGTGCGCGAAATGGATGTGACAACCATCTCTGTAAAGTCGAGACCACACATGTGCAACCTGCTCGCCCTCGCAAATTGAACTTGTGGAGACAAAAGCAAAGACTGCGTTGCAACGCCTAATAAATTCAGCAGCCTTTAAGTACCACGCGGTGACGTAGTCGCAGTCCTTGAAATCATTACCTCCGCCGAACACTACTGCCATGTCTTGCTTCTGCGCCTGCGTCTGCTTTCGGGCTCCCTTGAATTGCGGGTTACCGCAGATGTAGGTCTCTCCGCCCTCATTCTCGAAGTCAATTTCGGCTTGGTCGAGCGGCGTGCTGAATAGGTCGTCGCCGCGAAATTTCACGCCGGTTCCCGTCGGCGGGCAAACACTCAGCCAGTCAAGCATTAAGGCATTGCCGCACATGATCCAGTTCTGCGCGTCGAGCGGCAGGAATTCGGCCAATGCTTCCTTCTGGCCGCGATAGAGCACATCGCACTGAAATTCGGCGATGATGAGGGCAAGGCGCGCAATCTCCGCCGGAAAGTCGCGCAGTTCGATGCCGCGAAAATTTGTGATCGGAGTGTCGGAGCGGCGATCCGGCTCGCCTCGCCGATTATTGATCTCGGCCTCTATCGCCCGCATTTCCTTGTAGGCGATAACGAGGAAATTGCCGGAGCCGCAGGCCGGGTCGAAGACGCGGATGCGCTTGATGCGATCCCGGAGGTTCAGGAGCTTGCGGGTGTTGTCGCCGGCCTCGGCTAGCTTCGCCCGGAGGTCGTCGAGGAAGAGCGGGTTGAGCACTTTGAGGATGTTCGGGACGCTCGTGTAGTGCATCCCCAGCGCGCCGCGCTCTTCATCTTCGGCGACCGCCTGAATCATCGAACCGAAGATATCTGGGTTGATCTTTTTCCAGTCGAGACTGCCGATGTGAAGAAGATAGGAGCGAGCGATCTTGCTGAACCGCGGGACGTCCAGACTACCGGAGAACAGCCCGCCATTCACATAGGGAAAGGCGTCGGCCCAGCGGGGAATCTTTGCCGCTGCGCGGTTCGCTAGCTGTGTGTTCATGGCACGAAACACCGTGCCGATCACCTCATGCGTGTTGGATGAGTCCCGCTCGGTCATCTGTTCGACCGTACTGGTGAAGAGGCCGGTCTTATTGAAGATATCGGTATCCTCAGCAAAGAAGCAAAAGATGAGCCGCGCCATGAAGTGATTCATATCGTGGCGGCGTTCGGCCTCGCCCCATTCGGGGTTGTCTTTGAGGAGCGCGACGTAAAGCCGGTTCAGGCGACTGGTGGCGCGAATGTCGAAGGAGTTCTCAGCAATTTGCCGGATGGTCGTAATGCCGGCCAAGGACAGGAAGAATCCGAAATGGTCGGGAAAGTCCTTGTACGTGCAGGCGACGGTTTCGCCAGTGGTCAGGTTTTCCGCCTCGAAGTCCGAGCCGTCGGTAGCGAGAATGAACTTCGCCTTGGCTTTAGCGGTCGCCGGGCTGTCTTTGAGGGTTTTGAGCGCCGTCGTCACCTGCCCCGCGTCGCAGGTCAGGATGTGGATGTTGTTAGTCTGGAGAACGCCGCCGATGTCGGACCTGTTGGACGCGCCAGAACGCAACTTCTTGATCGTCGTTTCTTTGTTGCCGAAGGCTTCGAGGAAGGAATATGGGAAGTTCGCGCGGTCAAACAGTTGCTCCGCAACGTCAGTAATTGCCTGTTCTATCTCGACGGCGTTCAACTCTTTGCCCCCTCTGGCGTAACGGGGACCCTTCTTCCGCGCGGCGGGCGCTCGGCTCCGTCGCCGTGTTCAGCCACGTATTCCCGCATGAACTGCCGAAGAACCTGCGCAGCCGGCGTGTCCTGGCGGCGACAAGTTTCGAGGAACTGGTCGCGCAGTTCCTTCTCAACCCGGATGCGAACGCCGACGTCTTTGACTCCCATTTCGGGCGAGTGTAGGCCCAATGGATACACAGTGGTTAGAAAATATGATTGGTACCAATCGTATTTTCAACCTTGCTCCATGCTTAGCGGGAGGGTATGACGAAGTGTCGTGTGTCTCGAACTGGGTCGCGCGAGTGTTGGGGCGCCCGGGCCTTGATATCAGGTCATTTCTAACTTCCTATGCGGCCACGGCATCGTGCATGCACTGGGTCCCCTATAAGGAAAACTTCACACTGCCAGATGACACCCTCCTCTTCGTGTCGATTCGAACCCGGTAACGTCTCCGAGAGGTTCTGCTCCCCTTAAGGAGGCCTCCCGGGATTGTCCGGGCAGCTCCAGGTGCACTGACTGACGACGCTTGCGACGCAGCGCCCAGCGCCCAGCGCCTTAGCTTCGCTGTAACCTTGAATTTCAAAAGCCTGGTCGATCCAGCGCGCGAGATTGTCTAGCTAATTTCGGCCATAACGCTTTGGCTGACCTGGAGCCATCTGCATCTCCGGAGCGATCGGAATATCGCGGAAATCCGAAGTGTGCCCCTACGTCTGCAGGTAGGAAATTCAGATTCGCACGACTGTGGCGGCGCTCATCGAGTAACGATCGAAGAGCTGTTCGAATGCCGGCGAGTTTTGCAAAGGCGGCGTCGGGATCATTCATTTCTTAACCTGATCTTCTGCTCTAACCTCAAACCAAAAATCGGAAAAGGCGCAAATAGCCTTGGCCATTCCGTGCAAATTCAGTGCAGTGACTAACTCCTGGGCACTCTCTGGCGCATATTTTGACGCACAAGACTGGAATTGGGTATCGCCAGGAATCAATCGCTTAGCGACACCTGTTAGGTGCGGGTTAGAGCCGCGCGGAGTAGGGCGACCCTCTTTTAAAGCGTCGCTAACTGCACCCGTATTTCCGAGAGGAGGCCGTGGATAGTTTGAAGCCGAAAATCTGCGCCGTTTAAGTGATGCAGATAGCACCGCGGATATTCGCGGGAAATCATCATCGGCCTTAAGCGCAAAGCGAATACGGTCCAAAACGTGCACAACATGAGGAGACCGCGCATATCGAATCACCGGGAGTTCCGTCAAAGGCAGGATCGTTTTCGCTGGATCGTTCATGTCGTGTCTATCCGTGCGGAGGCTGTTTCCTGGGCTGCAGTTCTTCGGCAGCTTCCAAAGGCGCGCCGATAAATCCGGTTTCTCTTTTACGTATTAGGCATTTTTTCAACTTCCGATACAGTCTTTCGAGCTCGCGGCCAGACGGAACTCGGGCGTCGCCCCTTTGAGACATGGCGCAGTACACCTTATCGGTTTTGGGTTTGCGGGCTTGCGCAGCGGTAACTGCTCGCTGCCATTTCGCGAGTAGGCTAGCTATTTGCGTCTGCTTTTGCCGGGCCACGGCAACTCGCCGGTCAGCTCGGGAAGATCATCGTCGTCCTCGACCTGGCGGCCGAAACGATCTGTCTCGACTTCGGGCGCATCCTCGGGAAGGAACCATAGCAGTGAGAGTGTGGTGTCGAACCGGGGGTAGTGGCGGGCGATTTCGCATAGGTCGCCCGCGGAGTCCCAGTTCTCGAGCCAGACGTCCTGGGCGACGTCACCCGAATCGACGGCGTTCTGCCCGCCGGCGCGCAACCGATGCGCAATCGAGCCGAGCGGAATCGGTGTCCGCGGAGTGATCCATCCGCGCGCCTGCCGCAGCGCGGTGGAGCGGGCAGCGTAGCGGACCAGACCGCCCTGCATGGTGACGAAAGCGCACGGCAGGTCCGTCAACGTGGCGTAGCGCGATGCCGCGGCCGGGTAGGAAGTCCTGAACTCATCGGCCAGCCTCTCGATGAGGGCGACGTCGGGCTCCCCGCCTGGAATCCGAACCTTAAACTGCCGATAGGGCATGAGGAGTTCGGCCGCGAAGACGTCGCTCGACACCTCGTTCGGGTCACGCTTAGCGAACGACCACGAGGGCAGCTCCTCGTGCCGCGAAGGGAGACTCAGGACGATGTGACCAATTTCGTGACAGATCGTGAAACGCTGCCGCCGCTCTCGCTCGAGAGTATTCACGGTGATCACGTGCTCACCGCTGGGCTTCGTCACCGTGAAGCCGCACTCACCCTCATTCAGCCGCTCGAATCTCAGGATGGCGTTCGCCGCGTCCGCATACGGCGAGAGATCGCTGCAAATCCCTGAGACGTCGAGCGGTGCGACGAACGTGCGGGCCGCCTGCTGTGCGGTGCTCTCGTCCATGGGTGGAGCCCGCCGCGGTGGTTACTCGAACGCTCTGCGCACGCGCTCGATGAGCGTGGCGGGGTCGGGGCGCGCGCTGCCGCGGTATCTCACGCCCGCGGCCGCGGCAAAGATTTCGGCGCCGATGCTCGCGTCCGCCAGCACGTACATGACGAGTTCATCGTCCGAATCCGGGTGATCGGCCAGGAAGCGCACAATCTCGGCTTCCCGGTCGGTGGGCTTCAGAACCCGGAGGAGCTTCCCGACTACATCGGAAGAGGGGCTCGTCTTCTCGCCCGTCTCGAGGCGATGCACGTAGGCATGGTCAACCCCTGCGAGCTGGCTCAGCTCCCGGACCGTCAGAGTCCTGCGCTCGCGGAGCGACCGCAAGGCAGTTCCTAGGCCGGTCTGGGGCATGCCACGGAGCCCACTTGACGCAGACGGCGCATACAGTTACGATCGAGGTTGGTGTCTGTACAGACACCAGGGCGATTCTCACGGGGCCAAAGTGCTAAGTCTCGGCCATGTCTGCTGTTGTCCATCAAGACAGCTGAACCTTGCCACAGGCGCAGGCAGCGCGCAACCGATATTTTGAGGTAACACCATGGAAAACACGATCGAGATCTTCCTCCACGGCGCCGGCCGCCCGCAGGTTGTGGAGGGTCGGCCCGCCGAGACTCTTCGCAACCTCCTCGGGCGTTGCGGTGCACTACCCGAAGCAGGGCAGATGGTCTTCGTCGGTGAGTCCGACGATGCGATTCGCAACCCCGACGCCGAGGCGGACGCACACGAGCCGGCCGACATCGAGATGACTCTGGAAGTGCTGGAGCTACTGCGCCACCGCCACGTGCACACGCGCGCCCACCACCGAATCGAGGTTATCGTCCGCTACAATGGCGAGCACAAGCGCCGGTTCTCGCCGGCGGCCCCGATCGCGGTCGTGACGGCCTGGGCGAAGAAGCGCTTCGGCATCGATCCGACGACGGGCGCAGATCTGATTCTGGTGCTGCTGCCCGGGAAAACGCAGCCGCGTCCGGACGAGCATCTCAGCGAGTTGCTCAGGCCCGGCCAGCATGTCCTCGAGTTCGACCTCGTGGCCGAAGTCAAACCCCAGGGCTGGAACTTACATGCCGATCTCGGCCGCACAGCGCCTACTCGAGGCTGACCTCGCGCGGCCCGAATTCCTCGCCGGATTGAGCCGGGGCGACTGGTCGCTGGTGCGCCCGGTGTCGGAAGCTGAGTGGCCTTACGTCTACACCTGGGTTCGGGCGACGCCGCGGCCGAAAAGCCCGGATCAGTACATGGTGCGCTGGAACTTGGAGGGCTACAACGCACAATCCCCGACCGGCGCGTTTTGGGAATTGTCCGCGACTACCTTTCTACCAGCGGACCGATGGCCCAAGGGGACGCCCGGCTCCGTGGTCGCGAACGTATTCAAGGTGTCCGAGTGGGCGCATCCCGGAGAGGGTTTTTATCATCCCTATGATCGCCTGGCGCGTCACCGCCACGACCAGTGGCCCGAGCAGGATCCCCAGCATGTCTGGACAAACCAACATACCCTGACGGACTTCCTCAGTCTCGTGCACCGATGGCTCAACTGCGAGGCGTACATTGGCTGCTAATGCAGCGATCGACATCCCGCGGTTCCTCTGGTGGAGGCTCGTGGGCGAGCTCGCCGCGCGCAGTCAGGGACGGCGCGAAAGCGGGGCCTTCTTGCTGCGGCGCGCGGAAGGCAATGAACGACGCGTCCGCGCCTTCGTGTGCTACGACGATCTCGATCCTCACTGCCTGGTCGGGTCGATCCAGTTTCACGGCGACGGCTACTCGGCCCTGTGGCAGTTGTGCAGGGAACGCAGTCTCGAGGTGGCGGCCGACATCCATACGCACCCCGGTGCTGGTGTCGGCCAGAGCCAGATTGACGCGCGCAATCCCATGCTGGCCGTCCCCGGACACGTCGCGCTGATCGCACCACACTTCGGCCGCACGTCGAGGGTCTCGCTTTCTGGGATGGGGATCCACGTGTTTCAAGGGCGCGGACGCTGGATCTCGTACTCACATCGGGCGCGAGGCGCGCCGGTTCGTCTGGTGTGGTGGTGACTATATGAGCACGACGATGACGAGTGACGAATTCTCTCGTCTCGACAAGCTGTTGATGGACCGCGACGGCACCGACCCACGCGAGGCAGGCTGCAAGCGCGCCGCGCGCGGCCTGGACATTGTGGTTGGCGGCGATGTGGCTGCGTCGTATGTGCTGCAGCTGGCACTCCTCACGGCAGTGAATCTCGGCGTGAAGTGCTTCGCGCACGCAAGAGTCCACGCTGCATCGGCCGGTGTATGGTCGGCACCGTGCTGGGTCCCGTGGTCTGGGTCCCCGACCCTCGGCGAGGCCGTCTCGGCGCTCGGAGGTACGCCATGCCTCTGGAGCGGAAGACCGCCCGAGCAGACGTTTCTGCAACTAGGAGACATTCACGCCGAGGGAAGAGCCATCCGGGCGAGCTACGACGGGTGGCTGATCTCCGTCGGGCCGGTACGAGACGCGCCACGGATGCGTGAGAGGTCATATTGCCCGCTTGCAGGCATCGGCGCCGCGGCGCTTGCGGTGAGTGAGATCTTCGCGGAGTTCGCAGGCATAAGTGTGGCCGCGACACGAAGGGTTCTGCTCCTTTCTCTATGGAACCCTGATGTACCGACGCGGGCGGACGCGGTCGGTGAGCCTTTGAGCGAGCTGCCGCGAACCTGGTCCGTGTTTGGGCTTGGGCACCTAGGGCAGGCGTACCTCTGGGCGACAGCCGTGTTGCCCTATCAGTCACCTGAAGATGTTCTCATTCTTCTTTGCGACGATGACCGGATTGCAAAACCCAACATTGAGACGGGCGCGCTGCTCGCGCCTGGATCCAAGGGGCTTAAGACCCGCGCCGCCGCCGAGTGGCTCGAGGCGCGCGGATTCTCGACCCGGCTGCTGGAGCGCAGGGTCGATGCGAACTTCCGGCGCACCGAATTCGAGCCGGTCATCGCGCTCGCTGGCTTCGACGACAATCGCGCCCGCCGTTGGCTTTCTGACGCCGGCTTCGAGCGGGTGTTCGATACGGGGCTGGGCGGTGAGGTCGCCAATTTCGACACGATCGGCTACCACACCTTTCCCAATCTGCGCCGCGCAGACGAGCTGTGGGTCATTGAGCCGCCCGATGCGGTCAACCTTAGAAACGTGCGGGCGCAGGAGCTGGCGGACCGCAATGTCGCGTACCAGGCGCTCGCCGTCGACGATTGCGGGCGATTGCTACTCGCCGGCCAATCGATCGCCGTGCCGTTCGTCGGCGCGATGGCTGCCTGCGTCGTAGTGGCGGAGGTGCTCAAGAGCCTAAACGGCGGCCCGACATACTACGACCTGACACTGCGCCTCAGTTCCCTGTCGAGTGAGGGGGGCGTTCTCGGCCAACTGGCACAGCAGCAGACGCCGCCAATCCGCGGGTTGTCTGCTCAGTCGGCGAAAACGCTCACGTGACCGCATGCGGGCGCGCATAGGCCGCCTCAGCGCTTTTTATCCGGTCGGCGCTCGCGGGAAGAAGACCGGCGTGGCCCGACAATTGCGCCGCGGAGTACAACTTCGTGATTGAAAGCCAGCTCTTCGTAGAATCCGGCGGCGTAACGGGGAACTGGACCCCATTTGGCCCCCAAGTTCCGCTTTCGATGGACCCCAAGACCCCAGGGTGTGCCGAAAACATCATGAATTTAAGTGATCGGGGTGACAGGATTTGAACCTGCGACCTATACGTCCCGAACGTAGCGCTCTACCAGGCTGAGCTACACCCCGAATTGGGAAAGATCAATGCCGTCC
>Ga0302324_100009686_pt1 | contig 20095 bp, 17 predicted proteins | sample Palsa_T0_1_FD_201949 | JGI IMG/M metagenome (GOLD analysis project Ga0302324, IMG submission 201949) | Peat permafrost microbial communities from Stordalen Mire near Abisko, Sweden - Palsa_T0_1 | ecosystem: Environmental > Terrestrial > Soil > Palsa > Peat permafrost | place: Sweden: Abisko...
GCTGCGTGGTGTTCGTGTCCACCCTGCACAGTCCGGTGCACCTGGCCAAGAGCATAAGCACGCTGGACCAGCTCAGCCGGGGCCGGATCGAGGTCGGTGTCGGCACCGGCGGCAAGAACCGCCCGTTTGCCGCCTTCGGCGTGGACCCCGCCCGTTACGTGACCCGGTTCACCGAGGGAATCGCGCTGATGAAGGCGCTGTGGACCGAGCCCCTGGTGACCTTCGACGGCGAGTTCTGGCAGCTCAAGGACGCGCCGATGGAGCCCAAGCCGTTTCAGAAGCCCTATCCGCCGCTGTGGTTCGGCGGGGCCAGCGAGCCCGCGCTGCGGCGGGCCGTGCGGTTGGGCGACGGCTTCTTCGGCGCAGGCTCCTCCCCCGCCGATAAATTCGCCGAGCAGGTCCAGATCGTCCGGACCGCGCTCGCCGAGGCCGCCCGGCCGGCCGAGAGCTTCCCCATTGCCAAGCGCGTGTACATCGCTATCGACGACGACCCGGAACGCGCGCGGAAGCGGATCAACGCCGCGCTGGAAAGAATCTACGGGCACCGAGTGCCTGCCATCGAGGCCGCGGCGATCGCAGGCACGGCGGCGGACTGCATCCGCGAGGTGAACCTGGTGGCGGCCGCTGGCGCGGAGCTCATCCTGTTCACCGCGCTGTTCGACCAGCGCGAGCAGATGGAGCTGCTGGCCGCCGACGTCATCCCCCAGGTCAGCTAGGGCTCCGCGCGGTGGTCAGGTGACGCCTGGGCCGGTGCGGGGCGGGATCATTGCCTTCAGGATGTCCAGCACCCTCGGGTTAGCTACGCCCCGCCAGTCCGGAGCCAGCAGGCCCCACGGTTCGGGGTCGCCCCAGTTGGACCGGTGCTGGTTGGTCACCGGGATGGTCCCCTTGGGCTGCGTCGGGTTGAGCGCCCACCAGCACCAGTCCACGTCAGCCTCGGTGAGCCAGGCTTCGAGGCTGTTCCACCACACGACGGCGTCCGGCCCGCCCCCTCCTCCCCCGCCCAGTGACGGCGGCGCCAGGCCGAAATTCGCCAGCGACCTGGTGCCGTTGCCGAACTCGCCGATCCACAGCGGGGCCAACCCGTCGACCCCGCCGTGCTGCTCGCCGAGGAGATACCCTCCGGCCTTGGTCATCTGGCCGAAGTACGCCGCCCTGGACTGGCCCCTGGGGTGGAACCAGGAGTAGTCGTGCAGGCTGTAGACCACCTTGCCGGGGCGCTCCAGCCGGACCGGATGCCTGGCCACGGCGGACAGGTCGGCGGCGTAGTTGAGGCCCTCGCAGATGATCAGCGGATCCGGGTTGATCTCGTGGATGAGGTTCCCGGCTTCTGCGTACATGGCGGCGATATCGGTCGTGCCCCCGGTCCCCCAGGCCGGGGTGCGAACACGCCAGCCCACCCGCGCCCGCCTGGGCTCATTCATGATGTCCATCCCGGCGACCAGGGGGTTGGACTTGTACCGCTCCGCGATGCCCTGCCAAGCCGAGAAGAATTTCGCGGCCGGCCAGCGGTCGTTGTACCAGAGGCCATTGCCGTCCTCGGCTGAGCAGCACCAGCCTGCGTCGAGCATGTGGCAGTTCGGTATGACGATGAGGCCCGCACCGGTGAGCGCCGCCACGCAGGCGTCGTAGACCTGCAGCGGCGTGGCACCGAACAGATCAGGGTTGGCGGCCAGGTACTGATCGGGAACGCCAGAGGCCTGCTCGGTCATCCACAGGCTGAACGGGAACCGCACGCTGTTGAAGCCGTGCGAGGCCAAGGTCTTGGCCAGACTGCTGCGGTGGGTGCGGTCCAGGCCGGGTGCCACGCCGAGATCTTCGTGGGCGCCGTACCAGTTCACCCCGGCCAGCCGGACGCGCTTTCCGCGCGCATCGACAATGAACCGGCCGTTCGTCGAGAGGGGCCACGCTATCGTCGGCACGTCCGATGACATCCGGGTCACCCCACGGGGCGGTGAACCAGGGCGGCGACGTGCGGCGGCAGGGGGATGCTCGCGGGAAGCACGGAGTCGGGCTCGGGGTCCTGCCAGGCGGCGGCGAGCGGGAGGACGCCGGCCCAGACCGGAAGGGCCGCGTCGGGGCTGTCGCCGTCGTCGGGCGGCCCGGTGCGGATCTTCACCGAGGCCTCGGCCAGGGACAGGGCGAGCAGGGTCGTCTGGGCCAGTTCCTTCTTGCTCGGACGGCGAGCGTAGTCCCACTGGCCGGGGACCAGGTGCTCGGTGAGGGCGTGCAGGCCGGCCAGCTTCTCCTCCGGGTCGGTCACCGGCCTAGGCGTGCCGTAGATCATGGCGCTGCGGTAGTTGACCGCGTGCTCGAAGACCGACCTGGCCAGCACCAGCCCGTCCAGGTGGGTCACCGTGACGCAGATGGTGGCTTGCGGCGCGCTGACCAGGCTGCGGCTGGCCACCGAGCCATGCAGGTAGAGCGTGTCGCCGGCCAGGCCGTACACGGTGGGGACCACCATCGGATAGCCGTCCACCACGACACCGAGATGGCAGATCAGCCCGGCCGCGAGGATGTCCTCGAGATCCCGCCGGTCAGTGCGGCCCTGCTCCCGCAGGCGGCGGTGCCTGGTGCGTTCGTTGACGGGCAGGTCAGAGGTATGGGGCATAGGTGGATTGTATGCGCGACCATTCGAACGTGAGTGTTAGCTGGCCGGGTGGACGCACGAGGATCGTTCGGCCGATAATCCTTTTACTAAGGTGGGGGCATGAAGATCGGATTCGGCGCCCCGGTCGCGGGCGCATGGGCCACCCCGGAATATCTGACGTCCTTCGCGGGGCGAGCCGAGGACGTCGGGTACGCGTCGCTGTGGGGTTTCCAGCGGCTGCTGGTGCCCGAGGGATCGGGCATGGAGCCGGTGTACCACAGCGTGCTCGACCCGATGGTGGCGCTGGGGTACGTGGCCGCCCGGACGTCGCGAATCCGGCTCGGCGTGGCGATCATCAACCTGCCGTTCGTCTCCCCCGCCTACCTGGCCAAGCAGGCGACTACCCTCGACGTGCTGTCCGGCGGCCGGTTTGACCTGGGCCTGGGCATCGGCTGGATGCCGGAGGAATTCGCCGCAACGGGCGCGTCCATGCCCCGGCGGGGTGCGCGCGCCGAGGAGTACCTGGCCGTGCTGCGGACGCTGTGGGCCGATGAGGTCAGCTCGTACAGCGGTGACTTCTACACCGTCCCGGCCGGGCGGCAGGACCCCAAGCCGGTGCAGAAACCCGGACCGCAGGTGCTGCTCGGGGGCATGTCCGCACCGGCCATGGAGCGGGCCGGGCGGCTGGCGGACGGCTGGATCACCTCGAGCCGCGCCGACCTCACGAAGATCAGCGAGGCGGTCGGCGTGATCAAGCGGGCCGCCTCGGCGGCGGGCCGCGATCCCGACGCGGTGCGCATCATCTGCCGGGGCGTGGTCCTGGCCGGCGCCGAGGCCAAGGGACCGGACGGCAGCCGGCGGCTGCTGTCGGGCAGCTACGCGCAGATCCGCGAGGACGCCGAGTGGCTCGCCGGGCAGGGAGTCACCGAGCTGTTCTACGACCTGAACTGGGACCCGGAGGTCGGCAACCCGTCGGTGGCGCCGCGGGCCGCGGCGGAGCGAGCCGGGGCGATCCTGACCGAGCTGGCCCCGGGATAGCGAGCTCAGGTTCCTGACGGCTCGGTGATCAGGCCCTCGCGGTGGGCGATGGCGGCGGCCTCGGTGCGGCTGGCGGCACCGAGCTTGCCGAGGATGTTGGACACGTGCACGCTGGCGGTCTTCGGCGCGATGAACAGCACCGACGCGATCTCCCTGTTGCTGTGACCCGCGGCGATGAGCCTGAGCACCTCGCGTTCCCTGGCGGTCAGCGAGCCCAGTACCTGGCCGCCAACCCGCGGTTCCGCGGTCCCGATCCTGGCCCGGCGGCCGAGGTCGTCGAGCGCCCGGCGCAGGGGCCTGGCCTTCAGCTTGTCCGCCGTGTGCGCGGCCTGGCGCCACTGTTCCGTGGCCTCGTCACGCCGGCCCGCCTCGGCGAGCGCCTCGGCCAGCCGCCAGCGGGTGCGGGCGACCTCATAGACGTAGTCGGGTCCGAACTCGTCCAGCACCGTCTGCCACGCCTGCGGGTCGTTCTCGCCGCGGGCGCGGTGGTACTCGGCCTCGGCCCGGGCCAGCCAGCCGCGCCCCTCGGGGCCGAGGATGAACTTGGGCCGCCGCGGGAAGGCCGCGCCCTCGCGGGCGATCTGCCGCAGCTCGTCCGCCGCGGCCAGCTCGGCCACGGCGAGATCGTCGTCACCGACCGCGCGGGCCAGCAAGGCGCGGTCGGCGCGCGCGCTCAGGGCGACCGCGGCCGGCCTGATCACTGACGGCGAGTAACCCCACCCCGGGATGACGGTGACCGCGATGGCGGCCCGGGCCTCGGTCAGGGCCCGCTCGGTGTCGCCCTGCCAGAGGGCGTGCTCGGCGAGCACACCGCGGGCGGTGAACTCGTCGAATCCGTGTACCGACCAGAACGGCTCGAGCCAGGCGCGCCGTTCCGCCACCGCCGGGTTGCCCCGCGCGACGTCGATGAACAGGGCCATCGAGGACAGGTAGGCTTCGGCGATGATGGTGACCCGGACCGGGAAACCGTCGGCGATCGCCTGGGCCTGATCCCACTTGCCGTCCGCGAAGTGGCATTGGAAATGCAGGTGCTGCACGTCCAGGCCGAACGGCGCCATGCCGAGCCCGGTCTGGCTGGCTCGTTTGGTGCCCTCGTGGGCGACCTTGGCCCCGAGGGTCAGATCACCCCGCTCCAGGTGGGCCCGCGCCAGGTGGTAGGCGGCCCTGAGCTCTACGCCGAGGACCTTGGCCTCGCGGGCCTGCTTGTGCGCATCGGTCAGCAACGTGATGGCTTCGTCATTGCGGCCTTCGCGGTTGCTGATGAAGCCCAGGGTCACGAGCGCGTCGGCCTGCACCCAGGGCGCGTCGGCGTCACGGGCCGCGGTCAGCGCGCGGGAGGCCCATTCCCTGGCCGTGGTGTAGTCGTACTCGGTCAGCAGGGTGTTGGCGTAGGTGGACATGGCGCGCGCACGCTGCCATGTCGGAGGATCCGCGGGGGTCGCGTCGACCGTAGCGCGGGCGACCTCGATGGCTTCGTCCAGGGCCTTGGGATCATCCAGCTGGTTCAGGAAGAACGCCAGCCGCTCGCCGATCCGGCTGGCCAGGCTGACATCGCGGGGGTCGTCGTCGGTGTTCGCCTGGGCCGCGAGCGCCTGCCGCAGCCGACGGAGCAGGTGCACGGCGCGCTCGATGTCACCGCTGTCCGCCGCGTTGTCCGCGGACAGCAGACCCAGCTTGCCGCGGGCCATCCCGGCTGTCTTCTCCGGCTCGACGACCCGTTCCCACAGCGCGAGGGCCTGGTCGAAGTGGCGGTGCGCCTCGGCGGGCGCGCCCAGCCGCTCCGCCTCCTGGCCGGCCCGGACGGAGGCCGCGAAGGCGCCGGGAATGTCGTGGCTGGCCAGGCAGTGCTGGGCTAGTTCTGCGGCGGTCCCGGGCACCGCGAGCTGCTGCTCGTCGGAAAGCAGCGAGCTCATCGTGGCGTGCAGCCTGGTCCGCTCCCCCGGCAGCAGGTCCGCGTAGACCGCCTCCCGCAGCAGGGCATGGCGGAAGACATAGCCTTCCGTGCCGTCGGGCACCAGGAGCTGGTGGGTGACCGCCTCCCGCACCGCGCCCTCGTATTCGGCGGCCGCCAGGCCGGACGCGGCCCGCACCAGCTCGTCGTCGGCTCTGCGCCCGGCCACCGCCGCCGCGCGGAGTACTCGCTGGGTGGCGTCAGAGAGCTGCTCGACCCGGCTGAGCAGCAGCGCCGCCAGCCCCGCGGGCAGGGCGTTGCGGTTGCCGGGATCGCCGCTGACGGAGGCGGCGAGCAGTTCCTCGGCGTAGTAGGCGTTTCCTTCGGCCCGGGCCATGATGTCGTTCAGCTCGGTCGCGTCCAGGCGACCGGGCGCGGCCGCCGTCAGGTGCTCGGCCAGGGCCGAGGAATCGAGCGGCGCGAGGTCGACCGAGATGACACTGGGCAGCCGCTGCAGTTCGGCCACCACCGGCCGGAGCGGGTGGCGGCGGTGCAGGTCATCGGTCCGGTATGTGCCGATCAGGGCGACCCGCTCCCGGTGCAGCATCCGGGACAAGAACGTGACCAGGTCCCTGGTTGAGGCGTCGGCCCAGTGCAGGTCTTCCAGCACGAGCAGCACCGGCGCCGCGGCCGCGAGCTCGGTGAGCAGGCCGAGCACGGCGCCGAACATCTGCTGCCTGGCCAGGCCCGAGCGGTCCTCATCGGCCGGGCGTCCGTCGCCGCTGTCCGGGAGCAGCCGGCTCAGCGCGGGGCGGGAACTGAGCGCGTCACGGACCCCGGTGGACTGAGCGGCGCCGCGGAGCGCGTCGGCCAGCGGCAGGTAGGGCACGCTGTCGCCGAGCTCGGCGCACTGGCCGGACAGCACGGTGAAACCGCGTCCGGCGGCGAGCTGGGTCACCTCCCGGACCAGGCGGGACTTGCCCACTCCAGCGTCCCCGCTGACCAGCGCGGCCACCGAGCGGCCCGCCTCGGCGTCGTCAAGCAGCGCGAGCAGGCGGCCGAGCTCAGCGTCCCGCCCGACCATGCGCCCGGCCAGCACCTGAAGAACCATGGGCACGAGTATCCCATCAGGGGCCTGCGATTCCGATTCCTTAAGCTCGGCGAGCCGCAGGGCCGCAGTGAAGGGGGACGGGGAGGTGGGCGGGGGCCCTAAGGCGGAAAAGAAGACAAGGTACCCTGCGTTTCATGGACAAGGTTGAGCGCACAGACGCCGAATGGCGAGAGCAGCTGACGCCGGAGGAATACGCGGTGCTTCGCCAGGCCGACACCGAGGCCCCGTTCACCGGCGAGTACACCGACACCAAAACCGAGGGCGTTTACCGCTGCCGAGCCTGCGGCGCCGAGCTGTTCCGTTCTGACGCCAAGTTCGAGTCGCATTGCGGCTGGCCCTCGTTCTACCAGCCGTCCGAGTCGGACGCGGTGGTGCTTATCGAGGATCGGTCGCTCGGAACGGTCCGCACCGAGGTGCGCTGTGCCGCCTGTGACTCGCACCTGGGCCACGTGTTCACCGGGGAGGGCTACGACGTGCCCACCGACCAGCGGTGGTGCATCAACTCGGTGTCGCTGAACCTGGAGCCCGCGAAGCCTGCGGCGCCGTGAGCCTGCGGCTGATCCGGGCCGGTTCCCTGTCCGGCGATACCGCCCAGACCGGCGGTATGATCCGGACCGCGGCCATCTCCGGCGACCTGGTCGGCGCGCAGGCGCTGTGGATGGGCCGGACCGTCGTGTTGCCCGGGACCTCGTCCGGCGACCATCACCACGGCGACTCGGAAACGGGCATCTACGTGGTGTCGGGCCATCCGGTCTTCGTGTTCCGCGACCCGGTCAGCGGGTCCGTGGTGCGGCTCGAGACGGCCCCGGGAGACTACGTGTGGGTGCCGCCGCATGTCCCGCACCGGGAGGAGAACCCGTCGCCCGACGCCGACGCCGTGGTCGTGATCGCGAGGTCGACGCAGGAAGCGATCGTGGTCAGCGTCCCTGAGCTGTGACTTTACGGGCCGCTGGCCCTACTCCGGATCCTTGCCGTTGTACCTGCGGGCACGCTTGATCGCGCCGCGGTTGCGCTTGGCCTCCAGGCGCCGCTCGTTCGCCCGCCGACCGGGCTTGGTCGGGACGCGCTGGCGCTGCGGCGGGGCGACGGCGGCCCGCAGCAGAGCCGCCATCCTGGCCCGGGCGGCCTGCCGGTTGGCAAGCTGACTGCGCTGCTCGGACGCCGCTACCGTGAGCACGCCGCCGGCTAGCCTTCCGGCCAGGCGTTCGACCGCCCGGGCCCGCGCCCAGTCGGGCAGCGCGGGCGAGCGCTCGACGTCGAAGGAAAGCTCGACCCGGCTATCGGCAGTGTTGACCGACTGGCCGCCGGGCCCGGATGACCGGGAGAAGCGCTCGTGCAGCTCGCTGTCCGGTATCAGCAGCCAGCTGTTCACCCGGAGATCCTCAGGCATCCTTTGACGTTAGCCTGCGCTGCCCTGATCCCGCTCATAACGGCCGCGGGAACGCAGGATCATCTCGGCGTACCAGGCGTGCAGCCAGTCGCGCTCAGTTCCCGCGGCCAGCAGAACCGCAGTGTCGGGCGGCTGCACGGCGAACAGGATACGGATGGCCGCCGATTCCGGGGCTCCGGGGCGCAGCTCGCTCAGCTTCGGCGAACTCGTAGCCTCAGCGGCCTTGATGGCCTCCCGGCGGATCCGGAGTGCATCTACCGCGGACTGCAACTGCCGGCTGCCCGTAGACAGGTGCTCTTCGGACCCCAGCGCCTCGGCATGCTGACGGCTCAGCTCTCCGAGCTGGGCCTGGAGGCCACGCAACCGGGCCAGAGCCTTGGCGGCGAGGTCATCCCGGCCGAGGTGCGAGGCCTTGGCGCGCTGCTCAGCAAGCCTGCTTACCTGCTCTTCGAGCTGTCGCATCTGCAGCTCGAGCCGCTTGCGCGTGGCGGCCGCGTCGGCGACATCCCGACGTATGCGGGTGAGCATCTCAAACTCCTGTTGGGACTGATCCGGATCCTGGCGCGTTTCAGGGACCGGTGCCTCCACGACGAGCGGTGGGCCGAGACCCGCCCCTCCCTCGCGCAACGCATCCACTGCCTCGTCGACGAGCACGGCGGAACCGGGATCGCTTTCCCGCAGCTCTCCCAGCCACACCTCGACCTCGGGCACGACCCGGATCCGGTAAACCATCGCAGGCCTCCTGGGCTGGGGACAACGTCGGCGCCTCGGGCTACGCCAGGCTGGCGACGAGGTCGCGAACGGGCTTGCGGCGACCGGTGTAGAACGGGATCTCGACCCGGGTGTGCAGGCGGGCCTCAGATCCGCGCAGGTGACGCATCAGGTCGACGAGCCGGTGCAGTTCGTCGGCCTCGAAGGCGAGGATCCACTCGTAGTCGTTGAGTGCGAAGCACGGGACGGTGTTGGCCCTGACGTCGGGATACTCGCGCGCCATCATCCCGTGCTCGGCGAGCATCCGGCGGCGGTCCGCGGGATCGAGCAGGTACCACTGGTAGGAGCGCACGAACGGGTACACGCTGACGTAAGCGCGCGGCTCCTCCTCAGCCACGAAAGCGGGGATGTGGCTCTTGTTGAACTCCGCGGGACGGTGCAACGCCATCACCGACCAGACTGGCTGGCTGCAGTGGCCGAGCCGGATCCGCCGGAAGCGCGTATACAGGTCCTGCAGGTCATCCGGATCCGATGCCACCCACCAGAACATGTAGTCCGCGCCGGCCCGCAGGCCCTGGAGGTCGTAGCAGCCGCGGGTCACGACGCCCTTGCCTGCCGCCTGATCGAGCAGATCGTCCACTTCGGCCGCGGCGTTCCCGAGCCCGCCGGATTCCAGCCTGGCCCGGTCGGCCACCCGGAACACCGACCACATCGTGTAGCGGATCAGCTCGTTCAGGTCGCGTGCTCTCGGCTTGCGTTCCGCGTCCGCCGGATCCACCTCTGGCGCATCCGCCACTTCCGCTGCCTCGGCGGCCACGACCGCTTCGGCGGCCGCGGCAACGGCCTCGGCAGCCGCGCCGGTCTCGATACTCGGGTCGCCCGGTTGTGTCATCTCTTGTTCGTCAGCCATGTCACCATTGTCGGTCACGGCCGTCAGCGCCCTGGATCCGGTTACCGTCTGGGCCGAGAGACCCGGTTACCGTCGGGCCGAGAGAAAAGCCAGGACCTGATCCACGGCCTCGCGGGCGGTCGCGACGCACGCGGGTATGCCGACTCCGTCGTAGGCCGCGCCGCAGATCGCCAGCCCCGGCTGCGTCGCCATTGTCGCGCGTATCCTCGCTACCCGGTCCAGGTGGCCGACCGTGTACTGGGGTAGCGCGCCGCCCCAGCGGGTAACGCGGGTCGCGACTGGCGCTCCGCGTACCCCGGTGGCCTCCATTAGTTCCGCGGCGGCCAGCGAGGCGAGATCGTCATCGTCTCGCTGCAGCAGCGCTTCCTCGCCGATGCGGCCGACTGAGCACCGCACGATCTCCAGCGCCTCGGCACCCGGTGGCGGCGCGGCGGCCAGATGCGGCCACTTGACGGTGGAAAAGGTGGTCGCCTTGACGGCCCGCCCGTCCACGGCCGGGACCAGGTATCCGCTCAACCCCGAAGCCCCGAGCCCGAGCCCCGACTCAGACTCATGCTCGGGCCCGCGCTCAGCCCTGTGCTCCGGCCGGGGAAAGGCGGAACGCGGATAGGCCAGCGTGACGATCGCCATGCTCGCGTAGCTGATCTCGCCGAACGCCGCGACGGCGGCGGAGACGCCGGGCACCTTGGCGAGCAGGCGGCCGGCGGGCCGCGCCGGGACAGCGATTATGACCGCGTCCGCGTCGACGTGCTCCGGTGCCGCTGCCGATCCGACGGCAAGCCGCCAGCCGCTATCGGTACAGGACAGCTCGCGTGCCATCGCGCCGGTCCGTACCGCCGCCGCCGATGCCTTGCCGAGGACGTCAGGCAGCGTTCCGAGTCCGCCTGCGAGCGTCGTGAATACCGATCCGGCGCGCGTGCCTGATCCGGGCGTCTCCTTCTCATCTGTGCGCTCGGCCGGAGGCGGCGGCAGCAGGGACAGCACGGCCCCGGCGAGGGAGCGGTGCTGCCGGGACACGGCCGCCAGCCTCGGCAGTGTCGCGTCGAACGACAACTCCGCGGAACGCCCCGCGTAGACCCCGCCGAGCAGCGGATCGACGAGCCGGTCCACGACCTCATCGCCGAATCGGGCCGCAATGTACCGTGCTACGGGCACGTCGCCGTCACGAGCGGTGGGCGGAAGCTCGAGATCCTGGCGGGCCCGGGTCACGCCGTCGGCAGAAAGCACTCCGGATCTGGCCAGCTCGGCCATGTCCGAAGGCACGCCCATGTACTGACGCCGCGGCAGCGGGTGCAGCGCGCCTCGAGTCCAGATGGCCGCCGACGTAGTTCCGGGCATCACGCGCTGATCAGCCAATCCAGCCTCGGCGATCAGCCCGGTGCCTTCCGGCCGCGTGACGAGCAGCGCCTCAGCCCCTTCATCGACGGCTACACCAGCGATTTCCGACACGCGAAGCTTGCCGCCAAGCTGCGGTGAGCCCTCCAGCACGGTGACCCGTACCGCTTGATCTCGGAGGAAAAACGCCGCCGCCAGCCCGGAGATCCCGCCGCCCACAATGACCACGTGCGGCTGCGCGTTCGCAGGATTCATGCCTACCAGCCTGGCAGACGCGGCCCGATGCGGCGTACGCCGGACTCCCGTGCCTGGCCGTGCTTGGCACGGCATCTGGCCAGGGACGTGACCGCGGTGCGGCCGGGCCGGTGCGCGATCGTGACCAGAAGGGCGGAACCGCCCAGATCCCGGCGGCCGTCACAATGGCATGCTGAACACACGGAGCTTGGCCCGTCTCCGCACGCGGACCGGACGCACACGACGCGGTGCCATGGCCGGCCTCACCATCGGCGGCGTCATACTCGGTGGCGGCATATTCCTCGCGGGATGCTCGGCAGGCAGCTCAAGCAGCTCGGCTAGCTCGGGCAATTCGGTCAGCTCGGGGCTCCCGGCGAGGGCTGCGGCCGGGCAGGCCGCCGCGCCCATGCCCATGAGCGGCACGGCCGGGCGCGCCGCCGTCGAGCCGCAGAATGGAACGGGCACCACCGCCCGGCTGGCGCCCGCCAGCGACGTCATTTACACCGCGCAGCTGACCGTACGGGCCAGCAGTGTCAGCTCGGCCGCCGCCAAAGCCGCCCAGATCGCCGAGAGCGCCGGCGGTTACGTCTCGAACGAGACAACCTCGGCTGATCCGGATCACCCCTCCGAGGCCACCGCCAGCGTTCAGCTTAAGATTCCCGTCGCGGCCTACCAGGCCACGCTCGGCCAGCTCGCCGGCGGTCTGGGCACGCAGCTGTCGTTGCAGCAGCAGGCTCAGGACGTCACCGAGCAGGTGGCCGATGTGAACAGCCAGGTCACCTCCGATCAGGCGGCCATCGTCCAGCTCCGCGCCCTGCTTGTGCACGCGGGCTCGGTCAGCGACCTGCTCACCGTGCAGAACCAGATCAACGCCGAGGAATCTGACCTGGAGTCGATGCAAGCGCAGCAGCGTGCCCTCGACCAAGAGGTCACGTACGCCACCTTGACGCTGACCATTCTCGGCCCGCGGGCCAAGGCGCCGGTCCATCACGCCAAGACCCCGCCCAGCCTGGGCGGTGGCCTCAGCGCCGGCTGGCGCGCGTTCCGCGTCGCGGTGTCCTGGACTTTGGCCCTCCTGGGCGCGCTGGCGCCGTTCGCCGCCGTCGCGGCCCTTGCCGTCTTCGTCATCTACCGGGGCAGGCGGTGGGTGATTCGCCGCCGGCCCGCCGCCCGGCCCGCCTCGCCAGAAAGCTAGCCGCGGCGCCGCGGGGGGGATCCGCCCGGGGCCCGCTGCGCTTTCAGCCCTCGTCGTCAAGCGTGGACTGGCTCAGGTGGGCCCATGGGCCGACTCGGCGTGGACCAGATCGGCGAGCTTGGCCAGTATGGCGGGGTCGGTTTCCGGCAGGACGCCATGTCCCAGGTTGAACACGTGCCCCTCAGCGGTGCGCCCGCGTGCGATCACGTCCTTGGCCCGCTCCTCGACGACTTCCCACGGCGCAAGCAAGATCGCCGGATCAAGGTTGCCCTGCAATGCCTTTCCCGGATCCACCCGCCGGACAGCCTCGTCGAGCGGGATACGCCAGTCGACCCCGACCACGTCGGCGCCGGCCTCCCCCATCAGGCCGAGCAGTTCCCCCGTCCCGACCCCGAAGTGGATGCGCGGTACCCCACCCACCTCCCCTGCCCCCTTCTCTCCGAGCGCGGCGAAGATCCGGCTGGTGTGCGGCAGGATCGCGTGCCGGTAATCGTCCGGACTGACCGCACCGACCCATGAATCAAAGAGCTGGACGGCGGACACGCCCGCCGCGACCTGGATCTGAAGGAACGAGATCGTGATATCAGCCAGCCGGCCGAGAAGTGCGTGCCAAAGCTCGGGGTGGCCGTACATCAGCGCCTTGGTTTTATCGTGATTCTTGGACGGTCCCCCTTCCACCAGGTAGGAGGCGAGCGTGAAGGGGCCGCCCGCGAAACCGATCAGCGGAAGTTCGTCCAGTTCGGCCACGAGGGACCGGACCGCTTCTGTGACGTAGGGCACGTCATCGGGATCCAGCGGGCGCAGTCGGGCGAGGTCCGCCGAGGTCCGCACGGGACTGCCGACCACCGGCCCGATCCCGGCCTTGATGTCGACATCGATGCCCACCGCGCGCAGCGGCACCACGATGTCGCTGAACAAGATGGCCGCGTCAACGTCGTACCTGCGCAGCGGCTGCAGGGTGATCTCGGTGATCAGTTCGGGGCGGGTGCAGGAATCGAGCATGGAGATGCCCTCGCGGAGCTTCCGGTACTCGGGCAGCGACCGGCCCGCCTGCCGCATGTACCAGACCGGGGTATACCGAGTTGGTTTTCTTCGGCAGGCCTGAAGGAAAGGGGACGTCGTCTGGCTCACGCTCACGTCAGGGATCGTCTCACATCCCCACACTGCCGCCTTCAGGAGACACGCCGTCCGAGATCCCACGAATCGGCGCGAGAGCATGCCACCATCGGCATCAACCCCTTTTCATTTTCCCTTGTACGTCGCTTGATGCACCGCAACGAGGAGGTCGCCAGGATGACGCACCTGAGCAGGTACTGCACCGGATGCTGCGAAGAGCGGCTATTCGAGCAGTTTCACGCGGAGCCTGCCAGCTGTCCGGACGCGCCGGAAGGCGATTGCCAGGAATGGGGCTGCATGGTCTGCGGCGACGCCTTGATGATCGGCTTGCCCCTGTGCGAGCAGGCCAGCAGCGGCGCATCCCGGGCGGCGTGACTCGGGCTCCTCGCTCCTGCGAGCCGAAGTTAAAGTCAGGCGAATAGCATGAAACACTGGTGTTTCGGCATGAATCTAGATGGCGCTGCGTGAGAAGCGGATGACAGACACGTACGCTCAGGTCATGAGGCCCGCAGACGAGCCAGAAAATCGGGGCACAACGCGCTCATGCGCGCCCAGGCGATCGGGTACGGCACCCGACCCTTCGGCTGCCACCGACGGTGCCGGGACGGCACGTGATTCGTCTCCGACGCCTATCGGCGCGGCCAGGAAGCCTACGGGAAAGCCCAGGACAGCACCTGTGTCCGCGAAGAAGTCCAAAACGTCAGGGACAAGCGGAGAAACCCCAGTCTCAACCGCTCGGCCGCTAGGCCAGGCTATTCCGCGGGCTCCACGCGTTCCGGTGCGGGCTTCGGATTCACCGGCCGAAGAGACATTCGCGGCGGTGGCTGCTGCCTTCATGGCGGGGCGAGACGCCCAAGTCCGTTCTGACCTGCAGTTCGAGGATGTGCCTGCGCCGAAACGACTCGCACCGTACGCCGCCGCCATCGCGGCTACCGTGCAGCGGGACGACGCAGATGTCGCCTGGGGACGGCTGGTTCTGCTCTATGACCCGGATGGCCAGCAAGGCTGGGAGGGCTCCTTCCGGCTGGTGGCCTACATTCGTGCCGAAGTGGAACCGGAAATCGCGGCGGACCCGCTCCTGGGCGAGGTCGGCTGGAGTTGGCTGTCCGAGGCCCTGGACACGCACGTACCTGGATATGCGGTGCCGAGCGGTACGATCACCAGGGTCATTACCGAGGGTTTCGGCGCGAAGCGGGACGAGCTTCCGCTGACCGGCTTCGAACTGCGGGCCTCTTGGTCCCCCGCAGGCCCTGGCGTTCCCTGGGGTTCGACGGGTCCGGGGCCGGGCACCAGCGATCTCGACACGCTGGACCTGTCCGCGCACATCGCGGCCTGGTGCGATTGCCTGTCCGCCGCAGCCGGCCTGGAACCACCGGGGACACGGGCACTGCGGCAGCCGGGGTGAGGGTGAGTTCAGGAAACGAGGTCGTGGGTTCCGGCGGGCGCGAAGAACCCGAGGCGCCAGAAGAGGCCAAGAAGCCGGTACCGCTGCTCGAGCCCCGTGACGGCCTGCCACCGGTCATCGAGACCGACGCGGCCCTGACCGAAGTCACCAGCAGGCTAGCCCACGGCGAGGGACCCGTCGCGGTCGACGCCGAGCGCGCCTCCGGATACCGCTACGGGCAGCGTGCCTACCTGGTCCAGCTGCGCCGCGCCGGGGCAGGCACAATGCTCATCGATCCGATCGCATGCCCCGACCTCTCCGGCGTTGACGCCGCTGTGGCCGATGCCGAGGCCGTCCTGCATGCGGCGTCGCAGGACCTGGCCTGCCTGGCCGAGATCGGCTTCCGGCCGCGGAAGCTCTTCGATACCGAGCTGGCCGGGCGCCTGCTCGGCTACCCGCGGGTGGCTCTCGGCACGCTGGTCGAAGAGGTGCTCGGCTTCCACCTGGAGAAGGGCCATTCGGCCGCCGACTGGTCGACCCGGCCGCTACGTACCGAACTGCTGCGCTACGCGGCCCTCGACGTCGAGGTGCTGGTCGAGCTGAGAGACGCCCTGGCGGTGGAACTCGCCGCCCAAGGCAAGACGGAATGGGCCCGGCAGGAATTCGAGGCCGTGCTCGCGGCCAGGCCAGCCGCGCCACGCCCAGACCCGTGGCGGCGGACCTCGGGGATTCACCGGGTGCAGTCCCGCCGCGGGCTTGCCGTCGTCCGTGAGCTCTGGACGACCAGGGACAAGATCGCCCAGGCCGCGGACATTTCCCCGCGGCGCGTCCTGCCCGACACCGCGATTGTCGAGGCGGCCAGGTCGTTCCCCGCCAACCACGCACAGCTGATCAGAATCAGCGGATTCGCGGGCCGTCAGGCGAGGCGACATGAGAGAGACTGGCTGGCCGCGGTCGCGCGGGCCCGGGCCAGCGCCGACGGCGAGCTGCCTGAGGCTACCGGCGGATCGATACCGAACGGACCGCCGCCTGCGCATCGCTGGGCCGAGCGGGACCCCGCCGCCGCGGCACGACTGGCGGCGACGCGTGCGGCCGTGACAGCCATCGCCGAACACAGCAGGCTGCCAATAGAGAACCTGATCTCCCCAGACACAGTGCGCCGGCTCAGCTGGGATCCTCCTCAGCCGTACGATGAACAGACCGTCGCGCAAGCGCTGGCCGCGCACGGGGCCAGACCCTGGCAGATCGAACTCACCGCGGAAGCCATCGCCCGGGCCCTGGCCGCAGGAGACCTCAATGCCAAAAATAGCAACGCCGGAGACAGCAACGCCGGGGACAGTGCCGCTGAAGACAGCGCCGCCGCGGACGGTGAAGCGCCCGACGCGGGGGAAAGCTGAGCATGCACCTACTCGCTAGCGGCAGCCCTCCGCCGCTGCCGGGTTTCCTCAACTCGCTGGCAGGCCCCCTCGATCATTACGGCTACTGGGCCATCGCCCTGCTGCTGCTGCTGGAGAACATCGGCGTCCCGGTGATACCCGGCGAGCTCGCGATGATTGTTGGCGCCATTTTCGCCGGCAGCGGCCGGGCCGGCCTGAACATCGTCGGAGTCGGCGTCGTCGCGGTCATCGCCACGTTCGCCGGCACCGAGATCGGCTACTTCATCGGCAGGTACGCGGGACGCGAGCTGATCCTGCGCTACGGCAAGTACGTCTTCATCAAGCCGCACCACCTAGACCGGGCCGAGGTGATCGTGTCCCGCTACGGCGGCATCGTCGTGGTCCTCGCCCGATACATCGTGGGGCTACGCGAAGCCAACGGCATCATCGCGGGCATCACCCAGATGCGCTGGGTCACCTTCACCGTGTATAACCTGCTCGGCACGTGCGCCTGGGTCGCCACCTGGGTGACGATCGGGGACGTGGCCGGCAAAAACATCAACACGATCTACAAGGACGTCAACCGCTACTCCATCTACCTGCTCATCGTCCTGGTCGTGCTGCTCGCTGCCTACATCGTCCTGCGCCGCCGCCGCAAGGCCAACGAAGCTCCGGCGAGCCCTGGGGCTCAAGGAGGGCTTGAGGTCTCGGAAGGGCTTGATGTCCGGGAAGAGCCTGGGGTCCAGGAAGGGCGCGAGGTCCCGGAAGAGCCTGGGTCCCCGGAAGAGGTCGGGGTCCGGGAAGAGCTTGGGGTCCGGGAAGAGCTTGGGGTCCGGGGATCTGAGGCTCACGGGGACGGACCTGGAGCCCAGGAGAGTTCCAGGATTGATCTGCCCAAGCCTGGAACTCAGGGCACGTAGCGTTCCAGCCCGGCTAGCTCTTGGTCCGCCATGTGCACGACCCAGAAGCCGGCCTTGGGCAGCGGCGGTTCCGACGGCTCAGGCGGCGCCGGAGCGCCGAGCGCGGTGCATGCCGCGGCAAGCGCCTTCGGCAGGTTCTCTCGGTGCAGGCACAAAACGGCCGGGCGGCCGGCCGCCACGAGGTCACGAACCAGGTCGGCGAGTGCGTCATCACGGTTCGTTCGGGAAGAAAGATCACCAGAGCGGCCGGAAAGCGCCAAGGCCGCCTCGGTGTCCACCGTCCCGCCGAAAGACACCGCGTAAGGACGCACGCTCTCGGTGCAGCGCAGCGCGGGCGAGCTGAGGACCCTCGCGCTGGGCGCGAAGCAGGGCAGCAGCCCGGCCAGCGCCAGCGCGTCCACCTCTCCCTTGGCATCAAGCGGGCGCGACTCGTCATCCGTGGGCCAATTCTCCTTCTGCCCCGCCGAAGCGTGCCTGAGCAGGATCAGCGGCACCGTTGCCCGCGGCCGCAAGCCAGCGACCACAGCCGCGTCACGCGGGTAGGTCAGCCGCTGCCCGGCCTGCGCCAGCGGCAGCCAGGACACCTCATCCACCTCATGGCTGGCCGTGAACCCAGAATCCGCCTCACCGGGGCTGAACATCGACCAGTAGTCGATCCGCTTGCGGAAGGCGCCGTTCTGGTATTCCACCGACGGCAGCCGGGGGCCGAGCGCCGAACACACGCCGGTCTCCTCGCAGACCTCCCGCACCGCGGTGAGCAGGATATGCTCACCCGGCTCGCGCTTGCCCTTGGGCAGCGACCAGTCGTCGTACTTGGGCCGGTGCACCAGCAGGATCTCGACCGCTGATGCCCCGCAGCTCCCGGACGCCTCGTCCGTGACGCGCCGCCACGCCACCGCGCCCGCCGCGAGGATGAGGTCACTCATCAGCCGAACGGACCCTCCGTTCCCTGACCAGAGTCTCCTGCACGTCCCGCAGCGGATTCCCCTCCTCGTCCCGGCTGTGCCTGGCCCAGTGCCCGTCCGCGTCTTGCCACCAGGAGGAGGTTCTGTCGTCCATGCCGAGGTGCAGGATCCGGCGCAGCCGGCGCTGGTGACCGGTATCAGTTACCTGCACGAGCAGTTCCACCCGGCGGTCCAGGTTCCGGTGCATTATGTCGGCGCTGCCGATCCAGATCTGCGCGTCCTCGTCATCGTCCGGGCCGAAGGCGTACACGCGGGAATGCTCCAGGAACCGGCCGAGCACACTGCGCACCCTGATGTTGTCGGACAGGCCACCGATACCGGGCCGGAGCGCGCAGATGCCGCGCACCCACAGGTCAATGCGGACGCCGGCCTGCGAAGCCCGGTACAGCGCGTCGATCACCACCTCGTCGACCAGCGCGTTGGTCTTGAACGTGATCGCAGCGGGCCGGCCGGCCCGCTGCCGGTCGGCTTGCCGGTCGATCCGGCTCACGATGCCGGTCCGCAGCGATTCGGGCGCGACCAGGAGCCGGCGGTAGGACCCCGTACGGCTGTACCCGGTCAGGTGGTTGAACAGGGCGGTGACGTCCTCGCCCACCGCGGGATCAGCCGTGAGCAGGCCGAAATCCTCATAGAGCCGGGCCGTGGTCGGATGATAGTTCCCGGTCCCGAGATGGCAGTACCGGCGCAGCGTGCCGTCGGGTTCTTCGCGCACGATGAGCGCCATCTTGCAGTGCGTCTTCAGGCCGACGAAACCATAGACGACGTGGCAGCCCGCCTCCTCAAGCTTGCGGGCCCAGGCGATGTTGGCGCGCTCGTCGAACCTGGCTTTGATCTCCACCACGACCACGACCTGCTTGCCTGCCTCGGCCGCGTCGATGAGCGCGTCCACGATCGGCGACTGGCCGCTGGTCCGGTACAGCGTCTGCTTGATCGCGAGCACCCGGGGGTCCTCGGCGGCCGCCTCGATCAGCCGCTCGACCGAGGCGGCGAACGAGTCGTATGGGTGCTGGACGAGGATGTCGCGTTCGGCGATGGAGGTGAAGATGCTGGTCTCTTCCGGCACCGCCCGGGCCGAGGGAACGAATGCCGGGTAGCGTAGCTCGCCGATGTTCAGGTCGCCGATGGCGGACAGCCCGCTGAGATCAAGCGGCCCCGACACCCGGTAAACGGCGCGCTTGTCGATACCGAGCTCGGTGACGAGCCGGTCGAGCACATCGGCCGACATCGTGTCCTCGACCTCGAGCCGGACGGCCGGCTCGAACCTGCGCCGGACCAGCTCGCGCTCCATCGCCTGCAGCAGGTTCTCGGTGATGTCCTCGTCCACCTCGAGGTCCCTGATCCGGGTGACGCGGAACGCGTGCTGCTCGATAATCTCCACGCCGCCGAACAGGGCGGTCAGGTGCGCCGCGATGACGTCCTCGATCGGCACGAACCGGTTCTGCGACAGCGCGAGGAACCTGGGCAGCAGCGGTGGCACCTTGACCCGAGCGAACACGGTGGCGTCCGTCTTCGGGTCCGCGATCATGACGGCAAGGTTGAGCGACAAGCCGGAGATGAAGGGAAACGGGTGGGCCGGGTCCACCACCAGCGGCGTGAGCACAGGGTAGATGCGCTGCTTAAACAGGTCGCCAAGACTGTCGCGCTCCTCGCCGGACAGTTCCTTCCAGCGCAGCAGCTCGATCCCGTGTTCGGTCAGCTCGGGGTTGATCCGCTCGGTGAAGGCCCGGGCGTGCCGCACCGTCAGCTCGCCCGCCAGCTCCAGCGTATTGTCGAGCACCTGCCTGGGCAGCCGGACGCCAGCGCCCTCGACCGGGAAGCCCGCCACCATTCTTCTCAGCAGCCCGGCCACCCGGACCATGAAGAACTCGTCCAGGTTGGTCGCGAAGATGGCCAGGAACCGCACCCGTTCGAGCAGCGGGATCGACTCGT
>Ga0302324_100009687_pt1 | contig 20094 bp, 17 predicted proteins | sample Palsa_T0_1_FD_201949 | JGI IMG/M metagenome (GOLD analysis project Ga0302324, IMG submission 201949) | Peat permafrost microbial communities from Stordalen Mire near Abisko, Sweden - Palsa_T0_1 | ecosystem: Environmental > Terrestrial > Soil > Palsa > Peat permafrost | place: Sweden: Abisko...
CTTTCTGACCGCAGTGGCCTAAGGAAATGTGATACTGTCGGGCCAGCATAGGAGGACATATTACGCTGAGGGAATCGGCGATATCCTGATAGGCACACAGTAATGCTGACAGAGTCTTCGCCGGCGAGGAGGAGCCAGGTGCCAAGCGAGGAGCACGAATACGCTGACGTTAAAACCTATCCGACGCTGCTCATTACCGGCTCGGGTCCGGTGCGCCACATGGTCTTCAATCGCCCGGAGATTCATAATGCGTTCAGCATGCAGTCGTGCCGGGACGTGGAGGATGCCTGCCTTGACCTCGACCGGGATCCGGACGTGCGCGTCGTGATTGTCCGCGGTGCAGGAAAGAGCCTGAGCGCTGGCGGAGAGCTCAAAGAATTCGGCCTGTCCACGAAGCAATTCATGCAGTGGGCCCGCGACGGCGTGCGAATGATGGATCGTTTGACCAATATGTCGGCCATCACGATATGCTGCTGCCATGGCCACATGATCGGCTCGGGCGCTATTCTGCCCACCGCGTGCGACTTCCGCATCGGGTCTCCATCGATCCGGATGAAAATCAACGAAGTCGCGATTGGATTCAACCTGACCTGGAATGCCCTGCCTCCGCTGATCCAGCTCGTCGGCCCGGCTAAGGCAAAGGAAATGCTGCTGTTTGCCAGGACGTACCTGGCGAGCGACCTGCTGACCATCGGATACCTCAATGAAGTGGTAGACGATGCTGACCTCATCCCGACGGCTGAGCGTTACGCGGCAGATATCCTCCGGCAGCCGCCGGTGACGGTCGCGGTCACGAAGGCGTCCATCAACGCCTACTCCAAAGCGCTCGATCGCTCCGTGCAGCACATGGACTTCATCGCGAGCGGCTTCATGTCCAAGAGCCCCAACACGGAGATCGCCCGCAGTAGCTACTTCAACAAGACCGATCCGGAGTACGTCGATGAGTAGCAGGGCTGAATCCACGGCCACGACGTTTGTCGAGCTGCTCCGCCAGACGGGTGACCGCGTACCTGACCGGGCCGCCTTCATCTGCGACGGAGAGGCGCTCACCTACCAGGAACTGTGGCGGAGGGCCGGCGCACTGGCCGACTCGTTGCGCCGACAAGGTATCTCAGCAGGAGACGTCGTCGCAGGATTCCTGCCTAACGGCACTGACTTCTGCACCACCTTCGCCGCGGCGGCCCGGCTGGGAGCGGCGTTTCTGCCGGTCAACGTCCGCCTGGGAGCCGGGGAGGTCGCCTATATCCTGAAACACTCCCGCACCAGGGCGCTTGTCAGCACGGCCCGCGTCGACGGACCCGTCAACTACCTGGAGCGTCTGGGCCGTACCGCCTCGGTGCTGGCAACGCCACGACGGCCCGACGCCGACGGATTGCCTGACCTTCAGGTTGTTCATGTCTTCGGACGCGATGGGATCAGCCCTGCTGCCAAGGAAACGGGGCCTGGCGCCACGCGGGCGGAAGGTCTCAGGCCAGAGGCTGAAACGGCGGAGCTGGACACGTCGCTCCTGCTGTACACCTCGGGCACGACGGCACGGCCGAAGGGTTGCCCGCTGCACAACCGCGGGGTGGTGAATGCCGGAATGGCTATGGCGGCCCGGCTGGGGCTCGCAGACGGCACCGTCTTGTGGAACCCGTGCCCGATGTTCCACTGCGCGAGCATCATTCCGCTGGTCGGCTCGCTCGGCCGCGGCGGCACCTTCGTCTCGACGAGCCACTTCGAGCCGGCGTCGGCGATTGCCGCTATCGAGGCACACGGAGCGACGGTTGCCTATCCGGCCTTCGCGAATTTTGTCCAGGACATGCTCCGCGATCCGTCCTACCGGCCGGAACGACTGGCGCAGGTCGAGCGGATCCTCTGCGTCGGCCCGCCCGCGGTCGTACGGGACATCCAGGCCGCGCTTCCCGGGGCGACGCTGCTGAACTGCTATGGCATCACCGAGGCCTGCGGAACGGTGGCAGTCAGCAGCCCGGATGACCCGCTGGAGGTACGGCTGACGACAACGGGAGTGCCGAGGGAAGGCCTGACCGCTCAGATCCGGTCCGTAGACACCGGCGAGGTGCTGTCCGCCGGTCATCCCGGCCAGCTGTGGCTGAAGGGACCGGACATGTTGACTCGCTACCTCGGGGACGAGTCGCATCCGGACGTGTTCGACGAGCATGGCTGGTTCTTTACCGGTGATCTCGCGGCACTCGACGACGGCGGCCGTATTGCCTATCTCGGCCGGATCAAGGACATGCTCAAGGTGGGCGGAGAGAACGTGGGAGCCCTAGAGATCGAATCGGTCCTCGTGTCCTATCCAGGCGTGCTCGCGGCGTCGGTGATCGGAGTTCCCGATGCGAAGTACGGCGAGGTACCGGTCGGTTTCGTAGAGACTGACGGGTCTTTCGACGGGACCGCCAGCGACCTGGTGGAGTTCGCGAGCCGTGAGCTTGCCCGGTTCAAGGTGCCGCGCGACATCGTGTTCGTGACCGAGTGGCCGATGTCGGCCACCAAGATCCAGAAGTTCCGGTTGCGTGAGTCCTACCTGGATGCCCGTGGCGGCGCGGCCTCCGACAGGACGAGCTCATGACCGGGGCCGATGACGATCCATTCGCTCGCTTCTCCATGCAGGACCGGGTCGTCGTCGTCACGGGCGCCTCGAGCGGGCTAGGCGAGCAGTTCGCCCGCGTTCTGCACGCGGCGGGGGCGACAGTGGTCCTCGTGGCGCGCAGGAGAGAACGGCTGGAGCAGCTCAGCGCCGCTTTGCCGCGGTCCCTGGTGGTCGCCGCTAACGTGGGCGTACGGACCGAATGCGAGCGGGTCGTGGGCCGGGCGATCGCGGAGTTCGGCCGCATTGACGTCCTGGTGAACAATGCGGGCACCTACGCCACAGCGCCGGCAGAGCTGGAGGCCGAAGAGGAATGGCGGCGCGTGATGGCGGTGAACGTGGACGGGCCGTTCTGGCTCTCGCAGCTGGCCGGCCGCGACATGCTGACCCGCGGATACGGGGTTGTCGTCAATGTCGCATCGATCATGGGGCTGGTAGGACTGGGCAGGCCTCCGCAGACCAGTTATCGCGCCAGCAAGGGGGCGCTGATCAACCTGACGAGGGAGCTGGCCGCGCAATGGGCGCGCCGAGGCGTGCGCGTCAACGCGCTGTGCCCCGGTTTCTTCAAGACGGAGATGACCAATGACCTGCTCTTCGCCGATCCCGAAAGCGTGACCTGGCTCGAGAAGAGGACACCCATGCAGCGTGGCGGCGAAGTAGACGAACTCAACGGCGCCGTCCTGTTCCTGGCCAGTGAGGCGAGCAGCTTCATGACGGGCTCAGTACTGGTCGTCGACGGTGGATGGACGGCGATCTAGATGGCATCCACTGACGCCGCCCTGACCGGGATGAGGTAGTGCCGTGGATAAGTCGGAGTTCTATGCCCGAGCCCGCGATGACCTGGCTGGTCCTGTCGGCGGCATCCGGGTCCTGGACGCTACGACCGCCTGGGCCGGGCCGATGGTGTCCTGCGTACTGGCCGACCTCGGCTGCGACGTCATCCACATTGACCGCCCAGGCGGGCTCGGATATCAGCTGCCGCCGATTCTTCCCGGTACCGGGCGCTCGTATCTTGAGCAGACAGTCAACCGGAACAAGCGGAGCATCTCCCTGGATCTGCGTGCTCCGGAAGGACGTGACATCTTCCTGCAGCTGGCAGGTACCGCGGACGTGATTGTCGAGAACTTCAAGCCGGGCACCCTCGATTCCTGGGGCGTGGGATATTCACACTGCTCGGCAGTGAATCCGGGAATCGTCTACGTATCCGTCAGCGGCTGGGGCCAGTTCGGGCCGCTTGCTCACAACGCCGGGTACGATCCGGCCGCTCTGGCCGCCGGCGGCTGGCTTTCGCTGAACGGCACCCCGGACGGGCCGCCGGTGAAGGCACCCACATTCCTGTCCGATGACCTGGCGGGCCTGCACGGGGCGATCGGTGCCCTTGCTGCGTTGCGGCACCGGGACCTGACCGGCGAGGGCCAGCACGTCGATGTCTCGCTTCTCGATTCCTTGCTCTTTCAGAGCAACGGCCTGTTGACCATGGGCGCGATGGGGGTTCCACTCAAGCGCTGGGGCGGCGAGGTGGCCGGTTACGTGCCGTGCGATGTCTTTGCCTGCAACGACGGTTACGTGTATCTCGCAATTGTTCTGGACTCGCACTGGGCCAGGTTGGCCCGCACGATGGACCGTCCGGAGCTTGAGATGGCCACGGGCTACGCGTCGGTGGACGAGCGGGTCGCGAACCGGCATGTGGTGAACGGAGTCGTCGCCGAATGGTGCTCGCGGCACGCCACCGAGGACGTCGTGACCGTACTGCTTGAGCAGGGCTTGACGATCTCGAAGGTGAACACCTTCGCCGAGGCGGCCCAGCTTGAACACGTGCGCGCGCGCGACATGCTCCAGGAGACGCGCCTGGCCAACGGCACCTCAGCACCGATTACCGGCCCGGCGGCGAAGTTCTCGCGCACGCCGACGAGGGTGCGTCACGCGGCGTCAGATCCGGGCGATGACACCGAGGAGATCCTGAAGCAGCTCGGGATTGACGCTGAGCGGCGCGACGAGCTGCGGGCTCGCGGCGTCATCTAGACGGCTGGCCAGATCGCCGGCAGCAGCAGGCACGGCACCATCAACAGGAGAGTGAGATTGTGGCCCGAGTACACATTGACCATGTCGCGCTGTGCGTCTGGGACCTGGAGCAGGCGGTCGCCGACTGGAGCGACATCCTCCGCGTCTTGTCGCCCGAGCACGTCAGCGGCCTGACCAGGGGAAGGGGCACAGGTGACGGTGTCACGATGGAGTGGGCGACATTCCAGAACCCTGATCCGCAAGGCGTGTCGATCCAGGTGTGGGCGCCGGCCTCGCCCGGATCGTGGGTGCACAAGGTGCTGGCCAAGCGGGGCGAGTTCGTTCATCACATCTGCTTCGCGTCCGACGATTTCGCGCAGACGATGTCGGAGTGCCGGAAGGCCGGGCTGCCGATCGTGCTGGATGAGGACAGCGGTCCGGAGGAGGAGCCGTGGATGCGCTGGAATTTCATCACGATGCAGAAGGCCCACGGCACCCTGATTGAGCTCGGTCGGCGTTACCTAACCGTGGGGGATAAGTGGTACCCCCATCCGGGGAACGCGGAGAACAGCGAGCTCCTGGCCGCGATGGCGTCGCTCGTGAAATGAGCGGCGGCCCGGACGGCACGGGCGCGCCGTCTGTCGATGAGATTCGCGCGAGCGCGCTCGGCCGCCCGTTTCCTGGCGGCTCGTTCGTCATCGAACCGTGGGAAGCTTTTCTGGTCGCCGACGCGGTGGCCGCCGACGAGATCTCACAGCATTCGGTGCACCCGATTCAGAACTACTTCGCGGCGCTCGGCGCGGCCGGCGTCACGCTCGATGAGATGTTCGGATGGTGCCTGTCAGCCGCGTCGGAAGGGCCGATGCTCGGGAGCACGCGCCTTGAGCTGTCCCGTCCTCTTGAAGTCGGCGTCCGCTATGTCGTGGAGGGGTCCTTCCTGTCCGTTGAGCGCAAGCGCGGCGCGCGAGCCGGCGTCTTCGACATAGCGATCTTCGAGCTCACTATTCGCGATCTGGACGCACAGCTCGTCGCGCGCACGGAGTGCTCGCTAATCTTCCCAAGGAAGGCTGCCGTATGATCGGGCCAGGATCGCAAATCCCGCCGTGGACCGTGCCGGCGGTGTCCGCCGAGAGTATGAAGCTCGTCGCCGCCCTGATCCGCGATCCCACGCCGATCCACTGGGACGTGCAGGCGGTGCGCGCGGCCGGGCTCGGGGACAAGCCTGTCAACGGCGGCGCGGTCAACCTGGCTTACCTGATCAACATGCTGGCCCGGTGGGCTGGGGGGACGCAGAACGTCGTGGACGTCGACGTCCGCTACGTCGCTAATGTCTTCGCCGGGGACACCGTAACGGCGCGCGGATCCGTGCGTTCCGTCCGGGAGGACGGGGGGCAGAGCTCGGCCGAATGTGACGTCTGGCTGGAACGCGGGGACGGCACGGTCTGCGTCACGGGAACAGCCACCGTGCGCCTGCCCGGCGTCGGGGACATTCCGGACGTCGGCTGACTCAGATGACGCCGTCGCGGCCGAGCTCTGCGATCTGGGCTGAGCTCAGGCCGAGGACCTCGGAGAAGACGTAGTCGTTGTCCTCGCCGTAGCTGGGCCCCGACCGGCCGATGGATCCGCCGATCTGGCAGATCGGCTGCGCGTAGGTTACTGGGATGCGCTTGACGGGCCAGGTCCCGATTGCTGACTGCGGAAGCTCGGTGAGCCAGCCCAGATGGGCGAGCTGCGGGTCCCGCTCGACACGGTCCTGGGCATTTTGGCATACGCCAGCCGGGACACCGGCCCGCTGCAGGCGGTCCATCAGTTCGTACCCGTCCAGGCTGGTGGTGCGAGCCTCGATCAGGTCGGCCAGGGCCTGCTCATGCTGCAGGCGCGACTGCGCTGACGCGAACCGCTGATCGGAAGACAGTTCCGCCAGGTCAAGGACTTGGGTGAGCGCGGCCCATTCGTCGTCATCCCGGCAGGTGATGGCGATCCAGCGATCTGTGCCCCAGGTCCGGAACACGCCGTGCGGCGCGGCCAGACGGCCGACAGCGCGGTTGCCGTCGCGGTGCCACGGCCTTGCGTTGACCGAGTAGTCGAGGACGGCGGTACCGGAGAGGTAGATACCCGTCTCGACCTGCGAGGAGTCGATGTAGCAACCCCGGCCGGTGCGGCGCTTGCGCAGCAGCGCGGCGCTCATGGCGCAAGCCATGTTATAGGCGCCGAACCAGTCGAGGTAGGAGTACCCGATCCCGGTTGGAGGGTAGGGGCGTTCGAGGCCGGACTGCTCGAAGATCCCGGAGAACGCCGCGGCGCTCGGACCGTAGGTGCGCAGGCCGCCGTAGGTGCCGCGCTGGCCGAGGCCGGACTGCTGAACATAGATGATGGACGGATTCAGCTCCCGCAGCTGCGCGTAGCCAAGGCCGAGCCGGTCCATGGTCCCCGGCGAGAATCCCTCGACGACCATGTCAGCCTGGCGGATGAGGTCCTTCATTACCGCCATGCCGCGCGGATGCTTGATGTTGAGGCTGATGCCCCTCTTTCCTGCGTTGATCTCCATGAACGACCCGGACCGGTTCGGGTCCTGGAGATCGATCTCGGTCGGGAGATCGCTGACGGCCTGCTCGCGCGCGGCCCGGCCGCCGCGAGGTGCCATGCCGATTCCCCAGCGCATGGTGTCCCAGTGCGAGCTGTGCTCGACCTTGATGATCTCCGCCCCCAGGGCGGCCAGGTAGCGCCCGGAGCCGGCGCTGGCCAGCAGCCAGCTCAGGTCAATGATGCGCACGCCATCCAGGGGCATGGGCCGCTCCCGCGTGGACGGGCTGTGACCCTGCCGGGAAGGGGCCGGACGGTCCGCCGCGACTGCGGCCCGATCGAGCGAGCGCAGGACCTCATTGGTGTCCTGGCCCAGCGACGGGGCGTCATGTCCGAGGCGCCACGGAACTTCCTCGCAGTACCAGCGCGCCCCGATCTGCGTCACGTCACGGCCCGCCTCGGGATGAAAGCCGCGCACGAAGGTCTGGCGCTGCTTCCAGTGCTCGTCGTCGAGATTCTCGTGCGGGTACCTAATCGGTGCCCAGGCGAGCTCGTACTTCTGCGCGAGGCGCCACACGTCGTCGTCATGCCTGAACTGCCGGATGAACGCGTCGACGACGTCGCAGACATGTAGCGCGATCTCCGGGCGGGCGCGATAGGCATCATCCAGGTAGTCGTCCGACCCGAGGTCCTGCTCGGCTCCGTGTGCCCGGAGCATCCGCACGGTGTTCTGGAAGGACCGCATGTCGTTGCGCAGGTACGTCCGGTAGGGAAGCACCCAGCGTCCGTCTGACGTTTCCGAGATCGAGGACGGGGTGATCGTCGGCCGTGAATGGCGGCCTGTCTGCCGAAGGTGGGTCTGACGCAGGTAAATCCAGTTCGGCAGGTCGGTCTCGGTGTTCATGCTGACGGCCTCATGCACAGAGACAGTGAGGCCTACCGCCCGTCCGGAGGTCAGCCGGTCGTGGAGCGCTCCCAGGATGCCCAGAACGGCCATCTCGCCGGCGATCTGGTACGCCTGATTCATCTGCGGGGCGATCGGCGGGGTGTCGTAGTGCCCTGACGGCCCGGGATCGTAGCCGCAGTTCATCATGACCCCGCCGAGCGCCAGGTGGACGAGGTCCGAGCCGCGGTAGTGCGCCCACGGGCCGTCGTCGCCGAACGGGCTGATTCGTGCGTGGATCAGGTCCGGCCAGGCGGCCCGGACGGTTGCAGCGTCCAGTCCCATGGCAGGCAACCGGTCGGCGGGACGTGCGTCCAGCAGGACATCAGCACTGGCCAGCAGTCGGCGGAACTGCGCCAGGCCGGGAGCGTCATCGAGATCGATCACCACGGAGCGCTTGCCGTAGTTGTAGTGCCAGAAGTAGAGGCTGCGGTCGGGACCGGGCTCGTCGTCAGCGAACGGGCCGTAGGTACGCGTCCGCTCGCCGCCTCGCGGCTCGACCTTGATCACCTCGGCCCCGAGGCCGGCCAGCAGCTTGCCGCAGTACTCGCCAAGCTCGTCGGCGAGCTCGATGACTCGGATGCCGGTGAGGAACCCGTCATGCGGCTGACGCCCGCCCGGGGCACCGAACTCGTCCGCCGGAATCGCGGGTTCACGTGCTGGCTGCATGCTCCCGGACGATAGATCTCAGTGAAATCACTTGTCAATGGGTGAAGACAGGGGCCCGCGGACGATGTTATCGTCGAACGAACGGTCGTCTGGTGCTAGCCCGAGATGACGGCGAGTCCGAGGGACAAACGGAGGTCGGCGGATGGACGCGCAGGCTGCTGGGGCGGCATTGACCGGGCAGGACGAGCAGGCCCAGGAGCCCTCGTTTGAAGAGCTACTCGAGACCTTCGATCTGTTCAACACCGCGCACGCGGACGTCGTGCACGACTTCATGAAATACGCGCGCGCGAAGTGCCCGGTCCCGCACACCAAAGCACGCGGGGGCCAGTACCTCATCACCCGCTACGACGACGTGCGGCGCGCGCTCACCGACTACGACTCCTTCTCCTCGCATGGCGACGCGAACGTGGTCGGCACCAACGGCGTCGTGCTGCCGCCCATTGATGAGGACCCGCCGCAGCATCATCAGTTCCGGCAGCTACTCAACCCCTACTTTCACCCGAGGCGCCTCGCCGCCGAGGAGCCGAGAATTCGCGACATCGCCCGCAAGACGATATCCCCGTGGCTGGAGGCGGGGCACTGTGACCTGATCGCCGACTTCGCCTCGCCTTTCGTGACGGACGTACTCGCGCAGGTGATTTTCGATCAGCAGGACACGGAGATCTTCCGCCGGGCGGACGAGTTCGTCACCCGGACGGCAACCGGCGAGGCGCAGGCCTTCCTCTACTTCCGGGACGTCATCGCGGAGTTCGTGGATCGGCGCAGAGACGCCGGAGTTAACGGCGACGACATCATCTCGAAGATCAATTCTGCGGTCGTGAACGGCCGTAAATTGACCGATGCTGAGCGAACAGGGGCGGTGATGATCCTCTTCGGCGGCGGCCTGGATACTACGAAGGTGGCCATCGGCAACATCGTTGCCGAGCTCGCCCGCGACAAGCGGCTGGAGGGCGTGCTCCGCCAGCCTGGCTGGGAACGGCACGTGGTCGATGAGTTCTTGCGGCATGACTCCCCGGTCGTCACGCAGGGACGGATTGCCGCGCAGGACATCGAGATCGGCGGGCAATGCATCCGGGCCGGCGACCGCATCGCTGTGCATATCGCCAGCGCGAACCGGGACGAGACTATTTTCGAGCACGCCGACGAGCTTGACTTCGCGCGCGAGCGCAACCCGCACCTGGCGTTCGGCCTCGGCGTGCACCGCTGCATCGGCATGCATCTCGCGCGCTTGCAGATCAAGGTCGCGATCGAGGAGTTGCTCCGCGTCATCACGGACATCAGGATCGCGCCGAATGCGGTACTGCGTCGGCACGCTGGCGTCGCCCGGGTTTACGAGGAGCTGCCGATCGAATTCGAGCGCGTGCAGTGAAGTCACGTGCTGCCGTTCTGTGGGCGCCCCATACGCCGTGGGTCATTGAGGAGACCGAGCTCGACGATGCTCAGTTTGGCGAGGTCCGCATCAGGCTGACGGCCACGGGGCTCTGTCACTCGGACGACCACGCCCAGAAGGGCGACATGATCACCGGGCTTCCGTTGATCGGCGGGCATGAAGGGGCGGGTGTCGTCGATGCGGTCGGCCCAGGCGTGCGCCGGCTCGCACCAGGTGATCATGTCGTCACCTGCTTCATGCCGGCCTGTGGGCATTGCCGGTGGTGTGCCCAGGGTCTGTCGCAGCTGTGCGACTACGGTGCCGTGGTCATGTCCGGCCTGCCGATCTCCGACGGCAAGGCCAGGGTTCACGTGCGTGGTCAGGACGTCTACCAGATGTCCCTGCTCGGAACCTTCGCGCCGGACATCGTCGTCCATGAGGATTCCTGCGTCAAGATCGACGACGACATACCCCTTGACCTCGCAGCACTGGTCGGATGCGGCGTCACGACGGGCTTCGGCGCCGCCGTCATGCGCGCCCGGGTAGAACCCGGAGACGTTGTGGTGGTCGTCGGCACCGGCGGGGTTGGGTCCAGCGCCGTTCAGGGTGCCCGGATCGCCGGCGCGCGGACGATCGTGGCGGTCGATCCGTTCGAGTTCCGCCGGACCCAGGCGATGGTGCTGGGCGCAACGCACGCTGTCGCCTCGGTAGAGGACGCAGGCCCGCTGGTCCGGGAGCTGACCCGTGGCGTGATGGCCGACAAGACCATCCTCACCGTCAGCCTGATGACCGGCGACATGATCCAGCCACTGCTGAGCCTGACTCGAAAGGGTGGCCGGGTGTGTCTTACGTCCGTGGCGAACCCGGAGACCCGGACCGCCGACGTGCTGCTCAAGGAACTTGTCCTATCGCAGAAGGAACTTGTCGGCAACGTGTACGGCGGGGCGAACGCCCACTCCGACATACCGCGAATTCTCGCTCTCTACCGGGCGGGTCTGATCAAACTGAAAGAACTGGTGACCCGCACATACGAGCTCGATCAGGTCAACGAGGGCTACGACGACCTGCTGAACGGCAGGATCATGCGCGGCCTGATCCGGTTCTGAACGACGATGACTCAGCTGACGACCCCAGACGGGCTCTGCCATGACAGTCAGGATTGACGCCGATCGCTGTAAGGGCCACGCGCGGTGCATGCTGGTGAACCCTGATCTGTTCGGCATGGACGACGAGGGCCACGGGCTCGTCACCAGGGAGCCGGCTCCTGGCGAGCTGGCTGATGTCCGCGCAGCTATCGCGAACTGCCCGGAACGCGCCATTACCTACGACTTAGCGAGAGCTCGCGTCCCGAGACCTCAACAAGAGCCAGGACGCCCCCGGTTCGCCCGCAGCCAGGTCGGCCGTTGGAGCGGCAACATACCGTTCGTTTGATTCCGTCCCCAGGCACTGGGCAAGAGTGCTCCTCGCGCGCGCCATGCCGCCTATGCGTACATGCAGGGAACTAGACCGGTGAGTGCTGTCGACCCGGAGGGTGTATGCCAAGTAAAACTCAACCATACGACCGTTTGACAAGATTGCGCACCTCATGGATGATGCGAACACGAAATACACGCGCGCCCGGAGGCCGCGAGCGCCTCCGCGCGACGAACACTAGGGAGCTGCAATGTCTGCTGGCTCGAAGAGCAAGCTAAGCGGTGAACGCCGACCAGGGGGAGGTCAGAGCCCCGCTGGCTGCCGATCGCATCAGCGGCGCCACGCGGCGCGGCTTGGTGCGTGCCTTACGGCGGCCGCGGCGCTGCTAGCGGCAGGTTGCAGCAGCGCCACATCCAGCTCCGTCGCGAGCGGCGCAAGCAGTGCGTCCCCTGCCGCCGCGACGACAGCGTGCCTGACGCAGGCCAAGGCGCTGGTGGCGAAGGCCCAGGGCCCGTTCCAGCAGCAGTATCCCGCGCCCTTTAACGCCTCGACGGTCAAAGGCAAGACCTTCTGGGTGATCTCGTTTTCTCAGGCGCTTCCGTCGGTCGTCGGCTATGCCGACGGATTCGTTGCAGCGGCGAAGAGCGTGGGCGCGAAGACAGTCGTGTTCGACGGACAGGGAAACCCGGCGCTGTTCAACCAGGGAGTCGACAACGCAGTCGGACAGCACGCAGCTGGCATCCTGCTCCTTGGCTTCAGCGGCCAGCTCGTCAGCGCCGCAGTAGCACGCGCGGGAGCGGCCAAGGTTCCCGTGGTCGACGCCGTTGGCACCAACGCCGACGCCCCGCTCATCCCTGGCCTGACGGGGCACTCCACGTTCAACTTCACCGACGAGGGCAGCATGCAGGGGGAGTACATCGCCTCGGCAACCGGGTGCAAAGCGGACTCGCTCATGTTCTACGTTCCTGCTTCGCCCGCGACGGAGATCATCGCCATGGCGGCCCAGGCTGAGCTCAAGCAACTATGCCCGACCACGTGCTCCATGACCCTGGAGCCTCTGGACGGCGCGACCATGACGACGACCGCCGCTCCGCAGCTGGAGAACCTCCTGGAGAAGTCGCCGGGCATCAACTTCGTCGGCGCATCGTCCGACTCGCTGGTGCCTTACCTTCTGCAGGGCGAGAAGGCACTGCACAAGGTAGTTCCGATCATAGGGACGACTGGCTCGACCCTTGCCGCGGCGCAGCAGGGAAACGCCGAGGTGGCCGACGTCATCTGGCCCCCCCAGGCGCTCATGGGCTACATGTTCTTCGCGGCGATGCTTGAGGCGACGAAGGGACTCCCTAACGAGGTCAGCCTCGGACTCCGCCTGATGGACAAGTCCAACTGGGGAACCAACGTCTCCGAAGCCAATCTCTACCCTGGCCTGGGAGACTGGCAGGCAAAGTTCCAGCAACTGTGGAGCGGAAGCTAGCCCTCGCCGCGCCGCGCCGCGCCCGGCTATCCGGGCGCGGCGTTCGCGGCGACCGTGGTCAGCTAGGTGGCGGTTGACGGAGGTGATAGCCGGTGTCGAACGCGCTTGTCATCAGCAATCTCGCGAAGACCTTCGACGGAACGCGGGTGCTAGACGACATCAATCTTGAGGTCCGGGCCGGTGAGGTCCACGGTGTCGTCGGCGAGAACGGCTCGGGAAAGTCAACCTTGGTCAAGATCCTGAACGGCGTGCACCCAGCTGACCCCGGGGCCAGCGCGCAACTGTGGGGTCAGAATCTTCCCTTGTCGGGCAGGCCTACGCACGGCCTCGGGATGGCCACCATCCACCAAGATCTGGCCCTGGTCGACTCGATGTCAGTAGCCGAGAACATCGGCATCTCCGTGCAGTTCGGGACCCGGTCGCTGAGCCCGATCCGCTGGCGGCAGGAGCGGAAGATCGCCGGTGCGCTGCTTCGCGAGTTCGATCTTGACGTGCCCGTGGACACTTTGGTGGGAGAGCTGTCGCCTGCCGAGCGGTCGATCATCGCGATTGTTCGGGCGCTGCGCGAGATCCGCCGTCATCACGGCGGCCCTAACCTGCTGATCCTGGATGAGCCGACGGCCGCGCTCCCGCGCTCCGAGTCGTCCCGGCTGCTGTCCATTATCCGTGGGCTTACCCAGGCCGGATCGGCGGTGCTCTTCATCGGCCACCGGATGGGTGAGGTTCTCGATGTCTGCGGGCGCATCAGCGTCCTGCGGAACGGAACCCTCGTCGCGACCCTGAACGCCGCAGATACCAGCGAGCAGGAAGTTGTGCATCACATGCTCGGCTTTGATCTCGGGGAGTTCTATCCGCCGAAGGCGCCTGTCACGTCGGAGGAGACCCGGTTCGAGGTCACGTCGCTGAGCGGCGGACCGCTGGAGGACGTCTCCTTCGGCGTCCGAGAAGGCGAGATCCTCGGCATCACCGGGCTGGCCGGCATGGGCCAGGACGTTCTGCCGTACTACCTGGCGGGGGGCCTGCGGAGAACCAGCGGGACGGTGCGGGCGATGGAGGCTACGCTCGACGGTACTCCGCAGTCCGCATACCGCGCTGGCGTCGTGCTGGTCCCCGGCAACCGTCAGCGTGATGCGGTATGGACAGAAGCGAGCGCGGCCGAGAACATGACGCTCGCATTCGTCGGCCAGTTCAGCTCGGCGGGCCTTCTCGGGCACCGCCGCGAACGTGATTTCACCCGCGCGCAAATGGAGCGCGTGCGAGTCCGCCCGGCGGCGCCCCGGCGGATGCTGGCGCAGTTCAGCGGCGGGAACCAGCAGAAGCTCGTGCTGGCTCGGACCTTGCACCTCAAGCCGCGAGTGCTGATCCTGCACGAGCCGACGCAGGGCGTGGACGCCGGGGCCAAGAAGGAAATCCTGGGCCTGATCCGGCAGGCAGCGGATGCCGGGACTGCTGTCCTGCTCCACTCGTCCGACGCCGAGGAGGTTGCTGAGGTATCCAATCGGGTTCTGATCATGGGATACGGGCGCATCTGCGCGGAAGTGAGCGACCGGCAGCTGTCCCAGGATGCGCTACTCGTCGAGAGCCAGCGGGCGGGCGGAAGTCGCAAGGTGACTCAGTGAAACGGGTAATTGGTCTTAAGCCGGCGGAAGTCACCGGACCCGCCACACAGGACAGCGCCGCCGTCGGCGCGGCTGATCACTGGCTTCCAGCGCTGCTGAAGTCGCGGGCCGCGGGAATGGGCGTGCCGCTCGTCCTCTGCCTCATGTTCGTGATCTTCGCTGCGCTGTCTCCGCACGTGTTTTTCACCGCGACGAACATCCAGGTGCTGATCGCGGGCCAGTCAACCGTGCTCCTGCTCGCGCTGGCCGCGACAATTGTCCTCCGCACCGGTGACTTCGATCTCTCGCTGTCCGCGACCATGATCCTCTCGGCCTGTGCTGTCGGCGTGCTGACGAAGGACGGGTGGCCGCTGCCCGTGGTCTGCCTGGCCGCGCTCGGCATCGGCTTGGCGGCCGGCCTGGTCAACGCCTTCTTCGTCGTGTTCGTCAAGATCGACGGGCTGATCGTGACGCTAGGCATGCTGACGATCCTTACAGGTATTGCCGGCGGCCTGACAGCGAACAACCTGGTCACGACGATCCCGGAATCGCTGCAGCACTTCGCGGCCCGAGACTGGTTGGCCTTGCCCCTGCCCGTCTGGATCGGCTGGATACTCGCGGCGGTCGTGTGGTACGTCTTCGAGTTCACCCCCGCCGGACGCTGGATGCTCTTCATCGGCGGTAACCGGTCAGCGTCAGGGCTGGCAGGCATCCGGGTGGCACGCATACGCTGCCTTGCCTTCGTCGCGTCAGGTCTTCTGTGCGCGCTCGCTGGGATTCTCCTGGCCGGAACGCTCGGGTCGGTGGACCCGACGAGCGGGGGCGGTTACCTGCTGCCGCCGTTCACGGCGGCGTTCCTCGGAGCCTCGGCGATTCAACTGGGCCGGTTTAATGTCATCGGCACGCTGACCGGCCTGTACCTCCTGGCGGTCGGAATCGCCGGGCTTCAGCTGATCGGGCTGAGCAATTGGATCGCCGACGTCTTCAACGGCGGCTGTCTGATCCTCGCCATCACAGCGGCCAGGATTCTGCGCCGCCGCGGCAGATAGCCCGCTTCGCCGGTCGGGCCGCGGCGTTCCGCGCGTCAGGTCGGCTGAAGGCGGAACTGGGCCAGGACCACGTCGCCGAGGCGCTGAAAGTCCACGACGACTCCGGCGCCGATCCGGACGTCCTCAGGCGCGGCGTCTAGCAGGTTTGCGATCATGCGCGGACCTTCGTCCAGCTCGACCAGGACGACGATGTGCGGTTCGTCGAAGCCGGGAATGGCCGGAGTGTGGTGAATGACGTAGCTGTAGATGACGCCGGTGCCCCGCATTCTCACGCTCGTCATCTCCAGCGACAGGCACTGGCCGCACGACGGACCGGGAGGATGCTGTAGTGCTCCGCAGCGCGCGCACGCCTGGACCAGAAGCTCGCCGCGCTGCAGTCCGTGCCAGAAGAACTCGGTGTCCTTGCTGATGACTGGCCTGACCCGCACCGGCGGCATCCCTTCGGTCGAGGAGATCAGAGCAGATAGCTGGCTGTCGCTAGCCGGTCCGGCTCAGGATGAGTGCGCTGGTCGGTATCGCGGTGCCGGCCGTGACGAGAATGTTCTGCGGATCGGCGACCTGGTTCGCCGCCGTTCCGCGGAGCTGCCGCACGGCCTCGGTGATGGCGTTCATGCCGTGCATGTAGCCCTCCCCGATCTGTCCACCATGAGGATTCAGCGGAAGCGCTCCGTCCATCGCCAGCGCACCAGAAGCGACGAACTCGGCTCCTTCTCCCGGCGGGCAGAATCCCAGTGCCTCGAGCTGGAACAGGACGCTGGGCGTGAAGTGGTCGTACAGCATGGCCGCGTGCATGTCGGCGGGCCCGAGACCGGACTGCTTCCAGAGCCTGGCGCCGACCGCGGCCATCTCCGGGGTATCGGTAATCCGGCCGCGCGAGTAGCTCGTCATGATCTGCTGATCACGGCTGAACCCGCTGGCCGCGGCCGCAACCGACACCGGCCGCTGGGAAAGGTCAGCAGCGCGATCAGGGCTGGTGACCACGAGCGCGATTCCACCGTCGGTTTCCTGGCAGCAGTCGAGTAGGCGCAGAGGCTCGGCGATCCAGCGCGAGTTCTGATGATCGTCGAGCGTGATCGGGCGCCCGTAGAACCAGGCGGCAGGATTGGTGCTGGCATGCTGGCGCTCCAGCACGGAAATCCGGCCGAAGTCGGCGCTCGTCGCGCCGTACTCATGCATGTAGCGCCGCGCCGCCATGGCCCAGACCGACGCCGGGGTCATGAGCCCGAACGGGTAGGTCCAGCTGCGCGTGACGTGGTCGGCGGTCGGGGGAGTCTGCGGTGCCACCGACCGTGCCTGGCCGAACCGGCTGCCGGATCGCTCGTTGAACGCGCGGTAAGCGACGACCGTGGAAGCCGTGCCGGCGGTTACGGCCATCGCGGCGAGCTCGATCGTCGAGCACGATCCGCCGCCGCCGAATCCCGTGCTCGGGAAGAACCGGATCTCGTCCATGCCGGTGTAGCGAGCTACCTCGGTGACCGGGGAGGTGTCCATATCAAAGGTGACCAGGCCGTCGACATCCGACGGGCGCAGTCCGCAGTCGGCCAGTGCAGCCGCCACTGCCTCGACGGCGAGGCGCAGTTCGGTGCGGCCCGAGGCCTTGGAGAACTCGGTGGCGCCGATCCCGACGATGGCCGGCTGGCCCTGCTGACGCACGGGCGATCCCTTCGTCCGGGCGGTGACGAGTAAGCAGCCGCCGCATCTTCATTGATACACGTGCCTTCACTGATTGACAACTAGTTTCACCAAACATACGGTGGCTTGATAGCCGGAGAGCAGGAGAGCGACATGACAACAACGGATGCGGCAGGCCCTGCCCAGGGCGTCTACGTGATCGACGCCGACACCCACCTCACCGAGCCCGGTGATCTGTGGACGTCTCGCGCTCCCACTGCCTACCGCGACCGGGTTCCGAGAGTCGTCAAGCGGTCCGACGGATATGAGCACCTGCCTGCCGAGGGACGGTGGAACGCCGACTACTGCTGGATTGTCGACGAGGACGTCTTCCTCGGACAGGCCGGGGCGGGCGCCGTGGTGAACCGGCATAACGTGAAGGTCAAGGGCGCCGACTTCACTCACTGGCCGCTGACCGAAGCGTCGCCCGCCGCCTCCTTCATCGAGCCGCGCCTCGACCTGATGGACGAGGTGGGCATCTGGGGCCAGATCGTGTACCCGAACGTCGTGGGTTTCGGTGGCCAGGGTTTCGGCAAGATCGATGATCCGCAGCTTCGCAACCTGTGCGCTACCCTCTACAACGACGCGATGGCGGAAATGCTCGAGGAGTCCGGCGGCCGTCTGCATGGCATGGCGATGCTGCCCTGGTGGGATATCGACGCGGCGGTCAAGGAAGTTGAGCGCATCCACGCGCTCGGCTTGCGTGGCGTCAATACGAACGCCGACCCACAGAACGACGGCATGCCAGATCTCTCTGACGCGGCGTGGGAACCACTCTGGGACGCCTGCGAGGGACTGGGCCTGCCGGTCAACTTCCATATCGGCGCGAGCCAGACTCAGATGTCGTGGTACGGGTCGGCGCCGTGGCCATCACTGGACTCCGAGCGAAAGCTAGCCCTCGGCTCGGCCGTGCTCTACCTGGCGAATGCCCGCATTATCGGAAACCTGATTTTCTCCGGCGTCCTGGATCGACATCCGCGGCTGAACATCGTCTCGGTGGAGAGCGGAGTGGGCTGGATTCCGTTCCTCCTCGATGCACTGGACTACCAGGCCGAGGAGATGGCTCCTGACGTTGCCAGGTCTTTGACGATGAAGCCGTCGGATTACTTCCATCGCCAGGTGTATTCCTGCTTCTGGTTCGAGAACAAGACGCTGATCCAGGACATCGAGCGCCTAGGCTACGACAAGGTCATGTTCGAGACTGACTTTCCGCATCCGACCTGCCTTTACCCGGACCCCATGGGCACTGTCTCGCGAACGCTCGAGACAGTGAGCCCTGAGAACCGGCGCAAGGTCCTCGGCGGAAATGCGGCCCGCGTCTACAACATCTCGGTCCCGGGGGACTAGCGATCCGCGGCCTTTGTGTCGGTCAGTGAATCTCGCTGGTCCGGACGGCCAGGAGCCCGACGGGCTCGTCGCCGACGCGGCGGAGCTGATGGAGATTAGCCGAGTCATACGTTGCCGAGTCGCCCTCGGCCAGCTGGTACGCCGACGCGTCGACGGTCAGCTCCACCTGCCCGCGCAGGACGGAGATGAATTCGTCGCCATCATGTCGGTGCGGCAGTGAACTGATCCTGCGCGATCCGGTCAGCAGCCAGATGAACGCGACGAACCTGCCGTCCAGGCGGGGAGTCAGTACCTCGTAGCGCCCTCCGACGAGCGGGTCGGTCAGCTGGCGGCGGTGCTGCTGCCGGACAATCTGGGGCTGGCGCTCCTCCGTTGGCGTCAGCAGCATCGCCACGGACGTATCGAGGGCCGTCGCGATCCGGGTGAGGGCCTGGAGGGACGGATTGCCGCCACCGTTCTCGAGCCGGCTAAGCAGCCCGATGCTCAGCTGTGTCTGCTTGGCGAACTCGGCGAGCGTCATCCGCCGCCTCCGCTGCCGGCGGATGGACTTGCCGAGGTCGCGCAGACGGCCCTCAAGCCGGGGATCGTCGAGGTCAGCAAGCTCATCGGCCGGTGCCGCTGTGCCGCCCCTGGATGGGAAGAAGATCTCGTCCAGCACCGAGCCATGCTCGCTGGTCGGTTCCCGGCGGCTCGCCACTGAGGCGATCCACTCGGCCGAACTGTACATGGTGATCGCCTCGACGGAGGAGTCGGTCGCATTGACCCACACGTGCGGAAGCGACTGCAGGTAGACGGTGTCGCCGGCGCCCAGGTCGACGGAGATATCCGCGTTCTTGATGGTGAGCGTGCCCGTCCGCACCCAGACGCAGAAGTCGCCGTCATAATCCCCGAGAACCTCATGCTCGGCTCCCGGTGTCAGGTGCACCGTGCACACTGCTAGACCGCGGTCCGCGGCGGGCGTCATCGCCGAAATCCGGAATCCGCGCGCGGTCCGTGTGCGCGCCGGATCCGTACGACGGACGATGGAGGTGGGCCGCCTGGGTGACGGCTCGAGCAGTTGCTCCACCTCGACGCCGAGCGCCCCGGCAACGCGATAGAGCATGCGGAACGTCGGGTTGCCACGTCCGTTCTCGACCTGGCTCAGCATGCCCGCGCTGATACCGGCCTTACTCGCGAGTGCCTCGAGAGAGAAACGGTCGGCGCGCAAGGCCCGAATCCGCTCGCCGATCTTCGCGGCCTCATTCACCGGGCCTCCGGCTGCGTCTAAGTCGCCCTGGCTTCGCTGCTCCGGGATTGAGCTGCGTTCTGCATGCGGGGGATGGGGCCAATTCCGCTGGGGCTCGCAGCGAGCCATCTGCCGGCCGTTGTTGCTCCGGCAGTGGGTCCAGCACCAGTTCCTCTTTGGGAACGAACTCCACCAGTCACCAATCCGCGGTACGCAAACGCA
>Ga0302324_100009689_pt1 | contig 20090 bp, 18 predicted proteins | sample Palsa_T0_1_FD_201949 | JGI IMG/M metagenome (GOLD analysis project Ga0302324, IMG submission 201949) | Peat permafrost microbial communities from Stordalen Mire near Abisko, Sweden - Palsa_T0_1 | ecosystem: Environmental > Terrestrial > Soil > Palsa > Peat permafrost | place: Sweden: Abisko...
ATGGGCGCGCGCAATCTGCACCTTCGGCTCTCCGATGACGCGAAGGCGTACTTGGCGAAGGTTTCAATCGGTGCCGGAAGCGGCGCGCGCTATGTCCAACGAACGGTCTCGCATTACATTTCGACCCCGCTCTCAACCGCGATCCTACGCGGCGAGCTGCGCGAAGGCGGCACGGCCAACGTCACGCTCGACGGCGACAATCTCGTGGTGAGAGCCGCTTAAAGAATCGACTTGATGTCGGCGTCGAGCTGCTCGCTCGAGAGCTGACCGATCTCGATCTTGCGTACGATCCCGCGACGATCGATGAACACGCCGACCGGCATGCCGTTAATTGTGTATTGATCGCTCAGTGTCCCGGAGTCGACCACGGCGGGATACGTGAGTTGATGCTGCTCCACAAACTCCTTGGCCTTGGCGGGCGTTTCTTGCACATCGATGCCCACGATCTGCAACCCACGGGGCGCGTACTGATGAAACGCGGCAGCGATCTCCGGCGCCTCGGCGTTGCAAGGCCCACACCAGGTGGCAAAGAAGTCCATAAACACCGGCTTGCCGGCGAGCTGCTTCATCGAGAGCGAGCCGCCTTGCACGAGCGGATCGGTCCAGTCCGGCGCCGGTTGCCCGATGTGCGCGGTCGCGCCGACGCCGTTCGATCCGTTGCATGCCGCGAGTAGGACGATCGCAGCCACGATCATTGCCTTCTTAACCATAACTCGGATACGCCACCGCCTCCAAATCAGTTCTCATTTGCGCGACCAGCTCATCGACCGACGCGAACAGCCGCTGTTCACGCAGGTAGCGCAGATCGCGAAGGGTCAGCCCATGTCCATAGATCGTTTCATTGAAGTCGCGAAGCCACGCTTCGATCGTGCGGCGCTTCCCGTCAAACTGCGGATTTGTCCCGATCGAGACCAGCGCCGCGCGGTCGCGCCCATCGTGGCGGGCGACCGCGGCATAGACGCCATCCTTCGGCAAGAGCTTCTCCGGTACCGAAATATTCGCGGTCGGAAAGTCCAAATCGTGCCCGCGCCCAAAGCCCACTTCCACGACGCCCCGCAACTCGTAACTGTGACCGAGCAGATGGTCGGCCAGTTCGAGATTCCCGTCGCCGATGAGGGCGCGAATGCGCGTGCTCGAGATGCGCTCGCCTTCGTGCGTGACGTTTTCGAGAGCGACGAACGGCAGGTGGCGCTCGGCGAAATACGCGGCCATCGTCGTCGCATCGCCGGCGCGCTTGTGCCCGAAGCGAAAGGTTGACCCCACCGCCGCGCCCGCGGCGCCCATGGCGGTGAGCTTTTCGAGAAACTCCTGGGGCGTCAATTTCGCAATGTGCTCGTCGAACTTCACGAGGAAGCACTCTTCAAAACCCGCCTGCGCAAAGAGATCCACGCGTTCCGCGGTCGTCGTGATCATGGGCGGCTGCGTGCCCGGCCGCAAGAACTCCGCCGGATGATTCGCAAAGGTCAGCACACCCACCCGAAAACCCGGCTTGCGCATCCGGCGCGCCGCCTTCGCGATTTCCATGTGACCCCGATGCATCCCGTCAAAAAACCCTATAGCCAATACCAACGGTCTATCATTTTCCCTGAATAAGCTGTGATAGATATTCATCCGTGAACGGGCCCTGCGCTGTTGGAGAGGGAGCTCTGACGCGCGGGCCATTGACAGGAGGTCATTAATTCAATTGAATGCGGCCCGCGCGCAGCGTAGCAGGAGCGCAACACGATGTTGCGCGACGAGCGACCCGAACCAACAATGCAAAGCCCGTTCACACGAAAACCTTTCGCGGCGCAAGAAGCGCCCCGTGCGCTTCGCCCACGCCGACGAGCGTGCGCGAGTGATCGCGCACGAACACGCGCGAAGCGGGTGCGCCTTCAGGAAGCGGCACGACGCGACCGGCGCGAAAATCAGCCGAACCGCGCAAGTCTAACACAATCGTCGGGAATGGAATGATGTGTTCGGGCGGTGTGACGCTGCCTTGCGGGTCATCGGCAATCTCATCCAGCGTGCGCGATTCGTAGAGGACGAACGGCCCCGATGCCTCACGCACCAGCGCCCCCATGTGTGCGGGCACGCCGATCGCGGTGCCGAGATCTTCGCAGAGCGTACGCACGTAGGTCCCTTCACTGCACGCGACGCGGATGCGCGCGCTATTCGCTTCTATCCCAAGCAGCGAAAGCCCGTAAACGGTCACGCTGCGTGCCTTCCGCTCGACCGATTTCCCCTCGCGCGCCAGTTCGTACAAACGCTTGCCCTCGTGGTGCAGCGCCGAGAACATCGGCGGCACTTGCGAGAGCTTGCCGATGAACTTGGGAAGGACGTCTTCCAGTTTGCGCTCCCAGTGATGCGGCAAGGGCGCCTGCGCAACCGTGTCGCCGAGCGCGTCTTGCGTCGTCGTCGAACGCCCGAGGACGAGGAGCGCGGTGTACGCCTTACGCTGATCTTCGAGGAGCGGAATCAGCCGCGTTGCTTTGCCGATCGCTACCGGAAGCACGCCGGCTGCCTGCGGATCGAGCGTTCCTAAATGACCTGCGGCAATCTTACGGTCACGGGCGTAGACGCCGTAGATGCGCTTGACTCGGGCGACGATCTGCGCCGAGGTATAGCCCGCGGGTTTAAAGACGTTGACGAAGCCTATTTCCATGAAGCGTGAGCGAGCGCAGCGAGCCACGCGACTTCAGGCGACAGAGCTTCAGCTCTGACGGATAAAGTCTTCACATGCCTTCGGCCGAAAGTGCCGCATCGACAGCGGCGAAAGCCTCGTTGAGCGTGTCGTGCAGCGTCAAGCCCGACGCGCGGAAATGTCCGCCGCCGCCCAAACGCGCGGCCGCTGCCTGCACGTTTACGCGCCCACTCGAGCGCAGGCTCACACGAATCTCGCCGTCGTAGGATTTGAAGAGCGCTGCGACATCGACGCCTTCTTGCCCGCGAAGCACGTTGACCATGTCCTCGGTGTCTTCGCCGTCGGCACCGGTTTGCTTGAGCATCTCGTCGTCGACGAACGAATAGCAATATTTCCCATCATGCGCAAAGTGCATTTCGTCGATGACCCGGCCCAACAACCGCGTCGCGGCGACGCGCTTATTACCGAAGATCTCCTCCGTGATCTGCTCTTTGTCGGCGCCTGCGCGCATCAGTTCGGCCGCAAGATCCAGCGTCTCGGACGTCGTGTTCGAATGCATGAAGCCGCCCGTGTCGGTCATGATCGTGGTCAGGATGCAGGTTGCGATCTTCGAGTCGATGTGCGTCTTCATCTCGCGGAAGAGCCGCATCACCGCCGTGCCGGTTGAGGTCTCGCTCGGGATCACGAAGTTCAGGGCACCGAAATGGGAGTTCCCCAAGTGATGATCGATATCGAGCATGTTGGCGCGATCGACTTTGGGCAGAAATTCGCCGGCGCGGCCGTGATCGCTCATGTCGCCGAAGACATAGAGGGTGTCCGCCGGAAAGTCCGCGGGAATCTCGCGCGACACGAACTCGGCGTCGGGAAGAAACCGCAGATTGCGCGGCACCGGGTCCTGATTGAAATATGCGACGCGTTTGCCCAGGCGCTTGAGCGCGATACCGAGCGCAAGCCCCGCACCAAGGGTATCGCCGTCGGGCTTGACGTGACTGACCATCACAAAAGCGGGCCGCCGCCGCAGCTCGGCAACGACCTCCGCTTCGGTCGAAGAGCGCAGCTCGTTTTCGATCATTCACTCACCTCCGGAGCGCTTTGACGCGCCGCATCCTCGCGCAGCGTCTTCGCGAGCGCAATCGCGCGCTCCGTCGAGCGATCCTCGACGAAGATCAGCTGTGGCGTGTGTCGCAGATCGATGCGATGCCCGAGCTCCCCACGCAAGAAGCCTGCGGCCGACTCCAGCGCCTCGAGCGATTGACGCGCCTGGTGGCGATCGCCGATGATCGAGACGAAGACCTTGCAGAAACGCAGGTCGTCGGTCACCTCAACGTGCGTCACCGTAACGAAGCCCAACCGCGGATCCTTCAGCTCTTGCGTTATCAAGGTGCTGATGATGCGCTGGATTTCGTGGTCAATGCGAGCCAGTCTCTGACTTTTCATCTTTGGTCCTGAGCCGAGCTTGCCCTGAGCCTGTCGAAGGGAAGGATCACGCCGTGACGAGCTCCGCGGCCACCTGCTCCGTCATGTAGGCTTCGATAACGTCACCGAGTTTGAGATCCTGGAACTTGGCAACCTGGATACCGCACTCGAAGCCTTCCGCGACTTCACGCACGTCGTCCTTGAAGCGCCGCAGGCTCTCGAGTTCACCAGTGAAGACCACCACCGAATCGCGCAGCACGCGCACCTTGGCGTTGCGGACGATCTTGCCGTCCTTGACGTAACAACCGACGATCGTACCGACCTTGCTAACCTTGAAGACTTCGCGAACCTCGGCATGTCCGAGCGTGACTTCGCGCTCCACCGGCGAGAGCATGCCCGTCATGGCCTTGCGCAGATCGTCTTCGATTTCGTAGATGACCTGATAGAAGCGCAAGTCGACGCCTTCATTTTCGGCCAAGCGCTTCGCCGTTTCGTCCGGCCGAATATTGAAGCCGATCAGCACCGCGCCCGAAGCGCTCGCGAGATTGACGTCGTTGGGCGAGATCGCGCCGACGCCGCCGTGAATGACGCGCACATCGACTTCTTCGGTCGAGAGCGACTCCATCCGCGAGCGTAGCGCTTCCAGCGAACCCTGTCCGTCGGCCTTGATGATGAGGTTGAGCGTCTTCTTGCCTTCGGCCGGCATCTGCATGAACGTCTCGAGCGAAACGCGTTGCGAGCCGGAGCCGGCGATGCGTACGTCGCGACGACGCACTGCACGCTTTTCGGCGGTTTCGCGCGCGACTCGCTCGTCACTGACGACCATTAGCGTATCGCCCGCGGCGGGAACGTCTTGCAGACCCATGACCTCGACCGGAATCGAGGGGCCGGCCTTCTTCACTTGCTTGCCTTTGTCGTCGATCAGCGCGCGTACCTTACCGAAGGTACCGCCGACCACAACGATGTCGCCGACCCGCAGCGTGCCATTTTGCACCAGGACGGTTGCCACCGCACCGCGGCCGCGCGAGAGTTGCGACTCGATAACGACGCCGGTTGCGCGGCGATTCTTGTTCGCTTTGAGTTCTTTGATGTCGGCTTCGAGCAGCACGGTGTCGAGCAGGGCATCGATTCCGGTGCCGGCCTTCGCGGAGACGGGAACCATTTCGATCGTGCCGCCCCAATCGACGGCCTGCAGCCCCTCTTCCGCAAGCTGCTGCTTGACCCGATCGGGCTGCGCATCGGCCTTGTCCATCTTGTTAACCGCGACGACGATCGGAACGTTCGCGGCCCGAACGTGCGCGATCGCTTCTTTCGTTTGCGGCATGACCCCATCGTCGGCTGCGACCACCAGGATCGCGACGTCGGTGACCTTGGCGCCGCGTGCACGCATCGCGGTGAACGCTTCGTGACCGGGCGTATCGATAAAGGTAATCTTGCGATCGTTGCGCTCGACCGTGTACGCGCCGATCTTCTGCGTGATGCCGCCGGCTTCGCCTCCTGCGACATTCGCACTGCGGATCCTATCGAGCAGCGACGTTTTGCCGTGATCGACGTGACCGAGTACGGTAACGACCGGCGGACGCGCGGTCATCATCTCGGGCTTGTCCTCTTCTTGCTCGACGGTAACTTCTTCGCCGGCCTCTTTGACGACCGCGTTGAACCCGAACTTCTTGGCAACCGAGATCGCGACGTCACTTGGAATATTCTGATTGATGGTCGCCATCGTGCCCATCTTGATCAGCTCGGTAATGACGTCTTTGATCGGAACGATCATCGATGTCGCCAGCTCTTGAACCGTGAGCAAATCGGGAATCTCAATCGCCTCGAGCGCGCGCGCGGGAGAAGCGGGCGCGGCTTCGACGCCGCCCTTCTTCTTACGCTGGCGCTCTTTTTCGAGCAGCAGTTCCTTCTCGCGATCTTTTTTTGCGGCGGCCTTATCTTCGTGACTGCGCGAACGATCGCCGGGACGTCCACCCGCCGAGGGCGCGGGCGCATCGTTGGGATTCGCCGGGACGCCAGGACGCGGTCCTACCGGACGCGCACCCGGAGCGAGCGGACGGAACGGGCCGTTGCCCGCGGGCCGGCGTTGTCCGGGCGGGTTGAGCGGACCGTTGCCGCGGGGAGCTGGAGCGACCGGACCTTTACCGCCTTGACCGGGAAGTGCTTGGCCGGGGCGCGGCGCAACGCCGGGACGGCCGGGCACGCCGGTCGAGGGACCGGGTGACGCGGAGGCAGAGGTCGTCGGCGGCGGCGCGCGACGAACGATGGAATCTTGTCCGTGCGGGACCGGCTGCAAGCGCGGAATCGGCGCGTCGGACACAACCGGGCGCGGCGGACGCGGCGCTACTGCGGGCGGGGCGGCGGGCGCCTCGGCAGCGGGTGCCTCGAGAATCTCGGGGACTTCAACTACTTCGGGCGCTTCGGGGACGGCCGGCTTGGCCGCGGGCGCCTTCGGCGTGCGAGGTGCCGAGCTCGGCGAGACCGGGCGCAGACGCGGAACCGGCGCTTCCTCAACGGGAGGCGCTGGGGCCGGGGCAGCTTTCGGGGCGGCGGCTTTACGGGCAGGGGCGGACGGAGCGTCGGCTGCAGGAGACGCGGCCGCAGCCTTCGGGGCGGGCGCCGGCTTGAGCACGCTGCGAACCAGATCCGCGATGTTCTCGGGGACGACGCTAAGCTGATTTTTCGCTTCGAAAACGCCGCCTAAGCGATCGTTGAAGAGCGCGATCAGCTCTTTGGATGTGAGCCCCACCTCTTTGGCGAGCTCGAAAATCCGTACCTTACTACCAGTCGTTGCTGCTGCCATGTATCCCCACGTGGTCCCCCCACGCGGGGTACCACAGCGTTAAGTCATCAAGAAGAGGGTTCGGCCGGCTTCGCCGGTCGCGCATCCTGCGCTCCGAACCTTCAGCCGCATCGTGCGGCTATTCGTGATCATTGTTCAGATCGTTCATCACGAGCTTTCGGCGTCCATTGAACTACTTATTAAACCATATTCTGCCGCCGCAGATGCAAGACCCGGGTAGCGCCGGTTCTTCGCCGCCCGCTGCGCACAGGCCGTCGAACAGAGGTAAGCGCCGCGCCCCGGTTGCCGCTTGCCACCCGGCGGATCCGGCCGCCACCCGTCGGAAAGCCGGACGAACCGAGTCAGTGCCGCCTGCGGCTGGGCCTTGCGACAGCCCACGCAGGTGCGAATAGGAGTCACTGAATTGGCCATCTCTTCGTCAGCTCACCCCTTATTTGCTCGTAGCAAACCTCGGGGTTCGCTTCCTCAATCTGGACCAAATCAGAGACTCCTATTATTCTCCTAGGCGTTCGCGGCGGAATTCCTCGAGTTTGCGGATCAGTTCGTCATCCACCGATGCAGCAACCGGCACTTCTTCGCCGGCCTCGGCCCCCTCGGCGACCTCTGCGACCGCCTCCTCGCCGCCCGTGCGTTCGGTGCGCTCGGCCAGGTAGCGCTCGCGCGCTTCATCGGCTTCGCCTTCGCTTGCGATGTCGAGCCGCCAACCCGTCAGCCGCGCCGCGAGTCGCACGTTTTGTCCGTCGCGTCCGATCGCCAGCGAAAGCTGGTAATCCGGCACGACGACGAGCGCGACGCCGTCATCATCGAACTGCTCGACGCTAATGACCTTCGCCGGCGCGAGCGCGTTCATGATGAACGTTTGCGGATCGGTGTCGTATCGGATGACATCGATCTTCTCGCCGCGCAAGTTGTCGGAGACGTTGGCGATGCGGCTAGACTTCGGACCCAAACACGCGCCGATCGGATCGACCTCGGGGCGCAGACTACGCACCGCGACTTTGGAGCGGCTTCCGCCTTCGCGCGCAATCGCCATGATTTCGACGATGCCGTCGGCGATCTCCGGAACTTCGAGCTCGAGCAGACGCTGCACAAGTCCCTCTGCCGCCCGCGAGAGGACAACTTGCGGTCCCTTCGGCGACTTGCGCACGTCGACGACGTAGGCGCGTATGAAATCGTTGATGCGGAATGTCTCACCCGGCACTTGTTCCGAGAGTGGGAGAATCGCTTCGTCCCGACCTTCGAGCAGCACGTACATGTTGCGCTGCTCGTAGCGCTGCACCGTACCGGTTACGAGATCGTTGAGTTTGCGCGCATACTTATTGTAGACGGTATCGCGCTCGGCCTCGCGAATGCGCTGCACGATCACTTGCTTGGCCGTCTGCGCCGCAATCCGACCGAATTCTTTGGGCGTGACTTCTTCGTCGTAAAAATCGCCCGGCTGGTACGGCTCGCCCGCCTTTTTCATGGCAACCTCGAGCTTGGGATCCTCGACCGTTTCGACGACGTTGCGGCGATGATAAACGCGGTATTCGCCGGTCTGTCGATCGACGATCACGATCGCATTGGCCTCGCTGCCGTAGTGCCGCTTGTATGCGGTAAGCAATGCCGCCTCGAGCGCCTCGAGCAGCATCTCGAACGGAATGTTGCGTTCCTTCGAAATGAACTGGAGGACGTCGATGAGTTTTTCGTCAGCTGCCGATTCTGCCATGTGCTTTCCGTTCACGCTTATGACGTTGGAGATCGGCGCGTGGATCGTATTCCAAATTAGCCGATCTGATGGTCGCGATCGGAAGCGGCAACTCGCCGTTTTCCGTCGCTAGGATTACTGTCTCGCCGCGCAGCCCGATCAACGTGCCGCGATGCGTCTTGTTGCCGGCGATTTGGAGCGAGGTCACGATACGCGCTTGCTTGCCGGCAAAGCGCTCGTAATCGTGGGGCCGAATCAAGGGCCGTTCTAATCCCGCCGACTCGACCTCGAGCGAGTACGGCAGGTCGATCGCTTCGAGCGCGTGATTGATCCGCGCGGCGATGCGTTCGCACGTGGCCAGATCGACGCCGCCATCCTTGTCGATGGTAACGGTCAGTGCGGTCGTGCCGCGACGCGATTGCGCCGCGTGCGTGACGATCTCGACGCCTGACGACCCTCGTTCGTGTGCGATCGCATCGATCTCACGCTCAAAGAGGTCCGTTAACTCCGACACCGCTTGGCCCCCTGACAACAACGAAGCGCGGGACCTGCCCACGCTTTTTCGATCAAACCGGGTATTATAGTACCGAAAACGACGACGGGCCGCAAGCCCACGTGGCTTGAGCGGCCCCTCGCTCAGAACGTCCTATGCGAATTTTCGCGCGGTAGCTGGACACGTCCAGCTTGCGTCGGCGCCGGTTCGCGCTCTTTTAGTGCGCGTATTCGCAGGCCATATGGCCCGGTGGATCTTGCGGTTCCAACCCGCCCCTCCTATGAGGTCAACGTTCACGCATCTACTGATGCTGAATTCATTCTATTCCGATAAAAGTCGCACAACAAGCGGGAATCGCCCAAACTACGGCGACGCGGCCGGCGCGGTGAACGGCACCAACCCGCGCTGAGTGCACGACACGTGGGCCGCGGCCTCGACGATCGGCGCGAGCACTCCACCGCTTGCTGACCCACCGACCGAAGCGTTGACGGCGATTCCTCCGGAAACATTGTGAGTCATCGTCCCCGACTTGACTGCCGGCTGCGAGTTTTGCGGATAGCGCACCAGCCATCCATCGCAGATCAGCGCGGGGCCTTCGCGGTGCGTGCTGGTGACCCACATCTTCATCCGCGCATCGCTGCCTTCGCCGTGTTCCTCATAGGTGAACTTGGTCAGCGCCACGATCTCCGGCGGCGGCGTGGGTTCCATCGAACCGCTCAGCCCGACGTGAAAATTTGTGTTCGACTGCGTCGGGTTAACCTTGTTGTGCGGAATCATTCCCGCAAGCAGACTGCCGACGTCGTTGTGAATACCGTTGCCCGTTGATGATCCGGATGCACCGCCGCTGGTGGCCTGCGGGTTGGGGCTTGGCGGAACTTGCACGGGGCGCGGTGGCCCAGTATTCGATCCGGCGCCTCCCGGTTTCGGGCCCGGTGAGCCCTCGCTCTTCGGTCCGGGTGACGGCTGCGTTCCGCTCGTTGTGGCAAGCTTCGCGCCTTGCGTCGGGCTCGGACTCGGGACGCCGGCGTTTGCGGCGGGCGCGTTACTCGGTCGGCTGACCGGTTGCGGCGATGCACTCGGCGCCGACGTTGTGCGAGCAGCAACTACCGCTGCAGCGGTCGGCACCTCAGTTGGCGGAGCACTTGGTGCGGGCGTTGCGGGTTTTGCGGTTGGCGCGGCCGTCGGCGCGGGCGGACGCGGCGTCGGCTTTGCCGTTGGCACGATCGAAGGTACCGGACTCGGTGCAGCGGTCGGCGGAATCCGCACCGCGACCGATTCGACCGCGACCGACGGCATCGTTGTCGGCACGGCCGGCAATTCGTTTTGCGGCTTTGGTTCGTAGATCGGCGTCGTCGGCTCGGGATTGGGCTGGGCAGATGCTTGTGGTGCCGGCGTCGGATTGGGTGGCGCAGTCGGCTGGAAGTTGGAGAGTTCGTGACGCCGCGGCGGTTGTGGTTGGCGTTTGGGCTCGACCAGCGGCGCGTGGTGCACGACCGGTGCAATTCGCGGCACATTCGGAACGGGTGCAGCTTGTTGCGCGGGCGCGGCCACTTGCGCCACGACTGGCGCGCGCTGCTCAAGGGTTACGAGCGTCCCGCCCGAGACCGACTCGCTCGCGCCTTCCTGTGACGAGCTCAACGCCAGCGAGAACAGCAGCGCTGCAATCAGCGCATGCACGATCAACGATGCGAGGTAGCTCCCCGCGAGTCGCTCTCGCTGGCGCGGGTCACGCGGATCGCGTTTGAGCATGCGCCGTGACTATGCGCTCAAAGAACCGCAGGAGCCTGCAAGCGTGGACGCGCATTTGCACGCTTTCATGGAACAGCTCTTGCAAAAACGCACCAAGATCGTCGCCACCATCGGACCCGCATCACGCGATTCCGCGATTATGCGTTCGCTCTTTGTCACGGGCGCAAATGTCCTGCGCCTGAACTTTTCGCATGGCACCCCACAAGATCACGCCGAGGTGATCACAACCGCACGTCGTATCGCCGCAGAGCTCGACATCCACATCGCGATTTTGCAAGATCTTCCCGGGCCGAAAGTTCGCACGGGAAAGCTTCGCGATGACCTGCCGACCGTGCGGCTCGAGCGCGGTAGCCGATTCGTGCTCACCACCGACGATGTTCCGGGCGATGAAGCACGGATCAGCGTGCAGTATAAGGATCTCCCCCGCGACGTCGCGGTCGGGAATCGTATCTATCTGCAAGATGGTCAGATCACGCTGCGCATCAAGGGGAAGACCGCAACCGAAATCGACACGACCGTCGAATTCGGGGGCGAGCTGCGCTCAACCCAAGGCATCAACTATCCCGACGGCACGCTCGACATTCCGTCGGTCACGGAACGCGATTTCGAATTTCTGGCCTTCGGACTCGAACAGCGCGTCGATTACGTCGCGGTCTCATTCGTACGCTCGGCCGACGACATCGCTCGCGTCAAGGACTTCATGGCGGAGCGCGGGCATATGGTACCGGTCATCGCCAAGATCGAAAAGCACGAAGCGCTCGAAGATCTCGACAATATCATCGATGCCGCCGACGGCATCATGGTTGCGCGCGGAGACTTGGGCATCGAGATTCCGCTCGAACAAGTGCCGCTCATTCAAAAAGCCATCATCGCCAAATGCAACCGCGCGAGCAAGCCGGTGATCACTGCGACGCAGATGCTCGAATCCATGACGTTCAGTTCGAAGCCCACGCGCGCGGAAGTAACCGATGTCGCCAACGCCATCCTCGATGGCACCGATGCGGTGATGCTCTCGGGCGAGACGGCGCGCGGCCAGTTCCCGACTGAATCGGTGCGCACCATGGCCGATATCGCGCGCGAGGTAGAGAAAAATTACCCGCACGTGACGCTGCGCGAGCGGCGCCTTGCGGGGATGAGCCCCACGGTTGCGACCTCCATCGCCGAGGCAGCGACGCGCGCCGCCGATGAGTTGTTCATCCCGTTCATCGCAACCGGCACGACGACCGGCAACACCGCGCACCACATCGCGGCCTTTCGCCCGCGCGCGCGGATCATCGCGCTGACGCCTGTTCCGGAGGTCGCGCGTCAGCTCGCGCTGCTCTGGGGCACCGAAGCCCTGCTGATCGAGCCGTACAATTCGTTCGATGTGCTGCTTTATATGACGGAACAGCGAATGACGCAGGCGGGAATCGTGCGTAGCAAAGATCTCATCGCGTTCACCACCGGCATGCCGGTCGGCGCCGGCGGCACCAACCTGCTCAAGATCCACGAAATTCCCTAAAAGGAGCAGGCACCATGGGGCGGTTTTCGCGCGCGCAGTTTCTCTCCGGCCTCGCCGGCGCGGCTGCGCTTCCGTGCGTCGAATGGGTACGCCCCGCACTCGCGCAAGCGATGCCGGCAAAGCTCTCCGACATCGAGCACTTCGTAATCCTCATGCAGGAAAATCGCTCGTTCGATCACTATTTCGGCACGCTTTCGGGCGTTCGCGGATTCAGCGACCCGAATGCCGGGGTTCTCCTCAACGGCAACACGGTGTTCCACCAGCCCGACGGCGAGAGTCACGACGGCTTCGTGCTGCCGTTCCGTCTCGATACGAAAACGACCAACGCCCAGCGCCTGCACGATCTGAGCCACTCGTGGAACGCGCTGCATGCTTCCTGGAATCGCGGCCGGCTCGACGGCTTCGTGAGCGCGCATCGTGCGACCAACGACGGCAGCGGACCGCTGACGATGGGCTACTACACACGCGACGATTTGCCGTTCTACTACGCGCTTGCCGATGCGTTTACAATCTGTGACGGTTATCACTGCTCGGTCATGGGGCCCACGTACCCCAACCGGTACTTCTGGATGACCGCGAGCAACGATCCAAACGGCAATCATGGCGGTCCCGCGATCAAGAATCTCACCACACGCTACACGTGGGAGACATACCCGGAACGGTTGCAACGTGCCGGCGTATCATGGCGCATCTATCACGAGGCACCCGATCCCGAGGAGCCCGTGGGCCTCAACGTCATCATGAACTTCGCGCCGTTCCAAGACGCGAAGAACAATCCGACGGCGGCGCTCTATGAATATGCCGTGAAGACGCGCGGCGTCGATCAAATGCTCGACGACATGCGTACCGGCAACCTGCCGCACGTGAGTTGGATCATTCCGCCCTACGTCTGCTGCGAGCATCCCGACGAGTTGCCCGCGGCCGGCGAGAATTACGTACGCCAAATCGTCCAGGCGCTGATGTCGAATCCGACAGCATGGGCAAAGACCGCGTTCATCATCGTCTACGACGAAAACGATGGCCTGTTCGATCACGTACTCCCGCCGACTCCGCCCCTCGGCACGCTCGACGAGTACATCAACGGCCAGCCGACCGGTCTGGGCTTTCGCGTCCCGGCGTTGATCGCTTCGCCGTTTACGCGCGGCAGCTACGTTTGCGGCGATACGTTCGATCACACGTCGACCTTGCGTCTTCTCGAAACGCGCTTCGGCGTCGAGGTTCCGAACCTGTCGGCGTGGCGTCGCCAAACGTGCGGCGACATGACGACGGCGTTCGGCTTCGGAATGCCCGCAGATCCGAGCGTTCCGCAGTTTCCACAGACTGCGACGGATCTGGTCGTCATCGAGAAGGCGATCCTCGCGCTTCCAACTCCGTCGGTTCCAAGCGTGCAAATCATGCCGCAACAAGAACCGGGCTCGCGCAAACGCCGCGGTCTTGGCTTCGACGCTCGGCCTCACTAAGCGCCTCGCGTCTCGCACAAGGCTACATTGTCAGGGTACTCGCCGCTCGGTTAACCCGTTCAGCCGAACGTCGAACCCGCTTGGGATGGCAAGAGGTCGAGGGGCGAGGCCGCTTCGGCGACGCGGAGCTGATCCATTGTGCATTGTCGCGGCTTCTTATCCGGACGCCAGCGCATGATCTTCGTGCCGTGACGAAAGCGATCGCCGGTAACGTGATCGTAGCGCACCTCAACGACGAGCTTCGGTGCCAGCGGAAACCACGGCTCCTCGGTCTGTTTCCAGCGGCTCGGTCCGCCCGGCTTTGTGCCGGTAAACCCCGGCGGTTTCTCGACCGCGCGAACGCGCTCGAGCAGCGGGCCGCGCTCGCGTGCCTGGAATCCCGACGTAAAGCCGACATGATTGAGTTTGCCGTCGTCATCGTAGAGCCCGAGCAGGAGCGAGCCGATGCCGTTGCGTTCTTTGTTGAGCCGGTATCCGCCGACAACACAGTCCGCCGTGCGCAAATGTTTGATCTTCACGCCGCCTTCGCGGGTGCCGGACGCATATGGCAGGTCGCGACGCTTCGCAACGACACCGTCGAGCGCGTTTCCGACGCGTTCGTACCAAGCATTGACCGCGGCGAGATCGCTTGTTACCGGCGAGAGCGCAATCGTGCCGGTCGCGAAGTTGCGCTTCGCAAAACGTTCGAGCGCCGACCGTCGCCGCTCGAGCGGCTCTCCTGTGAGATCGCGCCCGCGCTCGTCGACGAGCAAATCGAAGACGACGTAGCGCGCCGGCGTTTCCATCGCAAGACGCTTGACGCGGCTCTCGGCTGGATGGATGCGTTGGAGCAACGCGTCAAACGAGAGTTCCTCGCCGAGCTGTAGCATCAACTCGCCATCGAGTACACATTGCTTGGGGCCCAGGGCGCGCAGCGCAGCGACGATCTCCGGAAAGTACCGCGCCAGGGGCTGTCCGGCTTTTGACTGCAGATGCACGTCGTCGCCGTCGCGGAACGACATGCAGCGAAAGCCATCCCACTTTGGTTCGTACTGCCACTGGTCGCCTGCCGGTATCGCTTCGACCTGAACAAGCTCCATAGGCTCAAACGAAAGTTCGATGGGTAATGTCATTACTCGTTCGTACCCAACAGCGGCGCGAGATCGAACCGGCCGCGTTTAGCGACCAGCGGTTTCCACAAGTCCCCGACCTTCGCGATGCGCGCCGGCATATTGTCGATGCGAAAGTCCGCGATCTCGACGCCGGCTTCCACTTCGTCCCAGGTCACTGGAGCAGACACGCTTGCGCGCGCCGTCGGGCGCACCGAGTAGACGCTGGCGAGCGTTGCCCCCCAACGATTCTGATTGTAGTCGACCAGCACGCGGTCTTTCGGGCGCTTGTCTTTGTGATAGGCGATCGTTGTCAAATCTTTCGTATGGTGGGCGAGCGCAAGCGCGAACTCTTTGGCAAAGGTCCAGACCTGTTTCTGCGTGGGACCACGCACAATCGGCACGTAGACGTGCATGCCTTTTGACCCGGTGGTCTTCGCGTAACACGGCATCCCGAGTGCGGTGAGTCCGTCGCGCACGAGCAGCGCAACTTCGCGCACCATCGCAAAGCTCGACTCACCCGGATCGAGATCGAAGTGGACGTAGTCCGGCCGGTCCACGTCGTCACAGCGTGCATACCATTGATTGAGATCGATGCAGCCGAGGTTGATCACCCACATGAGCGCGGCAAGATCGTCGATCACCGGAAAGTCGATGATGCTGCCCGAGCCATGTTCGACCGGGCACGTACGCAGCCACTCGGGATGGGGCTGCGGCACGCGTTTCATAAAGAAGAACTCACCGTCGGCTCCGTGGGGATAGCGTTTCATCACCATCGCGCGGTCCGCGATATTCGGCAGCAACACATCCGAAACGGTGGCGTAGTATTGCAATAGGTCTCCCTTGGTCGCGCCGATCGCCGGGAAGAACACTTTGCGCAGATTGGTGAGCGAAACGCGCTTGCGACCGACCGTGATCGCGACATCGTCCCGATCGCGTGGAATCGTCATCGCGCGCGCAGCAGCATCCGGGCGTGTTCCAGCGCAACGTCGTGCGACTCGCCCGAAAGCATGCGAGCGAGTTCCGCCGCTCGTGCCTCCTCGCCGGAAATCTCGTGCACCGTAATCGTCGCCGCACCGGCCTTCTCGTGCTTTTCCAAGACGTAGTGTCGATCCGACCAGGTCGCGAGCTGCGCGAGGTGCGTGACGCAAACGACTTGGCCTTCAGTCGCCAAGCGCCCGATGCGGGCACCGACGGCCGTTGCCGTCGTTCCGCCGATGCCGGTATCGATTTCGTCGAAGATCAACGCGGTGCGATCGCGAGCGCCCGCGAGCACGACGACCAAGGCGAGTAGGACGCGCGAGAGCTCACCACCCGAGGCGGCGCGCCCGAGCGGCCGCAGCGGCTCGCCTTTGTTGGCTGCAAAGACGAACTCGATCGGCTCGAACGACACGTCGAAACGCGCCGAGCCGAGCGCGAGTGCGCCGAGTTCCTTGTGCATCGACCGCTTCAGACGTGCGGCGGCCTCTTCGCGGATTTCGCGCAAGCGCGCTTCATCGGCCGCGAGCGCGGCCTTCGCGTCGCGCAGCGCAGCGGTGAGCTGCACCGTGCGCTCATCGCGCGAATCAAAGGCCTCGACGATCGTCCGCGCTTGCTCCGCTGTGGTAAGCACGGCTTCGATCGTGCCGCCGTATTTGCGCTTGAGGCGATCGAGAACATCGAGGCGGGCATTGATCGACTCGAGTTCAGCCGGCTCGAAGTCCGTCGAATCGAGTTCACGTGCAATCTGAGTTGCAAGATCGCTCGTCTCGCTCTGCAGCGCCACGGCGGTGTCTGCCATCGCCCGCAACTCGGGCGATATGTCCGCGATGCCGCGCAGCGCAACACTCGCAACGCCGAGAGCGCCGGTGGCGCTGGCGTCGTCACCACCCAGTGCGTCGTGCGCAATGCGTAGCGCGGCCGCGATCCGCTCCACATTGTCGAGGTAGCGCCGCCGCTCGGTTAAGCGCGCATCCTCCCCGGCTTGCGGCGCGATACCTTCGATCTCTTCGAGCGTGAAGCGCGCGTCATCGTAGCGCTCCTGCGCGCGGCGCTCGTCTCCATGAAGTGCGCGGAGTTCCTCCGCGCACGCATTCGCGCGTCCGTGAGCGGCGGCAACTGCATCGCGAGCCGAGATTGCCGCGGGCCCTCCGAAACGGTCCAATAATTCGACGTGATAGGCCGGTGAGAGCAGGCGCTGTGCGTCGTGTTGGCCGACGATCTCGGCGACCTTCGCCGCGGCCTCGCGCACGTAACTTGCGGTCGCGATGCGACCGTTCACGCGTACGCTCGATTTCCCCGCGTCATTCATCTCGCGCACAAACGTCGCGTCTTCGCCCGGATCGAGTTCGTAGCCGTCGGCAATGAGCTGTTCGCGCAGCGCCTCGTTCGGCACAAAACTCAGGGTCACGGTTGCGCGCGGTGAGCCGCGCCGCACGACATCGGCGCTGGCGCGCTCGCCGAGCGCAAAGTCGAGGGCGCCGAGAATCATCGTCTTGCCCGACCCGGTTTCACCGGTAAAAATCGTCGCGCCAGAGCTAAACTCGATCGCGCCGCGAGCGATCAAGCCGTAGTTCTCGATCTCCAGGCGCGTCAGCATTGTCAAAGGCTTACCGATTGACCGCCCTGATGCTCACGCCCCAGCGCATCTTCTCCTCCAAACGCTCGAAGAAGCGCAGGGGCGAGAGGCGCGCGAAGCGCACGCTCTTGGCATGCCGGCGAACATTGACGACAGTGTTTGGGCCGATCTCAGCGAGCACGTCGCCATCGCACTCCAAATGCGCGTGCGCCACGTCTGAGTCGCAACCAACGCCGATCTCGGAACTCGTGGATACGATCAGCGGTCGCGAAAACAGCGTATGCGGCAGGAGCGGAACGATGCCGAACGCATCGACACGCGGCGAGATGATCGAACCGCCCGCGGAGAGGAAATAGGCCGTTGACCCGGTCGGTGTGGCAATACAGATACCGTCGGCCGGGATGTCGGCGATGTGCTCGTTATCGAGGCTCAAACCGAAGGGCACGATGCGCGACACGTCGCCTTTGCGCACCACGACGTCGTTGAGCGCGAAGTACGTGCGCGCTGCGTATTCGGCCTCGAGCGCGACACGCTCTTCGATCAGCAGCCCCTCGTCCACGAGCTGCGGCAGTTGGGCGATGCGTGGATCGCCGTCATCGAGCTCGGTTAAGAACCCCAGCCGTCCGGTGTTGATGCCGAGCAACGGTACACCGATCTCGGTCGCGACCCGCGCCGCGCGAAGCAGTGTCCCGTCCCCGCCGACCGTGATAAACAGCGCCGCATCTTCCGCACGCGCGCCGTTGGTTGCCAGCTCGGAAACGTCGTGCTGTCCCTTCCAGGTGGCGATCTCGTAACCGTGCGTGCGAAAGCTCGACGCGATTTCGCGCGCGAGCGCACGCGCGCTGTCGCGCACCACGTCCACGTAGAGCGCGATGAGCTTGCGGTCGATCGTAAGACGAGTGAGCATTCGTTAGGGCCCTTCGCCGACGACGCGGTCTATCCGCTCGTCACCGATCACCTCGGCGCCGCGCCGCAGTTCGGCGAGAAATTCGCGATTGCCCGCCGGCCCGAGCAGCGGTGATGCAACCAAATCGGCGATCGGCAAGCCGAGGGCCGCGGCCGCGTCGCGCACTTCGCGAAGCACCGCACGATGGACGGCGGGATCGCGCACCACACCGCCGCCGCCCAAGCGTTCACGCCCGGCTTCGAACTGCGGTTTGACCAGCGCGACGATCTGCCCATCCGGCGCGAGATAGCCGACTGCACGCGCCAAGATCGTGCGCAGGGAGATGAACGACGTATCGATCACGATCAGATCGAACGGCTCCGCGAACGTATCGTCTGGAAGAAGACGAAAGTTGGTCCGCTCCATCACCGTGACACGCGGATCGTTACGTAGCCGCCAATCGAGCTGGCCGTATCCCACATCGACGGCAGTGACATGCGCGGCACCGCGCTGCAAAAGGCAATCCGTGAATCCGCCGGTCGAGGCCCCGACGTCGAGCGCACCCAATCCGATTACTTCCACACCGAAAGCATCGAGCGCGGCTTCGAGCTTTTCGCCCCCGCGACTGACGAAACGTCGCGGTGCTTCGACCGTGATCTCGGCGTCGTCTCGGACGCGCTGGCCAGCCTTGCTCGCAGGCTCGCCACCGACGCGGACGCGTCCTTCCATGATCAAGCTGCGCGCCTGCGAGCGCGTTACGCCAGCACGCGCCGCAACGGCTTCATCCAAGCGCGGCATCGGCGGCTACCTGTCACCCTGAGCTTGTCGAAGGGCCCATTGCGGCGTCGATTTGCTCTTGCGAGCTCTTCAAAAGCGCCTCACACTGGGCCGCAAGTGTCTTGCCTTCCTTGAAAAGTTCGATCGCTCGGTCTAGCTTGACCGTGCCCGATTCTAATTCACGCACGATGCCGTCGATGCGGTCGAGCTTTTCCTCGAACGTTCCCGGGCCTTCGCTATTCATCGCGCACCGCTTCGACGCGCGCGTCAAGCGTTCCGTGCCCGAGGCGCGCAGCGATCACGTCGCCCGGCGCCACGTCCCTCGCAGATCGCACCAGCGATCCGTTGCTAAAAATCAGCGCATAGCCGCGCGCCAAAGGCTGCTCGGGGTCGAGCGCCGTGAGCTTGGTCGAGGCGACCTGCAGCCGGTTCGCGAGGCGTGTTGCATATTGGGTCCACGCTCCGGGTAGGCGAGCGCGCAGCGCCGAGAGGCGCTCGCCGCGCCGTGAGAGCCGCGCGAGCGGATTGTTTGCGGAAAGGCGTCGCTCCAACGCGACCAGCGCGCGTTCGGCACTACCGGAGTGTTGCCGCATCGCCGAATCGAGCTGCGAGCGCGCGAGCGTGAGTCGTTGCGCGCTCCGTCCTAAGGCGTTCTCGGCGGCTCGCCGCAAACTGCGCGTCGCATCCGCTACGCGTTGGCGCGTGGCGATCCACGGCGCGGCGATCGCCTCTGCCGCTTTGGATGGGGTGCCGTATGTCGCGTCAGCCGCATCGTCGGCAAGATGGTGGTCGGTTTGGTGGCCTATCGCCGTGATCACGGGATGACGCGAGCGAGCGATCGCACGGACTACGACCTCTTCGTTGAACGTGAAGAGATCTTCATAGGTTCCCCCGCCGCGTGTCACGACGATCGCGTCGACGTCCAGACGTTCCGCGTCGTCAAACGCTTTGCGCAGGTCGATCTCCGCGCCAACCCCTTGTACGCGCGTCGCAAGAAACTCTACCTGGACAAACGGAACTTGCGAGCGAATCGTCGACAGAAAATCTTCG
>Ga0302324_100009690_pt1 | contig 20088 bp, 13 predicted proteins | sample Palsa_T0_1_FD_201949 | JGI IMG/M metagenome (GOLD analysis project Ga0302324, IMG submission 201949) | Peat permafrost microbial communities from Stordalen Mire near Abisko, Sweden - Palsa_T0_1 | ecosystem: Environmental > Terrestrial > Soil > Palsa > Peat permafrost | place: Sweden: Abisko...
TCCGGCCGGTGGCTAGCCTTTGCCGGGTGGGAGTCGAACCCACTGGATTCCATCAAAGAGTTTCCGCTACCTACATAGCTTCCCCCCTTTCCAGGCTTGCCCTGGCGCGACCCAAAGGTACCCCCACAGATGTGTCGCTGGCTGTAGATGGCACTAGATTGCGCTAGAGTTGTGAACGAGCAAATCTCCTCGATTTCTCTAATCAATGCCCGCTAAAAGTAGACGCCTTAGGATGTCAGTTGACGTGTGTAGATTTGGGCCCGGTAGGATTCGAACCTACGACCAAGGGATTCACTAGCCCCGGCGTTTCCGCCGGGAGTGGACTATCTCTTCACCCGCGCACACCGTGCGTGTGGGTGCGGGATGCTCTTGCCTGTTATTAAGGGCGCTACGAGCCCTCAGGTAGTCTCTGCACCTTCCGGCGGTGCCCCGCCGGCTTGGCTCAGGATTGCCATGAGCTTCATGCATGCATAAGGCTCGAAGGTTCCCCTGAATTCATCCCGTCCACTTCGCGCGTTTCCGCGCAAAGGCACCTATTAGATGAGTCCCCTGCACTAACCGCTGTGCTACAGGCCCAACAAGCGAATTCTAACAGTCATGGTAGATCGAAGTGTCTCCGGCGCACCGATTCCGCAAACCCAGCCATTTTCCCGCCGCCGCGCGGCTCCACGTCAGGCGCTGTCCGTCGTTCTTTTGCAGCAGCCACAGTAGGTTGCGCCGGTTTAGTCGGCTCGCGCCTTTGGCATCCGCTGCCTAAAGCGGCCACTGCAAGTAGTGCCATGCAGGTCGAGAGTATTTTCATCCACGCATCCCCCTTGCGAACCTGTATGGCAACGTTAGCATGGCCACACCCCGATGGCCTAAGGACTCAAGCCCATGAAGCTCTATTACATGAAAGGCGCCTGCTCGCTCGCCTCCTACATCTCCTTGAATGAGGCGGGCCTTAAGTTCGAGGCTATCGAGGTGGACCACAAGACCCACAAGATGCGCGACGGCCAGGACTTCAATGCCATCAATACGAAGGGCTATGTCCCGGCGTTGCGTCTCGATAATGGAGACCTCCTGACTGAAAACGTCGCGGTCCTCCAGTACATTGCCGACCTCAATCCCGCGTCCAAGTTGGCGCCGCCCGCCGGCACGATGGAGCGCTATCACCTGATGGAATGGTTGTCCTACATCAACTCCGAGGTCCACAAAGCCATCGGCCCGCTCTTCTCCCCCACCATTAGTGAAGACGTAAAGCAGTTCGCGCGCAACAACGTCACGAAGCGAGTGGATTGGCTGGAAAAGGCCCTGGGCTCGGAGACGTTCCTCATGGGCGAGCAGTTCACCGTGGCCGACGCCTATCTCTATGTGGTCCTAGGCTGGTCGATTCACGTCGGCATTGACCTCGGTCAATGGCCGGCGTTGCAGCGCCATCACGAGCGCGTGGGTGCTCGGCCGCATGTGATCGCAACCTTGAAGGCGGAACACTTGATCAAGTAGCACGGCCCTGCACTCTTGCGCGACTACGTTTTCCTGGGACGTACGCCGCGCGTGGGCGCAGCTTCGAGGGGATTCTCCGGCCAGTAGTGCTTCGGGTAGCGTCCGCGCAGATGCTTGCGCACGTCAGCGTAGGAGCCCTGCCAGAAGCCTGCGAGATCGCGCGTGATCTGTACCGGCCGTTGCGCTGGCGAGAGGAGCTTGAATGTCACGCGCACGGCGCCCGCGGCGATGCATGGCGTTTGTGTCAGTCCAAACACCTCCTGCAAGCGCACCGCGATGCTGGGGCCGCCTTCCTCCAGATAGTCGATGCGTATCTGCGATCCTGTCGGCACCGTCAAATGCGCAGGCGCGAGTTCATCCAGCTTGCGCCGCTCGTTCCACGGCAAGAGTGCGTGCAAAGCCTCCGCGAGAGGCACCCGCGTTAAGTGTTCACGACGCGTGACGCCGTCAAGCCAGGGCAGAAGCCAATTCTCAAGCGTCGCCGTGAGCGCAGTATCGTCAACGGCCGGCCACTGCCGCGTGTCTTCGCGGTCGAGCCCGCGCACGAACTGCATGCGTGCCTGCAGATCACGAGCCGCGCGGTCCCAGGGCAGTGCCGCCACTCCAAGCTCGCGCACCCCCGCCAGCATTGCAGCTCGCGCAGCCTCCGGCAGCACAGATTCGAGCGGCTGCTCCTCGAGAACGAGTGCATCGAGCTTGGTGACACGCCGCGCGATAACTGCCTCTTCGCGTGTGCTCCATTCAACGGATGTCGTGATCAGGATGCGGTCGGCAAAGTGCTCGATCAAATCGGCTCTGGCGACGGGTGCCGCAAGCAGGATGCGCGCATCGCGGTCGCGGTCATCCAAATCCACGGCAACGATGAACTCCTGCTTCGACAGACTGTCGGGCTGAGCAAAGAACGCACCACGTCCATTGGCGAGCGTGAAGCGCGGCTCGGATCCAGCGCGCCGGCGGCCGATGCGATCGGGATAGGCAAAGGCCAGGAGCAACCCGGAATGTGCCGTATCTGCCGCTTCATGTGTGTCGGCGCCGAGCTGCCGGGCAAGCTCGCGCGCAAGGCGGCGCGAGCGCTGCACCGCTGCCCGGTCCACCGCGTCGGTGCTGCCGGCGCCGAGCAGAATGTCGATGCGGGAGCGGATGTCCGTGTCGCGTGCGCTGGCTGCGCCGCGCAGCAAGTCTCGCTCGGACAAGAGCGCCGCTAGCAGCGCTGCAAGCTGCACGCGCGAGCGTTCTTTGGCGCGCAGCAACATGTGCGCAAGGCGTGGATGCACACTCAAGGAGGCCGTCTTCCTGCCGTGCGCCGTGATACGACCTTCGGGGTCGGTCGCGTCGAGCTTGGCCAGTAAATCCCGTGCGCTCCCCAGCATCGCGGCGGGCGGCGGGTCGAGCCACCTCAGCTCGCTGGCATCGCGTACTCCCCACAAAGCAAGATCCAATGCGAGCGGCGCGAGATCCGCAGCCAGGATCTCCGGCGGTGTGAATGGCGCGAGGCTCTTCTGCGCCTCCGCGCTCCACGCGCGATAGCACACGCCGTTCGTCGTGCGTCCTGCTCTGCCTTGGCGTTGTTCGGCCGACGCGCGCGAGATGCGCTCGGTTTCGAGCCGGCTCATGCCCGTCGCGGGATCGAACACCAGGCGCCGCACAAGCCCTGAGTCGACGACGATGCGCACGCCTTCGATGGTGAGACTCGTCTCGGCGATGTTGGTCGCCAGTACAATCCTGCGGGTGCCTGGCGCACTTGGGGCAAGCGCCGCATCCTGATCCGCGCCCGCAAGATCACCGAAAAGCGGCAGGATGCGCACGCTGGGTGCAAGGGCGGCCGATTCGAGAAGTCCGAGCAGGCGGCGGATTTCGCGGGCGCCGGGAAGAAATACAAGCACATCACCGCTTTCCTCGGCGAGAGCTTTTTGCACGAGCTGCAGAACGGGGCGTTCGAATGAGGTCTGCGCGGCGAAGCCCCCGTCCGGCAGCACAGGCGCGCCACGTCCGGCGTAGCGCGTCTCGACCGGAAACGCTCGGCCCGCGGTCGCAACGATGGGCGCATCGAGTAATGCGGCGATGCGCTCGACGTCGAGCGTTGCCGACATGACCAAAATTTTGATCTTCGGGGAGAGGTTAGCGCGCGCATCGAGCAGCAGCGCGAGACCCAGATCCGCCTGCAGGCTGCGCTCATGGAATTCGTCAAAGATGACGAGAGCCGTATTTTCAAGCGCCGGATCGTCCTGCAACAGGCGCGCGAGCACGCCGTCAGTGACCACCTCGATGCGGGTCGCACGCGAGATGCGGGTGTCAAGCCGCATGCGATACCCGACCGTCGCGCCGACATTCTGACCGAGAGTGGCAGCCATGCGGCGCGCCACCGCGCGCGTGGCAAGTCTGCGCGGTTCCAGCATGACGAGCCGCTTCTGCGCGGCCCACGGCTCATCGAGCAGGGCAAGCGGAACGAGCGTGCTTTTGCCCGCGCCCGGCGGCGCCTGCAGCACCGCAACCCCATGTTGCGAGAGTGCCGCACACAGCTGCGGCAACACGGCATCGATGGGCAGGCCGGAGGCGAAGCTCACCAGATGCGCACGCGCTCCGCAGGTGCAAGATAGAGCCGATCCGTGGGCTGCACGTCGAAAGCGGCGTACCAGGCATCCATGTTGCGAACGACGCCGTTCACACGGAACTGCGGCGGGCTGTGAGGATTGCTCACGACCAACCTGCGCATCAGCTCATCCCGATACAGGCTCTGGTACACCTGCGCCGCGGCGAGAAAAAAGCGCTGATCACCCGTGAGTCCGCCAATCACCGGCGCCTGACGGCCGTGCAGCGACAGATGATAGGCCGCATACGAGACACTTAAGCCCCCGAGGTCACCGATGTTCTCACCCAGTGTCAACCGTCCGTTCACATGCAGCCCTGGCAAAGCCTCGAACGCGTCGTACTGCACAGCCAAACGATCCACGAGCTTCTTGAAGGCGATCTCATCTTCCGGCTGCCACCAGGTGCGCAGCACGCCCTGGGCGTCGGATTTTGCGCCCTGATCATCGAAGCCATGTCCCATCTCGTGCCCGATGACGCCGCCAATGGCGCCATAATTGACCGCCGGATCCGCGCCCGGGTCAAAAAACGGCGGCTGCAGGATGGCCGCCGGAAATACCACTTCGTTGAATGTCGAGTTGTAGTACGCATTGACCGTCTGCGGGTTCATCGTCCACTCGTCGCGATCGGTGGGCGAATTGATGCGCAGCACTTGTCGGCGCCACTCAAATGCCCTGGCACGCTCGGCGTTGCCGAAAGCGTCGTCAGCCCGGATTTCCAGAGTCGCGTAATCGCGCCATTTGACGGGATAGCCGATCTTTGGCCGAAACGTCGCGAGCTTCTGCAACGCGACTTTCTTGGTGCTCGCACTCATCCAGGGAAGCTCACGGATGCGCACGCCATAGGCCACGCGCAAGTTCTCGACGAGCGCAATCGCCTGTGCGCGCGCCGCGGGTGTGAAGTAGTGCTCGACGTAGATCTGTCCGGCCGCCTCGCCCAAATTCACATTGATTGCGCTCACCGCCCGCTTCCAGCGCTCCCGCTGTTCTTTCTGGCCATTCAAGATGCGGCCGTAGAAATCGAAACTCTCATCGTCGATGGGCTTCGGCAGGACATTCGCGACCGTCGCGAGGTAGTGATAACGCAGATAGCTCTGCCAGCGCTCCACCGGTACGTCATCGAACAGCACGGCCGCGGCGGCGATCGCATCGACTTCGCGGACCAGATAATTCTTTTGATTATCAACGCCCGCGGCGCCCAAGAACTCCTGCCATGCGAAGCCGGGTGCCAGGTCATTAAGCTCGGAGTGCGTTCGCAGGTTGTAGGTCAAATCTCGGTCGCGGCGCTTGGCGGCGGGCCATTGCACGGCTGCGATCTGAGTCTCCAGCTGCATGATCGATGCCGCCTCCGCGGCGGCGTCCACATCGCCTGCCAGGGTGAGCAGGCGTTCGATATGCGCCTGGTACTTGGCGCGCATGTCGGAGTACACCGTTTCACTCTTTAGATAATAGTCGCGGTCGGGTAACCCAAGTCCGCTCTGCTGGATCGAGACAACGTAGCGGTCCGGATTCTTCTCATCGGCTTCAATGCGCAGCTCCACGGGTGACGGCAGCGCAAGATCCACCCGGCCCATGAGGCGCAGCAGCTGCGCGCGCGTGTGCGCCGCCGCGATCGCGCTGAGTACGGGTTGCGCGGGCGCAAGGCCTGCGCGGTTGATCGCCTCGGTGTCCATGTAGGCGCGATAGAAACCGCCCGCCTTCTGCTCGATGCTGCCGACGGGAGCGCCGGGGGGCAGTGCTTCTATCAGCGCACGGACCTTTTGCTGTGCGTCCTCGTCAAGTGCATCGGGCGCACCCCAGCGCGATCGATCGGCGGGAATCTCGTGCGTATCGAGCCAATGCCCGTTTGCATAACGGAAAAAGTCATCGCCCGGTCTTACCGTCGCATCGCGCGTCGATAGATCGAGCCCAAACGCCCCGATCTGTGCCTGATGAGATGCGCCGGCGCTTCTCGCAGAAGGCGCAGAACTATGGGTATTTGCGCATCCGACAAGCCCAGCAAGAATCCCCAAAACCACGAGCGCGCGTGTCGTCATCATCATCTTTTGGGCTCCTCCCAAATCCGGATAGGCCCGTGTGCAAATCGCGCGCCTCATGCAGCGCAATTGTGCTCAGCGCCCATGTCTTCGACAAGACGGCGCTCAACGAGTCCGGCTGCGCCACATGGCGATGGCAAATGTAACCCACCCTGCAATCAGCATGAGCCCTCCTAGCGGCGTCAGAAAGCCCAGAGCCTGGGGCGCACCGAAGGTGAGCGCATAAAGACTTCCGCAGAAAAGGACGACGCCAATCAAGAGGAGCGCGGCCGCCCAGCGCAACAGTGCTGCATCGACCTCGCGTGCCGCAAGACCGACCCCCAAGAGCCCGAGGGAATGAAAGAACTGATAGCGGTCGGCGGTCAGATAGACGCTCAAGCGATCGGCAGACAGCTCCGCGCGCAAGGCGTGGGCGCCGAATGCGCCAAACAGCGTTGCCAGCGCAAGCAGCACACCGCTCGCGGCGAGGATCCTCGGGCCATCGAATCTCATCCGCGGTTTTTCATCAACGGCGTGATGAGATCAAGCGGCAGCGGAAATACAATCGTCGAGCTCTTCTCGTTGGATATGTCCGCCAGGGTTTGCAGATACCGCAGTTGCATGGCGGCCGGCTCCTGCGAGAGCGAGTGCGCCGCCTGGACGAGCATCTGCGCGGCCTGGCTCTCGCCTTCGGCATGAATGATCTTGGCGCGCCGCGTGCGCTCGGCTTCGGCCTGCTTCGCCATGGCACGGATCATGGTTTCATCGAGATCGACGTTTTTGATCTCGACCTTCGTCACCTTGATGCCCCAGGCTTCCGTGCTCTGATCGAGGATGCGCTGAATGTCGGCGTTCAACTTGTCGCGCTGCGCGAGGAGGTCATCCATCTCATGCTGTCCCAGCACTGAGCGCAAGGTCGTCTGCGCCAGCTGGCTCGTGGCCTCAAAGACATTGGCGACCTGAATGATGGCCTTGCCCGGATCAACGATGCGGAAGTAAACGACGGCGTTCACCTTGACGGAGACGTTGTCGCGCGAGATGACGTCCTGCTTGGGCACGTCAAGCACGATCACGCGCAGATCGACCTTGCGCATCTGCTGGATCATAGGCGCGACCAGGATGAGACCCGGGCCCTTGATTCCCGTAAAGCGGCCGAGCGTAAACATGACGCCGCGCTCGTACTCGTTCAGCACCTTGACGGTGGTGAAGAACAAAGCGGCGAGAAAAACGACGACGACGATGCTGTATGGCATGGATTTCCCCTTGCGCCTCAAATAGGCTCGACCCAGAGCCCGAGACCTTCGACCTTTACGATACGTACTTGCTGCCCGACGCGAAGCGGGGTCGCCGTGTGCGCGTTCCACAACTCTCCTGCATAGCGCACCTGCCCTTGTTCATTGAAGCTTTCCACGGCCTCTGCGGTTTGACCCACCATGACCCGCTCACCCGTGACGACGGGTCGGCGTTGCGAGCGAGCACCCAGGAATGCAATGGCAAGGACCACAAGGCCACCCACGGTTGCGACGCCGGCGATCAGAGGCAAACCGATAGACATGCCCGGCGTCTGCGCATCGAACAGGATAATCGAGCCCACGACGAACGCGACGAGTCCGCCGAGCCCCAAAGAACCGAAGGCCGGCACGTGAAACTCGGCGATGATCATACCCACGCCCAGCACGACGAGCGCCAGTCCCGCATAGTTTACCGACAGAATCTGCAGGGCGAACAAGGCGAGCATCAGCGATATCACGCCGATTACACCCGGAAACATAACCCCCGGATTGTAGCCCTCGAGGAGGAGCCCGTAGAGGCCGACCAGCAAGAGTCCATAGGCAATCGTCGGATGCGTAATGACCGAGAGCAGCTGGGTACGCCAGTCCGGATCGACGCGCTCGACAGTGAGGCCCGCGGTCGCAAGCTTCACGTCTTGGTTGGCAATACGCACCTCACGGCCATCGATCTGCGCCAGAAGATCCGGTATGTCGCGCGCAATGAGATCGATGACATGCTCTTTCAACGCCTCGCTCGCCGATAGACTCGCAGCGCCGCGTACGGCCTCCTCGGCCCACTGCACATTGCGGCCGCGCAATTCCGCAAGGCTGTGTAGATAGGCCGCTGCGTCATTCATCATTTTGCGTTCCATGGGCGTCGCGGGCTCGGCGGGATGCGCATCCTTGGCCGCCGTGCCGGGTGCAGCAGTCGGCGCCGGAGCCGGCGCCTCCACGCCACCGATGGATACCGGAGTCGCGGCTCCCACATTGGTCGCAGGGGCCATCGCCGCAATGTGGCTCGCGTAAAGAATATAGGTGCCGGCGCTGGCGGCGCGCGCGCCCGACGGCGCGACGTAGCTCACGACGGGAACGGGCGAGGCGAGAATGGCGCGAATGATGTCGCGCATGGAGGTGTCAAGACCGCCGGGCGTATCGATCTGCAGAATAACGATGCGGCTGCCGTGCGCTTGGGCTGCCTCAAGCCCGCGCACGACATAGCGCGACGTGGCAGGTCCGATCGCGCCTTCGATTTGAAGAAGGGTTGCGCCGCCTGTACTTCCCGGGCTTGCGGCGCTCTGCGACGCCGCGGGGCCTGCGACGAGGCTCAACATGCCAAGCGCAAGGGCCGTGGCTGCAAGGAATGCGGAAGTGATGCCGCGCATGCCTATGACCCTACTCCGGTTCGCTCGCAGAGGGTACTAACGCGTGTGCTGCGTGCGAAACGGACGCGCGGGCTTATCGCGGCGTTTGCCTGCAGGCGCATCGACCGTTCCTGGCGGCTGCCACGCGGGCACCAGGTGCTGCTTGCCGTTGCCGATCAGCTCCGCCCTGCCCATGCGCCGCAGGGCTTCGCGCAGGATGGGCCAGTTGTTGGCATCGTGGTAGCGCAGGAACGCCTTGTGCAGGCGGCGCACCTTCAGGCCCTTCGGAATGCGCACGTCCTCGCTCTTGCGCGTGATCCGATGCAGCGGATTCTTGCCGCTGTGATACATGGCCGTCGCGGTTGCCATCGGCGAGGGCAGGAAGGCCTGCACCTGATCCGCGCGGTAGCGGTTCTTCTTCAGCCACAAGGCAAGCTCCAGCATGTCCTCGTCGGACGTGCCCGGATGAGCGGCGATGAAATAGGGAATGAGGTACTGCTCCTTGCCTGCCTCTTTGGAATAGCGGTCAAAGAGCTCCTTGAATTTGTAGTACGCGCCCACGCCCGGTTTCATCATCTTGGAGAGCGGCCCGTCCGCGAGCGCCTCGGGTGCGATCTTCAAGTAGCCCCCCGTGTGATGCTGTGCAAGCTCCTGCACGTACTGTGGGGATTCGACCGCGAGGTCATAGCGCACGCCCGATGCGATCAGCACCTTCTTGATGCCCGGTAGCTCGCGCGCGCGCTGGTAGAGCCGAATGAGCGGCGCGTGATCGGTATTCAGGTTCGGACAGATGCCCGGAAAGACGCACGACGGTCTGCGGCACGCACTTTCAATCTCGGCGCTCTTGCACGCGAGTCGGTACATGTTGGCGGTGGGCCCGCCGAGATCCGAGATGACGCCGGTGAAGCCAGGCACGGAGTCACGCACCTTGCCGATCTCGCGCAGCACGGATTCCTCGGAGCGGTTCTGGATGATGCGTCCTTCGTGCTCGGTGATCGAACAGAACGTGCATCCCCCAAAACAGCCGCGCTGAATGGAGATGGAAAAGCGGATCATCTTGTACGCGGGGATCACATCTTCGCCGTACGAGGGATGCGGCCGGCGCTGGTAGGGCAGCTCGTAAATCCAGTCCATCTCTTTGGTGGTCAGCGGTATGGGAGGCGGGTTCAACCACACATCCACGTTGCCGTGGCGCTGCACGAGCGCGCGCGCGTTGCCGGGATTGGATTCCAGATGCAGGATGCGCGAGGCATGCGCATAGAGGATGGGATCTTGGGTCACCGCCTCGCAGGAGGGTATGCGGATGACGCTCCTGTCGCGGTCAGCGTTCTTCACGCCGCGGATGAAGCGTATGGGTTGAACTTCGGGGGGTGCGGCTCTCGTGCGCTCGGTTTTATTGGCCGCGCCCGGCTCCATGGCATAGGGATCGATCGGCGGGGCGAGTGGCCCCGGCGCATCCAGGTGGGTCGAATCGATCTCGATCCAATCCGCCGGCACCGCGGCGCGCGCAAAAGCGGTGCCGCGCAGATCCGTGATATCGGCGATCCTTTCGCCGGCGGCGAGCCGATGTGCGAGCTCGCACACCTGGCGCTCGGCATTGCCGTAGACCAGAAGATCGGCCTTGGCATCGAGCAGAATCGAGCGGCGCACCTTCTCGGACCAATAATCAAAATGTGCGATGCGGCGCAATGACGCCTCGATGCCACCGACGACAATCGTTACGTCTTTGAATGCCTCGCGCAGGCGCTGTGCGTAGACGATGACGGCGCGATCAGGGCGCTTGCCGCCCGCGCCGCCCGGAGTATAGGCATCATCGCTTCTGATGCGTCTCTCCGCCGTGTAGCGGTTGACCATCGAATCCATGTTGCCGGAGGTGACCCCGAAGAAGAGATTCGGCCGGCCGAGAACCTCAAAGGAGTCCGTGCCGCGCCAATCGGGCTGCGCAATGATGCCCACGCGAAAGCCCTGCGCTTCAAGTGCCCGGCCGATGACGCCCATGCCGAAGCTCGGATGATCAACGTACGCATCCCCGGTCACGAGGATGATGTCACAGCTGTCCCACCCCAATGTTTCCATCTCCGCGCGCGAGGTCGGCAGAAAAGGCGCCGTGCCGAAGCGCGCGGCCCAGAATTTCCGATACGTGGTGATGTCGCGTGCGGATTGCATCGTAGGTTACGCCGCCTCGATCGAAGGCCGTGCGCGCAATGCCTCGGCGACGCCCGGCACGAAGTCTGCGCCCGCAGCGATCTCGATGCTCGAGTCATTGAAGTCGGCACCAATGGGCTCGAACCGGCCGCCCAGGTACTGCGACAGGAAAGCCTCGGTGACGGCATAGAAGGACAGGCGATTTTCTGGGCGGGCGAAACCGTGGCCCTCGTCCGAGTAGAGCACGTAGGTCACGGGAAGATTCTTCGCCCTCATGGCTGCGACGATCTGGTCGGCCTCCGCCTGCTTGACGCGCGGGTCATTGGCGCCCTGTGCAATCAGAAGCGGCCGCTTGATGCGCGCGACATGCGTCAGCGGCGAGCGCTGTGTGAGGTGCGCGCGTCCTTCTGGCGTGCGCGGATCGCCCACCCGATGCGCCATGTCCTCGAAGAATGACCTCCAGTAGGGCGGAATGGACTCGAGCAGCGTGATGAGATTCGACGGGCCGACGATGTCAACGGCGCAGGCAAACTGTTCGGGCGTGAGGGTAAGCCCCACGAGGGCAGCATAGCCGCCGTAGGAGGCGCCATAAATCGCCACTTTGCCTGGATCGGCGATCTTTTCAGAAATGGCCCATTGAACCGCATCGGTGAGATCTTCGTGCATCCTGCCCGCCCATTCGCCGTCGCCAGCGTTGACGAAGCTCTTGCCGAAGCCCATCGAGCCGCGGTAGTTGACCGCCAGCACGGCGTAGCCGCGATTGGCAAGCCATTGGTGCTCGGGATTGAATCCGTAACTGTCGCGCGCCCACGGTCCACCATGGACGTCGAGTATCAGAGGCAGCGGCTTTTCGGGCCGCGACCCCGCGCTGCCAGCCGGCAGCGTAAGATAAGATATCAACGCCAAGCCGTCGCGCGCGCGGATCTCAAACGCCTGCATGGCCTGCAGAGGCTTGCCAGCAAGCTCCGGGCGCTGATCAAAGAGCTTCGTGACGGCGCCGCTCTGACGCTCGTAGAGATAGCTTGCGAGGGCGCGCAGCGGATCATCAACCACAACCACCCAGATGCTGTCATCGAGCGTGCGACTCGTGACCGTGAACTGCGGCCCAAGCGCACCGGCGAGCGTGTCAATATCACGCGCCGCCGCGGAGTTCATGGGCGTAAGCTCGCTCGTGAGATAGTCCACGGCATAGGCCTGCAGCGCTCGCGTGCGCGGATGCAGCCACACATCCGCGATGTCTGCGCACGCGCTCTCGGCGACGAGGCTCTCATCGCCGCTCGCAAGATCGACACGCATGAGCGCCGCCTTGTCGCGACCAAGCGCGCTCAACACGAGCGCCGTGCCGTCGCCGTCAACAATGAGCGGCCGCGTGGTCAAACTGTCGGCCTGACCATAATGCAGGAAACTCTCCCAGCCCGCCGCGGTGCGGCGGAAGAGTTCGCCGCCGCCCTGGGGAAGCGTCTTCAGCGCGAGCCGCGGCCGCAGTTGCAGATCCTCGAGGTAGCCGGCAAATCCCTGGTCATTTTTCTCGACGAGCCCGCGCTCGGCAGTGACGATGTCGATCTCGAAAAGGTCATGCCACTCGGGCCTGCGGTCGTTCAAGCCAATGAGCGCAATGTTAGGCCGCGCTGCGGACAGTCCGACAATCTGTGCCTGCACACCGGCAAGGGGCGTCAAATCCATTTCCATCCCGCTTTCAACATCGACGCTGAACACCCGCCAGTTCTCATCCCCACCCTCGTCCTGCACGTAGAGCACATGGCCTCCGGTGTACGCCCAGTAGTGCTCGCGGATGCCGCGCTTGCGATCGGCAGTGATGGGCCTGGCTCGTTCCAAATCGGGAAATGGCGCAAGCCACACGTTCAGGACGCCCTCCTTGGGCGCAAGAAAAGAGATGTAGCGGCCGTCGGGACTCAAGCGCGCTTGAGTGCGCACGGGATTGCCAAAGAGCGCCGCACGCGCAATCAAAGAAGTCATTCAATCCTCATACAGCAAGACCTCACGCCTTTCGGCGCGCCACGTGGCTTCGTCCGGGGCGGCCATGGCATCAAGATCGGCCGGCGTCGCCTCTGCGTCATCCACCCAGGCGCGCAGGAGATCACTGCCGTTTATGACGTCGAAGGCCGACCGATTGTTCACGTACTCGTAGGGGAAATCGCGCCACAGCGGGTAATCAGGGCGCAGGCGCCTTAAAGCCTTGAGCGTCAGCGCGACCAGACGCCAGGGTCGAAACCCATTATGCTCGTAGGATGGGTCTTCTACATGAATTTGAAAGCCCGCGCACAGTAACCCCACGTGCTTGTGAAACGTGGGCTCAAAGCTGCAGGGACGCAGCCGGCAGCCGTGCAGCCACGCGGGCGCAAGCTCCTGCATCTGCGCCAGTAACCTGCGGACGTCCAGGTCTGGCGCCCCCAGGAGCTCAAGCGGCCGCGTCGTTCCCCGCCCTTCCGACAAGGTCGTGCCCTCCAGCATGACCGTCCCCGGGTAGCAGCGCGCCATCCACAGGTTCGGCGCATTGGGGCTCGGGTTTACCCACGCACGCTCGCCAAGCGGCCACCCATATCCAGAAGCGGCCGCGGGTTGCCAGCCCAGGAGCGGCACGACTTCGCAGTCGACATCAAGGTGCCCCTGGCGGACGAACCATTGCGCAAGCTCCCCCAGAGTGAGCCCGTGGCGCATGGGCAAAGCGCCTGCGCCGACAAAGCTCTCCCAGCCGGGACGCAGCAGGAGTCCCTCCACGGGCCGCCCGATGGGGTTCGGCCGATCGAGCACCCACACGGATTTTCCGTGCTGCGCGGCCTCCTCGAGCACGTAGAGAAGGGTCGTGACGAAGGTATAGATCCGGCAGCCGACGTCCTGCAGATCCACGAGCAGCACATCGAAGCTGTCCATCATCGCCCGGGTGGGACGGCGCACCAGGCCATATAGGCTGAAGACGGGGATGCCGTGCACCGGATCGAGGAAATCCGGCGATTCCATCATGTTGTCCTGCTTGTCGCCGCGCAGTCCATGCTGCGGCCCGAAGGCTGCAACTACGCGCACATCACCCTGCGCCATCAGCGCATCGAGCGTATGCGTAAGATCCGCGGTGACGGAGGCGGGATGCGCCAGGAGAGCCACCCGCCGTCCCTTGAGTGGCTTGCGCAGGGCCGGCTCGTCGATGAGCCGGTCGATCCCAAATTTCATAGATCAAGCTCGAGCGTGAAACTGTCGGGGTGGTGGAAATCGGGCCTTCCAGGCGGATGCCGAAGCGCCCAATAGGAAAGTCTACCTCCCTCGTCTTCCACAACCGCGGCCATCGCGATGCGCAGCTTAAGGGGCGAGGGCTCCTGGATTAAGTCACGCCAAAATATTGTCGCATCAAGCGTAATCGACGCCGCCGTGCGCTGTAGCGCAAGGTGCGGTGCGCGGGCCTCGGTAACGACCGCCATGCCCTGCCGGCGCGCGCTGAATCGATACATGGCCCAGGCGCGCGATGGCGCAAAGTTGAGCTCGCAGTAGCCTTGCGAGCCCGCCGCCATCAGGAAGGCTTCGAAGCAGGTATGCATCCAAAGCTCGTGCGCGCGCCGCGCAGCATCCTCGGCCGGGAGGATCAGGCGCTCAAAGTCGCCTTCCAGCACGTAGCGCAGCACGAGCTGGTCAGAATCAAAGGCGCGCACCGCCACCGCAAGCGTACGTACAGCCTCACAGGCAGAACCGGCGTGGGGCAGGAGCGGAATGGGAACGCGGCTCGCAGTCATGGGATGATTCTACCTTTGCTTCGAAGCACGGTCTGAAATGACGGATGTCGATACAGATGTTCTGATCATTGGCGCAGGCGCGGCCGGCCTTGCCGCCGCCGCCGAACTCGCCCCGGCAGGGCGCCGGGTGCTGCTCCTTGAAGCGCGTGAGCGCATCGGCGGGCGCATCTGGACACAGCACGCGCCCGACCTCGCGGCGCCCATAGAATACGGTGCGGAGTTCATTCACGGTCGCGCGCCGACGACCATGGCCATCCTGCGACGCGGCGGCAAAACCGACATCGAATCGACCGATACGCATTTTAGGCTGCACGACGGTGAGCTCGCGGCGCGCAATGACCATTTCCACGACGTGCAGAATGCGATGCGCGCAAGCGCGGAAAAACTGAAAAAGAAGGACCTGTCGTTCGACATCTTCCTCGAGCAATCCAATCTGTCCACGGAAGCGCGTCGTTACGCCAAGATGATGGCGGAGGGCTTTGACGCTGCCGACACGAGCCGCGCGAGTGCAGGTGCCATCGCGGCAGAGTGGACCGCGGACATGATGAACGACGATGCGCCGCAGTCGCGCCCGCAGGGTGGCTACGATGCGCTCCTCGCAACGCTCGCGGTCTCGCTGCAGAGCGAAAGTCTGCATCTGCAGTTGCAGACCCTCGTACGCGCGGTGCGTTGGTCGCAAGGATGGGTTGAGATCGAGGGCACATGCCTCGGCAAGCCGTTTCGCGCAAGCGCACGCCGCGCGATCATCACCTTGCCATTGGGCGTTCTGCAGCAGCCGGCGGATGCGCCGGGCGGGGTGCGCTTCGACCCCGCTCTCACTGATAAGCACTCTGCCCTTGAGGGACTTGCCTCTGGGCCGGTGATCAAGCTCATGCTGCGCTTCCGTTCAGCATTCTGGGAAGAGCTCGATGGGGGACGTTATCGCAATGCTGCTTACTTTCATGTGCCGAATGCAGACTTCCGCACATTCTGGACGCAGCTGCCGCTGCGCGCGCCGCTCCTCGTCGCATGGGCGGGAGGTCCCATCGCGGCGCACCTGTCCTCCGCGCAAGCATCCGCAGAGATCGCAGCGCATGCGCTTGGCGTCGCGCAAACGATGTTTGGCAAACGTTACGACGTGGCCGAGGCGCTGCGAGGCTACTACTACCATGATTGGCAGCGGGACCCGTTTGCCCGCGGCGCCTACAGCTATGTACTGGTCGGTGCAGATGCGGCGCGCCAGTCGCTTGCGGCGCCGCTCGCCGACACGCTCTTCTTTGCCGGTGAAGCGACCGACACGGAAGGCGAAACGGCGACCGTTACGGGGGCGCTGCAAAGCGGGATTCGCGCTGCGCGCGAAGCGCTCGCGAGCCTCTAGCGCTGCGGTCGGCGCTAAGGCGATGCGCTCGTGAGCGTGCGCAGGAGCTCCGCGCCGAAATATGCGGCAGGGATCGTGCCCTGCTTCATGAATTCGAGGTGGAAGCGCTGCGCGGAGAACTTGGGCCCGAGTGCGTCCTGCGCCATCTTGCGCAAAGCGAGGATCTGCTCCTTGCCCAGGCGATATGTGATCGCCTGAGTGGGCCAGCGCGAGTAGCGCGTCACAGCACCGCGCGCATCTTTGCAGCTTGCAACCTTAGCGTCGCTCGCAGGAATCTTGGCATCGGCGCAGGAGCCCGGCAGAAAATCAACCACTTCCGAGAAGAGGGTCACCGCATCATCAAATGACATGCGCCCCGTGTGAATGCCGGTATCGATGCGTACGCGCAAATCCCTATAGAGCTTGCCGCGCAGCTGATAGAGATGCTCTTCGGGCGTGTAGAAGCCGTTCTTTGCGGCAGCCTGCGGCTCGGCCAGGAGCGCCTCTGAGTACAATGCCCAGCCTTCGGCTGCGAGTGAGTCCTGCCACATCGAAGAGGAATCTTCCACCGCTCCAGGCGTGATCCAGCGCACGGGGGAGATGCCCTCCTTGTATTCCGTCATGACCTTATAGTGCCAGTCATGCCCAGGAAATCCCTCGTGGGCTGCAAGGTCCGGGATTGCCGCGCGATTGTGCTCGTGAGCGAGCTCAGCCTGATTGTTGCCGGTCGGCGTCACGTAGAAGCGCCCGACACCCGTCTTCTTGAAGGGCGGCGCAGGATAGTAGGCCGCACCCTCGATCGAGGAGCGCAGCGGCGGCGGCGTGATGGTGACGTTGAGGCGATAATCACGCGGCACATCGAAAAGCCCCGTATTGCGCGCATAGGTCACGAGCCGCACGCCGGTTTGGCGGTACCACTCGGCCATTTCGTCATCACTTTTAGGCGCATCCTGGCTCAACTTTTCGAACACCATGCGCACGACCTCAGGCCCATCCGCCGGCACTTGCCATTTGTGGTTCGCGGCGATCGTGCGCGCGAGGGTAACCATTGATGCGCGCGTGGCCTCGATTACGGGCCACGACTGGGTGAATAGCTCCTGGGCATTCGTCTGCAGTTTGAAATTGTTTTTGAGCGCCCAGTCATATTCCGTCGCACCAAAGGCGAAATGGTCGGATTGATATTGCGCCTTGAGTGCAGTGGCGCCCTCGGCCGTGGGGTTGTCAAAGAAAGTGGCGATGACAAACAAACGCAGGTCAAGGTAAGCAGCCGACGCGGCGTTGCCTGCACTCGTGAGTTGCGCAACCAACGTCTGGCGCTCACTTCCGGCGATGCTTTGCGCCGCGATCGCAGGCAACGTGTGCGCAAAATACTCCGCATCTGCAAGACTGCTCGTGAGCCCGTAATTGACAAGCACGCGCCAGTCCGGTGTGTTGTTGCGCGCGATACCGGCTGTAATCTGCCGTTGCGCGTTTGCCAGATACGCTGCCACGGCGCGCGTGCGTGCAATCACGGCCCGCCACTCCTGAACCGTCCCGTAGGTCGCGTCGCCGGTCGCCGTCATCCCCTGAATGTGCCAGTCAACACCGCGGAACGGCTCGTCCACGTAGGAGTCGAGCGAGCGCTCCTGATGGCGGCGTACCTCATGCTGGTGGAGGAGGAAATCGATTTCGGCAAGGGCCACATCGCGGTCAATGCGGCGGCGTGCCGAGAGCTTCTCCGCGGCAAGCGCGGTGAAGCGTTGATGGAACGCTGCAAACTGCGCGTCTTCCTGCTTCAGGGCATTGGGTGAGTAATCGCGCAGGTTGCCGTCAATAACAGCAAGCGCGGGATCAAATGCCGAACCGCCGAGGTAAGTTGCGACGACCGGAAAGCGGCTCATGAAGTAGACCGCGTATTCGTGCTCGAGAGTGCTGAAGCGCTGCTCCTCGTTTGGCGCCGGCCGCACCTCGGCGCAGACGCTGGCGCACGAGATCGCTGCAAGTATCAGGAAACTGCGGAAGAAAATATTGTGCGAGGCCGCCGCGGCAGCACACGGATGAATCCCATCCCTCCTGCGCGGACACCCTTCAAGAGAGTACATCGCGCAGCTCAGCTAAGAGATCTTCCGGGTCTTCTATTCCTACCGATAGGCGCACGAGACTGTCGGTGATTCCCAAAGAGGCGCGCATGGAAGCAGGTAGCGAGGCATGCGTCATGAGTGCCGGCTGCTCGATCAGGCTCTCGACCCCTCCCAGGCTCTCGGCGAGCGAAAAGAGCTTGCAGCGCTCGAGGACCCGGCGCGTGTCGTCAATATCGCCGCGCAACACGGCCGTGACGATGCCGCCGTAGCGGCCGTGCATCTGCTTCTTCGCTAGCTCGTGCTGCGGATGACTCGCAAGGCCGGGGTAGTAAACCCGTTCGACCTGTGCATGGCTCGCAAGGTAGTTCGCGATCGCAAGCGCACTCGTACAGTGGCGCTGCATCCTCAAAGCCAATGTCTTTATGCCGCGCAGCGTGAGAAAGGAATCGAAGGGGCTCGAAACACCACCCAGTGCGTTTTGCAGATACCCAAGCCGCTCCTTCAGCTCCTCGTCATGGCGCACGACGGCGGCGCCACCGACGGCATCCGAATGGCCGTTCAAGTACTTCGTGGTCGAGTGCACCACGATATCGAAGCCGTGCTTGAGGGGGCGCTGGATAAAGGGCGTTGCGAAAGTGTTGTCGCATACGCTCAAGAGATGATGGCGCCGGGCAATCTGCGCAACCGCGCTCAAATCGACGATCTTCAGGAGCGGATTGGTCGGCGTCTCGACCCACAGCAGGCGCGTATTGGGCTTAATGGCCTGTTCCAACGCTGCGGCATCGGTGAGGTCGGCGAAGGTGATGTCATAGCCGGCCGAGCGCTTGCGGACACTTTCCAAAATGCGATAGCTGCCCCCGTAGAGATCATGCATCGCGACGATGTGCGAGCCGGCATCGAGGAGCTCCAAGATCGTTGCGGTGGCGGCCATGCCGGAGGCAAAGGCGAAGCCCGCATAGCCGCCTTCCAGGTTTGCCACGGAAGCCTGCAAGGCATCGCGCGTCGGGTTCGCGGTGCGCGAATATTCGTAGCCCTTGTGCACGCCGGGGCTCGATTGCACATAGGTGGAGGTTGCGTAGATCGGCGGCATGACCGCGCCCGTCAGCGGATCAGGGTGCTGACCGCCATGCACGGTGCGGGTGGCAAAGGCGTGCTCGGAATCCTTATCGCTCATGGGCGCTAGAGTCTGCGGCGCAGCCAATTCAAAAGATCAATGCGGGTGACGAGTCCCAGGAACTCAGCACCGTCCATGACGATCGCGACCATGCCGCGGTTGAAGATTTCCATCAGGCTCGACACCGGTGCATCCGCCGGCACAGTGATGAGCCTGCTCACCATGGCTTTCGTCACCGGCTCGTTGAAATGCTCGGCATTCGCGAAGACATTCAAGAGAATATCCTCCTCGTCGACGATGCCGACGATGCTGCCGTCGCGCATGACCGGCAGCTGCGAGACATCGTAGAGCTTCATGCGCCGATAGGCCGCAAGCACCGGCTCACTCGCGTCCACTGTCACGGCAGCGCGCTCCCAGTGGCGGCGCGCGATGAGATCGCGCAGGTCGCCGTAGCGCTCGCGCTCGAGGAAGCCCTGATCGATCATCCAGTAGTCGTTGTAAACTTTTGAGAGATATTTATTGCCGCTGTCGCACACGAAAGTGACCACTCGTTTCGGGCGCGTCTGTTCGCGGCAATAGCGCAGCGTCGCGGCGAGCAAGGTCCCTGTTGAGGTGCCCGCGATGATGCCCTCCTTCGCCAGAAGCTCGCGGCAGGTGCGAAAGGCCTCCGCATCGGTGATGGTGTAGGCCTTCTTGACGCGCGACAGATCGCAGATCACCGGGACCGAATCGCCACCGATGCCCTCGACCTGCCAGCTGCGCTCGCCGGGGCCCAGCTGCCCGGTCTTCACGTAGCCGGCGAGAATCGATCCGGCGGGATCTGCGAGCACCATCTCCACGTGGGGCGCCGTGCGCGCAAAGAAATGCGACAGCCCCGTGATCGTGCCGCCGGTGCCGACGCCGCATACGACCGTATCGAGGTCGTGGCCCATCTGCTCCCAGATTTCCGGCGCAGTCGTCTGCTCGTGTGCGCGCG
>Ga0302324_100009691_pt1 | contig 20088 bp, 20 predicted proteins | sample Palsa_T0_1_FD_201949 | JGI IMG/M metagenome (GOLD analysis project Ga0302324, IMG submission 201949) | Peat permafrost microbial communities from Stordalen Mire near Abisko, Sweden - Palsa_T0_1 | ecosystem: Environmental > Terrestrial > Soil > Palsa > Peat permafrost | place: Sweden: Abisko...
CCGCAAGTAATTCAGTCTTGAAAGCAGCTGATTGAGTTGCGCCGAAGCGGCTAATAGATACGGGAGCAGTTAATTAAACTGCCCTTGGAGGCAGCACATGTCGAACACGAATCGCTGGGGAATTGCAGCCGCAGGATTCCTCATGCAAATGGCTCTTGGCGCAGTCTATGCGTGGAGCGTTTTCCGAATTCCTCTCGCCAAACAGTTTCATTGGTCGAGTGAGGAGATTACTTTTACTTTCACGGTTTCCATCTTTGTTCTGGGAGTCGCCTGTTTCTTCGGTGGTCTCTGGATGAATCGCAAAGGACCGCAGGTGGTTGCGCTTACAGGCGGCTTTCTGTTTGGCCTTGGCGTCTTCCTTGCAAGTTTCTCCGCCAACAAGCTGTGGTGGCTCTATCTGAGCTATGGAGTGGTCGGAGGAATCGGAGTTGGGTTTGCCTATATCGTTCCTATCGCCGTGCTTGTGAAGTGGTTTCCGGATCGACGAGGACTCATCACTGGCCTGGCGGTGGGCGGCTTTGGTGCGGGTGCGCTGGTTGTCGCTCCGCTCGCAACTCGGCTCATACAGAGTGTGGGTGTCTTACACACGTTCGCCTATCTCGGTATTGGCTATCTCATCGTTACTATGGGCGCCGGCTATTTCATGAAGAATCCGCCGGTAGGGTGGAAGCCGGAAGGATGGGTTCCCAGTGTTGCGCAGAGCGCACAGCGCGGCGGTAGGGACTATACGCTGGGCGAAGCGTTGAAGACCTGGCAGTGGTGGGCGCTGTGGCTGCTATTGTTCCTCAACACCTGTGCCGGTATCTCGATCATCTCGCAGGAATCGCCGATGTTTCAGGAGATCGGCAAGGCAAGTGCGATCGTCGCCGCCGGCATGGTAGGGATTGTCGCCATCGGCAACGCCGCGGGTCGCGTCTTCTGGGCCTGGGTTTCCGATGCGATCACCCGGCGATGGACCTTCGTAGTTATGTTCCTTCTGCAGGTGGGCCTGTTCTGGATGCTGCCCAGCCTCTCTTCAGTGGCGATTCTCACGGTTGTGTCGTTCATCGTCCTGATGTGTTACGGAGGTGGCTTCGGCACTATGCCAGCCTTCACGGCAGACTATTACGGGGCGAAGAACTACGGGCCGATCTATGGTCTTATGCTGACAGCATGGGGAACTGCAAGCGCATTCGGCCCTCTGCTCATCGCTCATATGCGGCAGAGCAGTGGATCCTATACAAGCGGTCTCCATGTGATTGCGGGAATCATGGCGGTATCGATTCTTTTGCCTATCCTGGTCTCACCTCCCAAATCTCTCGCGGCAGAGGCCGCGGGTTCGAGCCGCGGTGTCCCTGCCGCATATTCCAAATGACCTACCTGCAGCGGGCGGAAACAGGCGAGAGTGAGAACCATGCGGCTCGGCAGGATTCCAGATAATTCAGGAAGGAGCGTGAGATGGATCTGGCGCCGGTGCGGCAGGTGGAGCGGGGCGGCTGTTTTCCTCACCATTGTGCTCGCGTTGCTGCATCGCCTTCTCCAATTCTCTCTGGTGATCCGTAAGCAGAGCGTGGATTTGATGATGCGTTTCGTCGCTTATAGCGTGAATCTGTGGAGCCAGCTCCTGCCGCGAAGCTGTCGGATTCTTATCGAGCAGCGCCTGAATCTTATCGTGGTGCTCGTCAAGCAGAGGCCGGACTTGCTGCTGCTGTTCTGGAGTCAACTTCAGATCTTTTGTGAGGTGTGAAAGTTCCTGGTCGATCGATTGGGGAGTATGGATATGTTGAAGCTGCTCACGCGCTGAGAGCTGCTGTACCTCGGCGTTCTGAGCTACGGCCGGACCGGCAGTCCCAAGAATAAGCATGATTCCATACGCAAGAGTGAAACGGTAATTTCGCATGTACAGCAATCTCCTTGAGACTCTTCGATTCAGCACCGGGCAAGGGTCTCGTCTGGATAGACGGGTAATTCCTCAACAGGTTGCATTGGTGCGCGCATCAGTCTCGTAGATGTTCTCGTAGATCGCGACGTCCGGAATTGCTGTAATCATGTCGTGGCGTGACACACCGCAAGTTCTAGCATAAGCAGGCAAATTCCACAGGAGGAAAGTCATGGGCAATCCAACTCAAACTTCTCAAGCAGCGCTCATCTCGGGCATCAGTGTGCCCGACAGTAAACTCGCCAGCGAAATCACGGAGTTCATCCGTGATACGGAATCAACTCTGCTGTTCAACCACTCCAGCCGCGTTTACTATTTTGCCTCACTCGCTGGCAAGCGCCGTGGTCTCAAGTTCGACCCCGAACTTCTCTACGCGGGCGCTATGTTCCATGACATGGGTCTCGTACCTTCTTACAGCAGTGATGCGGACCGTTTTGAGGTTGATGGAGCGAATGCCGCGCGCGACTTCCTGCGCAGTCATAACATCCCTGAGCAGGACATCGATCACGTATGGACGGCGATAGCACTGCACACGACTCCCGGTATCCCTCAGTACATGCATCCTGTCATTGCCTTGGTAACGGCAGGCGTCGAAATGGATGTACTCGGAATCGACTATGCCAACTTCGCGGACTCCGACCGCACCGCGGTGGTGCAGGCGTTCCCACGTACGGCCCATTTCAAAGAGGATATTCTGCAGGCCTTCTATGACGGCATCAAAAAGAAGCCTGAAACCACCTTCGGAAACGTGAAAGCCGACGTGCTTGCCGACAAGGATCCTGGCTTCCGCCGAGGCAACTTCTGCAGCGTGATCCGTAACTCTTCCTGGCAGGGCTGATCAAGCGTGTAATTTGTATTCCACAGACAGCGCGGGTCTACGTATTGGCTGCTTTCTGTACGCCCGAGAGACCGGCTCTGGGCTGCTTAGCCATGCCAAACGGCACGCATATCCGACGAATGGTAAAGGGATTGCAACGCACTTAAGGGTTGTCGGAATTCGACTGAATTGTAAACAAATCAATTTCCGCACCGACGGCCTTATGGCGCTGCCATGAGCAATGTAAACGAGCAGTAACGGAAAGAGAACTACGCTCGCGGAACGACTTCGCTCTCGATTGGGAGCCGTTCGGGGATCCCGCTACGACCCTGAGTAAGGGAGTGGCCCGGCAACAAACAACCAACTACCAAAGCGAGGAGAATCATGAAGAAACTGACGACAGCATTCGGCGCTCCCGTTGATGACGACCAGAATATTAAGACCGCCGGCAAACGCGGGCCGGCGTTACTAGAGAACCTATGGTTTATCGAGAAGCTGGCGCACTTCGACCGCGAGGTAATTCCAGAGCGTCGTATGCATGCCAAGGGCGCAGGCGCCTTTGGAAGCTTCACCGTCACGCACGATATTACGAAATACACCAAAGCGAAAGTTTTCTCCGAGATCGGCAAGGTGACTCCGATGTTTGTCCGCTTCTCGACTGTCGCCGGTGAGCGTGGCGCGGCAGACGCTGAGCGCGACATACGTGGCTTTGCTATGAAGTTCTATACAGAGGAAGGTAACTGGGACCTCGTTGGAAACAATACTCCCGTCTTCTTCATTCGAGATCCTCTAAAGTTTCCCGACCTCAATCATGCCATCAAACGCGATCCGCGAACCGGCATGCGCAGCGCGGAAAACAACTGGGACTACTGGACTAACCTTCCGGAGGCTCTGCACCAGGTTACCGTTGTCATGAGTGATCGTGGAATCCCGCGATCCTTCCGCCATATGCACGGATTTGGCAGCCACACTTACAGCTTCATCAATTCGGAGAACAAGCGTTTCTGGGTGAAGTTTACGTTCAAGACCCAGCAGGGCATTCAGAACCTCACGGATCAGGAAGCGGAAGCCCTTGTGGGTAAGGATCGTGAGACCCACCAGCGCGACCTGTACGAGGCTATCGAGCGAGGCGACTTTCCTCGTTGGAAACTGTACGTGCAAATCATGAAAGAGGAGGATGCCGACACCTACCACATCCACCCGTTCGATCTGACGAAGGTTTGGCCCCACGGGGACTATCCCCTGATTGAGGTCGGCGTAATGGAGCTAAACAGAAATCCCGAGAACTTCTTCGCGGATGTAGAACAGGCCGCCTTCGCTCCCACAAACATCGTCCATGGCATCGGCTATTCGCCGGATCGTGTGCTTCAAGGACGTTTGTTCTCCTATAGCGATGCGCAGCGCTACCGTCTCGGCGTCAATCACTATCAGATTCCAGTGAACGCGCCGAAATGCCCGTTCCATGCTTACCATCGTGATGGCGCCATGCGCGTCGACGGAAACTATGGCGGCGCGACCAGCTACAACCCGAACCGGCATGGCGAGTGGGAGCAGCAGCCCGAATATGCAGAGCCGCCGCTGGCGATCGATGGAGATGCTCAGAAGTTCGATTTCCGTGAGGACGACAACGATTACTACTCGCAGCCGGGCATTCTCTTCCGCATGTTCAGCCCGGAAGAGAAGCAGCGTCTATTTCAGAACACCGCTCGAGCTCTCGGTCCGGCCTCCCAGGAAGTCAGGGACAGGCATGTTGCGAACTGCACCAAGGCGGATCCTGCTTATGGTGAAGGTGTTGCAAAGGCGCTTGACGATTTCCTGAAGACAACCAAGGAACTGTCAATGTCCTTGGCCTTATAGATCGTCACGCCTGGCTCCGTAACAAGCAGTCTGTTGCGGAGCCAACACCGAAGGAGAAGTCATGCAACATCAATCTATTTATGCAGTCCGCCCAGAACAGTTAGACTCTGCCACTGCTCAAACGTCAGGGTCACAGCGCTTTGCGGCTATCCATTCAGGAGCAGGCATAGAATCGCCTATGTGGGGAGGCCTGTTTCTGGTCGAGCCCGGCGCCCGTACTGGAATCCATCATCATGGAGAGCAACACACAATCGCCTATGTCCTCAGTGGCTCTTCTTATGTCCGATGGGGCGAGCTAGGAGAGTCTAACGCAACGCTGCATGCAGGGGATTTCCTTTATGTCCCGGCGTGGCTTCCGCACCAGGAGATTAATCCTTCCAGCGACATCCCATTCCAATGGATTGTTGTTCGCAGCACTTCAGAACCAATTGTTGTAAATCTTCCAGACGACTTCTGGCCTGAGGCCGCCATGTAGAGCTCGTGATCGCCAAAGGCCAGCATCTTCGTCACAGAAGGCTGTTCGCGCGAGTCTGGAACATCTCCTACATCGGCCGATAGATAAACTCATGCAGATCCCGTCGCGGTTCACACCAAGCCACCCGTCATCATAGCGTTCTTCAAAAACTTGAGAAGCTGTGGGATATAGCCTGGTGTTCCGCGCCGGGAGTTAACATCTTCAGTTCATTCCGCCTTCTGAAGCAGAGTGGGGTCCGTAGCAAGTGTGACTACGCCTGATCTTCTTTTGCACGACTGTGGTCAGCACCGTCCTTGCGCGTAAAAGTCTTGATTTAACCGCCGCTTCCGAAATGCCGAGTGATTGAGCAATTTCTTTGGTCGACAGTTCTCCCGTCTGTTGTAGCTCAACTACCCTCCGCGATTCGGGCCGCAGTTGCAGCATTGCGCCTCTTAGCGTATCTACCCGCTGTTGACGTGCGTAGTGCTGCTCAGGATTTTCCCTATGATCCCTGAATTCCCATTTTTCAGATTGAACGCTATCGTCAAGTGCGCAATCGATCGCAGACCTCAGCCCTCCCTTTTCCTTCCGTAATAACATGAGGGCAGTGTTGATTGCAATCCGTGTAAACCAGGTCGAAAAGCTTGCCTTGTATTCGAAAGTGTTGAGATGAATAAAAGCCTTCATCAAGGATTCCTGAAGCACATCTTCTGCGTCTTGCCAATTGTTCGTTATTCGATAGATCCTAAGCAATGCCCGCCTGGAATGGCGCTGGCTAAGCTCAACAAAGGCAGAAGAGTCCCCGGATCGTGCCGCTGCAACCAGCACCGCGTCGTCCGTTGCAATCGACTCATTCGAGTGTGCGGCGGTAGCGCTTTCTAATTCAAATGAATTCACTAGGATATCTCCCTCCGCGTGGCTGTTCCCACGATGTTCTCCCAATGCTGGGACTTGAAAGAATTGAACAGTTGCTGCAATGACCCGGGCTTGCCAACCCAATTGCAGTCTCCGCTCCAATATTCGAGTTGTCTGTGGCGAGATAAGGCCACGTAGTCTTTCGATCTATGTGCTAGGTTGCATATTCGGTCGCTTCCGGATAATCTCCCATCCCTGAAGCGCCTCCTTGAATGGACTGCAGACACTATTTGTCTCTGACAATCTCTTCAGCGCTTTGCCGCGTGCCAATTCGATGTCGCGCCGCTTGCAACATAGCAAAGCCGAGCAGTCTTCATCAGATTGCCGCTCGAGAAGCGACATTACGAAGACAAACCGCTCGAACGTGCCGAGTGAATAGATGGCTCCAATAAAGTTGTTGGTTTTCGTAGTTGAGCGAAATTGAAAACTCGTCAATGACTGACACTTAGGCTGATCCGGCAGAGGCTTGACGAGTTCGATTGCATTCTTGACAATCGCGCGGCGAGCCCATAGACGCGCCCACTCCATGAAGACGTCAATCCCATTGAGGCATTCTTCCAATCCGCCGACAAAACACTGTTCGGCCTTCTCAGGGTCCGCGGTTAGAAGGAAAGACAGCAGAAGTAGGCTATGCATCTCCTCGTTGTATATCTCGAAGAATTGTGCCGTGGTCGCGTATCTTGTGGCCCGTTCATTATTGATGCGCCTTGTTCTGAACATATTCACTCCATGCATCGCTTGTAGGTCGTGCGCCGATTGTGTCGAATACGAATCCATTTCGAAGCAATGAAACAATTGAGCCGGTCTGTATGGCCCATGCCTTTGTTCAAGCGCTTTGTGCCCTTAAAGGCTCCGATAGAGACTGCAAGTCTTTACGAATCGGAATAACAGGGAAGATTTCGGATCTGTGGGTGACCGCAGGTTTTGGCCTGTTTCGACGCGAAGGTAAGGTCGCGGAAATTCGAACGACATATCCGTCCGCGATCGGGTTGGCGCAACCGAAGCGTTCCAGGACTTCATTTGTCGTGTCCTGGATGCGGGTTCCCGGTCGATGGAACTCGCGTGTTGCCTTAGCAAGAACCCTGGCAAGGAGAAAACGATTCGGGACGTTGTGTATAGCGCTAAAAATTAGGTCAGAACGCATTGTTCCCTCCGGAAATAGAAGGCTTATTTCCTTCCTTAATAGTCCTGAAGCATTCTCGTTGCCAAAGTATGGCAGAGCGGCTCATCTGGCCATCTATCAGCATTCAAGGGCTTTATTAGCGCAGGCGTTTAGTCGGATTTAGATATCGCGGGGAACGTGCGTCGAGCTCTCGACAGAGGTGGCAGGTTTACGGCACATGGGCTAACTTCTGCAGGGGATATTCCAGGTGGAGAGTTCATTTGGAATGAGGTTTAGCAGTGAACCTCGAACACTCTTGTTCACGCTTTTGCTGCACGTTGGGTGTCGCTGTTCTCGTCGATGCGAGCCCCCTCGAGCGAATCGCCGACCTGCATCTTCAGCCGCGAGTAGGTCTTGCATTTAGAAAGTTAGTTGAGAGATGGTAGCCAGCAGGGATCTGTACACTTCATGCTCGGCAGTCACCAATGGGCGGCAAGCCAACTGGAGAGCGGTAGTAAGGATCGTCCATTGTCCAGTCCCCTGTGGTTACTTGCATTGCATCATTTGTGCCATCACCCAAGTCATTTCAAGCTATGTATGTGAATGTTTTGCCCCCACTCGTAACGTCAGGAACTGTCGGCCCTTCGACAAGGTCTCTCCACAAGGCAACTTGTTTGGCACTGTGCGAACCCGCCGACAGACAATTGGATACCCGTGAACTCACGAGAAGGGATGGCTGAGCTGGGGTTTACAGCGAATTTCAGGTGTCTAACATATCGACGCGGCGCTCGGATTGGCGAAGGTATCCTCATTTTCTTCGTCGCTACGATCAAGGCAGGCAAAATCCTTCTCGATCAGCAAAGTGAGAGTTCCGAATCGACCGAGATCGATATCTTTCTCAATTCCAACCTGGTCCGTGGTGCACCACATCCGGGCTTGGTCTGCGGGTATCAAAACGGTGACCATGTTGTGAGAATACCGAGTGGTTGGCGCGTCTACTGCCGGGGACTGCTCGAGCGCGTAAATCAAGATCGCGCCCGCGTCTGGCGCAAAGTGGATCGTGTCCTCCAAGCGATCCTGCTTCAAAAGCTGTGTGACTTCAGAGCGCGATATTCTTAGCCGCAGTGAATTCCCTTTAATGCGCATTTTCATTGATTCGCTCCTGTTGAGGGTGAAGTGCACCCGTGTATCGGGATGTCTGCCCAGGAAGATATTCCGTTCGATCTTGTCGTCCACTCGCAATCAGTTCAGAATCTTTCTTCGTTCGGGTCGGAGGCCGACTGGGTCCCGCGGCTACTTGAAGAGTATCTTCGCCATCATGCCCTTGTCTTCATGGCTCAATAAGTGACAGTGGAACAGCGAGACTCCGCGAATGATGGGGTCCGTAAAATCCATCACCAGATCGACGCTTCCATCAACTGGCACGTTGACAGTATCCAGCCACTCGGGCCGCGCGAGAGGCTGCTCATTTTGCGAATAAGCCAGAAAGTGCACCTGATGAATATGGAACGGATGCACTTCTTTAGTATTGTTGACTACTTTCCAGTGGCGGTAAACTCCAGTGGCTATCGTGGTCATCGGAGGATCGGCCATGCCAAACTTCTTGCCATTGATGTAAAAGCCCCCCTTGTCCTCAGTAAAGGTGACAATGAAGTCTGGAGCACTGTTCTCGACGCTTGCAACGAGGGTCTTGGATAAGGGCCTATAAATGGGTGGTATGTTGCTGCGCGAGACAGCGGCACTTACAAGACTGGCTTGGACGTTGCTCGTTATGTCCGCGAGCACCATCGCTGGATTCGGGTCTCCATCGGGACCGGTATCAAAACAAAGGGTGCGGAATGCGGCGTGCGCCCCGCGGTTTGGTCCGGTGACGATCGCCTCAATTCTGCCCGCGGGAGGAACTAGGATGTGATCGATCAACTCGGTGCGGCGTGTTGGGTCGTGAAAGGCGAGTGGCATTCCATCGAATGCAACAATCTCAAACTGCTCTGTATCGACCTTCAAATCTGCGTACAGATCTGGAGAAGCATTGACGATACGCCAGAATTGACGCTCTCCGGGTGCGATGGCGATCTGCGGCCGCAGGGCTCCATTCACTGTAAACACTCTTTCAGGCACTGCAGCGGGCGCCCTGCAGCCTGTGGCAGAAGTCTGGAGCATGCGCCTGACCTCAGAAGCGGCAGAGTCATTTCCCTCAAGCACCATATCGCGGAGAATCAGGATGCGTTCCCGCAGGTGACGAATATCTGGAACATAGCGATCCATGCCCTCAATCACAATTGCTCCAGACATGCCATCGAGCGCCTGCTGATAGCTTTCACCGTGCGGGTGAGTGTGATACCAGTACAAGCCGGGCGGCTGATCGAGGGGAACATTCACGATGTAATGAAGCGATTGGCCCGGCATCGCCATCATCGTTAGAACATCATCCTGGGGAGCGTCAGGCGACACATGCAGTCCGTGGAAGTGAAGATTCGTCATGTTCATGCACGGTCCGTCGATGCAGCGCTCCTGCGAATGCGCGGACATCTTGTTTGTAAATGTCAGGCGGATGTTCTCCCCCGGCGATGTTCGAATCACTGGTGGAACTTCGTGTCCGGCGAAAGAGAAGGCCGATTTGCCCGTCTCCTGATCGGAAACGGCCAGAAGCACGAACGGGGAGCGAACCTGTGGCAGATCGGATACAACCGTTTCCCGACTTAGATCCGAAGCAGGCTCTGGCCTTTGAGCAATTAGGTGAACCCCACTGAGTAACAAAAGCGCTGCAACCCATCGCACTAAATTCTTGAACTCGTTCACTACCAACGGATTCAAGAGTTCTAGCTCCAAGTTTGGAGCTGTATCGATCAGATTCATTGCTGTCCTCCGTTAATCGCTCTCCCGCGGCATGAGACTTAAGTCACCGACTGTTGTCGTGAGAGCACGTTTATAGATCGACGCAATGTTGCTTGCCATCGACGATTAGGCGCAGTGGAAAACCCAAGATGGAGCCGCCGTGCTGAACTTTTGGATTACCTGGGTGGCGAGGCATGGCGGCTCACCTACCGACGTAAACTCAAGCAACTTTAATGCCAAAGGATTTGCCTTTGAAATCAGATATATAGGCTGCTAGAAGCAGGCGGGTCCGGCTGACTACTGTCGGTGATCCGACACCTTGGGGTGGAGCGTGGGTACTTCCATGCGAGACTGCAACACATCAGCAAATAGGACCTGCCTTTCTCGCGTTGTGAAGTGTGCTTTTCAGATGCAGACTTCATGATGATCATCGCAGCGCGTACTGAATGCCGGCGCACCGGCCCAGGACCATTTTAGGAGCTAAGCTGTCCTGAGCTGGCGTGGCTCTGTCAACGAGCCGTCCAAACCCATTGCCTGAGGATTCCTCTTCAGAAACATCCGTCAGCTTTGCCGAGACAATTAGGAGAATCCCTAAAGCGCGGATACGAGGGTCGATGTTTCGCCTTCCTCGTGTCGACTTGCCGACAGCACGCCTCTCTCAAAAACGCCGTGTATAGCTGGACTTCGAAGCACAGGATTGCGGATTAACGCACGAATTCAGCTGAATTTGCTCAAGGAGAGAGGTAAGGGTCGATTGCTGAACCTGTGGCTAGATCGAGAATCATCGGTTCGCAGCGATCTATGGTTTGGCAGGCTGATTGCTTTGTAAGGGTTGATGGCGAACGCCCGGCACGAGAGCCAGACGGATGTCCGCATTCAGCGCGGTAGGAGCAGTCTCGGCAACCTAACCCATACCCTTATATAGGAGGAATGAATGGCCAAGGTCTTGTGTGTTCTATATGACGATCCAACCACAGGATATCCGCCAGCGTACGCTAGGAACGACATTCCAAACGCGACATATCGAGATGGGCAGACTGTTCCCAGTCCCGAGTCTATAGACTTTACCCCTGGTGAGCTACTCGGTTGTGTGTCTGGGGCATTGGGCCTGCGCAAGTACCTCGAAGGCCTGGGCCACACATTCATCGTCACTTCTGACAAGGACGGACCAGATTCAGTTTTTGAAAAGGAACTTCCTGATGCCGATATCGTGATCTCGCAGCCCTTTTGGCCAGCCTATCTCACCGCCGATAGAATCAGGAAAGCAAAGAAGCTAAAACTTGTAATCACGGCGGGTATCGGACCGGCTAACGTCGATCTTGACGCAGCCATTGAAGAAGGCATCACGGTCGCTCAAGAGACATCTTCAGACTGCATCAGCGTTGCAGAACACGCGGTGATGATGATTTTGTCCTTGGTTCGCAACTACCTGCCAGCGCATCAAATCGCGTCGGAAGGCGGGTGGAACATCGCGGATTGTGTCTCACGTTCGTACGATCTCGAGGGGATGCATGTTGGCACGGTTGCTGTCGGCAGAATCGGACTGGCTATCTTGCGAAGACTGAAGCCTTTCGATGTCAAACTGCATTACACTGAGCGCCATCAACTCCCCTACGAAATTGAGGAGGAGCTTGGTCTTACCTATCACCCCACCTCACAAGAGATGGTAAAGGTATGCGACGTTGTTACTATCAACGCGCCGCTCCATCCATCCACAAGAGACCTTTTCAATGACGGTGTTTTGAAAAGCATGAAGCGCGGAGCTTATCTCGTAAATACGGCACGCGCCGAGATTTGTAACCGCGACGCGATCGTTCAGGCTCTGGAAGACGGTCAACTCGCAGGTTATGCCGGTGACGTCTGGTTTCCTCAACCGGCGCCCGCAGATCATCCCTGGCGGACGATGCCCCACAATGGGATGACGCCACATATGTCAGGATCATCCCTGTCAGGCCAGGCTCACTACGCGGCAGTAACACGCGAGATTCTTGAATGCTGGTTTGAACGTCGCCCGATACATAGCGAATATCTGATTGTTGAGGGTGGCAGACTTGCTCGCACGCGAGCCAATTCATATAGCGTTGGCCCGACACATTCGAAACCTGAATCCATTTATGCCGTTCTCAATCGGTGAAGGGCAAGGAGGGAAAGCCTTGGACTCTGCAATCAAGTTTGACACTGCCTTAAAAAACAATGGCCGGATGTGCTGGAGCGAACAGCATTTTCGGCATCAGACGATGTCCTTGTGTAAGGTGGCGCCGGAGGAGTGGGCCACCTCGCGGTTCAGCTTGCAATGGCAATTGGCGTTCGCGTTGCAGCTACCGTATCAACGAGAGAAGCGGGCACACTCGCGCGTTTCGAAGGCTTGAGTCTGGAATCGTCGCGAGCAAGACCGTTATTGGTATCAACTAAGAAAGGAGCAGTAGAGAGTTTCAATCTGCCAGGCGTCTCGCTAACCGGAGACATCGAGGGCTTAGAGAGACAGAAACCTTTTCCTGTCTTAGGCAACCAATTCACCTAAGGGAGAACGTACGCAGATGAGCGATGGATCAAAGCTAAACTCGCGCCGCGACTTTCTCAAGTCTGGCCTCATCATGATTTCAACGGCCGCTTTGCCGGCTGAGGCTTCAAGACCCCCGCAAAGTCACACGACCCCTGAGGCTACGCATTACTTTAGCGAAGCAGAGAGGAAGTTTCTTCAGTCGGCTATAGACCGTCTGATTCCTTCTGACGAACGTTGGCCCGGCGCCCTGGAGGCAGGAGTTGTGAACTACATTGAATTGCAGATGGCTGGACCATGGGGACGTGGTGAGTTGGTCTACCGCCATGGACCGTTTCGTAAGGGATCGAAGACGCAGGGATATCAACTTGAATACACGCCAGGGGAACTCTTCCACCGATCCATCAATGCGATCAACAACATCTTCATGGAGCGGGGAACGACCTTCAGCGAACTGTCAGCCGCGGAAAGGGATGATTACTTAACAAAATTGGAGACGGAAGAGATCGATCTCGACGGTGTTCCATCCAATATCTTCTTCGACTTCCTCTGGAAGCACACGGTCGAGGGATTCTTCGCCGACCCCATCTATGGAGGCAACAGAGACAAGATCGCCTGGAAAATGATCGGCTTTCCTGGAGCTTATACCGATTTCTATGATCTCGTAGACAAGCACGGTGTGGAGTATCACCGCGAGCCCGCAGGAATAGGTGACGGACCGATGCATATGCATTCGAAGCCAAACCAGGGAAAGGGGTAGCGCGTGCCTCAAAAACTCAAAGAAGTGGACGTTGTGTGTATCGGCGTAGGCTTTGCTGGCTCGATCCTTGCGAAGGAATTGGCGGCCTCAGGTCTAACCGTAGTCGGTTTGGAACGGGGTCGAGAACGCCATAGCGTTCCGGACTTTCAGGCACCTGCAATCCATGACGAACTGAAGTATTCCGTGCGGAAAGCATTTATGCAGGATGTTGTGCGAGAAGCAATGACCTTTCGCAATCATCGGAATGAAGTTGCACTGCCCATGCGTCAATGGGAGGGATTCCTGCCGGGCACTGGCTTGGGTGGCGCCGGTGTTCACTGGAACGGTCAATCGTGGCGGTATCAAGCCACGGAGTTCATTTACAAGACCCACCTTGAACAACGCTATGGTCGTAAGTTCATAGATCCTGACTTGCGTATACAAGACTGGGGTGTGAGCTATCAGGAGCTTGAACCGTATTACGACAAATTTGAGTATTTAATCGGCGCTGGCGGAAAGGCAGGAAACCTGAATGGTCAGATTCATTCAGACGGAAATTTCTTCGAGTCTCCCCGTGCACGTGAATATCCTAATCCACCGATGAAGGAACAGTACGCGGGAGCTCTCTTTCGAAAAGCCGCTCTCGAACTTGGTTACCACCCATTCATTCAGCCGTCAGCAAATATGACTCGGCCCTACACAAATCCCGAAGGGATGACTCTCAATCCTTGCGTGTACTGCGGCTTCTGTGAGCGGTTTGGATGCGAACAATTCGCCAAAGCGAGTCCGCAGACCGTCATACTGCCTAAGCTAAGAGAGTTGTCAAACTTTCAATTGCGAACAGAGGCGCATGTTCTGCGGATCAACCTCGACAGTACCGGCAAGAAGGCGACCAGCGTTAGTTACATGGACGCCCAGGGAAGGGAATTTGAACAACCCGCATCCTTGATTCTGGTGACCGCTTTCATCCTTAACAACATCCGCATGCTATTGCTGTCCGGTATAGGCAGGCCCTACGATCCTGTCACTGAAAAGGGCGTGGTCGGAAGAAATTATGCTTACCAAACGCAAAGCTACGTCCCAGTGTTTATGGGTGAGGACGTTCATCTGAACTCCTACATGGCTGCCGGGGCCAGCGGAACAGTCATCGACGACTTCAGTGTTGATAACTTCGATCACGGCCCGCTCGGCTTTATAGGCGGCGGTTACATATTGTGCGGTAGCACCAATGCGAGGCCGATCGAGTTCCATCCTACTCCTCCTGGTACTCCCCGTTGGGGCGGGAAATGGAAGGAAGCGGTACGCAGACATTATAACCACACCACGATTTTCAACCTGTCTGGAAATTCCACCTCTGCGCGGCAAAACTATGCAGATCTTGATCCGACCTATCGAGACGCCTGGGGACTGCCACTCCTCAGAATTACCTTCGATTTCCCGGATAATGACGTGCGCATGAGTCGTCATGTGACGGCGAAAGCGTCCGAGATCGCGAGAAGAATGGGTGCAAAAATCGTCGTGAACGAGCCAAGAACGAAACCCTACACAACGACGGCTTATCAAAGCACACATAACACCGGTGGGACTGTCATGGGAAACGACCCTGCCATTAGTGTCGTGAATCGTTACTGCCAAAGCTGGGATGTTCCCAATGTCTTTGTCGTCGGGGCTTCTAACTATCCCCAAAACTCAAGCTATAACCCAACATTGACTCTTGGTGCGCTGATTTATTGGACGGCAGATGCATTGAAAACGAGGTATCTCAAGAGACCAGGCCCGTTGGCGTAAAGTGTGACTCAAATGACTGCCATGAAACTCAAAGCGCTCTTATTTGCTGTTGTCACTGCGGTGTGTGTCCATCGCTTAGCCTCGGTCGCTGGAGCCGCACTCGCGGCACCCGCGAACTCGCAGCTGGGTGCGCAGATTGTAGCCACAGGTACCCAGAAGGGCTCGGTGGCATGCGCGCGTTGTCATGGATTTGACGGTGCCTCCGATGGAAGTGGAGCCTTCCCTGTGCTCGCTGGACAGTCGGCCGACTACCTGGCCGCTCAGCTACGGAGGTTTGCCTCTGGTCAGCGTCAGAATGCCCTTATGGAGTCGATTGCCAAGGGCCTGACTGATGATGAGCTTTTAAGTGTAACCCAGTATTACTCTGCAGCGCGCCCGGTGTCATCGGTGACACGACAAGCGACATCAAATCAAGTAACTGTTGGTCAGCGGATCGCATTGGTGGGTAACCTCAACACACGTGTTCAAGCATGTGTGAGTTGTCATGGGCCGTATGGGACCGGGGAGCCGCCAACCATCCCCTATCTATCCGGACAATACCGGCACTATATCGAGGTACAGCTGCAGATGTTCCGACGCGGATATCGAAAAAGTTCGCAGATGTTGGGAGTTGGTCACAACCTTACGGCGGATGAAGCCGCTGCCGTTGCCGCCTACTTCGATCAATTGCCGCTCCCTTCAACTCAGTAACGGAGGCCACGCGTGGGATCGACTGATGAGGACCTATTGCCGGAATTCGAAGGTGGGACAAACCGAAAAACTTCGGAACTCGAAAGAGAAGAAGCAAAGGCAGCCCTATCGCACGGTGCTCGTGGAGCTGTAGTCATCGCAAGCATCGCGGTAGCGTTGTTGTTTCTCGGGTGGCTCTTCTTTTACTTCTTTCTCTTCATGAGGAGGGGCAACATTGGCTAGTTCAAATGGGAATGACAACCTGTCAGGTCTGATAGAGGAAGCCACTGTTGAGGGCACTGAACGACGGTGGTTTTATGTGATGGCGGCGATGTTGGGAGTAATGCTCGCCATCATCGTATTGACCGGCGCTACGCAAATGCTGCACCCAATGAGCGATGTCGAGACGATAGACGCCAAGACTCTGCATCTGCGCGGAGAATTCGTGGAAAGCAATCTTGGTGTCTCTACACGACCGGACGGGTCTGTCGTGGTGCGAATGATCGCGGAGCAGTATATGTTCGTGCCTCAGTGTGTTGTGGTGCCGGCCTCAACACTCGTGCACTTTCGCCTGACAAGCGCTGATGTGACCCACGGCTTCTTTGTTGAAGAGACGAACACAAATGCGATGGTAGTTCCGGGTTTCATCACAGATGTGAGAGCGAAGTTTCGGAACACAGGCGATCTTAAAATGCCCTGTGATGAATTCTGCGGCTACGGGCATCATGGAATGGCAGCGAGAGTCGTTGTTGTTCGCAAAGACGAGTTCATGAACGTGTCGCCCGGTGAGAGGGGGATTTGTGGACCGCAATAGGCTTCTGCCATTGGTTCATTTATGGGCTTCTTTTCTCACTTTCCTGCCGGCCATCGGCCTTGGCGTGTGGCAGATGTTGATGCGCAGTCCGCTTCCCACTCCCATCGACGATCCCAACGTGTACTATGCTTCGGTAACCGCACATGGATCCATCATGGCCTATGTATTTCCTACGCTCTTCGCCATGGGATTTGGGTATGCGATCGCAAACTCGTCAAGAGGTGGGGTTCTGAGCGGGAGGATGCTGGCGTGGATTGGATTCTACGTCCTGATTGCTGGAACAGTCATGGCGCTCGTTCCAGTCGCGCTCGGGTGTTCCTCCGTCTTATACACTTTCTATCCGACTCTGGTTGGTAGCCCTTGGTATTACCTTGGCGTCGTCCTGGTGATCCTGGGCTCCTTCTTCTGGATCGCTGTGATGGTGATCAACATGCGGGCATGGAAACGAGACAACCCAGGACAGATGGTTCCGCTCGCTCTCTTCGGCATAACTGCTTGTGCCTTACTGTGGGGCTGGACCGCTCTTGGTGCCGCGAGCGAAATCCTCTTCCAGATTCTGCCCGTCGCATTTGGTTGGCGCCACACTATCGATGCAGGGTTGGCACGTACTTTGTTTTCACTCACATTGCACGCCATTGTGTATTTTTGGCTCTTTCCCGCATACATTGCCTACTACACGCTCATGCCGCAGGCCGCAGGAGGGCGACTATACAGCGATACGATGGGACGAATTGCATTCATCCTTTTCCTGGTGTTTTCTCTGCCTGTTGGTCTGCACCACCTTTTTATGGACCCCGAACACGGATCAGGCTTCAAGTTTGTACAGGCCATGCTGACTTTCATGGTCGTCCTGCCGACGCTTCTCACCATATTTACCATTACAGCGTCGCTGGAGATAGCCGGTCGTTTGCGAGGAGGCAAAGGGCTATTCGGCTGGATTCGGGCACTGCCATGGGATGAACCAATGGTGCTTGCCGTTGCACTCTCTCTGTTATTGCTCGGACCGGGAGGCTTCGGCGGCCTGATCAACATGAGCTTTGCAATGAACGCGATGATTCACAATACCTCCTGGGTGACCGCGCATTTTCATCTCATCTTCGGTGGCGCCGTTGTGATCATGTATTTCGCAATCGCATACGAACTCTGGCCCCGTCTCACTCGAAGACCCCTGATCTCCAAGCCAATCGCCTGCCGCCAACTGTGGCTTTGGTTCTGGGGAATTCTGATAGTTACTGTGCCCTGGCACATCGCAGGATTGATGGGACAACCGCGTCGCTATGCGATCTTCGATTATTCAGATCCATCCGAGGCAAGGATGGCTCCTCTTGTCATCATCTCTGCTGCAGGTGGCTTCATTCTGTTTTTCTCAGTTCTGTTGTTCTTCTTTGTCCTTGTCCGGTCTAACCTTGCCCCGCGATCTGAAGTGATGCCGCCCGTCAGATACTCCCTGGCTATCAACCCGCCGCCGACCGTCTTGCCCCTCCTGAATGGATTAGGATTCTGGAATCTCATTCTATTCGCCCTGCTATTGATCTCGTATGGATATCCGATCGGCCAATTCTTCTTCCTGCGCGGGCAGGATTCGCCTGGATACTCTCTCACGCGGGAGCTTTCGCGATGATCCCAGAAGATCCTGAACCAGGAATTGGCAGCGCATGGAAGCTGCTGGTTATATGCGTACTCTCCGGCGTTTTGGTGGTCGGTTTTGGAGTGGGGTTTATCTTGTTGCCGGCCTTCCAACCAGGGCAACATGCTTCATCTGTCCACGAAGCAATTCAACATGCGCTGGGACACCACACTCACGACCAATTTCCGGAAGTAATGCCATTGCCGGAAAGCATACCGACGTATGTTGTCTGGGATGAAGCGACGATCCACCAGGCTCTTAGCGGTGACGCCGTGCGCGGTGAATTCATCGCCATCAATTGCACCGCCTGCCATGGGGAAAAAGGAATGACAGAACAGAAGTGGATACCGAACCTGGCTGGTATCAATCGCATCGTTCTATACAAGCAGCTTGCTGATTTCCGATCCGAGACCCGTCTCTCAGGCCCCATGTCCGCGATTGCTCAGGCGATTTCCCCGCAGCAGGCGGCAGACGTGGCCGCGTATTTCTCCATGCTTCCAGGCATTCTTCGGTCCGAGGGAATGCGAGTTCCGGAATCTGGACGAAGCTATCGGACAAGAGATGATGTCAAACGCCTGATTTTTGCAGGCGATGCAAAACGCGACCTTGCTGGCTGTGCAACCTGCCACGGGCCGGGAGCCTATCGCTTGGGGGCTCCATCGCTATCTGGCCAGAATCGTGATTACATCGAACAGCAACTTCACAACTTCGCGCAAGGAGTGCGGAGAAACGACATGAATATGCCAATGAGAACCGTCGCGGGCGTGTTAACTGCCGATGAGATGCATCGTCTGGCGGTGGCATTTTCGAGTAGCACTTACCAATCGCAGTAGGCGCGTCTCATTTGATTACCCGAACTTTCTGACACATAGGAGGGCGGCGATGCTCAAGAAAATTTCAGGAGTTGTTCTGATCACATTTCTTCTTGCCTTATCGGACGCAGCATTAGCCGACAAGAAGGCAATAGGTCAGGATTTGGTCCCGCCAGGAACAGCCTACAGTCCAGGCCTGCTGGTGAACGACACTCTTTACATCTCGGGTTTGCAGGGCACAGACACGCGCACACATGCCTTACCGAAGGAGTTTGGCGATGAAGCAAAAGACTGTCTTGAAAATATAGGCCGCGTGCTGAAGCAAGCGGGGATGAATTACTCCGACGTTGTGTCTGTGCAGATATTTCTTGTCGATATGTCTCAATTTCAGCAGGTAAATGCGCTGTACAAGTCGTATTTCAGCGCCCCGTATCCTACTCGAACGACGTTGCAAGTAGTGAAGCTGTCCCTGGGAGCCCGTATTGAAATTTCGGCGATTGCAAGAAAGTAAAGTGTGAGTCCGGCTCAATCAGCGCGTACACATTACCTGCCAGAACGGCGAACATCGACAGGATCCACAAATATTCAGCGATGTTCAATTGGGCTGTATCCCCAGGACCGAACAATTCGGAAGCAAAGATCCTCATACGGTATTCAATGCATTCTGGGATGACCGCTTCGGATCTAATACTAAGATATAGTAGACGATTAATTTTCTACTTGCTAGAGTCTGCACTGTGGATGATGTCGAGCTTTCCTTTCGATGTCTAAAGATTGCAGGCTACTACTTCTCAAAGTTTATCGACAGATTTGTCGTTCCCGTGCCAACTCCAACGCTGAATGTCCAGAAAGTTGAGACCGGCTTGTCGGAGATGCATCTGGCCAGGGAAGCAACGCAACTGCTTCGCGAGTTCAGCACGCCACGTTTTGGATTAGCTCTGCGCAACACGCAGTGAAAGACCTGACCTTGGTAGATCAAGACGTTGTCGGTTTTCTCCAACGCTGCGAAGTGGATGGCATCCAGCTTAAGAATTGCCCGGCATACATCCGTGAGTGGATCAACGGAGAACACAGATGCGGCGAGAAACCAGAGTAGTAGGAGGTTACAATGAATGCTCCCCAGATGCTCAATAGTTGTGAGCGAGACCCTTTCCCGCGCGAATTTGATCAGATCGTAGGCAACAGTCCTGAGCTGGAGAGGGTGCTCGAACAAGTCAAAGACGTTGCGCCCACGGATTCCA
>Ga0302324_100009692_pt1 | contig 20086 bp, 18 predicted proteins | sample Palsa_T0_1_FD_201949 | JGI IMG/M metagenome (GOLD analysis project Ga0302324, IMG submission 201949) | Peat permafrost microbial communities from Stordalen Mire near Abisko, Sweden - Palsa_T0_1 | ecosystem: Environmental > Terrestrial > Soil > Palsa > Peat permafrost | place: Sweden: Abisko...
CCGCCGGCCGCGGGCGGGCTCGGCACCGCGGCCTCGCGAGGCGAAGAAGCCGGCACCGTAACAGCCGGCGTCATGGATCTCGTTGGCGTGGCCCTCAGGGTCGCAGTCGCTGCGTGCCACGCTTGCATCTGAGTCTTGACTTCGCGATTGGCATCGGCGACGGAAATGGCCGAGACCTCGGTGGCTGACGGGATCGTCAACACTGCGCCGAGGCGCAGACGGTTGATGTTGCCCTCGAAGGCATTCGGGTTCGCGCGGAAAATAGCAATCATCATCCTCTTCAAAGCAGCATCGGAACGCGAGCCGACGCGCCAAGCGACTCCGCGCAGTGTCGCTTTCGCGCCGACTCTGACGGTCTTGCGCGGAGCCGGCTCGCCGGCCGCCGTGCTTGCTTTTTCCGATGCCCGGGCCACATCCACCGTCGACTGGGGGCTCTCGATGAGCGCTTCGGAGACCGCCGGCCGCACGCCGATCGGCGCGGTGTCGGTCGCGGGCGCAGCCGCAACGGCTCGAGCGACAGGGGCGGCCGACGGGAATCCGGGCGGGTCGAGCAGCAGCGTGTATTGACGAACCAATTCGCCTCCGCGCCAGCGCACATCAACCAACATGTTGAGCAGTGGCTCGGTGCATGCTTCCGTCGAGCGAATCGCGAGAACCGCCCGTCCCCTGCTGTCGTGAGAGATCTTGAACACGACGGTGGACAGGAAAGCGAGGCGGTCGACCTCGAAGTGCTCGAAGGTTTCCTGATTGGCAATCGAGGCGGTGATCCCCGCGAGGTCCTCCGCGGTCGCTCCGACGATGTCGATACTGGCCGCGAGCGGCTCGTTGAGAGCCGAATCCAGATGAATCTCACCCAGGCCGAGAGCCTGGGCTGCGCCCGGGAGGGCGAGAGCCATCATCAACGTTAGTGCGGTCTTCCCATGGGACATTCTCTGCTCCAAACACGCTGCTCCAAACAATCCGGAATCCAGGCGAGGTCAATCCATTCGATGGCAGGGATGGTCGATACGGCGGGTGCCAAGCCTTCGACGACGCAGTTCAGCATTGCTTATACCGTAAACAATCCCCTTTTTAGCGGACGCGGTGCACATCCGCGCTACAGGGGCGCCGAACCATCGCTGCCGCCATATGTCCTAGCGGATAGTGCGCGGATCAGGTGTCCTCGAGTTGGCAGTTTACGTTCGCAATATCGGACATCCGTCACACAATCGTTAAACCCCCGCAGTGGGGCTGAATTCTAGCGGGCCGTGGGGACCGCGACCGTGACCTGGCGCTCAACAAGGGGGCCAGGGTGGTGAACCCACGGCGGCGAGCGCCGCTACGCAAGCGCGTTGCTGAAAAGCGCCAGCATCCGGCTCCACGCCTTCTCAGCCTGGTCGTGGTTATAGACCTGCGAATCGGGCGGGCACCAGCCGTGCGTCGTGCCCGCATAGACTTCAACTTCCGCGGGCAGATGCGCTTTGGCGAAAGCATCGCGCAGCACGTCCTTCGCTTCCGGTTGCTTCTCGTCGTCATTTGCGGCGATGGCAATCAGAAAATGGGCCTTCATCCGCGGAATCAGCAAATGCGGGCTGTCGGGTTTGTCCGTCACGAGTCCGCCTCCGTGAAAAGTGGCTGCCGCACCGATCCGTTCCGGAAAAGCCGCAGCAGTACGGAACACGAAAGGACCGCCCATGCAGTATCCTGTGGTCGCCATTTTTCGTTTCTTGTCCACGGCAGGCTGGCTATCCAGATACCCGACGAATGCCTTGGCGTCGGTCAGAGCGGTCTCAGGACCCAACGAGTGCATGAGGCTCATGAGCGCTTCGCGTGTCGCGGGATCGTTGAAGTCGGGGTGCTCGGGCGCGGTGGGCGCTTTCTTGGTGCGGTAGAAGGGATTGATGACCAGCACGGCGTACCCCGATTCGGCGAGTCGGGTGGCCATTTGCCTGAACGCCGGACGCAATCCGAAGACGTCGGGCCAGATGAGTACGCCGGGCGACTTGCCCTTCACGGGGTGCACGAAATAAGCGTCTGCAACGCCGTCCGCCGTCGTTATATCGACATCCGCACCCTTGGTTTCCGCGGCATCGGCAACCCTCGGCAGGGCAGCGGCCAGACCTGCGCCCAGCGCCATGGCGCCGAACCGCCTGCGGGTCAGCGCGCTCGCGCGATGCGCAAATTCATCGAGGTCGTCTTGTTCGCACATAGCGGCTCCATGAGACAGCAAGGAAGCGGCTGATCTTGCCCTGATCCGGCTGCAATCCGCAACACCGGTCACGGCGCTCGATCAGATGGAATCTTTGTCTTCGCCGCGGAGCTTTAAGGGCTATCGTGGTGCATCTTGATTTGCGAGGCCAATGCACAATGCCGCGACCCTCATGGTTGAATACTCTGTCCCGCAAGCCACGGGAAAGCGGCCTGAGCGTGGTCCTCGCCTTCCAGGTTGTCATGATGTTCGTGCTCGCGCCGCTCGCCTCCACCGGAGTGTTGCCGTCGCTCGTGGTGGACATCTGTCGAATGGCTCTGGCCGCGGCGGCAGTGATACTGCTCTCGTACAGCCGCTGGGTCTCGGTCGCCATCACGGCGACGCTCGTCGTCTCCATAGCGCTAACCGTCAGCCTGCGTTCGGGCTCTGCGGCGACCATCGTCGAGCTGCAGCGCTTTGCCGCGCTGACGGCGTTCGATGTGGCCATCGCCTGGGCCGTCGCCAACCTGGCGTTCGGCGCAGGCAAAGTCAGCGCCCATCGCATCATGGGCGCGGTCATTCTTTATTTATCTATAGCCTTGGTGTTTGCCAACGCCTACCGCACCTGCGCCCTGCTGCTGCACGGCGCGGTCTCGGGATTGGACATGGGAGAGGGCCACTTCGCCGGCAACACGCTTTATTTCAGCCTGTCGACCCTGACGACCACCGGATTCGGCGACATTGCACCGCTCCACCCGTTGGTTCGAAGCATCGCGAACCTCGAGTCGGTCATCGGGCAGCTATTCCCGGCAACACTGCTGGCGAGGCTCGTAACCTTGCACGCCGCGACCGACGTCGCCTCCAGCGAAACTGCCGCCGGGAAGTAATCTCGTCGCAGCGTGTCCCCCCGCGCCCGGCGCACTTCCTCAACGACGTGTTTCGCCGCGAGCTGCTGCGCTTCGGGCCGCATCAACGCTTCCGGTGAATTCCAGAATGGCCTCCGCCAGCGCTTGGGGAGCCTCCATTGCGGGATAGTGACCCACTCCCTTCAACGAAACAGAGCGAATATCTCTTGGGGCAACAGCCTGCGACATGGTGTCTGCCGTGAAACTGCCGCCACCTGCGCCGATCGCAAGAACGGGCACGCCCAGTCCCTGCATTTCGGCAAGAGTTCTGATTTCGAGACCTTCACGTAGCATCGCTCGATAAAGGCCAATTGCGCCGCGCCAGCCGTCTGGGCGCGAATAAGTACGGACGAACTCATCGATATCGGAGTCGGTGATCGCTGCCGGCGTTGAGCACATTGCTGGGAACGCGAATTGGCCGAGGAACTCGCGCTCGCGGCCGGCTAGTAACATCTCCGGAATCCCGGGCGAAGTCAGGACGCCGATGTGCCAGGCGCCGCCCCGCGTGACATCAGCCAGCATCTCAAGGCCGAATCCGGGCAGCCCCATCTCGATCGCAGTGAAGCTGAGCACATCCTCCGGATGCGAGACCGCGAGCCGGAAGGCGGTCGCTCCACTGATATCTTGAGCCGTCAGGTGGACAGGGCCTACACCGAGTTCTCGAATCAGAAGATGCAGATCCTCGGCCGCTGCTGTGCTGTCATATGTTCCGGGCTCATGGTCGGAGTCGCCGAAGCCCCGAAGATCCACCGCGATCACCCGATGGGTAGCCGCCAGCAGAGGAATCACCTTGTGGAAGGTCCACCAGGTCTCGGGAAAGCCGTGGATTAGCAAGATCAGAGAGCCGTCGCTGCCCGCGGCAACGTGGTGCAGCTGCGACCCTTTTACCGCAGTGCGGTGATGTGTCAGCCCTTGAATCGTTAGGCCAGCGGGTGCGATGTTCATGGGGTCCTCCAATTTGTGGACAACCTAGTTGTCTATTGACAGTAGACAATCCGGTTGTCTTTGTCCAGCGATTTCGTCAACCTGGTTGCCTTTTTCTGCCAACTGTCTTATTGATGATTCATGTCCAGATCAGGTGCTGATCTCGCCCTACTACTTCTGGGAGGGTTCCGATCGCTGGCAGACGCTGCGAGTGCAGAGCTATCCCGGCGGGGTTTCGAGGATGTGCGTCCAGCGCATGAGTTCGCGATGCGTGCGATCGCCGCCGGCGCCAGCAACGCCTCGGAACTGGGGCGGCGTCTCTCTGTCTCAAAGCAGGCGGCGTCAAAGACCATCGCGTTGCTCGAGCAGCGCGGATATGTCGCGCGAAAGGGAGGCGCCGGTGTCCGTCGCAAACGGTTGCAGGTCACGGCGCTCGGCTTCGAGATGTTACGGCAAGGAGAAGCGATTTTCGATGACTTGCGGAACCGATGGGCACGACAGATTGGGCGCGCCAACCTGAAGAAACTGGAAGCTCTGCTGACGGCGTTGGTGGGCCCCATGCCCGTCCGGATGGATGCGCCGGGACGGATCGCGCAAGATCCAACCGATTCTGGATAAATCAATCCGCCGCGCTGCGTTTCAGGCTCACCCCCGGACTGTTTGAAAGGGCGTCAGAATCCCGCGGCGATCGAATTTCAACCTCAACGTGCGACTGATCTCATCACGCTGAGAGCGGAGCACGCCTGCCGTCCTGGCATAGCGCGGCCATTCTTTGACCGTGTCCATTACCTCGGCGAGGATGGCTTCCGGCCTTCCTCGCTTGAGTCCTGCCACTTCCGCCACCGCCTTGAAATCCTCCCGGGTGAAGTCGTCAGCTTTGCCGTTGATCGTCATCTGATGGCGGCTCCAGAGGCCCGTCGGGTTATAAGCGTAGGTCACATCAAACGCGGGTGAAAGTGACCAGGCGCCGGTCTTATCCATCAGGAAAGCGATATTTTTCACATGATCGTCCTGGTTGCGGGCGACAACATTGAAGACCATCCGACGAAACTGCTGTTCGCGGGCACGCATTGGAAGCTCGAGGCGCTTGATCACATCGAAGGCCTGCTCATAGGAGTACGCGCCGGTGGAGTTGAAATCGAAGTGCGCCAGCGCAGCCAGGGACAGCATATGAAGCTTGCCGCCGTCACTCAGACGATCGAACCGCCGCGTCATGAAATGGCGCCGGCCGTTCTCCTCCAGCAGGCGGGATTCAGACATCTCGATGCCGGCATCATTCGCCATGAGCGTATAGGCATACTCGATGACTGTATATCCCTTGGGATCCTCGAGCTCTTTGTCCTTGTTTGCGCTGACCCCGTCGAACTTGAGCAACCAGTAGTCGAAGCCAAGCGGGGCCTTCACCTGCCCCGACCGCACTTCGTTCGGCTCCCGGTTCCACGCGACAATGGCTTTTGCCCGTGCACCGCCGGCGGAGGTGCCCACCCGCAGTATCTCCTGCAGCCCATCGTGCCGCCGCCCAGGAGCAAACGACACTTGGAGTGAGGCGCGATGTGTGAGTACTTTAGATGCCATTTTGACCAACTCATCCACCTGCACCTTGGCCGATCGCCTGAGCGGCGGCCCCTTCGCGGGTGCGAACTCGAGGGCACCCATTCCGCGAACTCCGATGTAGCAGAGCCGCTCGACGGCGTTGAGATTCTCGGGCCGTCTGCCCTGGGTGGCGAGCCACGCATCGATCAGTGCGTTGCCGAATTTATCCGGCAGTGAATCGGCGAGCAGGCCCGGCAGTCCGTGAAAAGACACCTGCCGCAGGGAAGGAAATTGATATACCCGCGGCGACAGGGGCATGGTGATCGGCGATAGTTCGATGCCGCTGGACAGAAAGGCGGGGGCATATTGGAACGCGGCGATATGGGCCCCCTCTGCCAGGGCCACCGCTCCAATCGTTCGGCCCCACAGCAGCACTTCCGCTACGCTGGCCACACGCTATTTCCACTTCCAGGGCGGCGCTGGCTTGGGCGCCCCCGTGTCGTCCTTGGGCCTGCGCGGATGTCCTACGCGCTTGCGCGCGCGACCTCGGCTCTTGAGGAGCACCAGGGGGCTTTGCGGTAGATCGGGTACCAATTGATCCAGCGCCTCCACAAGCTTCAGCACCCGTAGAACGCGCAATAGCATGACAAAGTCAGTGCTATAGGCCGCCTCGATCCGTTCCACGGTGCGCTTGGAGATGCCCGCATCCTCGGCCAGTTCGGCCTGCGTCAATCCCGCATCGATTCGACGACGCTCCAGGCGCTCGCCGATCTCGAGCAGAACCGCCTTATCAGTTAGCTCATTTGTTATCTTCATAACTCGTCTAAATAGTCGATTTCAGGGAATAAATATCCCATACTCGTCTAATAAGACGAATATTATCATTATTAGTGGGATACTGATAATCGCCTATTTTGGCGATTTACACGGAGTAAGTCTGTTTATTATTTGCCGATGGACATCTCGGCGCTCGTAGAGAAGCTTGGCGATATCCGTCGCTCGGCCATCCGCGGCGGATTCCGCTGCGAGGCATCTAAGCCAATCTCATCGGGAAACGGCACCGGGGCCCATCATACCGTCTTCGCCATCATCCCCCCCAACCGGGGGAGAGGTGGCGGCACGCCTTATACCGCCACCTCCGCCGGCAGCAATCGATCGTATTCTCGCTTCACGACCACATAGCACTCGCAGGCCCGCTCCTCCAATCCTGCCCGATCGAGCACCGTGATATGCCCGCGCGAGTAGCGAATGAGTCCGGCCTTTTGCAGCTTGAGCGCCCCTTCCGTCACTCCTTCGCGACGCACTCCCAGCATGTTGGCAATGAGTTCCTGCGTCATCACCAGCTCATCGCCCCGTAGCCTATCCAAGCTCAGCAACAGCCAGCGGCAAAGTTGTTGATCCAGCGAGTGATGCCGATTACACGCTGCCGTCTGCGCCATCTGTGTGATCAAGGCCTGCGTGTAGCGCAGCATCAAATGCAGCACCGGTCCGCCGCGTGCGAACTCCGTCTTCATGAACTCGGCATCGAGACGGCAACCCGCGCCGGCACTTTGTACCACGGCACGGCTGGGAGTGGATTCCCCGCCCATGAACAGTGAAATTCCGACGATCCCTTCATTGCCGACCACCGCGATTTCAGCGGACGCGCCGTTCTCCATCACATAGAGTAACGACACGATGGACGTGGTCGGAAAGTAGACATAGGGCAGCGCGACCCCCGGCTCATACACGACCGAGCCCAGCGGCAGTTCGACACCTTCGAGCAAAGGCGACCAGCGGTCCCATTCCTCGTTGGGTAGGGACGCTAACAAGTGATTCTGTCTCAGACCGTTGGCGCTCATCTCTGCGCCCGGTGCAATCGCACGGCGGACAGTCTCATCTTGGCAAGCACACGGCGCATTTCCATGCCCGATTTCCTGCGGTCCATCGCTCACGGCCCCTCGGCGAGGGGCCGACGATAACATGTTCGAAAACAATTTAATGTACGGTACCACACATAGTGCGGCCTGCGTTCAGCCTGGCAAGGAGGCGCGTACGCGCGCGATGCTCCGTTTATGGATCTGGCAGATGCGCGACTCGCTCAGCGCGAAACGAAGCCCAATGTCGCGCAGCGGCAATTCCCGGTCGTAGTAGAGCGCCAGTATGCTCCGTTCCTGCGCCGGCAGCGCCGCGACGGCCGCGGCGACCGCGCGCACGATCTCGGCCCGCTCCAAGGCTTCGGGCAGACCCGCTTTAGCGTCGGGCCAGTCTCGGGACTCTCCCGGCACCGCGCTCGTCGCCACCGCTTCCATGCTCATCTGTACGGCCTGACTCTCGGCTTGCAGCGCGCGGAAATAGCGCTGCAGCGTAAGGCCCAGCGCGTCGGCGATGGCCCGCGCCTTGGCGGCCTCTCCGGTACGGCCCTCGATGCGTTGCCTCGCATCGTCGATGTCGCGCAATCGGCGGCGCAGCTGGCGCGTCCCCCAGTCACAACGACGCAACGAATCGATCATGGCGCCGCGAATGCGCCGCTTTGCATAGGTTGCGAAGGATGCATCGCGGCGGCATTCGTAGCGAGTTGCCGCCTCCAACAGGCCGACCATCCCAGTCTGAATGAGGTCTTCCGCCTCGACGTTGCTCGGCATGCGCCGCACCATTCGTTTGGCGATGCGTCGCACCAGATTGAGATGCTGCAGCACCAACTCGGCTGCTGCCGGCATGGGCCGGGCGGGGGTCGTCTGCGCCGCATCAATCATGGTCGCCATCTATGCGCCGCCAACCGTGCGAGTCTCGGCATGCCCATACTCCCGCACGGTAGACGACCGCCCGGCCGTCGAGGAAGTACACATCGAGCGGCTCCACCCCCGGCGGCCCCCGATCGAATGGGTGCGCGCGAGCAAGCACGAACAAGGGACGCTCCGCCTCGCCGTAGGGGCGCCAGGCCAAATCCGGCGCCAGATCGCGGCCGCAGCGCTCGAAGTGGCTCGGCAACTCACACATCGCCAGAGTCCGCGCGGCCCATGACCTGGGCAATACGCGCGCGGCCAAGAGAGCGTCCAAGCTCGCCCCGGTGCTGCGACCTGCGCATGCCGCGGTACCGACTGCGCGCATTACGGAGAACCGTCCGCCGTTCGGCCCGTCAATGTCGGTATCGTCACCGTCGTGCCGTCGAAATCGTGCGACTTCGCAACCCGCCAGCTGTCCTTCGCGGCCGGCCCCGAGACCGGCCACCCGCGGACGACGTTCGGGATCTCGGCCGCCGGCACCGGCTCGCAGAAGAGTCGCCCTTGCGCCGAGTCGAAGCCGGCGCTGCGCACGAAGTTGAGCATTTGCGCGGTTTCCACACCCTCCGCGCAAGCGGTGAGGCCCAGCCCGTGCGCCAGATTGACGATGGCTTTGACTATCACTCGGGCGTCGCGCTCGCGCGGGACGTCTGCGATCAGTGAGTGGTCCACTTTGATCTCGGAGAACGGCAGCTTATAGAGCCCGGTGAGTGAGGACTGCCCCGTGCCGAAATTATCCAGCGACAGTCCGACGCCCAGTATGCGCAGGCGCGTGAATACATCGAGCAGCAGATGTTGCCCCGCGGTATCGGCCGCCTCGCTGACATCCAGCACAAAATGCCCGGCAGGGAAATCGTACTCCCGCAATAGCACCGCGACGCGCTCCGGAAAGCCGCGATCCCGCACCAACTCGGTGCTCAAATTGACCGCGATCTCGAGGGCCAAACCCTCGGCGTGCCACTGACTGGCCTGCCTCACCGCCTCGGTCATCACGAAATCCGTGAGCGGCGCCATCATGCCGTAGTCCTCCACGGCACCCAGGAATTGCCGTGGCTGCAGCAAGCCGCGGCGCGGATGCTGCCAGCGCACCAGCGCCTCCACACCCATGATTTTCGCGGCATTCCCCGTGATGGCCAATTTCGGCTGATAAACCAGCGTGAGCTCCGCTTCGCCGAGTGCCTGCTCCAGCTCACCACGCGGCACGGGCGGTGCCACGGCGAGCTTCAGGGTCAGCAGCTCCTCGACGCGCGCGATCTCGAGTGGTCTGACCAAGACCCCGATCACCGCGATTCCCCGCGCCTCTGCCGCCCGCTTGATGCTCGACATGACCCGTGCGCTGCTCTCGCCCACCAGCAGCGTTGCAGGCCGCACCTGTGCGTGAGCGAGAATGTTCATCAATGCCACGCAGTCGCTATCGGTGCGATCCACGGCCAGCACCGCGAGCGTCGGCCTGCGAATCGCCAGCACTTCCTGCAAGGCTTGCACGCCGTCGGGCTCGATGTGGTCGCAGCCCAAGCGCTCGGCCATGGCGCAAAGCGCCGCTCGCGCCTCTGGCTCCTGCTCGAGAATCAACAGCAGATCGCTCGATATCTGCATGCGGGCCCGCGCCTCCTTTGCGCAATGTTATTCGGGATAATCTCCCGCATCTCGAAATCGACTTGTTAAGAATTCGGACAAGCTAAGCGAATACACCCCGTGCGGGTCTGTGCGGCGCCGAACACCTGCGTCTGGAGTTGTTGAGTTTGCGACGGCCGTCACAGTACTCCGGACGACTGTCCGGCAGCGCACCATACGATTCCACCTAGGAACTGCGATTCTCGCGGTCGCGCTGGTCGCACTTAGCGCGCAAGGTGATCGTGCAGGCTAATCTGGGCCGGATGCAGCCAGGTCGGGAACCTCGACGAAACCCGCCTTCAGCAAATGCGCGAACGCGGTCGCCGCCACCGGCCTCGAGAACAAATAGCCCTGCTGCACGTTGCAGCCGCGGCGCAGCAGGAAAGCTGACTGCTCGCGAGTCTCGACCCCTTCGGCCACCACGCGCAACCCGAGCTCACGCCCGAGTGCGATGATGGTCGCAGCCAAAGCGCCGTCTCGGCCGCCCCGCTCCGCATCGGTGACGAACGCTCGATCGACTTTGAGCTCATCGAGCGGAAGCCGCTTCAGGTAGCTGAGCGAGGAGTAACCAGTGCCGAAATCATCGAGCGACAATCCATAGCCGCGGTCGCGCAGTGTCTGCAATAGCGCGACGCCCGACTCGACGTCGTGCATCAGGATGGATTCGGTCATCTCCAATATCAGGCGCTCGGGTTGCAATCCGAAGCGCTGCATCAACCCATCGAGCTTGCTGACCAGAGTCACGCCCGCGAGACTCGGGGCAGCGAGATTGACCGACAACGGGATGGCCGGGAGACCCGCATCCGACCACTCGCGCAGATTCCGGCACGCGCACTCGAGCACCCAATCGGTCAATGGCAGGATAAGTCCGGTTTCCTCGGCTACCCCGATGAACTCACCCGGCGGTACCATCCCGCGCTCGGGGTGCTGCCAGCGCACCAGCGCCTCGGCGCCGACGACGGCGCCGCTGGTCGCATCGACTTTGGGCTGAAAGTGCAATCGCAGCTCCTCCTGAGCGATGGCGCGGCGCAGATCGGCCTCCAGCCGCAGACGACTCGCGGCACGCGCATTCATTTGCTCGTCAAAGAACCGATGCTGCGCGCGTCCGGCGTCCTTGGCCGCGTGCAGCGCTTGTTCGGCACAGCGCGCGAGGCCGGCGAGATCGTGGGCATCGTTGGGATAGAAGGCGATGCCGATGCTCGCCGTAAGGACAAGCGATTCTGCCTCGACGGTGATTGGCTGGACAATCACCTTCAACAGCCGCTGCGCCACCCCCGACGCCTGCTCCTGGCCGACGATGTCGGTGATCAGCAGCGTGAACGCGTTGCCCCCGACACTTGCCAGCGTGCCGCGATCCGCCGGCCGCTCGTCGACTGCGGCGAGATCGCCGTTGCGGGTCCAGGACCGGAGCCGGTCCGCGACCTTCTTCAGCACGACATCGCCCTGGCGGCGGCCGAAGACATCGTTCACGCCCTTGAATCGGTCGATGTCCACGTGCATGAGCGCGCAGCCGCTGCCGCTGCGCACCGCCCGTTCCAGCGAGGGGCCCGCGAGCTCAGCAAAGAACTTACCATTCGGCAGGCCTGTGGTAGCGTCGTAATGCGCGAGCTCTTGGATGCGCTCCTCGGCCCGCACGCGTTCAGTCACATCCTGCGTGATGCCCTCGAAGCGGCGCGCATAGCCGCACGCGCCCTCGAGCGGCGCCGCCTGTTCGAACACGGTGCGCACGCCGCCGCCTGCGCGCCGGATTCGAAAGGTGACTTGGTAGGGTAGACCCTCGCTCACCAAGCGTGTGCGCGCGCGGCGCACAGCGCCCCGATCGGACGCCATCACGAGCTGCAGCAGCGTTTCCGCGGGAATCGAGTGGCCGTCATCGGCCGTCATGCCGAACAGACGCTGTAACTCGGCGGAGATTTCCATGCGTCCGTCGGGCAACAAGGTCCAATTGCCCATACCGGCCAAACTCTGGGCACGCGCGAGACACTCGCGGCTGCGCCGCATCGCCTCGGCCGCAGTGCTCGCGCGCAGCGCATAGCGCACTTTGTGTGATAACAGGGTCCAGTTGATCGGTTTGGTGATGAAATCTGTGGCGCCCTGGCTGTAAGCCAGCTCGATCGACGCCGTGTCGTTGAGACCGGTGAGCATCAATATAGGAACCGCTGCGCCCTTCGACATCGCGCGGATGCGCTTACACACCTCGTACCCGTCGAGCCCGGGCATCATCACGTCGAGGAGGATCAGGTCAAAGCGCCCCTCAGCGATTCGAGCGAGCCCGGCTTCGCCGCTCTCGGCCTCGCTGACGTCGAAGCCGGCATGCACCAGCGTCTGCGCAGCCATGCTGCGCAGGAGCGGATCGTCGTCCACGATCAGCACATGCGCACGTTCGATTGAGTTCATCATCCTGAGCTCTCCTGCGTGGGAATTTCACGTCCGAGGTGCACCGCAATCGCCTCCAGTGCGCGCCGGTGCTCATCATGCAAACAGCGGACGGCATCGGCGTCCGGCGAGCCGCCGGTGCGAAAGACGTGCTCGAGATCTTGGGCGACGGCGGCCAAGGCCTCGAGACCGAGCTGCGCACTCGACGACTTGAGGGTGTGCACGCAACGCAGCCGCGTTCTCTCATCGCCCGTTTGCGTGGCGCGTTCGAAGAGCGCGAGCGTGTCGGCGCCGACTTGGCGAAACTGCTCGAGTACGTGCCTTGCGAATGCGGGATTGGAACCGTCCGTGACCATCGGCAGCGATTCGAGCCTCGTCGTATCGAAGACCGGCGGCGCCGCCGGCGGCGTGCCCTGGTCGGCCGGCAGTACAACCTCCGGTTTGCTCGCCCTCTCCGGTTTGGCCATCTTGGGAGCGGACAGGTGGCGGGCGGCCATGTCGCCCAATTCAGCGCCGGTGATAGGCTTCGAGAGATAGTCGGACATGCCCGCTGCGAGGCAGGCTTCGCGATCCCCGGCCGTGGCGTTCGCCGTCAATGCGACGATGGGCAGCGGCGGACGCTCCGCGGCGATGCCCTCCCAGGCGCGGATGTGGCGCGTGGCCGCGAAGCCGTCCATCTGCGGCATGTGGCAATCCATGAGCACGAGATCGTAGGAATTCTCGCGCACGAGGTCGACCGCTTCGGCGCCATTCGCCGCGAGACTCACCTCGAGGCCGATCTTCCTCAACATCTCCGCGGCAATGTATTGGTTGATCGGGCTGTCCTCGACCAGCAATACGCGCCGCCCCTCAAACATTCCAGGCACATCCGGCCGACTTGTCGGCTGGATCGATGCGAGCGGGCCGGGAGCCAGCATTCCGCTGATCATGACAAACAGATCGGCGCGGCGTACCGGTTTGTTCAAATAGTTGAGTTTCCGCAGGTCGATCCGGGCACTCTGTTCCTTGTCCGAGTACGTGGAGCGCAACATCACGAGACCCGTGGTGTCGGCCCCCGGTAGCGCCTTGATCTGTCGGGCCAGTTCCATGCCGTCTATCTGCGGCATGTGCATGTCGAGCAGCGCGAGCTTGAACGGCCGCCCCGCCTGCTCCGCTTCACGCATCAGCTGCAGAGCTTCTGGGCCCTTCGCAGTACACCCCACGTCCATGCCCCAATCGTGCAGTTGCCCGAGCAGGATCTCGAGGCTGGTCCGATTGTCGTCCACCACCAGCACCCGCACGCTCTCGAACTGCGGGTTGGCCAGGGGTATCGGGGACACATCCCTTGCAATCGGCAAGTTCAATTCAATGATAAATTTCGATCCTCGGCCGGGTGCGCTCACGAGGCGGATGCCACCACTCATAAGCGCGAGCAGGCGTTTGCAGATCGATAGCCCGAGGCCGGATCCGCCGTACTCGCGCGTGGTGCTGCCGTCGCCCTGCGCGAACGGCTCGAAGATGTTGCGTTGGGCTTGCGGCGTGATGCCGATCCCGGTGTCCACGACGTGCACCGAAATTGCCGCCTCGAATTCCGTTAGTTTCCGCAGCTTGACGCGCACGATGACCTCGCCTTCGGCGGTGAACTTGATGGCATTGCCGATCAGGTTGGCGATCACCTGACGCAGCCTGAAAGGATCGCCGCACAAGGCGAACGGCTCGTCCTGCGGGGTGAACTGCACGGCGAGTTCCAACCCCTTGGTTGCGGCCGGCTGAGCGAACATCGACAGGGCTTCCTCCACAACCTGGACGAGGCTGAAGTCGACGCTTTCCAATTTCATCTGCCCGCTCTCGAACTTCGAGAAGTCGAGGATGTCGTTGATGACGCCGAGCAGATGTCTTCCGGAGGCTTGGACACCCTCTGCCCAGATGCGCTGCTGGCCCTTGAGCTCGCTGCCGATCAACAATTCGTTCATGCCGAGTACGCCGTTCATGGGGGTGCGGATCTCGTGGCTCATGGCGGCGAGAAACTCGCTCTTCGCCTGGCTTGCCGCCTCGGCGGCCTCTTTCGCCCCGCGCAGCTGGGCGGTGCGCTCCGAGACTTCCTGCTCGAGCCGGACGCGCTGCGCCGCCAGGCGCCGGTCGCGTTGCTGGATCCGCGCGACCATGACGTTGAAGCCCCTGCCGAGCGTGTCCAGTTCGATGATGTTCGTGCGGTCGGCCCGCACGCTGTAGTCGGCCTCGACGGACACCTGCTGCATGCGTTCATTGAGTCCGGTCAATGGCGCGAGTAACGAAGCATTGAGCTTGTCCAGCAGACGCTGGCTCGCGGCGAACGCGAGCGCCGCGGCGAGCAAGGTCGCGGCGAGCTGCCAGGCCGTCTGCCGGTACAGGCGGCTGAGGCTCACCGCCAGCACCAGTCGCCCCGTGACCGCCGGCGTCGCGCGCACCTGCTGGCTCAGCAGCAAGACACCACCCCGGAGGATCACCTCGTCCGCTTGCGCAGCGGGACTTCCCATGGGCGGGTAGTCCTTCAAGCGATAGGCGGCGAAGATCCGGCCTGAGCCGCCGTAGAGGGCAGCGCCGCGCACGTCCGGCGAATTGCGCAGCGACTGCAGCAGCGCGTCGGCCGCATCCGTGTCCTCGAACGCGAGCGCCGCGGAGGCGTTCTCGGCGAGCACTTTGGCCTGCACGTGAGAGGTGTCGATCAACGCCGCCAGGCCCAAGGCAAAACTGCTCAGGATGAACACGACGGCAACGATGCCAAGCGCCATGGAAAGCGCGATGCGGCTGATGCGCCGGACCCGTGCGCCGATTGTGACGCGCGGCATCACTGGATCACCTGGGTGGCGAGGCGCAACAATTTCGAGCTCAAGTTGAGTCCCGCGCCCCGCGCCGCCGAGAGGTTTGCCTCGAACGACACCTTGTTCTGCGCCACCGACATGTTGAGTGCGACACCTTGCCGCGCCGCCTCCGGGCTGTCCGCGACAGTGAGTGCGACCCGCCCGTGCAGTTCGCCGAGAATGTGCGGCAGACCCGTGATGGCGGACGGCGCGATGAAGACGATCTGACACCCGTCGAGAGATCCGCCGACCGGCGTTCGGCGTACGGCGAGGACACGCTCGCCGACCGGCTTGTCCTGCAACGCGTCGATCTCATTGCCAAACGGATCGGCGCCGTACACGCACAGGTTGAGCGAGCTGCCGGTGCCGACCGGCCAATCGGTGAACAGCGCGAAGTTGTACAGGAAGGCGGCCTTCAGCCGGTATTCGGTGAGCGGCTGCGGATACGCGGTCTGCGCGCACGCGCTGAGCAGCAGCACGCAAATCGCCGAGGCGGCGCGCCGCCGAGCTCGATCTGCCCGGAAAATCCAGCCGTCGACGATTCGCCGTCGGCTCCTCACGGCGTCTAGTACCGGAAACTCAGTTTGAGCTGCACGGTGCGGCCGTCCTGCTCGAACGAGTTCTGCCAGTTGGTGACGGCGGCAGGCTGCGCGTAGCGTTTGTCGAACAGGAGGCCCACGGGTTCAGCCGCTCGAACGACGCACGTGAAGCAGAGCGCCGAACGCGCCGCCAAACCCGCGAGCGCGTGCATCCTCGCGCTCGAAATCTCAGGCTCGGTTTGAAGCAACTGCCGCGGCCATCGTGCTCGAACGAGCGTCGTGGCCGCATAGAGATCATGCAGCGTCTTCGGAACGTCTGCATGAGACCTCCTTTGCGTCCGGCGGACGACTATCACCGGCGGTTCGAGGTCATATTCCACCGGTTTTCCAGCCATCTCGCCGTGGCACCGTTCACACATATTCTATTGCAGGAATAAGCCAGTCTGGCCGTCTGTGGAAAGCGTGCGGCTGCGCTCAGTTGCGCCGTTTCGCGGCACACGAGGAGGCATGCAATGCTTCCGCTGGGATCCACGGCGGCCACACGTGGGACCCGGCCCAAGACGAGAAACGCCTTGCTGACCGGCTTGAAGGCACCCTGTTTTTTTGGTTGAGAGGGCGAGATAAGAACTCGCGATCCTCTTGCGAGGATGCCGGTTTTCAACTCCTCTTCTCCCACATGCACGATAGAGACTCAAAGCAATGCTTAGTTTTAAAGTGCGTGCGGGCCGCGCGCGCTCATACCCGACTCTTAAAACGACGTGCGCTTGGGATATGTGTCCGTGAATGCGTTGTTCCAGCGGAAATTGGTGAAGGTGAGCGAGATCGAGAACTCCAATCCCTCGACGAAATGCCACCAACCGACCGGCAGGAAAAGCAGCTCGCCGGGCTCGAGAATCAGCTCCATGAGGCGCACACCGCGCATGTCGGGAAATCGATCGTAATCGACGCGCCGTCCGTCGACCGCGCTGAAGCAGTGATCGTGATTGTACATACCCGATATTTCCGAACTCGACGCAATCACAAATCGCTTTCGACCGATCACCTGAGCGAGCAGGTTGTTGGTCAGATCATGATGAAACGGCGTAAGGGTGCCCCGGGGGCCTATCCATAAAAAGCCCTGATCCCTGGAGGCGAGATCGAGATATTCCGGGACGCCCCGGACGTCGCGCATGAGCTCGGCGAGCGCATGAACATTGTGCACGCTGTTATAGGCGGTCAGGTATCTGTCGTTGCTGCTGTCTTGCCTGCGGATCCAATCTAGATAATCGCCGAAGCGCATCTTTATTTGGTGACGCGTCTTATTCGACTCGTACTGTCCGTCAGTATTCCGGTCGGCCTGGATTTCGACGATTTTCTCGGCATATTGACGGGACAGAAAGTCGATGTTCCATTTGCCGAGGGCGGGCCAGTCATCCAGCATGCCGCTGATGATGACCGGCCGGCCTGCGCTGTAGTATTGACGGAAGAACTCTGCCCGCGCGAGCCGCACGCGGCGCTCGACGGCCTCCGGAAGAAGCTGTTCCAGGCGCCTGCGCGTATCGATCAGCCAATTGCGCTTGTCGAGCCGATTCCGCAACCGTTGGGCCCCGATCAGGTACGGACTCGATGCGGCCGACCCCACCTCCGCGGCGGCCTCTTCCTCGGAGAAGCCCGCCCGAACCATCGTCGCGGCGACGGTCGCTGCCACGGCTCCGAGCAGCAGATTTTCTGCGATCCAGCGTCGCCACTCATCGTCCATGCGCAGCGGCTCACCCAAGCTTATTGGTTCTTTCGCGGGTAGAAAGTCTGGTAGTACCACGGATAGGCGGTCTCGATCAGCGTCTGGATGCGCGGCGGAATCACGTGCCGAGTCGGGTGCACGATCCGTTCGAGCTGCTTGTGCGGGTATTTCATACGGTAATGGCTGTCGCTCTCCAAGGGACCCGGCTGCAGCTTCTCCAAATTGATGTCGAAGCTCCGTATCCCGAGCCAACCGAACAAATGCCCCATGCAGGGCGCGGGGTCATCCATCAGGTCCTCGAAACGTAGGTAATAAAGCCGCTCCTGTACACTTTTCGGAAGATCGGTCACGGCCTGCAAGGCGGTCAGTGGCGAGCCGATGGCTTTGTCCTTCGAGAACAGAATATCGGCGCGAGTGAACCGGTCGGAATCGGCCAGATGATCGATGAAATCCACCAGGATGGTGCGCTGGTGTTGCGCTTCGATGGAGCCATAAATCTGCCCGAGCTCCCGCAGGCACACGATGACCTTGGCCTCGGGCTCGATTTGCAGCAGCAGCTCGATGGCACGCAGCCACCCGCGATTCTTGTCGACGACCATCGGGGCCGTGCAATCGTGGTGCCATCCACGCAAGTAACCCCGCATAGCCGAGGCGAGATGCGCGTAGCTCGAATCGAACGCGGTATCGAGCTGCGAGAGGAAGAACGAGTCGTCGCTGATCGTGCGCCGAATTGCAACCAGGGTGTTGCAGAGCGGCGAGCTGAGGCCGTCGCAGTGGACGTCGGGATGCTGCGCCAACAGCTGGCAGAGCAGCGTGGAGCCGGTGCGCGGCAATCCCGCTACCGCGACGAATCTTGTTGCCATCGGCATTTATACATGAGCTCCCTGCCGCACCCATTTCGTGGCAATCCACTTCTCGCCGTGCTTCACCGGCGCTCCGCCATGCAAAGTCAGGCGGTCGAGCGCGCCTTGTGAGTCGCAATAGGAAAAACAGACGGCGGCGCCTTTGCGCGGGGAGACGGACAAATGAATCTCGGGAAATATCGTCTCGCCGCCGGCGTCCACATCGTTGAGATACATGATCGTCGTGCAGACGCGTTGCCCGCCGGTCTTCAAATGAGCGGCACTGCCCGGGTCCTGGGGTTCGAAGAAATCGAAATGCGGCTGATACTCCCCGCCGGTACCGTAATGCAGTATCTGCAGGCCCTCGCCATTCTCGACAGATACGCCGTTCAAGATCGCCAAACGCTTCTCGATGCGCGACACGATGGCGTTCTCACCACGCATGAAGTACGTACCCTCGCTGCTGCGCGCATCGATGACCTGCTCGGCGCCCGTCGCAGGATCGATCGTCGTGGAGCGCGCCAGTTTGGACCGCGAGAGTGCGATGAGTGCATCGCACTCCTCGTGCGAGAGCACGTTGTCGAGCACGGCGATATCGGGGGATTGGATGCGCGAAACCACGGCTATTGAGTGGTCCTCGATGGCGATCCGGCTGCCCGATGAGATTCGCGAGGGCTCCAGGTCAGCCATTCCGACGGGAGCGGTTTGCGGCGATCGACGCATGACCGATGCCGTGGCGAACGCTCGATCGAAATCCTTGCCCACCATCTCCTCGATCAACACGGCCGCGGGCACCCCACGACAGACGTTGGTGCGAACCCACTGTTCCCAATCGGCCGACAGATGCTTGATAGTACCCATTTTGGTGCAAGTTACCCGGGGCGCTAAGCTTAGCACCAATGTCATCACTCCGAAGGTCGCATGCTCGTCTCGATTCAGGGCGCGACGCGCAAGCGCATGCCTGTCGATGCGACATGCCCGCTGTGATCGCGCGCCGTGATGACAACGTGTAGATCCGCTTGCGTGCCGCTCGGCGGGCTCAATGTGAACGTGCCCTTGGCGCTGTCGAAGTGCACCCAGTCCGGCAGCGGCGATCCATCCGCCGAAGCCGCCGTCAGCTGAAAGCCGCCGTTCTGCGTCGCGTGTTGGAAGGTGTCATCCGGCAACTGGGCTACCGAATCCTGCGAGGCGAGTAAATTCAGGTTGGGCAACTCGCGTACCGCGACGAAGCCCTGCGCATTGGAGTCAGCTGTCGATCCATCGTACACGCCTGATGCCGCGTCCAGGGCTGCCACCGGTATCATGGTGCCGGGACCGCTGAGCGCATATGCGACAGGCCCTCCGCCCTCCCCGCCGGCCGAGGCAGCACCGCCAGAAGAAGTACCGGAAAAGGCACTACCAGAGGCCGCTGCCGAAGCACCCCCGGAGACGGTGGCCAAACCGCTGGACGCGCCCGGCCCCGAGTTCGTGCCGATGGCGGCCCAACCCGTCGATGCAGCGGGCGGCGGGAAACCATCGCTCACTGCCACGGCGCCGCCGGTTTGCAAGCTGTACGTCGGCGCACCGCCATAGGCGACCGAGATCAGCGCCATCGATGCGCTTGTCGGTGCTGCTCCGCCTGACGAGGAGCCGTAGGTACCGACCGCATTCGGTCCGCCTACTGAACCGTTGGTCGAAGCGGTTCGTCCCGCGATCAAACTCAGCAGGTTGTTCACCGTCTGCGTTGGTCTTGGTATTGGTCTTGGCGTTGGTCTCGGCGTGGGTGCCGGAGTCGGTGTCGGCGTTGGTGCCGGTGCCGGTGTCGGCGTCGGCGTTGGCGTTGGCGTCGGCGTCGGCGTTGGCGTTGGCGTCGGCGTCGGCGTTGGCGTCGGCGTCGGCGTCGGCG
>Ga0302324_100009693_pt1 | contig 20084 bp, 17 predicted proteins | sample Palsa_T0_1_FD_201949 | JGI IMG/M metagenome (GOLD analysis project Ga0302324, IMG submission 201949) | Peat permafrost microbial communities from Stordalen Mire near Abisko, Sweden - Palsa_T0_1 | ecosystem: Environmental > Terrestrial > Soil > Palsa > Peat permafrost | place: Sweden: Abisko...
GCCGTAACGCGCCACGCTGCGGGCAAACGAACTCCAGGGAAGAAAATCCATCAACTGCGCAAACAGCACCTTGCCAACGTTCATCCCCGCCTCCAGAGCTGATCTCTGGAAACAGAATCAAACGCGATTCAAATCGACACCACCCTAAATCGTCCGTAAACTGAAATAAATCACACGGTTGCAGCTAGAGATGGAGTCGTTAACCGGACACTAGTGGGGGTACCCCATATCTCGCGTTCTTTGCGAGATGTGGGAGCGAAGCTGAAGGAATCAACAGGACCAGTAGGGAAGCTGATTTCATAGCTACTCCTTCCTGAAAAAATTTTGATGCAGCTCCAAGCAAAGCCGTTTCCGCCCATCAGGACCGCATTTTGGCAACAATATCTTCCAGGGACGGAGTGTTCGCACCAGAAACTTGGCCGTACTGAGTTGCCATCCAAAAGTATTTTCGACCCGTCACCTGGCTCTTTTTAACCAGGGCCGTTCCCAGTTCGACGCAGGCCTCGCGTGTCGACGCCTCTTCGCCATATCCGTGCCGGTCCGCGATCCGATGCAGCCGCGCGAGATATTTATCTTGGGCGCCGGCTCTCTTGTAAAACTTGGCTATGCCAAGCTCAACCTCAGGTTGAAAATCTCCCGACGCGTCGAACGCCTTCACCAATTGCTCCATCTCTCCATCGAAAGAAGGATCTGACAGTTCGGAAAGAAGGTAAATCATACTTCGATCACTCTTCCGAAATCGTTCCGGTTCTTCGGACTTCAACTGGGTTAACAATTTCCCTGCAGCATCTGCGTCCCGCCTCCAAAGAGACGCAGTGTAGTGCAGGAGAAAAGCCCGCGCGTAGATGTCATCTGTGGGGTGAACTGCGTCTGGAATCGCATCTCTCAAAAACGCGACGGCAAACGGCGACGTGAGCAGGTTACCGTAACCGAGAAAGAACGGTGCAGATGCCACCCCGCTGTTGCACAGCAAAATAAAAGAGACCTTCTTCTTAGGGATACGGATCACAAGCGCTGAGAAGGAATCTCCATAGCCGTAGTGCCAGTGCACGGACTGGCCACCGATGACTTGTGTGCTCCAACCGAGCCCATAGGGGCTACGCCGGCCATCATTCAGTGCAAACGGCTCCGTCATGTGTGAGTAGCTCCCGGGTGTAAGCAGAGCATTTTCATCTAACGCGATCATGTATCTCGCGAGATCGTCTACGGTTGTCAGCAGTCCGGTTGCGGGGAAATGGGTGGTTCCACCAGGTGCGCCCGAGTCCACAGCAGGAGTGGTGTAGCGTTTATTGATCAAGTAAGCCGTAACGATACGAGGGATATGAGGATCGCCTTTATCGGCTGGGTAACCCGAAAGGGTCGAGCTTAGGTTAAGAGGCCCGGCGATCCGCTTCTTAAACTCCTGGGCGCACGCATCGTAATGATGAGTGTTGCCGCTCATTTTCTCAAACACGCCGTAGACGAAGTTGTACCGGTTTCCGCTATAAACGAAATGGTCCCCAGGCGTTCCTTCGGAAGTATGGCTGAGGAAATGCTTCAACCGGGTATCTGGGTCGAGCAGCCGGTTCGGAGTTAAGCCCACCGTGAGAAAAGGGTAGTCTAATAAATAGTCGTCCAGCGCAATCTTCTTCTCCTGCGCGTACTGCATCATCATCACAGCAGTGAATGTCTTCGTAATCGAGGCCACGTAGAATATGTGGTCACGGCGCATCGGGATCTGCTTTTCAAGGTCAGCGAAACCCTCCGTTTGCACCATGTCCAGTCTGCCGTTCTGGACCACGCCTGCAATGAATCCTGGCAATCCCAGATCTACAGCCGTTCTTTTGATTTGCCCCTGCAAAGACGAAGCAGCATTCGGCTCACCGAAGCCTGAGGCTGTAGTCGCTAAGAATGGGACCGTAGCTGCCTGCTTGAGAAAATCTCTGCGGCTGGAAGGCATCTCTGCTCCGATAGAGCACTATACCGCATAGTGTCGGCAAAGGATCCCTATACACACTCTCGCCTAGCTAGTCAAGCAGCTACCAAAATCTTCCAAGGCTTTTAGTTTGCAACTTCTTACTTGTAGACATTACATCGGGTGGCCCATTCAAGCCCTCTGTTGGCTTGAGTGGGGCAGGTCTCGCCGCGTAAGCTGGCTCGGTGCGTACGCACTGAACGCGTTTCCGGCCACATACTTGATCGACAAGTCCGGTAAGGTTGCCGTTTCGTATGTAGGAGTGCTCATAGACAAGGAAAGCGTCGCAGCGAACATCACCAAGCTTCTGTCGGAGCAATCAGCACTACGGTAAGGACCACTGGACTTGGCCCGGCGATCCAGATAGGGCGTTATCCCTAGGTGCGCAGCATGACCGCCAGTTCACGGTCTGCGGCGCCGAGCGTCCAATGCACATATAATTGCGTCATCGTTACGATCGTCGGGGGGGCCGTCCGGGTGCGAGGTTACCGATTCGTTTCAGCCTGCTGTCTCTTTCTTATGACCCTCGGCAGCGCCTGCATGGACACTGGCCAGTCTCCGTCGCCGGTTCTGGGAGCCATGGATGCCGAGTTACAACGCTCCATGCAGAAGCTCAAGTCACAACCAGTCCCCCCATACTTTTTGAGCTACGAAATCGTGGACACGCACTCCTTCTTTATCGAGGGCTCCTTCGGCCAGCTCAGACAAAGCAGTGAAGGCCATTCCCGAATGCTGGATGTCGATCTACGGGTCGGCGATTACACGCTCGACAGCTCGCGCGAAATTCGCGGCGGCATGCGTGGCTTTTCCATGGGGAACTACTCCGGCGCACCCCTACCCGTGGACAACGATCCCGATGCGATTCGCGCCGTGCTCTGGAATCAGACAGACGAACGTTATAAACGCGTGGTCGAGCAGTATACCAAGGTGAAGACCAACGTCCAGGTAGCGGTAGCCTCGGAGGACAAATCCGACGATTTTTCCCACGAAAAGGCGCAGCAGTACACTGGCCCGCAGGTTGACGTGCAGCTGGACCGGCATGCCTGGGAAGAGAAGATCCGCAAGTACACGGCGCCGTTCGCCAAGTACCACGACATTTATGGTGCTGAAGCTATCTTGACCGTAAGCGCGGAAACCCGTTGGTTCGTCGACTCCGAGGGCGCGCGCATTCAGACGTCGCAGCCGGCGTGGCGCCTGTTCCTCATTGGCTACACCAAAGCCGATGACGGGATGGAACTGCCCCGCTACGAATCCTTTCTAGGATTCAGCGAGAAAGACTTACCCAACGACGATGCGGTGTTGAAAAAAGTGGACAAGATGATCCAGGATCTCGAAGCATTGCGCGTCGCCCCGCTCGCCGATCCTTACACCGGCCCCGCAATTCTTTCCGGCCGAGCCAGCGGGGTCTTTTTCCACGAAATCTTCGGGCACCGCGTGGAAGGCCATAGGCAAAAACTCGCCGACGAAGCCCAGACCTTCAAGAAAATGCTCAACGAGCAGGTGCTGCCCAAGGATTTCTCCGTATACTTCGATCCCACCGCCCGCTACATGGCGGGAACAGCTTTGGCCGGCTATTACCTTTACGACAACCAGGGAGTCAAGAGCCAGCGGGTGGATGTGGTGGACAACGGAGTGCTCAAGACATTTCTGATGTCACGCAACCCGATCGAGGGGATCCCACAGTCGAACGGACACGGCCGTGCTCAGCCCGGCTTAAGCCCAGTCGCACGCCAGTCCAACCTGATTGTCCAGGTAGCGCCATCGGCCGTGCACCCTGACCTGAAGAAGCTGCTCATCGCAGAAATCAAACAGAAGAACCTACCCTACGGTCTTTATTTCGAAGACATTTCCGGCGGCTTTACCTTCACCGGAAGGACCATGCCCAACGCATTTAACGTCATGCCGCTCATGGTCTATCGCATTTATCAGGACGGGCGCGAGGAACTGGTCCGCGGAGTAGACCTGATCGGTACGCCGCTGACCACCTTCAGCAAAATCGAAGCCGCCGACAACCAGGTCGCGGTGTTCAACGGCGTCTGCGGTGCGGAGTCGGGCGGCGTGCCGGTTTCCGCCGTTTCCCCCGCGATCTTGATTTCGCAAATTGAAGTGCAGAAGAAGCAGAAAGCGCAGTCGCGCGCTCCCATCCTTCCCGCACCTTTTTGACAATCCACAAGGAGACATCAAAATGCGAACTCTATCTGCATTCCTGTTGCTGATCGTTTTCACAGTCGGCCGGGCACGGGCGCAGGATGACGTGGTGATGAAGGCCATGCACGACGAGCTCGACCGCTCGATCAACCAGCTTCATCTGGAGAATCTCGACAAGCCCTACTTCATCTCCTATCGCGTCATCGATTCCGACAGCACAAACGTAAGCGCCAGCTTTGGTGCATTGAATTCCAGCCACCAAGGGCGATTCCGCACTTTAAACGTTGAGGTGCGTGTCGGTAGTTACAAGCTTGACAACACGAACTTCGGCTCATTCGGATTCGACATGTCCAGCATGATGCAGGTATTCAACGGCAGCAGCCAGCTTCCGCTGGACGACAATTACAAAGAGCTGCGGCGCCAGCTCTGGCTGGCAACGGACGCCACCTACAAGAAGGCTGTGGAAGACTTCTCCAAGAAGAAGGCCGCCCTCCAGAACAAAGTGAATACCGACGACACACCGGACTTTACCCAGGAAACTGCAATAAAAATCTCAATGGACGCGACGCCGGTAACTGCTAATCGCGCACAATGGGAGGCGATGGCGCGCAACCTCTCGGGCCTGTTCCGGCAAATGCCCGATGTCTATATTTCGACGGTCACTTTTACGGCGTTGAATTCTTACATCCGCTACATTAACAGCGAAGGCTCTTCCTACACCCGGCGCGAACCCCGGGTGACGTTCAACGCCCGAGCCTCCACCCAAGCCGCGGACGGGACGCAGCTCGAGGATTTCGTGTGGTCTTATGCCCGGTCGATCGAGCAGCTTCCCTCGGCCGACGAACTCGCCTCTCGCGTGCGTAAGCTGGGCCAGGAGCTGAAAGACCTCCGTGCGGCCTCAGAGCTCGAGAATTACAACGGCCCGGTTCTAGCTGAGGGGGATGCAGCCGCGCAACTCTTCGAGTGGGTCTTTGTGCCTTACCTGGTTGGTTCGCGCTCGCCCGTCATGGATGGACAGATGGGTATGGCGATGGGGCGCAACGCCCCCCAGGAAAATCCATTTCTCGACAAGATCGGCGCCAAGGTGCTTCCTGATTTCCTGAGCGTGACCGATAACCCCACCCTTGATAATTACAAGGGCGCCCCATTGGCCGGCTGGTGCAAGGTGGACGAGGACGGCGTGCCCACCCGCGAAATGAAGCTGGTAGAGAAGGGCATTTTGAAAACCCTGCTGACGACCCGCGACCCTGTCCGCGGATTCGATCACAGCAGTGGCAGCCGGCACGCCGGCCTGCCCCAGCCGAGCAATCTCTTTGTGACCGCAGAGAACGGCCTGAGTGAAGCTGATCTTCGCGCCAAATTTCTAGCCATGCTGAAAGAGCGCAACAAGGAATACGGGATCGTCGTGCGCCGGATGAGAACTGCACAGCGCCCGGTAATGGCCTGGAAAGTATTCCCCGACGGCCATGAAGAACTTATCCGCGGAACCCAATTCTCGGGCCTGAATGCACCCGCTTTCAAAGAAATTGTCGCGACCTCGAAGGAGCAGAATATTCTTACGATGAGCCGTCGGCCCTCCGCGGCCAACGCGCTCGCCGTTTTCACCGGCGGCTCAACGCTAGGCGGGGAAGACGAATCATCCGCTCCGGTCACATTAGTTGTGCCTTCGCTTCTATTCGACGATGTGACGCTGCACAAGACGCGCGGAGAAACGCCGAAGCCTCCGGTGATCCCGCACCCCTACTTCGATGGCAAGTGACCGCAAACTCCACCCAACAGGAAAATAGGGGGAACTCGATCACCCACTGTCGCTCAAGGATAAATTCTACCCCGCCCTCCCGCCCGCATCACTTCAACGTATAAGTAAGTCCGGTCGTGAACTGAAACGTATTGCGCTGAAATCCCTCCGGCGGGTCGCCCAGATAGTTGTCCGTCGTCGTCACCGAGAAGTCCAGATTCTTATACACCGGAAACACAAACCCCGCCCCCGCCACGCCCGAGTACGCCTTGACCACATTGAACGTCGGGTTCAGCGTCACATACTCGTTGAACTTGATGCTATGCGGAAATGTCCTGCTCCACGTCTCCCCGATCGAAGCGCTCACCAGGTTCTCCGTCGGGGTCCCGAGTCCGCTCGTAATGCCGTTATAGAACTGCTGCTGTTCATACTGCAGGCTCGCCCGCACCGCCAGATCGTTCTGCGGGCTTCGCAGGATCCCCCATCCGATGCCCGCCCCATAGGCCTGCTGCAACTCCAAGCCGTTGCCAAAGTTATGGTCCGCGCTCCCGTTCACCAGCCCGAACACAACCGGCGTAAAAAACTTGTCGTACTCCAATCGCCATGCAGAATTTCCGTCTTCGTCACCGACGCCGTCTGAAATACGTCGCTGCCGGAGACAATCACCGGGTTTTTCGCCAGCCCGTAGGTTCCGCTCAGGTTCAGAATCGTCTTGCTCCCCGCCGGGAGCCCGGCAATCGTCGGAATCGCCCGTACTAACGCCACCTTGCCTGTATACGTTTGCGCACTATTCGTTGACTCCACAACGGTCGCGCCCAAAGTGGCTGTGCCATACCACCCGTACAAAAAGTCCGACTCGTTATGCAGTTCCCGCCGGTAAGCCGCCTCATCGCGCATAAATCTCAGATCTTTCACGGGGAATTCCCGCACCTCGCCCTGCGGCACCATCACGCTCAGGGTCTCGTCCTCGAGCGCGATCTTTCCTACCGGCACTTGTTCGGCAACGTTCTTCTTCGTGAGCCGCTCCATCGTCGACCCCGCCGCGAACGCCGTCGTCGTATGCATCGCCTTGATCTTGGTCAACGGAATCGTCAGGTCTCCCAGCTCGTCGCTGTGGAAGCTCATATTTCCGTACACGACCTTGCCGACTTTTCCCGTCAGCGTATCACCGTTGCCGAACGTGATCATGTCCTTGGCACTCTTGGTGGCTTGACCGACTGTGCCTGTCTGCGCCCGCATTGGAGCGCCGGCAACTATCAAAACAGCCATAAGACACAAAGGCCGCCACGCAAAAACTCACAGAACCCGTTTTGTCCGACCATCCTTCTATGATGACAACTCCCGCCGCGAAAATGTATTCACAGCAGTTTCCTAACGTGAGCCTCTCCTAATGCCTCATGCGCGACGGTTACGTGACGATAAGCAAAATGTAAGCAGTCCAGAGAAATTCATCCAGCATGAGGGCGGATCAAAACACCAGTCACTCAGGGGACGCCACGTGACAGCCCGAAAGGCATCTTTATTTTTCCTTACCTTCCTGGCCGCAATCCAATGCGGCGCAAACCTCAACGCGCAATCGATACCCACCCTCTCCGTCGACGCAACGGCAAGCCAGCATGCCATTAATCCCAATATCTACGGAATTGCCAACTACGGCCTGGACGCTACGTACGCCGAAGAGATCCAGGTTCGAAATATCCGCTGGGGTGGCGATGGCACAACCCGTTACAACTGGCAGGTAGACTCCAGCAATGCCGGCTTCGACTGGTATTTCATGGGTGGCAATGGAAACCCCAATCCTGTCCCCAGCGCCTCGGTCGATCTGATGATCAACACCTACAAGCCGGCGCACGCCGGCGCATTGATCACCATCCCCATCATCCCGTACGTCAACAGCACTTCGGCATGGACCTGCAGCTTTCCCACCTCCATCTATGGTGCCCAGCAATCCACCAATCCCTACGTTCACCCGAATGGAGAGAACTGCGGCAACAGCATCTCCTCGAGTGGCCAACAACTGCTGGACACCAACATATACGCCAATCACATCGCCAACTCGGTCGCTCTTCAACAAGGCTGGTTGGAGCACCTGGTTGCCACTTTCGGTACGGCGTCCAACGGCGGCGTCCCCTTCTACCAGCTGGACAATGAACCCGGCGGATGGGGGAATACCCACCGCGACGTCGAGCCCAACGGCGCGACTTACAACACCATCATTTCGCTAGGCCAGCAGTATGCGGCGACGGTTAAGCAGGTGGACCCATCTGCAATGGTGCTCGGCCCCTCTGACTTCACCCTCGGCGGTTGGATCGGCACGCCCAGCCAGCAGAATAATCTGTACGCCGGCCAATACTACCTGCAGCAGATGGCAGCCTACAACCAGATGTACGGCAAGCGGGTGCTCGACTATTTCGATGAGCACTATTACCCGCAGTTCACTGATCCAACCTCGCAGCTCGCTTCCACACGTACCTTTTGGGATCCCACCTACAACGGCGGTACCTGGGTTGAGCAGTACTATTTCGATGGTCCAATGCAATTAATCCCTCGGTTCCGGCAATGGATCGCCCAGTACTATCCCGGAACCAAGCTGTCGTTCTCCGAGTACTCGATCGACAGCGGCAATAAGCTCGTCACCGATGCGCTCGCTGAGACCGACGTGCTTGGAATCTTCGGATTCCAGGCGGTGGATTTCGCCAACATGTGGAACGTGCCCGCGCCGACCGACCCTATCGCCTACGCGTTTCGTCTTTATCGCAACTACGATGGCCAGGGTGGCCAATTTGGCGACACCAGTGTGCTTGCCGGCAGCACGAATCAAACGGAACTCTCCGTCTACGGGGCGCTCCGTTCATCAGATGGCGCGTTGACTCTGGTAGTCATCAACAAGACCACCGGCGCCATCCAGACCAGCGTCTCGCTGGCCCATTTCGTACCTGGGCCTACGGCTGCAACCTATAGTTACAGCGCAGCCAACCTCCAGCAGATCAGCGCGCTCGGAAATATCTCGATCACCCCCGCGGGCTTCTCTTACAACTTTCCCGCGTACTCGGCGACTGTTTTCGTGATCCCCGTTCTGGCGCAAATCCCTCTCTCCATCGCCGGGCCTACCGAAATCAGGGAAGGAGGAACCGCGCAATATAGTGCTCTTGTCGATGGTGCGCCTGTTGCGGTTCAGTGGTTGGTCAACGGAGTCGTGGGCGGTAAGGCGTCCACCGGCCTGATATCGACCTCAGGTGTGTACGTCCCATCCGCGAGCATCTGGGCCGGTCATTCGATCACCGTCGGCGCAAGCTCGCCTTCAAGTTCCGCTTCTCTCACCGTTAGAATGCTCAATCCACTCCCGGTCTTTGCCTCAGGTTCCGTCACCCAAGCCACGCCGGGCAGCACCTTTCTCCTCGATGTGCTCGGTTCCGGCTTTGTTGCCGGTACGCAGTTACAGGTAGCAGGCGCAGATGTCGTCACCACCTTTATTTCCTCTGGCGAGGTGCAGAGCACCATCACCCTCCCTGCCGGCACGGCCACCATCGCAGTGGGAATCCTCAATCCCAATGCAGAACAGAAATCTCCCGTGGTCAGGCAACTTCGTGTGCAGTTGGCTCCTTAACTACCTGCGCGGAGAATGCTCAACACAGGAGTCGCCGCCCATTTGCGACTGCGCGCTAAGGCGCGATTGCGAGAGTACTACCGCCATAAGAAAAGACGCAGCAATCAACGCCCTCGCCTTACTCAACTTATCCACAACAACTTAGACAGATAAGCGTTCAAGAAGGTTCCCTGAGAACCGCCACCGCTCACCGCGAGATAAGGGTGTCGGACGTGCTTCCGTGATGCCATTCTGGAACTAAAGGAATGAACAGTGCCGGAACCCGTCCGGGTGCCCCATGTTCGCACCAGCGTACGTGGGCCGAAAAGACGGGCGAAGCCCATCCAAAGCTCCTACTCGTTTAGCAAACAGTTGGGTGGCCCATTCAAGCCGTCTTTTGGCTTGAGTGGGGTTCATCGGGAGCGCAGTCGAGGGGCCTGCGGTCAAAGGGATCCTCATGGGAATCTTTTATTCGATACGGTCTGCGCATTTACGGGATCACCTCAAAGCCGCTACCCAAAAATTACGCAGCGATCTAAGGATTGGCCTCAATAGAGCCCCCAAAATCAAATACTCGCGCCAGGATTTGATTTTATTGTTCGCCGGAGTTCGCACCCGTTCCACCGGGCAACTCTGCATTCACACCGGGAGAAAGAATAGCCAGTCCCGTGAGGCTGCCGGTGGCCAACGGTATGGCTTCGATCTGCGCTCTTTCCAGAACATAGCCGTTGGTGGGATCGACCGCATTGAGCAAGGGGTTTACGTCGACGATCACGGAGTCAGCCACGCCGCCAAGAGCAAGATGCCCTGGCAGCGTGATTGTGCGATCGGCCTGGACGAGAATCCCGGGAACCTGCTCTACAGAAAAGCCCTCATGGGTAAAGGTGACCGTATAGGTACCAATGGGCAGATCGACCAGCGAGTAGGTACCTTCTACATTGCTCTTTGCTGTACGGACGAGCTTGGTATCGTCGGAGACGGCTTTCACTTCGACGCCTGGCACCGCGCTGCCCGCGGGATCGAGGATGGTTCCGGTGATTCCCCCTAGTGTCTGTTGGGCGTGGAGGCTATTCGTGGCAAAAATAACGAGGACGAAAAGGGCAATGGCGGTGATGACTTTGCGCGGGCAGCTCACGGTAATACCTCGAGAGGAGAGATATGCGGGAGCGCCACGATGCGATAGACAAACGCTTCGCATGCAGCCCAGAGGCCGTTATCTTTGATTTGGTGGAACAGTTTCCGACATCTACTGCATTGGGTGCGTCAAAAACCTATAAACAGCCAATTCCCGGGGTAGACGTTCTGGGCGAAGGCCGTTCCATCTCGCATAAAACCTCTTGATCTGTCTTACGATCTCAAGAGAGTAACCGAAAAATGATCCATGTCAAACAGATTATTAATCACGGTAGCGATCGCTCAAGGCCGAAGCACAGGGGATGCCCCATATCTCGCGTGTTCTTTTGCGCGAGATGTGGGAGGGAACTGTCCCATCCCACTACGGCAAAGGAACAGAGCGCGGTCCCGAAGCCAAAGGTTGCTGAACCCATTGGCTTCGCCAAGCCGGCGCCTCGAACGGATCCGCGAAATACTGTGTCTCGTGCACAACCTTGCCGTTGCGGAACTCCATGATGCTCACTGTATACGCTGGTCGTCCCTGGTAGGTGATTGTGTATTCCGTGATCCAGAGATCCCCGTTTCCGAGAATTCGTCTGACGTTGAACCCTGACGGCTTGCCGGGATGATGACTTCGCAAGGCTTGCAAATTGCGTCGTCCCAAGATTCGCTCCCCAGACTGGGGATAATCACAGATGGCATCCTCATCGTAAATATCGTGTTCCGCATTTACATCGCCGGCCGCCGATGCGAGCCAATGCGCGTTCAGAGCTTCACGTATTTGTTCCTCTTGCATAAACCGCTCCAGGTGTTATTTGGCTTTTAGGTTGATCTGCGGCGGGGAATGAAACCCGGGGCGCCGGTATTTACCACATCATTGAGCCGCTGTCTCGTTGGAATGCGATTGATTTCGTCCAACGCATCTTCCGGAAGGGCGGAGATATCGAAATTCTCTCGAGCCCGAGCAGCAGTTTTGGGTGTGGTGAGCAAAGCGGTGCCACGTTGCACCGCCCATGCAAGCAGCACCTGAGCCGGGCTCTTTCCAACTCGTGCAGCGATGGTCGAAATGATTGGATCATCGAGCGGCCCCGGCCTCGTTCCATGACCTAACGGCGCGAACGCCAGAAACACAATGCCCTTCGCCTTGCAGAATTCCAGAAGCTCGCTTTGCGGCAGATACGGGTGTGCCTCCACCTGGACCACGGCCGGTTTGATTCTTGCCGACTCGTAGAGTGGTAACAGGTCGTTCAAAGTGATGTCCGACACTCCGATGGCGCCGCACCTGCCGTCATCCACGAGACGCTCCATGGCTCGCCAGGTATCCAGCAGCGTCACTCCGTCGTCGTAGACGATGCCGCCGTTCTGATCTCGCGGGTCCTGCTCGTCTCCCGGTTGAAATGCAAACGGAGTATGAATCAGGTAGAGATCCAGATACTTGAGCCCGAGTCTGTCCAGACTCGCCTCGAAAGCCGGTTCGACGCGTTCAGGACGATGATTCGTGTTCCACAACTTGGTGGTAACAAAAATGTCTTCGCGCGGCATCTCCGCGGTGGCAAGTGCAGCCTGCAGCGCCTCGCCTACCTCGCGCTCGTTCCGGTATCGCTCGGCGCAATCGAAGTGCCGAAATCCGGCCTCAAATGCATCCCTGGTTGCACTTATCGTTACGGACGGGTCGGGAACCAAGGTGCCGAAGCCGAGCGCGGGCATTTCGCTACGTCCGCTGTTGAGCGGCATTCTCGCCAGCCGAAGATCAGAAGATTGAGTCATAGCTCACGGCGTTATGCCGCGTTCTGCTGAATCAGCTGTTACAGCCCACTAGCCTCAGAAATCGAGCACCGTCGAAACCGGCCGGCCGTTTTCCGCAAACGGCATCTGCTTTAAGCCCTACCTGCCGTGATCGCAGCGCCGATAGGCTGATTAGGCCAGACATGCCGGCTCGAATCAATTAGACGATAGTATCGGTTCATACCTCCGTGCAAAACTCGGCCGGACTCGCCCGCTCTGCATCCCGCTGGAGGCCGACCCTTTGCGGCGGTCCATAAGGAACATCGAGAGCATTTTCACTTCTGGTGTATACCGGGCAACCGGCCTCGGCGCGGCTTTTCCTCAAGAAAAGACGCACTTCGCTATACTTGCCTGTGCTTTACAAGGTCGCCCGACTGGAGCCTGCCTATGCCTTCCGCTCAAAAGCTCGACACTCACCATAAAGCACTCACCCTCAATCTCGATCCGTCCAAGTTCGGGTCTTTCGCCGAAATCGGCGCTGGACAGGAAGTCGCCCGTTGGTTCCTCTTCGTAGGAGGCGCCTCCGGCACCGTCGCCAAAACCATTTCCGCCTACGACAAAGAGGTGAGCGACGATCTCTATGGCGCCGGTTCGCGCTATGTCTCCAAAGAACGCCTGGAAGCCATGCTGGAGAGCGAATGGACTCAGCTCCTCACGCAGCTAAGCCAAACCCGCGGGTCGCACACGCGCTTCTTTTCTTTTGTTGACACCATCTCCGCGCGTAACTTCGCCGGGACCAACGAACCTCATGGCTGGGTAGGTCTCCGTTTTCAGTCGCAGCCGGGCGGCCCTCCCAACGACATCCTGTTGCACATCAACATGCTCGATCCTACCAACGTGCTGGAGCAGGAAGCCATCGGTACTCTAGGCGTCAATCTCATCTACTCCGCCTTCTACGAAACGCAAACCAAGGAATCTTTTCTGCAAGGCGTGGCACAAGACGTCGTCAATGAGCGCATCGAAATCGACTACTTCGATGTTCGCGGGCCCGCATTCGAGGCTTGGGACCGTCGTACCCTCCCGGTCTATCTGGTGTCTGCGGGATTCGCTGAAGCCGTATTTTTCCCCTCCAAGGGCCCCGCGGTTCCCCCAACCGAGGCTCTCTACAAGAAAGCTGTCGTGCTTGCGCCCGGATACTTTGGCCACGTGGACACCGATCACGCGCAGGTTCACACCCAATTGTTGGCTTCGGGGGTTCGGCAGCTTCAGAATGAACTGGGCGAAACACACACGGTTCCTGCTGGCTTTTTTTGCCTTACAGCCAGTTCTTTTGCGGCCAGCGACTCGCCACCGCAGATCCCTGACTTGATTCGCCGCATCGATGCCCTTCTCGCCTCAGGCGGCGATGTGCTCCTTTTTCGCCAACGAGAGCTTTACCACATGACTGCGCTCGTAAACCGATATACCAAAGCGCCGGTGCGCTTCGTCTCGGGTCTTTCCCTGGTCATTCGAGCGTTTGAAGACTTCTACGGCAATCTCGAAGGCAATCATCTCGATGCGCTCGGGCGCCTCTTCGCCCAGAACGTCCGCATCTACGCTTATCCGATGACGGCCGGGGATCTGCGCCAATGGTTAAACAGCTTTTCCAAAACTGGCTGGGAATGGAATGAAACGGATGGATGGCTTTCTGCCGCCGAACTGCGGTGTGCGCCCCCTCTGGGACACTTGTACGCCTATCTTCTCGCCAGCAACTTTCTCGTCCCCATGCCAGTTCCTGCCGCCGCAGCGCCAACGCTTGACCGCGCCCCCGACCACCGTGGCGTTGCGTCGGGATGATGAGGTGTTCTCACTTAGGCTCAAACAGAGTGATGCGATCCGGGTCCAGAGGCCCTCTCGCCTTCAACCATCTTTCCTGGGCGAGATTGCGGGTACACGGTCCGAGTGAACACACTTTGATCCGGCGCTCTCGGCCCTCCTTCCGGAGGCTGGCCAGCACCTGGTCCAAAATCGAGCCCGTGAAGGGAGAGTATAGATAAAACATTGTACCCTTGGAAAAGTCTGCGTCCCGTGCATCCGCGGTAACGAACGTAGCATTTTCGAGCCGGAGAGTTCTGGCACATTCCTCGGCCTTGGCAACATAAGTTGGTTCTATCTCTATGCCGAGACTTTGAATACCAGCCAGCATCGACGCCAGAAGCGGCACGTGTCCCAAACCAGATCCGAGATCGACGAAGAGATCATCAGCCGATAGGTTTGCCATCTTCAGCAAACCAAGCACATGACGGACAGGCGTCGGCTGCTACGTGACCATCTCCCGCGATTTACGGGAAGATACATCCCCCGGATCGCCGTGCTGAAAGATGCTGGCGACAAAGTCGTCTCGAGTATCAAAGCCCAAACCGGGGCGCGGACCAGTAGTTTCTCTGTCCGGACCCAACTCCCCAAGCCATCCAAAGATTCTCTTCGTTTCTCCTCGAATGATTTCGGAGCGGATGAACTGATAGACCTCCGCGTTCGCGAACTCCAGCCGGTTCTGCAAGGCAAGCGTACGCGACTCGATCTCTGAAGAGAACGCCGCGCCGCACATGGGCGAGACGAAGCCTCCAAGCACGGCGTCAAGTTCATCCATCGCTAGAAGGCGTTTGCTCATCGAGCGCTGTTGGAAAAGAAGAGGATCACCCTCCAATGCTTGAAGCAGGAGTTCCAGGCGTTCCTGAGGAGAGACCTTGCCGTGAGGCTCAGGCCAAAGCATGGTTGACACGTCAACCACGATAGCGCACGCGTGGTTGATGTGTCAACCATTCAACGCTATGCTTTACGTAGCTGATGGCCACCAAACTTCTCTCTGCCCATGAACTGCGCGTTTGGCACGCGTTTCAGTTCCTCAACGAGGATGTGCTCACCCGCGTCGGGCACGATATCGCTCGAGCGACGGGCTTATCGGGACCCGAATTTGGCGTGTTGTCGCGGCTCGAGGCCATTGGTCGTGGCGAAATGCGCCAGCAAGCGCTCGCTAGGGTGATGGGATGGGACAAGAGCCGTTTATCCCATCAACTGAGGAGAATGGAGGCCCGATCCCTTGTCGAACGTCGGCCTGTTGGAGGAAAAGTGGTTCTGGTAGCACTAACAAAGCTAGGGCGGGAGAAGCTGGATTGCGCACGGCCTATTCATGCGCACTCGGTACGCAAGAACCTTCTGGAGCGCATCAGCCCTGAGCAAACCGCAACCATCGTGCGCTTAAGCAATCTTCTCGGCGAAGAACTCTGAGGAGAGGAGCGAATTCGTAGGCTCGGCCACGACTGCCTGGATCGAACCACATTGCCACAATCTAGAGCATCAGCAAAATTTGTGTACGGATCTGTCCACATCTGGACATTGAATTACGCAAATGGGCATCGGTCACATGAATTTCGATTCACTTCACTTGTAACGACTATGCTTACTATTCTCTGACAACGGCATGTCAATTGCTCCCCGAAGGGACATATGTTCGCGCTTCCACATGATCTTCGATTCGCGGTTCGCCGCCTGCGTCAGACGCCGGCCTTCAGTCTCACGGTCATCCTAACGCTTGCTCTTGGCCTTGGGGCTACGACTGCGATCTTTTCACTTGTAGAGGGCATTCTGCTGCGGCCCTTGCCTTTCCAGGATGCAGACCGGCTGGTGCTGCTGGGAGATCACCTGGGAAATAGTTCCAGCATCGGCGTCACCGCAGTTGAGATTGCCACCTACGCCAAAGCGGCGAGCGCCTTTTCCTCCATGGGTGCCCACGCTCCGGCCCACTTTGAACTTTCCGGCGACACTACGTTGGGTGGAGAGCCCGCGGAAATCCCTGCCGGACGGCTGGCCGCGGGTGTGTTTCCCACGCTCGGCGTGCAACCGATTTTGGGGCGAGTCTTTAACGAGCAGGAAGAGAATGCGGATCAACCACTTGCGGTCATCAGCTATGCTTTGTGGCTGAACCGCTATCATCGCGATCCACACGTGGTGGGCAGCACCATCGTGCTCGATCGCAAACCCTACTCGATCATCGGGGTCATGCCGCGCGCCTTCGAGTTTCCGCTGCAGACCGGTTACCTCGACCAGTCGCAGCTTTGGGTGCCGTTGAGCCTCACACCCCACGAACTGGACCCCGAATCAGGCTTGTGGGGTTACAGCATCGTGGCCCGCCTTAAGCCTGGCGTGAGCCTGCCCCAGGCGGTGCAGGACGCCGACCGGGTAGCACGGGAGATCATGCGCAATTTTCCTGCCAGCAAGGCCTCGCTCCGGATACGTGGTGACGCCAAGCTACTGCGCGAGGAAGCTGTTTCTGAGGTCCGCCCATTGCTGCGGACATCGTTTGTGGCCGTCAGCGTGGTGCTGCTGATTGCCTGCGTCAATGTCGCTGGGTTGCTGCTGGTGCGGGCCATTCAAATGCGGCGCAATTTTGCGGTTCGCCTGGCGTTGGGTGCTCATTCCAGTGCGATCCTCCGCGAATCTGTCCTTGAAGGCATACTGCTAAGCTTTACCGGCGGCCTGCTCGGCCTGGCGTTTGCTGCGATCGCCATCCGGACTGCTCTCCATCTCCTGCCCGACTCGATGCCCCGCCTGAACTCGATCGCCATGGACGGAGGCGTGATCGCCTTTGGTTTTCTGCTTTCCCTGTTGACGGGTGCGTTGTGCAGCCTGGCCCCTGCATTTGCGGCCTTGCACACTAACCTGACAGAGAGCTTGAAGGAAGGAGCCCGGACGGAGATGGCAGCGTCCAGTCACGCCGGGCTCCGGTCCGCCCTGGTCGTTTCGGAGATTGCCATCGCCCTGGTGCTGCTTACGGTTTCCGGAGCTTTTCTGCGCAGCTTCCAGAAGATGCGCGCGGTCGATCCCGGTTTTCGTCCGGCTCACGTCTTGGTCGCCGGGTACGAGCTGCCGAAGAAGAAGTACCCCACGAACGATGCCGTAGATGCTTTTGACCAATCGGTGGTTGACCGTCTCTCCGGCAAACCGGGAATTGTGACGGCCAGCATTACAACGACGCTGCCGACGGAATTCTACGGAGCATCCTCGTACACCATCGAAGGAGAGCCTGCTTCTGCGTGGAAGCTTAAGTTTGCTTTGTTTACTTCGACTTATGGCGATTACTTCCGAACCATGGACATTCCCTTGCTGGACGGGCGGACCTTCAACATGGACGATCGCGCCGATAAACCCCTGGTGGTGATCGTGAATGAGTCAATGGCGAAACAGTGCTGGCCTGGCCAGAGGGCAATCGGCAAACGCATGCATGGAGGCAATCCTCACAAACCATTGCCGTGGGCAACGGTCGTTGGTGTGGTTGCAGACACCAAGGTCGGGGGCCGTGATGAGCCCAACAAAGAACAGTGGTACATCCCAGCACGCCAGCCGGCAACGCTGAACGGCAACGATACGGCTGGGCTGACCAGGCCGACACGGGGATATCTCGTTCTCCGTTCAGCGCTCGCGCCTGAGCAGATGACCCAAATATTGCGGTCGACCGTCGCGGGCGTTGATCCCTTGCTCGCTTTGCAGCAGGTGCAGCCACTAACCGACGTGCTGGCAGGTACAGAAGCACCACGGCGTTTCAACACCGTCCTCATCACCAGCTTTGCGCTGGGTGCGCTCCTGTTAGCGGTCACAGGCATTTTCGCAGTTGTCTCCTTCTCTGTTTCCCTGCGCACTCAGGAGATTGCCATTCGCATCGCGCTCGGTGCGCAACGCACCAGCATTGCGCGGCTCGTCTTGAATTCCGGAGCAAAAATCGCCCTGGTCGGATGCGTACTCGGCATAGCCGGTTCTTTCGCGATCTCACGGCTGGTGAACGCATTCCTCTTTGATGTAAGCGCCACGGATCCGCTTGTCTACTCAGTAGCCGCCCTGACCATGTTGCTGCTTGCCCTGTTGGCCTGTGCGTTCCCGGCGGCGCGCGCCGCTGCTGCTGATCCGATCGATGCGCTTCGCTCTCACTAGCGCTCCTGGGTTCTACAATCCCTGCAGACACCAACTTTGTCTCCGGGATAAAGGAGCCGCGATTCGTGAAGTTCCTGCCAGCCCTCATCACTGCTGCACTCTTGCTTGCCCTCGTCGCCCACGCGCAGGACCTCGACGTGATCCTCCGCAACGGCATGGTGATCGATGGCTCCGGTTCGCCTCCCGTCCACACGGACGTCGGCATCTCCGGTGACCGCATCGTCTTCGTCGGTTCCAGCGCAGGCAAGAAGGCCAAACGACTCATCGACGCTACCGCGCTGGTCATCACTCCCGGCTTCATCGATCCCCACACCCATACCGCCGCCGATCTTACCGATCCGAAACGCAGCCGGAACGCGCCTTATCTCATGCAGGGAGTCACCACCGTTGCTACCGGAAACGATGGAGACAGTCCCGAGCACATTGGCGAGACCCTCGCCACGTGGACCAGGCAGGGCATCGGCACCAATGCGGAGCTCCTCATCGGACAAGGCACCGTGCGTCGCCAGGTGATGGGGATGTCCGATGCCAAACCCACGCAGCAACAACTCGACAAGATGAAGGCGCTCGTCGATGCCGCGATGAGCCAGGGCGCGATCGGCCTCTCCACCGGGCTTTACTACGCCCCAGGAAGCTACTCGACCACCGAAGAGGTCATCGCCCTCGCCCGGGTAGCCGGGCAACATGGAGGCATCTATGACACGCACATGCGCGACGAAAGCACCTACAACATCGGCCTGAGCAACTCCGTGCGCGAGACATTACGCATTGGCAAAGAGGCCAATATCCCGGTGATGATCTCGCACATCAAGGCGCTGGGAGCGGACGTCTGGGGTCAGAGCACGGAGGTGATCGCGTTGATCGACGCCGCGCGCAAGGCAGGCATTCGGGCCACAGCCAGCCAGTATCCGTACGACGCCTCAGGCACCAGCGTCACCGCATCGCTCGTTCCCCGCTGGGCGGAGGCCGACGGAGACCTGCTGAAGAATATCGACGACCCCGCGTTGCATGAGCGCCTCGTCAAAGAGATGACCGAGAACCTGCGCCGCCGCGGAGGACCCCAGACTCTCCTGATGACCGCCGCTCAAGACAAGAGCATCCTGGGCAAGAACCTCGCGCAAATCGCGCAGCAACGCAACCTCTCGCCCATCGAGGCCGCGCTCGAGATCATTCGCGCCGGCGGTTCTGATGTCGCTTCCTTCAACATGAAGGAATCCGACATCGAGGCCTTCATGAAGCAACCATGGGTGATGACCTGCTCGGATGGCTCCGAAGGACACCCGCGTAAGTACGGCACCTTTCCGCGCAAGATTCATGAGTATGTCTACGAGAAGCACGTGCTTTCGCTCGAAGCCGCTGTGCGTTCCAGCACCTCGCTGCCCGCGCAGACGCTGCAGATCAAAGATCGCGGTCTACTCAAGCCAAGCTATTACGCAGACGTCCTGGTCTTCGATCCGAAGACCTTCCTCGACCGCGCAACCTATGAACATCCGGCGGCCCTTGCCACCGGCGTACGGTATCTCCTGGTGAACGGCCAACTCGCCGTGGACAAGGGTGCGCTGACGCTAACACTGGCGGGACGGGCGCTCCGGTGAGCACGGAACTCAAAGATCAGGGTTTCCGGAAAGCTGCGCTGGCTCTCGACGGATCTGGTCGACAGGAATTTCGAGGGCGCCGATCCGACCGCCGTGGACAGATTCTTGTAACAAATTTGTCATCTCGAGGAGGTGACTAGCGTGCCGCAAGTTAAGAGCGAAATGAACAGTACAGGACCAAGCGGAACCAGTCCGGGTGCCCCATGTTCGCGGCCGCGTACGGGGGGGGTTTATGTATTATTAGAATGGTTTTTGGAAAAC
>Ga0302324_100009696_pt1 | contig 20082 bp, 18 predicted proteins | sample Palsa_T0_1_FD_201949 | JGI IMG/M metagenome (GOLD analysis project Ga0302324, IMG submission 201949) | Peat permafrost microbial communities from Stordalen Mire near Abisko, Sweden - Palsa_T0_1 | ecosystem: Environmental > Terrestrial > Soil > Palsa > Peat permafrost | place: Sweden: Abisko...
TATGCGCCCAACCGGGGCCGCTAGTCAAGCACAGGACCAATTGAGTTTTCAGCATCGAGCATCGTTACCGTAGCAGCAGTGAAATACGCGCTGAGATTTCTACCTCGTCCCAAAGGCTGTTGTTGCAATCTGAACTCGAAGGCCCCGGAGTGCAGTCACCGCACTGCGTGAAGCCTGTTTTTCGGTAAATTGCAAAGGCGGCTGGGTGAGGCAAGGCAAGTTACCGGGAACCGTTTCCTGCAGCACTTGTATTTAGAGCGCTGATAAACCTATCTCTTTCGTCACGGCAGCGCGTCAAGGCCTGTTTCACTTCAACGTCGAAGGGCAAGCGTTCGTCCCACATTGCCCTTGGCTGCAAGATCATTTGGATGTATGCGTTGCAGGTTCTGATGTGGGTCTGTGAACCTCGCATCGCGCCTCGATAGTCTTCTACTGTCCAGCTATGCCTTATACCATTCGAGAGAAAATCAATGGAATGTTGATAATCGGCTTTAATCTTCTGAATTCTTAAGGTTTGATCGCTTGCGTTATCCTTCACAGACTGCTGTCCGGCGGCCACGCCGATGCAGATCCACCCACCGCTTAGCAAGAACATGGCTTTGATATTTCGCATCTGGCACCGCCTACTGATTCGACAGTCTAAAGTGGAGTCGGGAAGCGAGCTTTCCCTCCAATATGGGGCTGTCGCCTGGTGATTACCCGCTACCTGAGCAGTTTACGGTGCGCGATCTCCCATCTCCCGGGAAGTCTCGTTGCCAGTAACTTCGCTGGCTCGGTACAGCCCGGGAAGGGCTGAATTTACTCAGGAGCCGGTAGCCGCACGACCTCACTACCTACCCTGTGGCTTGTTGACGTCCACGGCCGCATTCACGGTTCCCATCCGGCCGGTCGTCATGTCCCACACGCCCAGATACAAATAGTTGCTTCCCTGTGGCAGGTTCACGGTCTGGGAGAAATACAGCTTGGCATTTGGCAGGCTCCTCAGCTTTTGTTCATCTATGCCCAGCGCAAACTTCAACGCCTTGCGCGACACCAGCTCACCGTTGCGATCATAGACAAACACCGCCGCACCCAGCTCGTCAGTCCCCGCGTTACCCTGAATTTTGGCTGCATACACGTCCTTTGCCGGCACGTCGTAGTCCACAACATAACGCGTTTCGCCTTTTTTCGGCGGAGAGTCCCCAAGTAGAGGAGCTGCTGCGGGAGACGCCGGCGCGATCCGGACATTGAAGATAAGCGGCTCGCTTCGATCGGCCAACACCTGCACCTCGACTTTTTTCCCCCCTGCCCGCAGCGCCGTCCTGGCCCTTGTTTCCCTCGCCGGTTGTGGCTGGTTCGAGCCATCGTCGAAATACCCACGCCGATAGCTCAGCTCGTAGTTTGCGTTCACCAGCTTCACCTGGACCCGATGCCACTTGCTGTTACTCTTCAGGTCATTTGGCGTGTAGCTCAGGGTGTAATAGTTTCCATCCGTTGCCAGGACGTGCTCGGCCGCCTGCGCCAGGCCGTTCGTATTCACGTAGGCCACACCGCCTGTTGCTGCTGCATCCTGCCGCATCTGCATCTGCTGCGTAGCCGTCACCATGGCCGCGCTGCCGAAAACAACCGTCAGCCCGCGCGCGTCGATCGGATAGATCGCGATCCGCTCCGACTCGAGCAGGTCGTAAATGGCGCGCCGCGCACCGGGATCGATACGGACCGACGCTGGGTCAGGCCCCAGGAGCATATTTGACCCGCTGGTGAACCACAGCAGATTCTTCCTCCCCGGAATCTGGTCCATATACACCGCGATCTGCTGCAGCGTGTCCAGGTCGCTCGCCATCCACGCTCCTGGCTGTTGCAACCGCGGAATGGCTTTCCGGATGGCAGCCAGCAGCGTTGCATGATCGTCGGTGAAGCTCGCCAGCTCGACGGTGATGGAGCCCGCGCGCGTGAATACGGCTACCGGTTCCCCGGGCGGCAGGTCGTTCACAAACTGCTTCATCTGCTGGAACAGGTACATTTGGTCTTCGATCCCGATCGTGGTTGTGTCGAAGAGCAGAACATTTACTTGTGCCGGGGGATGCCGCAGATAGTCGTTGCTGAAGTGGCCTGGCGTAGTCGACGCTTCCGTCAGCTGCAGTACCTGTTGCCGGTGTTCCTCGAAAGAAGCTAGCTTTTGCGTTTTCCCGTTGTCGAGGAGCCGGAAATCGCTCTCGGTCAGGCCTGTTATGGGATTGCCCTGGTTGTCCGTCACAGTTACATCGGTGAGCACGACCCGCGAGTTGACCTGCAGCGTATACGGCGCCTGATTCGACAAGCCCGGTGAGTTGGCTGTCTGTCCCCAAGCCAATACCGGCGTGGTTCCTATCAGCAGCCAAACTCCAGTCGCCACCAGAACCCTCATCGGAGCCCCCGGAGACCACGTATATCACTCAACATGACGTACCATTTCCGGCGAAAGTCTCGGGGGGCGCCGGTGGGCGTAAGGGGGTAGGGTTGAATTTGGTGGTTGGGTTAGGCACCGTTCCAGCGCCGGCGGGAGTCAGTAACGTTTATACGGTAGAAACTTTCCGGACATCGTGATTTTAACCCTGTCCCCTTTGGGATTTGGTTCGCGTTCCATATGCATATTAAAGTCGATAGCGCTCATAATGCCGTCGCCGAACTCTTCTTCGATCAGTGCTTTCCAAGTCGTTCCATAGGTCTGCACGAGTTCATGGAAGCGATAGAGCAGCGGATCGGTGGGCGGCAATGTTGGCAGAGAACCACGATAGGGCGGTTCGTTCAGCAGTGAGACTTCCACTTCGCTCAGTCCCAACAGCTTACCCGCATTTTCCGCCTCTTCTTTGGTAAGAGTCATCTGTCCTAACATCGCGGCCGTGTAGAGGATCGGAGAACCGGGCCCGAGGGCTTCGGCAATCTTCTTCCACGTCAAACCACGGCTGCGTTTTTCGTCTCGAATCTTGAGGGTGAGTTCTTCTCTCGTTGGCATAGTGGCTTCTTCCTCGGAATCTTTTGATATCGAACGAAGAGAGCCGGAGCATTGCTCCACCCTCGAACGTTCCTGCAAACCTATTTCTTGACAGTATAGGAGTGTGCTCCGGCGCAGCCAGCCCGCGCAAGAAAGAGCCCAGGGGCGAAAGCCCGGATTTTTGTTGGACCTGTCGGCCCGGCTAAACAGGTTGCGGAAAAATTCAAGTCGTAGCGGAACCAGTCCGGGTGCCCCATGTTCGCACCGGCGTACGTGGGCCGATTATGAATTCTTCGAATGCTTTCACTAAACCAGTAGAAGCTTTGGAGGGGCTTCGCCCGTCTTTTTCGGCCCACGTACGCTGGCGCGAACATGGGGCACCCGGACTGGTTCCGCTACGACTTGATCCTCCGCGTTGCTCAGTGCAGGTACCGACGGCACTGGTCACTCATGCATCTTTGTCCGAGCTGGCGCCGCTGCGCCTCATCGGTAAACGTCTTCGAGCCAGAGAGACTCAGTGCCACGCGCTGCGTCAACAACCATCCTCGATCTGGCAGGTCCTTTGCGATATGTTTAGCCAAATGTCTAATTAGGTGGTAGACTAAATATCGTGAAAGAGAGTGATCCATTCAGAGCGCTGGCTGACTCCACTCGTCGAGAAATCCTCGCGCTGCTGCGCGGTGGGGAAATGACCGCAGGCGCCTTAGCCGAGCGGTTCGACATGAGCAAGCCCTCGATGTCCCATCACTTTGCCGTATTAAAAGAGGCAGACCTGATTACGAGTCGCCGCGAGGGTCAACAGATTTGGTATGCGCTGAATACTACGGTCGTGCAGGATTTCGTGAGTTGGGCCATGGATCTCATCACCGATAAGAACAGGAAGGGAGTCAAGCCATGATGACACGCAAAGTGCTTCTGTTTGAAATATTGCTGATTGCCACGGCATGCGTGGCCACGATGATTGCGTATCCCCACCTCCCGGTCCAGGTGGCAACACATTGGAATATCCATCTGCAGCCCGACGGTCACGGGCCGAAGTGGGTGCTTTTCTTCTTTGGACCAGGACTCTTGGCTGGGATAACGCTCTTTACCTGCCTGGGACCATGGCTCTCGCCGAAACACTTCGAAGTAGACAGCTTTCGCGGGACTTGGCGACAAGTAATGCTGTTGCTGTTTTGCATGATGAGTTATGTCTACGCCACGATGCTGTGGGCCGGGCTCCGTGACAAAGTCGATGCCGGCCGGCTGATCTTGGGGGGAGTCTGCCTGATGATGGTGTTGATGGGTAACCTGATGGGAAAGGTGCGCAAGAACTTTTTTATCGGAGTCAGAACCCCGTGGACCCTCGCCAGCGATCGGGTGTGGAATGCCACGCACAGATTCGCAGCCAGAACATGGATGGCGGGCGGAATGCTCGGATTGCTATTCGCAACCATTGGCCATCCTGCTCTTGCGATTTCCGTCCTCCTGGCTGGCTGCTCTGTGCCCTACGCGTATTCCCTCGTCTTCTACAAGCAACTGGAACGGCGTGGAGAAATGTGAACCCTGACTAGGCAAGCCGGCTTTCGCCTAAATCGAGCTCTCGCTCCAGATTGCGATGCACACTGTCCCCAATTCTTCCATTTGCCCGCAACAAATTCAGCTCCTCGCGCTCCCGCCGGAGCGTTTCCAACAGCAGGTGGTTCATGGTTATGCCATGCGCCTCTTTCGCCGGATCGCTGCCATCCGGTGCACACTCGTCGATTTCTTCCAGCTTATGTTGGTAATCGTGCAGCAGATCGTCATACAGATGCACCTCATGTTCTCCTTCGGCGGACCTTCTGCGTTCACCGAGGAAGTCGATTGCCGCTTGCAACAGCAAATGTCTCGCCTCTCCTTCTTCGCAGAACTGAGTATTTCCTCCAGACAAGCCGAGTACGCGAACCAGCCAGGGCAAGGAAAGACCCTGCAGAACCAGTGTCACCAGGATGAGGGAGAATGTCAGGTAGATGATGAAGCTTCGCTGGGGAAACGGGCTTCCGTTATTGAGGGTGAGGGGTAGGGAATTCGCGGCGGCGAGCGCAACCACGCCACGCATGCCAGTCCATCCCACCACAAAAACGTGGTTGGATTTCGGCCGTTCGTAGATCTGCTTCGCAACATGCGTTCGAACCCACCACGCTGCGCTCGCTGCGGGATACATCCAGACCATACGAAGCAACACGAGAATGGCTGAGAATGAAAGGCCATATCCGAGGAGGCCCAGCCTGCTTTGTCCGCGAATCCCGTCCAGTACATAGGGAAGCTGCAGGCCGATCAGCACGAACACCAGCCCGTTCAGCAGAAACTCAAGTGCGTCCCAGACTGCGAACGCCTGCAACCGCACCCTCGGGGAGAAGAAGGTCGAACTGCGCCGGCTCACGAAGAGACCGCATGCGACCACCGCAATCACGCCGGAGCCCTTCACGGCTTCGCCCATCAGGTATGCAGCGTAGGGCACGATCAGAGACAAGGCTATCTCGACCGGCCCGTCGTCCACCCAGCGTTCCAGCCAGGTGACAATCCATCCGATGGTCAGCCCGACCAGGAGGCCTCCAATCGTCAACCACGCGAATACGAGGATCCCGCGGCCTATGGTCGGGGTTGTGCCCTGTACGACCATCTCGACACCGAACTGCAGCGCCAGCAGCCCGGTCGCGTCGTTGAGCAGGCTCTCGCCTTCGAGCAGATCCACGACGCGCTGTGGCATGCCGACTTTGCGTGCGATCGAGGTCGCCGCCACGGCGTCTGTCGGCGAAACCACAGCCCCCAGAAGGAATCCAAGTTGCCAGTTGAATCCCGGCAACCACCACTTTGCTGCAAAGGCCACGCCAAAAGCTGTGAAGAATACCAGGAAGAAGGCCAGGCTCGAGATCGACACCAGGTTGTATTTAAACTCTCGCCACGACGTCTGCCACGCGGCCACATAAAGAAGGGGGGGCAGAATTACGAGGAACACCAACGAGGGTGGCAGTTGGATGCGCGGGATGTGGGGGAGGAGGGAACACAGCAGCCCGAAGATCACGAGAACGATCGGGTAGGATACGGCTAAGCGCCGTGCCAGGCCAGCCACTGCCGCCACCGAACACAGCAAGCCAATCAGCAGTACCAGGATATAGTTCACATGATCCGATTGGATGGGTGTGGCCCTCCTTCACTCTCCATAGAGTAATCCGGTGACGACATCCCCATCTAACAAACGCGGTTAAGCCCGTCAACGAGCAACGTGGTAATCGTGCGATTGCCGGGCTCTGCCCATCGGCACATGTTCGGACGGGTAAAATAAGGAAGTCTAACGTGAGCGCAACCGCCAACCAGTCCTCGCCGCCGCTCGATCCCGCACTTCCCGCGCCTCTTTCCATGGGTGAGGTCCTGCGCATCCCTATGTTGCGGCGGCTTTGGTATGCGCAAGTTATTTCCGTCTTCGGTGATTTCCTCGCCCTCTACGCGGTCATCGGTATCTTGACCTTCAAACTCCACGCAACCGCCCAGCAGGTCACAGGCGTCCAGATCGCCTACATGCTCCCTATCGCGGTACTCGGCATCCTGGCTGGGGTCTTTGTCGATCGTTGGCCGCTTAAGCCGACCATGGTCTCGAGCGACTCCTTGCGCGCCGGATTGGTCCTGCTACTCATATTCGCCCAACAGCCCTGGCACTTCTATGCCATCTTGGCGGGAATCAGCATCGTCTCCAGTTTCTTCTCACCTGCACAAGGAGTAGCGATCAGGTCTGCGGTTCCTCTCCATGGCTTACGCTCGGCGAACGCACTCATGCAGCAGGTCATGTTCGGCATGCGCATCATCGGGCCGGCCATCGCCTCCTTCATGGTCGCCTCCTTTGGCCCCGTCAGTTGCTACGTCCTGGACTCTGTAAGTTTCGTTGGCTCTGCCACGCTCATCTTCTCCATAACCTTCGTCAAGTCCGATCGACCCAAACCGAATGCAATGGCCCCACAGGCGGGCTCGTCGGCCCTCGGCAAGATCTGGCTGGACATGAAGCAAGGCATCGACTTCATCGTCCATCATGCCGCGTTGCTCTTCGTCATTCTCGCTATGGCCGCGGGAATGTTCGTTTTGGGCTGCTTCGGCCCGCTCATTGCCGTCTATGTGCGTGACTCGCTCCACGCCTCGACTCGAGCCTTCGGCATTGTCGCAGCGATGATCGGTTTGGGTATGCTGATCGGCATTAACGGCCTTAATACCTTTGGAAAGAAGCTAAGCAACACGTTGCTGGTTTATTGCGGCCTCTGCGGGATCGCCGTCGGGCTCGTCATGCTCGCGTTGCTGCCGCACATCTGGTCAACCATCCTCGGCAATCTTATCGTGGGCTTCTCGGTTGCCGGTATCATCGTCCCGGCACAGACGCTTTTTCAGCAGGCCACCCCGCCTGAGCTCATGGGTCGCGTCGGCTCCACATTTATGTCTATCGTCTTCGCCTCACAGATTGCCGGGCTCGTACTCTCCGGGGTCCTCACCCAGCACATTGGCGTCCGTCAGGTGTTCGCCCTTTGCGCCATAATGCTCGTCTTCCTCATGGCTGCCGGAAAGTTCTGGATGGAGCCGAAGCCAAGCAGCGCAGCCTGAATTGTTTTATCGAGGCCGTCCGCCGTGAACGCGACGCTTCCACAGAAGCGGTCTTTCGCCATGATTACCAGCGCCGACGATAGCTGCAGGTAGGATGGCGCTCACGCGCGCGCCGCTTTCAACCAGGCCTGCATGCCCCAGTCGAAGCCGGTGGACGGCTTGCCTCGCTGGAAGACACCGGCGCGCTTGAGTTCGACAAAGCCGTGCAGCAGGGCCCATAGTGCGACCGCCGCTTCGGGCGCCTTTTTGGGACCGGTTACGCGTGCCACCTGTTCCAAAACGAAGGCCCATAGTGCCTCGTGCGCCGCGTCCTCTACCTCCTCGGTTTCTGCGCACGGCTGCAGGAAGGCGTTGTAGAGATGGGGCTGCTCGGTAGAAAACGAAACATAGGCCTTCGTGAGCGCACGAATGGCCTGCTCCGGCGGTTTGCGACCGGAGGCTTTGCACAGCCTGGCATGCACTTGTCCCGTGATCTCGGCGGTAAGTGCGACTTCGAGGGCCAATCGGCTGGGGAAATACCGGTAAAGCGCATTAGGTGCTAAATCGAGTGACGCGGCGAGCGAGCGCAGCGACAGCTTCTCCATGCCATGGCTCGCCAGCTGCGCCATGGCAGCGGCCAGTATGCGGGCGCGGTCGGTCTTGGCGGGGAATGGCATTGCAGCCAGTATGCCCGATTGACCCTACCGGAGTATAGGTGTACGCTGTACATGTTGTTAAAGGTGTACAGTGTTCATCTTGCATGGAGAGGTGATTGCGCGTGGCTGAAAAGAAAAGTGTCATGGTCACCGGGGCATCGACTGGAATTGGTTATGCCATTGCCAAGGTCCTGAGTAGCAGGGGCATGCAGGTGTTCGGCGGGGTGCGCAAGCAGGCCGATGCTGACCGGCTGCAGCGCGAGCTGGGCGCCGGGTTCACGCCGGTGCTGATGGATGTGACCGATGAGCCGGCGGTGCAAGCGGCCGCGGCCCAGGTAAGCGAGCGGCTCGGCAACCGCACGCTGTTCGGGCTCGTGAACAATGCCGGCATTGCCGGCGGCGGCCCGCTGCTGCACCAGCCGATTGACGAGTTTCGCCGGACGATTGAGGTGAATCTGGTGGGACCCTTCACGGTCACCAAGGCGTTTGGCCCGCTGTTGGGCGCAGACCGCTCGCGTGTGGGCGCGCCCGGTCGCATTGTTCAGATCAGCTCCGTGGGCGGGAAGTTTGCTGCGCCGTTTTTAGGCGTGTATGTGGCTTCGAAGTTTGGGCTTGAGGGGATGTCAGAGAGTTTGCGGCGGGAGCTGTTGCTGTACGGGATCGATGTGATCGTGGTGGGGCCAGGGTCGGTGAAGACGCCCATCTTCGACAAGGCGCAGGAACTTGACCTCTCGCAATACGATGCGACCGAGTATGGGCCCATTCTGCGCGGTTTCGTGGAGTACTTTCTGGCAGAGAGCAAGAAAGGTCTGGAGCCGGAGCGTATTGGAGAGGTAGTGTATACCGCGCTCACGGCACGTAAACCGAAATTGCGCTACGCAGTGGTGCCGCAGCCGTTCAAGAACTGGATACTGCCCCGGCTGCTGCCTGGGCGGGTGGTGGATCGTGCCATTGGAAAGCAGAGTGGCCTGTTGCCGCCCGAGATGCGAAGAGCGCAGATCGCTCGTTAGCACATCGCACTCCGGGTGGCATAAGATCCGATTTGCACCGGATGGAGATCCCCGCCCAGTTGCATCGTCTCCGAATGTGCAGCCTACCTGGTTGTCGGAAACACAATCGGGGGCTTGATTCCCTCGAGCTCAGGGTTGGGTCCGGTCATTTGGTTGGTGTTCTGCGCGACAGCGACTAACCAGTCTCCGCCTCGCTTTTCGACGATCATCGTAAAAATGCCCTTCCGGGGTTCATGGGTAGTCGGGTCCTCGAGCCCGTCGCCCTTGATGCTCCAGGTCCAGTGAAGGATAGCAAGGTCGGGCCGCAGGAAACGGACCGCGGTATCCAGTACCTTCAGCGAGGACTGTTTGAATGGGCCGGAAAGCAAACGGGTGTGATAAAGCTCGAAATCCGGTCGGCCATGCAGCCAGTCGCCACCCACGTTCACAAAGTCCACATTGTCGGCCATGATTTTCGCCAGTTCATGCCCATCGTGCTTGGCCCAAGCCGCTGTGAATGCGTAGGGAACCCCACGAACCATGGTTTCATCGGACTTCATCTGCGCCTTTGCATAAGTAATGAAAACTAAGATTAGGACAAGGCAGGATAAGCATTTCTTCATTAACCCTCCCGAATTCGGTGAACGTTGCACGCGGGGATTGTACTCCGCACGATGGATCGCCGGTCCCACTCTATCGCGCTGCCTTCGTGGACGGAAAGACGCTGACCCTGACATACCTGCCCTGAAGGAAGCCCGGGCGGCATACGCGAAGCTGCAATAGCCAAGCGTTTCGCCGACCCATTTTGGACCACTTTGAGCTGCTATCATTGCGGCCATGGCTACGGCACAGACTTGGGACCCGGCGTCTTATGCGCGCAACGCGAGATTCGTATCCGACTTAGGATCGCCCGTCGTGGATCTGCTTGCACCTCAGCCCGGAGAAAGGATCCTCGATCTTGGATGTGGCGACGGTGTACTAACGAAAAAGCTGGCAGATCTGGGTTGTGAAGTGGTTGCGGTCGATTCGAGCATTCCGCAGATCGAAGCCGCGAAAAAGCTCGGCTTGAACGCGTTCGCGATCAGCGGTGAGCACCTCCCGTACAAGGAGGAATTCGATGCCGTCTTTAGCAATGCCGTGCTGCACTGGATCAAGCGTGCAGATGTGATGCTCGCTGGAGTTTATCGTTCTTTGAAACCGGGCGGCCGATTTGTTGCAGAATGTGGAGGCCACGGCTGCATTCAAAAGATCCGGACTGCTCTGGTTCAAGCATTGGACCGCCGTGGGTTGTGTGGCGAGGCTCGAGTGCCCTGGTATTTCCCCACACCTGGCGACTACGCCACCAGGCTGGAACGCGCAGGGTTTCGTGTCGACAGCATTGCGCTGATCCCGCGTCCAACTCCGCTGCCTGGCGACATCATTGGTTACTTGGAGACGTTTGCTCTCAATTTTTTTCAAGGCTTCTCCGGCGAAGAGCGCAGCGAATATCTGCAGGAGGTACGAACGGTCTTGGAACCGCAACTTCGCACTGTCGATGGATGCTGGGTGGCTGACTACGTCCGACTGCGATTCGCGGCAACGAAAGCTCGCGATTTACCATGATAATGTCCAGGACGACCTCAACTCTGATAGAGGGCAGCAGGAGCGGTCGCCGTATTCTCGATTCGCTCCTGCCGCCAACTAAACGGCCGCTGGCGCCAGAGTAGTCTTTGCCCGGTCTACATGGAGCGGTAGACCCAATTGTGACCGGCCGAGCGGCGTAAGGTCGGCCTCGGTACCGCGCCCTTTAAAATCGACCTCGAAATCATCCGGTGCGAAGTCGGGTGGAGTCCGGCCGGAAAGGAAAGCAGGTGCCTGCTTCGCCAGGTATTCAGTATTTTTGGCGCAGCCGGGTGTAGAAGCGATGTACATCACGTTGCTGTAACCGGACCCCTTATGCTCATTCTCAACCGCATGCACCACATCGGCGTGCCAGAAGACCGTATCTCCCGGCTCCATGAGCGGGATCGAGGACAAAGCTTCAATAAGGAGACTGTGATATTGGGGATTGACTGAGAGCGCTCGGCCCGGCTGTGCACCGCAGAGTTCGTCCTCAGGAACGTCGTCTTGCAGAGCTCGGAGCAATACATAGACCATCGCTCTTGCAATCGGTATGAGCTGCAGCGTACCGTCGCCTTTCCCCTGCCGGGTTAAGGCCGTCCACCCTTGGAAGGTACGGAACATAGAGCACACTGCCGGAGAGGCCACTTCGCGCGCATCGGGGCGGTAGGCCGCGTCAAATGGATTGTAGGCGCGCCAATTTCCTGAGAAGACGTGCCGGTAAACCTTGCGGAAATTCTCCTCAAGCCAGCGTTCCACCGAGCCGCCATCCACGTGTGGCGAAAGGCCCAACGAAGCAGAGCCCGGCGGACGTCGACGGATACGATCCGCGTAGGCAGGCGTTTCTTCAGGATTGAATTGCACTCGGCCCTCGCTATTCGCCTGCCAGAGCTTGTTAAGGAACACGCGAACTCGTGTCAAGGACTCGGCTTGTCTAGCTTGCACCTGCGGGCGGGACCAGTAGATACCGTAAATCTGTGGTTTCGCGGAAGCGAGTGTGCCGAAGTATTTGTCCTCTGCCGCATTTGCCAATTTGGCATCGAGATTGTTCTCATCAACGTACCTGGCGATTTCCTTGTCCCATTCACCGGCTTGCGCAGGCGCAAACGTCCTGCGAATCACGCAAGCGCCCCGATTTTTGATCCTTGCGATCTGTTCCACCGGCACTTGCCCGGACTCAATTTCGGAGTAGTGCACGATTGGAATAACTTCCTTTCCATCGTTCCGCTCCTTCACGATGACATCGACTCGCCCGCGCAGGTCCGCCTCAACTTGTTGAAAAATCTCAGCGTAGTTTGGAAGAGCCTTGCGCAATGACTTCTTGGTGTTGCGGATCTCTTCCGGTAAGTTATTGATTACGAAAGCCATGTTGTTGACTCCTGATTCCTAAGTGTAGGAAGTGTTCGGCCGTTCGAGTGATGGAGGTAGGCCAAATACTGATACTATTCAGACAACTCTTTCCCCGGGGCTGTCTGAATAGGTACACCCGATGAAACCCCAGTTCGAACGTGTAACCTTCCCGGATGGTTGTTCCCTTCGCGTTTACAACCGCCGGGTATCCGAAATACCTTTCGAATGGCATCACCATCCGGAATACGAGCTGACCTTGACTCTGAACAGCCGTGGTTGGCGCTTCATCGGCGATCACATCGGGCCTTACCACGCGCCTGATCTCGCCCTGGTGCCACCAGACATGCCTCACACGTGGGCCTCCACGGAAACGGTCCAGCAAGGCGACCCGCATGTCGCCATCGTGATCTGGTTTTCGAGGAAGTGGGCGCTTGGTCTTGCAGAGCTATGCCCGGAATATGCTGCGATGCGCAAACTCCTACTGAATGCTTCGACAGGTCTGGCATTTGCGGAAGAGACAGCGGCGCGAGTTGCGGGGCGACTGCCGAACTTACTATCCCAAGTTCCGCAGGTGCGTCTTCATGCGGCTCTTGACGTTCTGGTAGGCCTTGCCGGCGAGCAAGCAAGCACGCTTTCCAAGAGTGTAATGACAATTTCTGAATCGATGAACGATGAACCAGGTCAACTCACGCGGGTGCTCAACCAATTACATAAGAACTTTCACGAGCCAATTTCCATTAAGGGACTGTGCAGGGCCGGCAATGTCTCTGAACGATCGCTGCACCGTCTTTTTGTAAAGCACACCGGCGGGAGTGTCAGCCAATATCTGTGCAAGCTCCGCATCGGGCGTGCATGTATGCGCCTGGTAGAAACGGATCTTCCCGTAAGCATGATCGCTTTTGAGGTTGGGCTTCCGAATTTGGCCAATTTCAACCGCCAGTTCCTTCGCGTGCGTGGTGTCACTCCGTCCAGTTACCGCAAGTCTTTTCAGGAGCCAGGCAAACTCGAACGGATTACTGGGGCAGAGGATCTCTCCACTCGTCCCTCTTCGCTGGAAAGAGGTTCTCGGAGACGCCAGGCTATTCCAGTCGAAGCGCAGTCATGGGGTCCACGCGAGTGGCTCTCTGCGCCGGAATCCAGACGGCGAGGAGGGCGACCGCGTTGAGCAGAAGCGGGGTGACGATGAATGTGACGGGATCCCACGCTTTGACCGCAAAGAGGAAGCTGGCCAGGAAGCGAGTGAGCCAGAACGCTCCGCCGATGCCCAGCACAACTCCGGCGCCGGCGAGGATCATACCCTGACCGATGACCATGTTGCGAAGATTTGATGCCTGCGCCCCAAGCGCCAGGCGTACGCCAAGTTCCTGGGTGCGCTGCTGCACGGAATACGACATGACCCCATAGACGCCAATGGCGGCCATCAGCAAGCCTGCCGCTCCGAAGATGCTGAGCAGCAGCATATTGAAGCGCTGGCGCGCCGTGTTGCGCACCTCGACCTCGGCCATGGTACGCACATGGGCGACCGGCATGCCCCCGCTGGCGTCCCGCAGTGCTGCTTCGATGCCCGCCCGCAGGGGGTGCGGATCCACGCGGCTGCGCACAATCCACCAGAGCGGCGCAACCTTCGCGTTCAGCGCAGTCTGCGCGTCCAGCATTTGGGCGATAGGAATGTACATCGTCGGAAAGGGATCGCGATTGACACCGGCATCGCGTGTGTCCCCCACGACGCCAACGATCTGGCGGGGCCCCTCGGAAAACGCTGGGCCTCCGCCCGGTCCAATTTGAATGCGGTCCATCAGCGGATCGCCGTTGGACCAATACTTCCGGGCCATCGCCTGGTTGATGATCACCACCCCAGGCGCAGCGCTATCATCCTGCTCGGTAAAGGCGCGACCGCGCAACAAAGGAATCTCGAATGTTGAGAAATAGCTCCATGAGACGGAAAAGAAGCCCGCCATGCCGGTGAAGGGCGTCTCGCCCCTGGGCCGGCCCAAGACGTCAAAGGTCATCCCGAAACAGCCCTGCAGCGGCAGGCAGTCGCTTGCGGCCGCGTCGAGCGCGCCGGGGACAGCCACGAGCCGCTCACGGCCGTCGCGAATTAGTTGGGCAACGGGTTCCGTTTTCTGAAAGCGGCTTCCACTGATTGACATCGACGCGGTGAGGACGTTGTGGGTGGTGAAACCGGGATTCACATCCTCCAACTTCAGGAAAGTCCGAATGAGCAAAGCCGCTCCTGTAACCAGAACCAGGGCAAGGGCTATCTCGCTTACGACCAGCAGGGAACGGATCTTGCCGTGGCGAAGGCCCATGCCCGAACGACTGGAATTCTCGTTGAGCGAGGCGGTGAGATCGGGGCGCGACGCGGAAATCGCAGGCACAAGCCCAAACAAGACGCCGGTAAGCAGCGAGATGCCTAAGGTGAACAGCAGGACACGGTAATCGAGCCCGACCGCCGAGCCATTTTCTCCGATTCTAGGAATATCGCCAGGGCTAACGCTCAGCAGCAGTCGCACGCCGCCGAACCCGACGGCCAAGCCTAACAGGCCGCCCACAAACGACAGTGCCAGGCTCTCTGTGAGCAGTTGGCGAATGATCTGTCCGCGCCCGGCTCCCAGGGCCGCGCGGGTGGCAAGTTCGCGCTTTCGGACCGAGGCTCGCGCAAGCAGGAGGTTGGCCACGTTAGCGCAGGCGATCAGAAGCACGAAGCCCACAGCACCGAGCAGAACCATGAGGGGGGCGCGGGTCTCGCCAATCAATGACTCCTGCAGCGACACTGCTCCGAACCCGCCATGGGGTGGCAGCGCGTCATTGCCATGGGTGCGGCGGAACTGGTCAGCGGCCAGCGCGAGCTGCGCATTGGCCTGGGCACCGGTGATGCCCGGCTTGAGCCGCGCGGCCACGTTGAAGTTGTGGACCATTTCTCGCGAGGTGAGATCGAACTGAAAAGGTATCCACAGATCGGCGGGCGTGTCGGTGACGAAGTCGCGGCCGATGATGCCGACCACCAGCCACGGCTGGCCGTCCACTTGGATGGTAGAACCGACGATTTCGCCGTTCCCGCCGAACCGCCTCTTCCACAGACCGTAACTCAGCACGGCAACGTGACCGCCATTGGGGCTATCTTCTGCTGCGGTGAACGTGCGCCCGGCAACGACGGGAGCGCCGAACAGCGGGAAGTATCCGCTGGTGACATGCATGCCGAGCACCTGCTCGGGATGATCTCCGCCAGTGAGGTTCACTCCGGCTCCGCCCCAATCGTAGGCGGCCACCTGCTGAAAGACGGCGGACTGCTGCTGAAAGATGTTGTACTCGGGGATGCTCGCCAGCGGAAGCGGTCCTCGGTCGCTGGTGGTCACTACTTGCACCAGGGACTGCGGGTCGGGATAGGTAAGCGGCTTGAGCAGTACGGCATTCACCACGGAGAAGACTGCAGTATTCACGCCAATGCCGACGGCGATGACGAGGATCGCGATCGAAGTGAATCCGGGTGTCCGGGCAAGAGAACGCAAGGCGAAGCGCAGGTCGCGCCATCCGTCTTCCACCATGGGGAAGGATCGGTAGCGCCATACGCGCTCCCGCGTTGCGCGAGGATTTCCAAAGCGCAGACGAGCTTGGCGGTGTGCTTCCTGCGGGTGCAGACCCCGCGCAGCATTTTGGTCCTGCTCGTGGGCCAGGTGCGACTCGATTTCCTCCGCCAGATCCTGATCTTTTTTTCTGCGATGCATGAAGCGGCTGATGGACATTGGCTTCAGTCTCCTGCTGGTTCGATCGAGTCACCCAAAATAAGACCGATGGCGCGCGTCATCCTGCGCCAGCGGCCGGCGGCAGCGCTCAGTTCTTTCCGGCCTTTGGCCGTGAGCCGGTAAAACTTGGCTCTGCGGTTGTTCTCGCTCACGCCCCATTCCGACGACAGCAAGCCACGGTCTTCGAGGCGATGCAGTGCGGGATAGAGCGAGCCTTGCTCCACCTCGAGCGCGTTCTCCGATGTGTGCTCGATCACCTGGGCGATGGTGTGCCCATGAGCCGGACCCATCACCAATGTGCGCAGGATCAGCATGTCCAGGGTGCCCTGCAGAATTTCGCCGGCTTCCGGCGGTTTTTTCGGGATCACGTCGCCTCCTCCACTCGAATGACTATGGAAGCTTTATACACCACTCGAATGGCTATGGGAAGCTTCAGGCTCCCAGGGTGAGGCCAGTTGGGCCCGCATCACAACTTTAGAACTCCACTTTCGTTCTGAATCCAAATACAACCGCCCGGTGCAAACCTCCGCCCACGTTCGCGTAGTACTGAATGACGGGCTGCAGAAGCAGCATCGGCAGGCATCGCCACCAGAATGGCGAGTTTGCGATTTGGCTTACGCATGCTTGTGCAGCTCATTCTTGAGCTTGTTCGCCACGTTGGGTCTAGACTTCAGAGTGATCCAGACACCAGCAACACCGACTCCGACTCCGACAATTGTGTCGACCAAGCGCAGAATGGGCTGCTTCCAGGCTGGATGTGGGCTCAGGCCGGCGACGACCATTACCACTGCAGTCGTGATCCCTGTAGTGACGATTTCGTCCGGACGATCGAGTATGGCCATCGTGACAGCTCCGACTCCAATAAGCGTGACCATTCCTGTGAGACTGAACGGGAAAAGAAGCAGGTAGATCAAACACAGGAGGAAGCTGAGCGAAGTTGCCCACATTCGAGAAAGGGCAGCTCCGACACTGCTGTCGTAGCTATAGCGATACACAAATACTGTGGCGGCCACGGCCCACATGCCGCCTAACAAATCGTCGTCTCGGGAAACCGAGAACACTTGGGCAAGCAAGTGTGTGATCAGCCAGTAGCTAATTGCGCATAACAGAGACAGCATCACACCATGAAGGACTGCATGGAGCATCCCAACTGGTTCATCCTTGATGGATATCGGCATTTTCTTCTCCCCTCAAGTTCGCGCCTATGGCGTGTTCTTACATAGGCGATCCATTGCCATCTTCGGAACGATGAGCCCGAAGCTCATCGCAAGAATGATCGTGATGGCGGTCATGCCGTCAGTGACTGTGGCGCTTATGAGTTCGCAGGGCACATGCGATCGGCCAGCAAGTTCTACAAGGCCGCTAGCCATCCTGAATAGGAAGACCCCCGGAATCATCGACACCACGGCAGCGAAGCCGACGGCAGAGAACGGCATATGCCGGCGACGCGCGACTGGCGCGAGGATCACCCCGACGATCAGACAGGCGACCAAGGCCCCGGTTGCGGCAGTGCAGCCAAGCACAATGAGCGACCACCACCGCATCGCATGGGCCAACATGCCAACCGCCACCGGCCATGCAATCATGCGCAACGGCGTGGAGAAGAAGATGCTGTAAGCGAAAACAGCGACGCCAGCGGCGATCGTATCGAGCCACAGGGGTACGGCTCGGCCAGCCGGGTCTACAGGAAAGGAGACGCCAAATAAGGCGAGGCCCACTAACAATCCCATTGAGATAGTCACAATCACTAGCGCTGCATAGGTCAAACGGGCGAAGCCGAGATCGACGCGACCCTCGATCAGATCCAACGCGCCATTCAGCATATGCGGTCCAGGTACCAGGACCATGCATGGACAGACTGCGACGAGGCGCAGGGTAGAACTCAGCTGGTACCGAACCGCGAGCGCGCCGATAATGCCGGCGAGCAACGAAGCGCAGAATGGCTGCAGGAAAATGTTCGCGCTACGCCGCGCCATGGCGCGGCGGAAAATAGCACCTGCCCCCGCACTTACAAATATGAGACCAGCCGCCGGCAAATGTTGGATACCGAAGATCACCGCTAATGCCACAGCGCCCGCCGCCGCCGCGAGCATGAACAGCCAGTCAGGAGCAGGGGGAGCCTGTGAAATCGCACTAATAGCTTCTATAGCAGCGGATAGCGCAAGCCGCCCCGCGCGGAGGTCTTCTATCGCCCGCATTGTGGAAGCCACGCGATCCATATCCACACCGGTAGGACTGGCCGTCACTGCAGAGATGAGTCTGGCGTCCTTGTCTTCGGCGTGGAGCTGCAACTCTCCCCAGTGCACCAGCATCTCGGTGCGCAGCCCAACCGCGTCACCCAATCGCCGGGTCGCGTCCGACGTCTGGCCGGTGGATTGACCATTCACGAACAGGACCCGGGCAAAGCCGAGGACAATATCGGAACGCTCCTCTACCGTCATCTGAGTTTCTCCTCCGAGCCGCGGTTTCGTATTGCAACCCGATTTAAAGCGCGCCACATCGTGGGTTGGAGCCGACCGGGACAAAGCCGGCTCCGACCGAAACGTCAGTGCGTAGTACAGGGTCGATTGTCTAGACTGCCGTCGCCACGTAGGGTTGAACCATCTTTTTCGGATCTACAATGCGGTCGAACTCGTCTTCTGTTACGAACTCCAGTTTCAGGGCGGCTTGCTTGAGCGTGAGATCGTTGTTAAGCGCATAATGCGCAATCTTGGACGCTTTGTCGTACCCAATAACTGGTGCGAGCGCCGTCACCAGCATCAGCGACCGCTCGACGTACTCATTGATCTTCTTCAGATTGGGCTTCGTTCCCTCGATCAGGAACTTCCGAAAGTTCGTGCATCCGTCTGTCATGATGGTGATGGAATGGGTTACGTTGAAGATGATCAGAGGTTTGTAGACGTTCATCTCCAGGTACCCACCTGCGCCAGCAAACCCAACTGCCACGTCGTTGGCCATCACCTGGACCGCGATCATCGTTAGCGCTTCGGCCTGGGTCGGATTTACCTTGCCCGGCATAATCGAAGAACCCGGTTCGTTTTCCGGAATCTGCAATTCGGCGAAGCCCGCTCGCGGACCGCAGGACATCAGCCGGATGTCGTTGGCTATCTTGTAGAGGGACACGGCCAGAGTTCGAAGCGTGCCGGAGAGCTGCACCTGATCGTCGTGTGCGCCCTGCACCCCGAACTTGTTCGGCGCACTGACGAAGGGCAGGCCTGTGAGCCGGGCGATATCGGCTGCCGCTGCCTCGCCAAAGCCTGGCGCGGAGTTGAGGCCGGTGCCCACCGCGGTGCCGCCAAGCGCGAGGCGGTAGACACCCGTCAGCGCAGCTTCGATCCGTTCCAGATCGTCCGCAAGCACGGCCTCATAGCCCGACCACTCCTGCCCGAGCGTGAGAGGCGTGGCATCTTGCATGTGCGTGCGGCCGATCTTGACAATGTCGCTCCACTCGACGACTTTCGCTGCGATTGCATCGTGCAGTGCCTTCAACGCAGGAATAAGACGCTGCTTCACATTAACCGCCGCTGCGATGTTCATAGCGGAGGGAAATGCGTCGTTGGACGACTGGGACATGTTGACGTGATCGTTTGGGTGAACCGGCGCCTTGCTACCCAATGGTGTACCGGCAATCTGGCAGCAACGGTTGGAGATCACCTCATTCACATTCATGTTGAATTGCGTTCCGCTGCCCGTCATCCATACATGCAGAGGAAACATATCTTGATGCTGGCCCGCGAGGATTTCGTCACAGACTTGAACGATCAACTTGTGGCGTTGGTCGTCGAGGCGCTTGCCGGCATAGTTGGCATTGGCAGCGGCTTTTTTCAACGTGGCAAACGCAGCGATCATCTCACGCGGTATCAGGTCGTGCCCTATGCTGAAGTGTTCGAGTGAGCGTTGCGTTTGTGCTCCCCATAGCATCCCGCCCGGCACATCGACTTCACCGAGGCTGTCGGTTTCTTTGCGAACTGCGATTACTTCCACTTCGCTGATTGCATTCACTGTTTTCTCCTTATATTCCGTTTTTCCCTGAAGAGGTTGGCATATCTAGAGTAGTCCGCCACACAGATGGACCTTTATTCGGGGTTGAAGAGCATGACCGAGAACGTCCGCAGAAGCGCAGCTAATGAACCGGACTCTGTCGATGGACCAATGTTCCCCCTAATCTTCTCTCGATACCTCAGCTTCGCACCCACATCTCCCGACAAAAA
>Ga0302324_100009699_pt1 | contig 20079 bp, 10 predicted proteins | sample Palsa_T0_1_FD_201949 | JGI IMG/M metagenome (GOLD analysis project Ga0302324, IMG submission 201949) | Peat permafrost microbial communities from Stordalen Mire near Abisko, Sweden - Palsa_T0_1 | ecosystem: Environmental > Terrestrial > Soil > Palsa > Peat permafrost | place: Sweden: Abisko...
CGTCGGGGTGATGGTCTTCCTCATCCAAAGGTCGAATAAAAACAACGCCGGGACGGACGCGGCGCCGGTGGCCAGCGTCGCGGTGGCCAAGGTGGTTCGGGCCGATCTTTACAATGAGGTATCAATCCCGGCCGAGTTCCGGGCCTACGTGCAGTCTCAATTGCACGCCATGGTGACCGGCTACGTCTCCAAAATGAACGTGGACTTTGGCGACAAGGTCAAGCAAGGCCAGGTCCTGGCTATCCTGGAAGTGCCGGAATTGGTGGCCCAGCTCCATATGGCCCAAGGCAAACAGCAGCAGGCGGAAGCCGACTACGCCAATGCTCACCTCATTTACAGCCGCCTCCTGGCGATCATCAAACAGCACCCCAATCTGGTCGCGCAGCAGGATATTGACACCGCCCAGTCGAAGGATGCGGCCACGGAAGCGGCGATCGCCGCGGCCAGGGCCGAAGTCGAGAAGTACGAAACGCTCATTAATTACACGAAAATTGTCGCACCCTTCGACGGTGTCATTACCCAGCGCTATGTCGATCCCGGCGCGCTGGTTCAGGCCGGTACCAGTTCCGACCGCTCCATGCCACTGTTGCAGGTCTCAGACAATTATCACCTTCGCCTCGATTTCCCGGTGTCCGTCGATTACGTGAAGAATGTCCATCTGAACGACCCGGTTGCGGTGCGGGTCGATTCACTCGGTGGCAAGACCTACGTCGGCAAGATCACCCGCTTCAAGAATGAGGTGAATGACGAAACCCGGACGATGATCACTGAGATCGAATTGAATAACCCCGACCTGGAGATTGTGCCCGGAATGTACGCCGCGGCGCTGTTCAAATTCGACGGGCGTCCAAATGCGCTGGCCATCCCCACCCAGGCGGTCGGCAATCCGAAAGATCCGGTGGTTTACGTCGTCAATGCCAATCACGAAATCGAAACTCGGAACGTCAAGCTCGGCATTGAAATGGCCGACAAGTACGAGGCCGTCGATGGTGTCAAAGAAGGCGAATTGGTGGTCATCAGCAGTGGGGCCAGGATCCACGCGGGCCAGAAGGTGGAACCGAAGTTAACCGATCTGCCGGCCGCTCCGTGAGTTTGTCGTGAGCTCTGGACCCTCCATCCTTTCCCCAGCGGAATCGCCCCGGAACCACTAAGTCATTTCCGTGTCACGATTCTCGATTCGCTACCCGTATCTGATCATTGTCATCTGCCTGATCACTTGTGTGATGGGCGTGACGGGCCTCATGCGAATGCCGGTGGATTTGTTCCCACCCATCAAAATTCCCGTGGTCGTCGTAGCCACCTTTTACAGCGGCATGCCCCCGGAGCAGATGGAAAACGATATTACCGGACAGTTCGAGCGCATGTTCACCCTAGCTTCGGGCATCGACCATATGGAATCGCGGTCTCTGACTGGAGTCAGCCTGATCAAGGTCTACTTTCAGCCGGGATCGAATCCGGACTCCGATGTCACCAGCGTCTCCAATCTGGCCATGGCCAGCCTGCGCTATCTGCCGCAAGGGACCCTGCCCCCCATCGTCATGCTCTTCGACGCGTCGAGCCTGCCGGTCTGCCTGGTAACCCTCAAGGGCGAAGGGCTGAGCGAGGCGCAGTTGCGCGACCTGGGCCAGTTCACCATCCGCAATCAGATGGCCGGTGTGCCCGGCGCTTCCGTGCCGCCGGCCTTCGGCGGACGCTATCGCCAGATCATGGTCTACGTCGATCCACTCAAGCTGGAGGCGCACGACTTGAGCGTCATGGACGTGGTCCGCAACGTCAACGAAGCCAATCTCATTCTGCCCGCGGGCGACGTGAAGATCGGGCCGTACGATTACAACGTCTACGCCAACAGCCAGATCAACCTCATGAAGGACATCAATATGGTGCCTCTGAAAACCGTGGGGGAATCCTCGGTCCTCGTGGCGGATGTTGGCAAAGCGCAGGATGCCTCGCAAATCCAGTTGTGCAAGGTGCGGGTCAACGGGCAGGCTTCGGTCTACCTGCCCGTCATGAAACAGGGCGGCGACTCCAACACCATCGCCGTGGTCAACGGCGTGAAGCGGGTTGTTTCCAAGTTACTGGACGTCCCCAAGGAATTGGTCACCCAGGTGGTTTTTGACCAGTCGATCTTCGTGAAGTCGGCCATCGAGAATCTTATCCATGAAGGTTTGATCGGCTTGGTGCTCACCGGAATCATGATCCTGGTGTTTCTGGGCAACCTGCGCGCCACCGCCGCCGTGTTTCTATCCATCCCACTTTCGGCGCTCGCCACCTTCATCGCCCTCGCGCTCGGCGGCGGGACCATTAATACCATGATTCTGGGCGGCCTGGCCCTGGCCTTCTCCCGGCTGATCGACAACTCCGTTGTCGTTCTGGAGAATATCTTTCGCCATTTGGAGTTGCTCACCCCGCCGGTCACGGCCGCGGAACGCGGCGGCCAGGAGGTCGCTTTGCCGGTCCTCGCCGCCACGCTCACCCTGGTCGTGGTGATGTTTCCTGTCACCCTGCTTTACGGGGTCAGCAAGTATCTCTTCAGCGCCCTGGGCCTCGCCTTGGTGTTGTCGCTTTTTGCCTCTTACATGGTGGCGATGACCGTCGTGCCGCTGTTTTGCGCCAATTGGATCAAGGGCCATGAAGGTCACGGCGCGGAAGGCGGACATGCGGAGCCTGCGCGCCGCCGGAGTTGGGGCCAGCGCTTCAATGAGTGGTTCAATCTTCAGTTCCGCGGGTTGCTCGACGGCTACGAGCGCGCCCTGGATGTTGCTCTGAAGCGTCCGCTGGTTACGGTCCTCGTCATCGGCGGCCTTTTCGTGGTCAGCCTGGCGCTTTATCCATTGATCGGAAAATCGTATTTCCCGCGAACCGATCCCAACCAGTTTGTCGTCACCGTCAAGGCGCCCTCAGGCACGCGCCTCGAACTCACCAATGACCTCGTCGGCCAGGTCGAACAGATCGCTCGCGATGTGGTCGACAAAGAGGACCTGAAGATCATCGTTTCCAATATCGGCATTACGCCCGGCTTCTCCACCATCCTCTCGCCAAACTCCGCGCCGCACACCGCCTTTGTCCAGGTGGGGCTCAATGAGGAGCACAAACTCTCCAGCTTCGAATACATGGACCGGGTGCGCGCCCGCATTAAGAAGGACCTGCCACAAGTCACCGCCTATTTGCAAACGGGCGGCCTCTCGGACGCCATTCTCAACCAGGGCATGCCCGCGCCGATTGATATCCAGGTCAGCGGCATGGACATGAAAAAGGATCACGAAATCGCGTCCCAGATCGCCTGGCAGGTCACCGATCTTCCCGGCGTCAGTGACGTCCTCGTGCCGCAGGACGTGGATTATCCCTCATTCAAAGTGGACATCGACCGCGAACGCGCCAGCGAACTGGGCCTCAGCGCCCAGGAAGTCGTGGATAGCCTCATTACCGCTTTTACCTCCAATGGCATGCTCGCCCCCAGTTATTGGATCGATCCCAAGACCGGCAACAACTATCTGCTCACGGTTCAGTACCCGGAAAACTATGTCAAAAACATCGCTGATTTCGGGGCGATGCCCTTGCGCGCGCCGCATTTGAAACATCCCACCCGGCTGGACTCCGTGGTGCACATCTCCCATATGCTGGCTCCCACCGAGGTGGATCACTATCAAATCCGCCGAACCGTGGACGTCTATGTGGCGCCGAGGAGTGAAGATTTAAGCCGGATCTACGCGGCGATCCAAAAGATCAAGGACCATACCCAATTGCCGCCGAATACGACCATTACCATCCGCGGCGCCGTCGAGTCCATGAAGCAGTCGTTCAATAGCTTTGCCGTCGGCCTGACTCTCTCGGTCATTCTCGTATATCTCATCCTCGTGGCGCAGTTCCGCTCATTCACGGATCCCTTCCTGATCCTGCTCGCGGTGCCACCGGGCCTGACCGGCGTGCTCCTCATTCTCTATCTCACCAACACGCCGGTGAATGTCATGTCACTGATGGGAATGCTGTTGGTGGTGGGCATTTCTGTTTCGGACAGCATTCTGATTGTTGAATTCATCAACCGTCTCCGCGAAGAGGGCCGCACCCTGCGGGAAGCGGTGTCGCTCGGGCCTCGGGTCCGGTTGCGCCCGGTATTGATGACGACCCTGGCCACCCTCATCGGCCTCATTCCCATGGCCGCCAAACTCGGCACCGGCGGCGAATCCTACGCCCCGCTGGCGCGCGCGGTCATCGGCGGCCTGGCTGTCTCCGCCATTCAGACGATCTTCCTCGTCCCGGCCTGCTACCTCCTCTTGCACGGCCGGAAAGACTCCCGCAAGCCGGCCGCGCCGGCTGGGGCGGCAGAAGCCTTAGGTTGACAGAATCGCCAGTGAAGTTCTTGGGCCGGAGCACCCTTTCTCCGTCATTCCCATCGTCGAATTACTCGTAAGCCGGCAGACGCCGCTTTCCAGATTTGTATTTCGTAGAAGTCTTTCCCTTCGAGGCCATCCTCGGAAAGTGTATCCAGCCCGCGGTATAGCGCCCGGACAGTATAATCGCCCGGCCCGACGGTGAAACAAGCATGCGATCCACCGGTGCATTCATGCAATTCGATCAAGCCCTCAGTCGCTAACGGCGCTTCGATGACATGCTGCCACGCGCCGAATATCACTTGCGGCTCGGCATCCCAAATACCGACTTCGACCGGTACCGTCATGTTCCGAACAGGGCAGATTACGACGACCCCCGGCCATATCTTGGCACGATGAGCAACGTCCTCGTTGGACCAGTCCTCCGGAACCCGTTGCCCGGATCTCTGCGGATCCCAAACGTAAAACTGAAAATAATCGGCAAAAATGGCCAATCGACAGCGATGACGTGGGGCGCCCATAGCGTTTAGTGAGAACAGTAGCGTCCGGTACCCCGGATTATCACTGCGCCGGTACTTTGAACAGCGCGTCGATCCGATGCTTCGCGGCGTCGTTGGGCGCCGTCCAGCGCACGTCCACCGGAGCCAGTTGTTGTTTGAGCGTGTTGACGTCGGCCTCGGCGAGGTCAATCCCGTCGAGCGTCAGTCGTTTGAGATGAGTGAGCTTCTTCAACTGGCTGAGCGCGGACAAAGTCAGCCGCGCCTCCTGAAGATTGAGCGCCTCCAGCGAAGCGCAATCGGCCAGCACGGCGACGGCCGCGTCCGATAGCGTGGTCGGGGGCGTGTTCGCGAGGCGCTGCCCCAGCGTGAGGGTGGTGAGCTCTTTCAGGCTGCGCAGTTGCTTCACGCCTTCCACGGTCACCCCACTATGCCAGGTGCGGAACCCTTTCAGGTGCGGCAGCGTCGCCACCGCGGCCATGCCCGCATCCCCGAATTCCGTTGAGCCGGCCACGGTCAGATTTTCGAAATGGGGCAGCGTCACGAGCGCCGCCAGCCCGGTGCCGGTGAGACTTTTGCCCGGATGAAAAATGGAAAACGTCCGCAGATTCTGGAAGGTCGCGAGCGCGCCGACGCCGCCATCGGACACGTCCATGCCGTTGGTGGTCAGCATCTCCACTTCCGGCATCGCTCCCAATGCCTTCAGCGCCGCGTCGTTGAATCCTTTGCCAAAGGAGAGGCTTTTCAAGTGCGAGAGCTGGTGAATCTGCTGGTAATCGCCTTCCACGAGTCCGGTGCAGTCGCGAAAGGAAAGGCCGGTGAGCGCACCTTTGGTCTCGACGGCTTCCGCGCCTTTGGATTTGAGCGCCGCGACGATGTCGGCATCGGCGGCATGAGCCGGAGATGAGTGCCCCACGATCAGCGTGGTGGTGATGAGAGTCAGGAGTTTGATAAGGTGCGTGTCTTTCATACGAATAGTCATTTCGGCTGCACCTTTTGCAGATACTCGGACGGAGTCATGAACACGACCTGCTTTGACTTCAGGTACTCAACGATCTCCACAAACCCCTCCCAGCGCTGGTCCTCGACCCATTGATCGGGATGACCCTGTAGGACGAGAAAGGGCTGCTTCCCACCGTACTTTTCGTAGGCGTCTTTGAATTTCACCGGATCGGGAACAAACGTCGGATTTTCCAACGCCATCACGCGCGGAAGGCTCAGGCGGTGGTAGAACTTTGGCTGCTTGGGGCCGTAGAGCCAGATCTTGATTTCCGGGACACCCTCCATCGCTTCATCGGTGGCGTCGGTGACCGCGCTCCAGTGCTCGCCGAAGGCCGGCAATGGAAAGCCCAGCTTCGCTTTCGCCAGGGCCTCGCCCTTTTCCAGGATCGCCCGCTGTTCGTCGACCGTCCCGTGATCGAACTCGCCCGGTTCATCAGCCTTCTTCATGTGATAACCGTGCATCCACAACTCGATGAGGCCGCCACCTTGAATGTCCTTGAGCCACTGAAAGTAGGCCGGGTTGTCCTTCTCCAAGGACTCGCAGATGACGCCGAATCCCGCCTTGAGATTGTTCGTCTTGAGATAATCCGTGATGCGCTGCCAGCGCGGAGACACCGGCCCGGGCGCGCGGTTGCCAGCGACGACGTCGTCGAGTTTCAGCAGGACGATTTGCGGTGCCGCGGCGGAAGGCGGATCAGCAACCGCCCATGGAGTGAATGCCAGGGCGAGGAGGAAGAGGGCGATGAGACCAAGGTTGCGCATGGGAGGAGGGAACGATTCACCGGCGGCGTTACGGGAGTACCAGAACGGTCAGGCAAATCAAGCCTCCGGGGTCACGAATATTCGTAACCGAGCGCACGAAACATCGTATAATACGAATTCTCGTGTGTCTGCCAGCCGGACGTCGGCATTTCATAAGTGCTTTATGAATAGGCAATAATACCTCGTATCCGACCGTTGGCACGGGACATGACTATAAGGCTCATACAAGCAGCCAAACCATCGGCTGCGAAGCAAATCAAAATACCGAAAGTAAAGAATCGTATGAAAACAACCACCAAACTGATCCTCGCGGGACTCGCGACCGCTTTTTTCGCGACGGGAAGCGCCTTTGCCGGCGATTCGAGCTCGCATTTCATCAACAAAAATCACCGGCCGGTGCAAAGCCGGACGACGGTCGCCGTTTCCACGCAGGGGCAAGGCATCGGGACCGAGACGAAGATGGTCTATCGTGAAGTGGACACTGGAAACGGCATCGTCGGCTTCTGGGCGCCAGCCCAATAACCCTGCAAAGCGAACGCGACGCAAAATCTTCCAGCCGCTGGAAAAGCCAGCGCTGGGAGGTTTCGCTTCTTGTGGGGAGACCACGCGGTCCTGCTCGTGATTACCGGGTGGCAGGGTCGTGTGCCCACCTGACAAATTCGTCCAGCGAGTTTCCGCGTTCATCCCGGCTTGGAAAAATGCCAATTATCTCTTGCTGGCTGCCCTGGCTGCCCGCCAGCTTGTCGATGCCGGCGCTACGCAACGTAACAACACCGGATGAATCGAAGCTGTAGTGCAGCGGGTGTCCCCATCCGTCGACCGTTGAAGTATTGCCGTTGGCCATCGGCGGTAAATCAGAAAGATCCGGCGGCAGGTGGCCGTATTGTCGGGTGTATTCCAAAATGCGGCGCTTGGTGACGGACATGTTGGTCACCGTGAGGCTGCGCGGTGGAATAACGTCAATGAGAAATACAACCGCAATGACAAAAGCGATCGCTACTGCCAGGGCAATCTTGAAGCGTGTCCTCATATTGGTGTAACACCGTAAAACCTACTCGGGCCTCTCATTCGGGACGGTCAGGTCCTTCAACCCATCGACACTGAAATCCGCGTCGGTGTATCTCACGTCGTGCTTGATGCGTGAGCCGTCAACCACGGTCGATGAATCCGGGCGCATCCCATGCACTACGAGATCGGCCGGAATAGAACGCCCGCCATCAGACACGATTCGGGTGCTATCGATTCGGCGAACCAACTGGCCGGACCCGGAATATTCCTCGATCCGCAGTGGGACCAGGCGCCGCGGGTCGATCCAACTCCGGACGCTGCCGTAGGTCGAGTGATCGCCATTCCCGGGTTTCGATTCGAGGATCTGGCAGGTGACGCCCTCGACGGTTTCGGTTCCCACCAGCGCCTGCCGCTCCCACGCATAGGGGTTGTTGATGATATCTTCATACGACAGGTCACTCCCCAGGAGCGGATCTTTGAGGTTATCGATCGGGCGAACCGTGTTTGGGGGAATGAAAACTGAGCCGCTCGCCGGCCGGTTATCGATTCTTCGCAGGAGCACGGATTCTCCTTTCCGCTCCTTCGGAAAGAGCACCTGGTAAACGATCTCGGAGGCGCCCTTGGTGAGCCGTTGTTTGATCTGGATCTGCAACGTCTCCGGTGTCGGCCCCTTGATCTCCATCCTCAGGCGCACATACGAAGCGCCGTCCTCCCGCAACGCGCTCAGGCGGGAAGCCAGTTCGCCGGCGGTCATCGGTGGCGCCGGGTCGGCGAAGCAGGAAGAGCGAAATACCGCCGTGACGAGCACAACCGTGACGACGTGGAGGAACGTACAGCGCAACATGTTCATGAGATGGTGGATCGTGGTTCGAGGCCGCACCGGATATTGTGTGGATTCTTCAGTTCGGCAAGACGCCATCGGGGAGCCAAGCCGAGGTCGGGCGCACTGGCCCCAGTGCGCCGGGAGCGGCACGCATTTCCTCACGCGACGCGCAACCAGGGACGCTTGGGGCCAGGCGTCCCTACCTCGCGACCTACCCATGCAAGGCCTGGCTCGGCATGAGGCGGGAACTTCGCCAGGCCGGGTAGAGCCCGCTGAGGACCCCAACAAACACGGCAATGGCGACGGCGCGCCCGAGCAGAGCGGCGTTCAAGTCCGGCTCGAGTAATCCTCGAATGATCGGCGCGGTGACGAGCAACTTCACCCCGACGACCCCGATCAACACTCCCCCCACCCCGCCGAGCAACCCCAGCAACGCCGATTCGTACAAGATCATCCGGACGATGCGCACGCGCTTCCAGCCGATGGCGAGCAGCACACAGATTTCCTGGGTTCGCTCGAAGACAGTCATGAGCATGGTGTTCATGACCCCGAGCACGCCGACAAGCACGGCCAGCAGCGAAGTGCCCCAGCTCATGGCGCGGATGATCCGATAGGCCTGGCTGTTGCGGATGTTTTCCCCGGCCACCACCGCGCGCGCCTCGGGCGCGACGGCGTTGATCTTCTGGCACAGTTCCGACATTTCCTCCTTCGTCGTGCCAGGCGTCACGCGCACGTCGATGACATTGATATTTTCCCGGTTGCCGGTGATCTCCTGGTAGAGTGGCAGCGACAAAATGACCGCGCCGTTCTCCACCACGGCCCCGCCATCGACAATGCCGACCACCGCGAGTTCCGCGGTTTCGAGCTGAACCGTGTCGCCGACTTTCTTCTGCAAGGTGTCCGCCGCCGTCGTGCCGAGCACGACCGCCTTTTCCTTCGCATCACTCGGCAAGCGTCCGGAAACCACCTTGAGATTCTTCCAGGAGAAACCGCCCCACTCGCGGGACGAAACGATCATCATGTCCGCCTTCTCGACGCTGATGAGATCGACCAACAGCGCGCAGGTTTCCGCGACATGCGGGAGAGGCTTGACGCGATCAACCACCGACACACTGAAGGGTTTCGGGGTGAGCGCGCTGCCCATGTTACTCACCACGACATCGGTCCCGCGGGACTTCATGCCATTGGCCCAGCTCGTCTCAAATCCGCGCGACATTCCCACCAGGGCCACCACCGCGGCGATGCCGACGGAAATGCCCACGATGGTCAACCCGGTGCGCACCGGCCGCCGTAGGAGTCCGCGAGTGACAACGGCCAGAAAAGTCATTTCAGTTCGACAGCCCCGCGATGTTGAGTTTGTCGGCAATGATGCACCCGTCCCGCACTTCCAGGATGCGGCCGGCGCGCCGGGCGATGCCGCTGTCATGAGTCACCAGGATCAGCGTGATCCGTTGCTCGCGATGGAGCCGGACGATCAGGTCCATGATGAGCCCGGCGCTTTCGCTATCGAGATTGCCCGTCGGTTCGTCGGCGAGGAGCACTGAGGCGCCATTGGCCAGGCTGCGGGCGATGGCCACCCGCTGGCGTTCGCCGCCCGAAAGCTTCGCGGGAAAATGGTGCAGGCGACCTTCCAAGCCGACCGCGCGCAATAACTCCACCGCCCGCAATTTCCGCTCCGCGGCGCAGCGCGGCGTTTCAAACATCGGCATCTGCACATTCTCCAGCGCCGTGAACGCCGGCAGAAGATGGAATGCCTGGAAGATAAAACCGACTTCTCGCGCGCGGTACGAGGAGAGGTCGGCGCGTTCCGCAAGTGAAGCGCCGCGGTAAAGCAGTGTCCCCGCGCTCGGGTGGTCCAGCGCCCCGAGCATTTGCAGCAAGGTGGATTTGCCCGAACCGCTCGGGCCGACAATGGCCACAAACTCGCCCGCTTGAATGCGAAAATCCACGCCGCGCAACGCCTGGATCTGCCCGTCATCGTACACTTTCTTCAGCCCTACCGCCTCGAAGACACAGTCAGCACTTGAGTCCGCCATTAGTTGAGGCCCTGCCGGGCCAATTCCCGCCCTGCCGGCGTCACCACGCCAAGCCACTGGGCGCCGACGCGCGGGTCCGGCAGATTGATGAAGAGATCACGCAGGGCCGCGCCGAAACTCCGGAACGGAGGCCGCTCCCCGGGCACGGTGGGTTCGAGGGCCGCGGCGTGCAGGGGCAATTGCGGGTGCGGAAGGCCCGAGCGCCAGTGGTGGACCCCATGGTACGGTTCGTGAAGCAGCGTGAAGCACACGAAATCGGCCAGCCAGCCCTTCGTGACGATGCTGCGCGTGGAACTGTTCACCGTCGAACCGGTAAGCCCGACGTGTTCGACATATTTCCGCAAGGACTGCGCGTTGGCCGCGAGCCAGGCGGGCAGGAAATACGTCCAGAGAAAATACTTCCACGCGTGAAAATAAGCGTCGGCCGACAGGATCAGCGCCCAGACCAGCGTGGTCGCCGCCAATTCCATCCAAACTCTCCGCCGGACCTTCTTGCTGCGAATCGGCGAGCCGGACCGCAGAAAAGTGCGCACGAAGAGAAACGGCGTGAACAACATGCCCGCGGTCAACTCCAGCAACGCCGCGAGGACACGTGCCCAGCGCGGCATGTGCGGATGGACGAAAGGCCAAAGCTCTTCGTCGCGCTCTGACGCGAGGTAGGCGTGATGCAGTTGGTGCGCCGCGCGGTACAAACTGAAGCTCGTGAAGCTGAAGATGCCGATGAGGATGCCGTCGATTTCATTGAGCAACCGGTTCTTGCGCAGCAACCCGTGAGAGGCTTCGTGAAGGCCGATCAACAAGCCGTGCATGAGATGGCTGGTGACCAGCACCAGCGGCAGCGCCAGCCAGTAACGGTCGTGATAAACGGCCAGCGTCAGGCAGGCCTGGCTGAGAAAGAACAACCCGACGATCACCGGAAAGGCCGCGCGACCGATCCAGTGCGGCTCGTGCGGTTCTTCAAGAACGTCGTTGGTCGTTGCGGTATTCATCGCGTGGAGAGGGCGGCAACGCCGGCCTCAGCCGATTGGCAGGCGCCGGCCAGCACATTCTGGAACAGGCGTCCCAGATTTTCCACCTCCACTTGCGGAAAGAGTTGCGGCCGGAAAAGCCAGACGACTTCGAGTTGGTCGCCGTCTTCGGTCACCTCGCAGGCCAGATGATAACGGGCCGTGCCCGTCGAGCGCATCCGCAGTTTCGCCGACAAACCGGGGAGCGCCACATCGGGGATCGGATGATTTTGCAGGGCAAACCGGATCTCGAAGATGGGATTGTGCCCCGGTCGGCCCGGATCACCGAGGGCCCGGGCCAGTTCGGCAAAGGGCATGGCGTTGGCAAAGCAATCGACGGTCACCTGGTGCGTGGCGCGCAGGCTCGCGAGGAAAGATCGTTGGGGATCGATCCGCCCGCGCAAGGGCACGATTCCGGCAAAGTAACCCATCGTTTCCTTCACATTCTGCCGGGCGCGATTGGCCACCGGGGCGCCGACCAGAATGTCCTCCGTCCCGGTCCAGCGCGAAAACGCCACTTGAAACGCGGTGAGCAGCGCACTGAAAAGGGTGGCGCCGGCCTTGCGGGCGAATTCGCGGACCGGCCTGACGATGTCGGCGGGGAAGTAGGAGACCAGCCGCACAGGTGCGCCCGCCGCCGTGTCCGGCCCTTCGCGCGCATTCCAGAGCCGGCGGTATCCGGCCAGGTGGCCTTTCCAAAACGCCGCGCGCGGCTCCAATTCCGACGGCTGCCAGAACGCCCGCTCGGCGGCGCCCCACGCGCTGTAACTTAAAGGCACGGGAGGCAGAGCCTCGCGGATTCCCCGCACGCCCTGGATGAAGGCCATGCACAATTCCTGGACGAAAAGGCCGAGCGTCCAGCCATCGGCAATGGCGTGGTGAATTGCGAAGACCAGCACGTGATCATCCGGCGCGCGCCGCAACAGTTCGACGCGATAGAGCGGCCCTTGCAAAAGGTCGAAGGGTTCGTGGAAGATTTCGCGGGCGATTTCTTCGACGGCGTCCGGGTGACACTGCGCCGGGGCCAGCTCCCGAACGCGAATATTGGTGAGGCCCTCGCTGCGGATCATTTGCAGCGGCCCGTCCTTGCCCGGCAGGAAGGACACACGCAGCGCTTCCTGCCGCGCCAGGACGCGCTGCAACGCCGCGGCGCCGCCTTCCGGCGTAACGTTGCCCCGCACCTCGATGAGGCAGCAGATATGGTTCGCCGTGTCGGCCACGGGCACGGGCGAAGTTTCCCACAATTCGCGCTGGGGAAAGGTGAGCGGTTGAAGACGGAGCTGGCCGTTCTCCAGCCGCTGCTTCAAGAGCGCACGTTTGTCTCCGGACATGACTTCCAGGCTTGCGCTACTTGACCGCTCCTTCCGGATCGGGGTCCTCGTCCGAAACGGAGCTGTCGCCGAGCAAACGGTCGAGTTCTTCATCGGAGAGCGCTTCGAGATCGACGTCCCCGGTCGTCGCTGTTTCCTCGGGAGCCGGAGCGGCCGCCGCGGCCGGCGCCGCGCTCCTGCCTCCCATGTGATTGGCAATCACCGTCGCGATCTGCCCGATCGTCCGGGCCCGCATGAGGCTGGTCGGCGGCAGGGCGATGCCGATGGCCGCCTCGAGGGAGTTTTCAATTTCCACGCCCATCAGCGAATCCAGGCCGAGGTCGGTGAGCGGCTGATCGTTGCGCAAGCTGTCGGGCTTGACCCGCAGGACCGAGCCGACGACATCGCGCACCGCTTGCGCGATCACGGCCTCGCGGTCCTCCGGCGCGGCCGCTTCGATCCTGGGCCGCCAGTCGCTCGTCACACCGCCCGCCTCCTGGCCTTCGACCACCGTGAGAATGCGTTCGAGAAGCGGATTGTCCTGGCCGCTGCGGAAAAACTGGCGCCACTTTGCCCAGTCGACGCGAATGGCCACCACCCGGGTATTGCCCGCGATGAGCGAGCTTTCGAGGAGCGACACCACTTCACCCGGGGACAGTTCGGTCGTGCCCTGGCGCGCGAGGTATTCCGCGACGCGCTCATTGCGCGCCACGTACCCTTCACCGCCGAGCACGCCCCAATTCATGGTCAGCGCCGGCAGGCCAAGTGCCCGGCGGTGATGCGCGAGAGAGTCGAGGAAGGCATTGGCCGCGCCATAGTTTCCCTGGGCCGGATTGCCGAAGATGCTGGAGACCGACGAGAACATCACAAAGCAGTCCAGCTTCAAGTGCCTGGTGCCCTGGTGCAGCAGCCACGCGCCGTAGGCCTTGGGCGCCATCACCGCCTGCATGCGGTCGCGATGGAGCGTGGCCAGCGGCGCGTCGTCGATGACCATGGCGAGATGGAAGATGCCGAGCAGCGGTTGCGGGCGGCCCGCGATCTCCCCAAGCAGGCGGGAAACATCTTCCGCGGAACCGGCGTCGGCCCGCACCACGCGCACTTCGGCGCCCTGGGCGCGCAAGCTTTCGACCAGGGCCTCCGCCGCGGGCGTGGCCGCGCCGCTGCGACTGCTCAGCACCAGGTGCCGTGCGCCGCATTTGACCAGCCAGTGCGCTACCACCTTGCCGAAACCACCGAAGGCTCCAGTGATGAGGTAGCAACCATTCGCCTGGATGGCGAACCGCGGCGGAAGCGGTTCGCCGCGCCGCGGGATAAAAGGCTCCGGAAACGAAACGACGACCTTGCCAATGTGCTTGCCGCTCGCCATGAGCCGGAAAGCCGAGTCAACCCGGCAGGCGGCAAAGGAACGAAACGGGAGCGGGGTCAGCGCCCGCTCTTCGATCAATCCGCCGATTTCGCCGAGCATCTGCCGGGTGAGCGCTTCGTCGCCGGTGAAGACCGCGTCCATGGCCACGACGTGAAACGACGCGTTGCGCCGCAAGGGCCAGAGCGGGATGCGCGCGTTCTGGTAAATGTCGCGTTTGCCGATTTCGATGAAACGGCCAAACTCCGCGAGGCAGGAAAGGCCCATCGGGATGGCCTCCGCGGCGAGCGCGTTGAGGACGACGTCCACGCCTTTCCGGTGGGTCAACTCCAGCACCGCTTCCGCGAAATCGCCCCGGCGGGAATCGATGACATGCTTCACGCCCAGCGTGGCGAGCAGGGCGCGTTTGGTGGGGCTGCCGGCGCTGGCGATCACTTCCGCACCGAGATGATGCGCGATCTGGATGGCCGCCATGCCCACACCGCCGGCGCCCGCATGGACGAGAACGCATTCACCGGCGCGCAGTCGCGCCACGTACTTCAAGGCGTGCCAGGCGGTCATGTAGACCACGGGCACCGTCGCCGCATCTTCAAAGGACAGTCCCCTGGGGATCCGGCGCACGTCGCCCGCGCGCGCCAGCGTCTGGGTCGCCAGTCCGAAAACCGCCAGACCAAAGACCCGGTCGCCCGGCGCGACATGCATCACCCCGGCCCCGACCGCTTTGACGATGCCGCCGACTTCGTCGCCGAAAATCCGCGCATCGGGTGCTTCGCCCGGATAGAGCGCCAGCGCCTTGAGGACATCGCGGAAATTCATGCCCGCGGCTTTGACATCGATCAAGACTTCGCCCGGGCCGCAGGGCGGCAAGGCAAACGGCGCAAAACGCAAAGTGTCCAGATGTCCGCGCTCGCGCGATTCGAGCCGCAGAGGCACCGACGGTTCGAGCGTCTGTGACACGACCGGCCGCCCGCGGTCCAGGCGCTGCGCGTAACGCGCCTCTCCGCGCAACGCGACCTCGCGCTCCGGCTCGTTGCGCCGTAGTTCGCCCCAGAGCAGCGTGGTGTCCGAGGCGGTGGCCTCCGGTGGCAGATCGACGCCCCGGCAGGTGAGATTCGGGTATTCGTTGAGGATGACCCGCATCAGCCCAATGGCCGGCGCCTGCGCCACGGTGGTGGCCGTGATCTGGCGACCCACCGGCTGGGCGCCACGAGTGACGAAATCGATGCGCAATTTCGCCGCGGGACAAACGGTTTCCAGCGCCTGGCTCAGGTGCAGCAAGGCATCGGTGCCCATGAGGGTGTCGTCCGTCACCTCCGTCGCATCCAGGCACCACAGGTAGACAATGCGTTCCGGCGCGGCATCGGCACAGGATTTCAAGAGCCGCGACCAATCCTCCGGCGCCTCCGCGCGGAGGGTGAATGAATCCATTCCGGTGGTGGCAAATTCCGCCGCGCGCCGCGCCATGCGGCAGCGGGCTCCCGCGGTGCGCAAGGGCCCCGCGAGTTGATCGCCCAGGCCCGAGGCATCGGCGAAAATCAACCACGACTTTTCCGGCGGCACGGCGACCGGCTCGTCCGGCGCGCCCGCGGGTACTTCCCAAGGTTTGCGCGCCAGCATACAAAACTGGCCTTCGCCCCCGGTCGGACCAATGAGCCCCGCCAGGGAAGCCGTCTCGGTGAATCCCTCTTCCCGCAGCACCTTTTCCCACTGGGCGCGCTCAAGCAGCGGCTGCTCCGGGCGCAGGTCCCGATCGGTGAAACGCCACCATCCGCTGGTTAGCCCAAAGACCACTTCCGTCCACAACTGCGGCGTCGCGGTATCCATGAAGGCCAGGCTGCCACCGGGCACGAGCAATTCGCGCAGGGAGTCCAGCGTCGCCCGTACGTCCCGCACCGCGTGGAGCACATTGGTGCCAATGATGAAATCGAATGATCCAGCCGCAAAATCCTGGTCCGTCCCGGGGCGGTCGAGATCGAAGATCTGGCACTCGACCTCGGGAAAGGCGGCCAGCTTCTGCTTGGCGCCGGGAAAAAAGCCGGGGGACACATCCGTGAAGGTGTAGGCGTGCAGCCCGCGCTCGAGCAGCGGGAGCAGGTGGGCGGCCAGGCCGGCCGTGCCGCCGCCGACTTCCAGGATGCGCAGCCCGCGGCCCTCGGGAAGCTGGCGCGCCGCTTCCTGCACGGCCGCGGTAATCGCCGCCAGCCACCGGGTGGTGTAGAGGCCATCGCCGTAGAATTGATCGAGCAACTCCGCGCCCGTGCTCGCGAAAAGCACGTGGAGCGCTTCCTTTTCCCCGCGCAGGATCGGACCGAGCTCCGCGCCGATACCCGCGCAAAGCAGCGCCTCCGGCAAATGGCCCGCGTACTCGGAAATGTACCACCGGAGCGTCGCCGGCGCACCCTCCGCGGCCGCTCCAAAGGCCGCCGTCGCGCGATAATCCGCAGGGCTTTCTTCCAGCAAACCATTCCTCACAAGGCCGGCCGCCAGGCGCTGGAAGGCGGGCTGCATCGCCACGGAAACCCGCAGGGAATCGGCCGTGAATTTCGCCCCGTCCATCACCCCCATGTTCCGCAACCCGCGGGCGAGTTCCGCGACGGCGAGATCGTCCCCCGCGGTCATGGCCGCTTCCAATTCCTCGTGCGCTTGCTCGGCGATGACTTGGTCCAGCGCCCGCGCGGCGGCCGCGTGCAATTGCGCGAGCGGCACCGGGGGAAGCGGCGCCGCGGGCCGCGCCACCGGGGCGCGCTGCCAATCGAGGTGGTAGAGGACATCGCGCATTCCACCCGGCGCTCCCGAGCGGCGAACGTTCGCGACACTGATCGCCCGGAACCCATCCACGAGCACGCAGGGCTGGCCCGCTTCGTTGTAGAGGCCGATGCGGCCCTCGACGAACTCTTCGTTGCACTGCAGGACCCCGGCTTGCACGCGCACCGCGGCGCCCGGGGAACGCAGGAACAGGATGCGGGCAAAGCGGACCGGCAGCTTCATCCGCGAGCGACGGTCCTCGACGGTGGCGGCGCCGGCGGAGAAAGTTTGCAGTGCGCCATCCAGGAGCACGGGATGCAAGGCATACTCGCTGGCGCGGTCCGCGATGGCCTCCGAGAGCGTGACCCGCCCGGCGGAATGACCCGCGCCGGCGGCGAGTTCGCGAATGGGCCGGAACTCCTCCCCGTAGCGCAATCCCAAGTCGCTCATGTAGCGATAGAAGCCCTCCACTTCCACCGGGACGACCGCTTTGGCCGCCTGGGTGTCCCAAGTCGAAGAGGCGAACGCCGATTCGGTACGCTCGCCGCGCAGCGAGCCGACGACGTGCAGAGACCACGCCGCGCCGTGCTCAAAGCGGCTCTGGATGGTGAAGGTGCGCTCGTTCGGTTCGTAGGAAATCTCCAGCTTCACGCCCCCGCCCTGCTCCGGCAGGATGAGCGGCTTGCGAATCTCGAAGTCCTCCACCACGAAGGCGCGCCCCTCGAAAAGCTGCACGCCGGCTTCGAGCACGATCTCGACGAAGCCTGCCGCCGGGAAGATGACGTGGCTGTCGACCTTGTGGTCCTTGAGGTACGCCATGTGCCGCGCATCGAGCCGCACCGTCCACATCGGCGTCGCGTGGGAGAGACGCATGTCGAGCAGGCCGCGTCCGCCGGGAGACAGGCGGCCTTCCCGCCAGTCGCCCGCCTCATTCCACCACCGATTCTTGTCCCACGCGTAAGCCGGGAGCGAGAGCAGGCGGCGGGAAGGAGTCATGGCCGCGAAATCCAGCGCCACGCCGGCGCGATGGAGGTCCAGCGCCGTCTCGACGAAGTGCTCCTGTTCGCGCTCACGCCGGGCTGAGGAGAACACGGGCGTCTTCGCAGCGCGGCCCGCGAGGCATTCCTGGATCGAGTGCACCAGGGCCGGATGCGCGCCGAGTTCCAGCCACAGATCCACGCCAAAGTCGGCCAGGGCGTTCACGGCCGCGGCAAATTGCACCGGCTGCCGCACCCCGTTGCCCCAGTGCACCGGTCCGCACGACTCCCCGGCGCAACGGTTTCCGGTGACGGTGCTGAAAAAGGGCGTGGTCTCCGGCTGCGGCTCGAGGCCGGCCAGCGTCGCTTCGAGTTCCTCGGAAGCGGGCCGCATGAGCGGATGATGAAAAGGATGATCGACCCGCACGAGGCGCGCGAAGACGCCTTGCGGCTCGAGTTCCGTGAGCATCGCTTCCAGGGAGACCCGCGGCCCGGCCAGGGTCAACGAGCGCGGCCCGTTGTACGCCGAGATCGTCACGGTGCGGTCGTGGCGCGCGATCAAGGCGCGAGCTTCCTCCTCGCCCAATCCGACGGCGAGCATCGTGCCTTCGCCCCGGGCGCAAGCGTCCATGAACCGCGCCCGGTGCACGATAATCCGCGCGCCTTCCTCGATGCTGAACACCCCCGCCACACAAGCCGCGGCAATCTCGCCGACACTGTGCCCGATGATGGCCGACGGCTGGACGCCCCACGAATTCCAAAGCTCCGCGAGCGCCACTTGCATGGCAAAAATAGCCGGCTGGGCAATCTCCGTGCGGTGCATCTGCGAGGTCTCTTCGCCGCGCCCGAGTTCCTCGAGGAGGGAGAACCGCGCCCAGGGCTTCATGGCCGCGGCGCAGCGCTCGAAGGCCCGGCGAAAGACGGGCTCGTGCCGCATCAACTCGCGCCCCATGCCCCACCATTGCGGTCCCTGCCCGCTCATGACGAAAGCGATGCGCGGCGCCTCTTCGGGGCGCGGCGTAAAGGCCGTGCGGATCTTCAGGCTCTCCTCTTCCCGGCCAAACGCGCCGAACTCCTGGATGAGTTCCGGCATCGAACTCGCGGCCACGGTGAGCCGATAGGGATGATGATTGCGCCGCGCCCCGAGCGAATAGACCAGGTCGGGCAGCACCGGCGCGTCGCCGTTGGCGTGCAAGCGATCCTCCAGCCAGGTGGTGAATTGCGCGGCGCCGGCTCGCAGCGCCTTTTCCGACCGGGCGGAGAGGACGATCGGCCAGGCGCGCCCGGCCAGTTCTTCGCCATGCCCGGGGTGCGGACGCGACGGCGGCTCCTCGAGAATGATGTGGGCATTGGCCCCGCCGAAGCCAAATGAATTCACCCCGGCCAGGCGCAGGCCATCCGACTCCGGGTACGGTTCCAGCGTGGTATTCACGCGCAGCTTCAGCGCGGCGAAGTCGATGTGCGGACTGGGAGTTTCAAAATGGAGGCTGGGCGGAATTTGCCGCCGCTTCAGGACCAGCATGGCCTTGACGAGCCCGGCCATGCCGGCCGCCGTCTCGAGGTGGCCGAGATTCGTCTTCACGGAGCCGATAGTCAGCGGCTGATCCGCCGGGCGATGGGTACAGAGCGCTTCCGCGAGGGCATGGGCTTCGATGGGATCGCCCACCGCTGTGCCCGTACCGTGCGCCTCGACAAAGCTAATCCGCAAGGGATCGATGCCCGCGTCCCGGCAGGCATCGCGGACCAATCGCGCCTGGGCCTCGGGGCTCGGCAGCGAAATGCCGTTGGTGTGCCCGTCCTGGTTCAAGGCCGTCCCGACAATCACCCCATGGATGGGATCGCCGTCGGCCAGCGCTTCCGAAAAGCGCTTGAGCACCACCATGCCCGCGCCTTCCCCGCGCACGAAGCCGTTGGCCGCGGCATCGAAGGCCTTGCACTTGCCTTCCGGCGAAAGCATCCCCGCCTGCGAGAAACCGATAAAGCCGCCGGGCGTAATCATCACCGTGACACCGCCGGCCATGGCCACATCGCCGCGGCCCGCCCAAATGTGCTCGCACGCCGAGTGGACCGCCGTGAGCGCCGAGGAACACGCCGTATCCATGGCCACGCTCGGGCCGCGCAGGTTCAGGCAGTAGGAAATGCGGTTGGCGGCGATGCTGTGCGCGGTGCCGGTGGGCGAGTGCGGCGTGATCTCCGAGCAGTCCCAGGGCGTCGCCTGGAT
>Ga0302324_100009703_pt1 | contig 20072 bp, 19 predicted proteins | sample Palsa_T0_1_FD_201949 | JGI IMG/M metagenome (GOLD analysis project Ga0302324, IMG submission 201949) | Peat permafrost microbial communities from Stordalen Mire near Abisko, Sweden - Palsa_T0_1 | ecosystem: Environmental > Terrestrial > Soil > Palsa > Peat permafrost | place: Sweden: Abisko...
CGTTCTGGCTGCCCTGGTACAGCTTCGGTCCCATCTCCGCTGATGGACTCGGTGCCCATGGCTGGCTGTTCATCGCAGTGGTGAACTCGATCGTGCTGGTGCTCTACGTCCTGATCACTGCATTCGAGGTCGGGGACCTGGCGGCACAGGGTCGTTTGTCCAAAGATCAGCTCTTGGCCCTCATCACCGGAGTCAATCTGGCGCTGGTGGTGCTGGCCTTCCTGCTCAAGCCGGCCGGCTTCGGCTGGTCGTGGGGCGCCTTTGTTGCGCTGGCGGCCGCCATCGTGTCTTTTCTGCCCTTTGGCCTTCCGCTCATCCAAGCCCAACGCCGGCGCTGAATCTGCCGCCGGCGCCTCGTAGAGGGCCGTCCGCCCTCAAGCCGGAGTTCGAGCCGACGGACTCGACGTGTCGGGGGCATTTTCAGCCGGTGATTTTTGTTGGAGTTCCGCCTCGGAAATGGCCCAGGCCGCGTTGACGAGCCCGATGTGGCTGAAGGCTTGGGGGAAGTTGCCCAAGAGCTCTCCGCTGACCGGGTCGACCTCCTCCGCGAGCAGGCCGACGTCGTTGACGAAGGCGGAGGCACGTTCGAAGACGGTGCGGGCTCGGGCCGGCTGTCCGGCCCGGGCCAGGGCCTGGGCCAGCCAGAAGGTGCACAGAAGGAACGTGCCCTCCTCGCCCTCGAGCCCGTCTTGCGACCGGTAGCGGTAGACCAGTCCCCGCTCATCGGTGAGACGTTCTTCGATCGAGTTGATCGTGGCCAGCACTCTGGGATCGTCGGCGGGAAGGAACCCGACCAAGGGCAGCATCAGACTGGAGGCGTCAAGCTCGTCCGAGCCGAAGGACTGGGTGAACGCCTTGGCCCGGTCACTCCAGCCTCTGGTCAGGATCGCCTCACGGATCTGGTCCTGGGTCTGCTTCCATGACTTGACTCGGTCGGAGGCGTCGAGACGGTCGGCCAGGGACACCGCCCGGTCGAGGGCCACCCAGCACATCAGCTTGGAGTACAAGAAGTCGCGAGGCTCGCCCCGAACCTCCCAGATGCCCTGGTCCTTTTCCTGCCAGCGCTGGGTCGCCGTTTCGGCCAGTTGGACGAAGAACCGCCGTGTGGCTGGTGCCAGATCGGGGGGCGCACCCCACTTGTCAGGGTTTGCCAGCGGCCCGACCCGTCGGGAGGCGTTGTCGAAGAGGTGATCGGAGAGGCGGTACGCCGCGCTGAGCAATTCGCCGTAGACGTCAAGCTGGCGCTGGTTCCAGGCACCGTTACCGACCCGAACGGGAACAGAGTGTCGCCAGCCCTCCAGATGCGGCAGCTCCCGCTCGGTGAGGTCCCGCTCGCCGCCGATGCCAAACATGATCTGCAGGTCGCCGCCCCCGTCGAGCGAACCGGCCGCAGAGGAGGTCACATAGTCAAAGAACTCGTTGGCTTCGTCAGGGCAGGCCGCCACCCAAAGAGCCTCGATCGTGTAGGAAGCGTCCCGAACCCAGGTGTAGCGGTAGTCCCAGTTTCGGGCGCCGCCTACCGCCTCCGGCAGCGATGTGGTCGCCGCCGCGCAGATCGCGCCGGTGGGAGCGAACGAGAGTGACTGCAGTACGCGTCCGCTGTGGTGCACCAGGTCCCGCCAGGGACCCACATAGGCCTGGTGGAGCTCCGACCACGACTCCCATGCCGACACCGTGTCTTCGATCCGTGCGTCTATCTCGGATTGGCTCCACACCCTGGCTGAGTCCGTCTCGGCCTGCTTTCTGTGATGCAGCGCGAAGCCGGCGCTCTCGCCGCGGCGGAGCTGGAGCAGGCCTGCGACCGCCGAGTGGTCGACGGTCAGGGCCATAGGAGACGAGAGGACCAGCACGTCGGAGCCCCCAGAGGCGGTCACCCCACCGTCGACAGCGTCGAGCAGGGGATGGACGAGCCCGTACTCGGGGCGCGGGACGTACTCCAGGGACAACTCGACCTCTCCTTCAACACACGCCGCACGCCGCAGCAAAAGACGCGGCGCACCTTTGCCGAGCTCGTGCCCCCGGTTCCCCTCGCCCATAGCCAGGGCGTCGGTGAGCGCGACCGTGCCGGTCGGCGTGTGGAAGGTGGTCTCCAACACCATGGTGCGGTCCAGGTAGCGGCGAGTCACTTCTGTGGCACTCGCGGCCCGGATCGACCAGTGGCCAGCTTCGTCACCGAGGAGGCGGCCCAACATCGACGGGCTGTCGAAGCGTGGGAAGCACAACCAGTCGATCGACCCGGCCCGGCTCACCAGCGCAGCGCTGTGCCGATCCGAAAGGAGCGCATAGTCCGCTATAGGGGTCGTGCTCATGTGAGCTCCTTCGCCCGCACATCTGGGGGATCGGTTACTGGCGGCCCGCTGAAGCGGGGGATCTCCCCATTGTGGTCTGAGGTCCGGGCTATCAGCCAGGGATATTCAGCGTAGCTGGCCCCGAAACACGAGGACCTGGCGATCTGGCCGCGGCTCCCTACTGCGGGGGACTCAGTGCACGCTGACGAATTCGAGAAGGAGTATCGCGGCAGTTGTTCCGTGCCCTCGGGAGCCGACCACGGGAAGGTCCGCTCCTTGGCTGTGTCGACCACTGGGCGGAACCAGGATGCGACGTGACGACATCGGCACGCAGCTCGATGTCCGGCGAGCTCCAACACGTGGGTGACGAGGTCCTCCAGGCCCTGGCGCAGGGTCTCGTCGGGGGTCCGGTGGTTCGATCCGATTCACTACGCTAAAATTCTGTGGGCATCTTGCATCACCCCGAACGGGGTGATGCGGAAGTGTGCTGGGAGAGTAGCGGCGTTCGGTGATTCCCTAACCGAGTCGAGAGGTCCACTAACGATGCGGATCCACCAACCAGACCAGGGCATCTTCAGATCGGTCCTGCCCGACGACATCGACTGGCTGCCGTTCCCGGCGTTCCCGCCTTCGGCCCGCCTGGCAATCGTCGTCGGCGAGCCCTCCGAACCGGGGCCGTACGTCATCAGGGTGAAGGTGCCCTCGGGCGTCAAGCTGATGCCGCACCAGCATCCGGAGGACCGCGTCTACACGGTCATGTCCGGTGTCTTCTATATCGGGCTGGGGAGCCGGTTTGACGACGAACAACTGCAGGCGTTCCCGCCAGGCGCCGTCATCGTGCTCCCCGGCGGCACCCCTCATTTCCACTGGGCAAAGTCCGGTGGTTACGTCACCCAGGTGTCGGCCATCGGGCCTCTTGGTCTCGAATACCTGGACCCGATCGACGACCCGCGGAATGCGTGAAGATGCCTTCTTGCATTGACGGCGATCCCGTGGCTGGGCACGATGGGTTCGACTCCACTGAGGAGGTTTCGCGCTTGAGGCCAAGAAAGAGGCGATGACCCATGCGATCCGACATCAGACCCGGCGGCACCTTCCCCGACTACGCCCTGCCGGATCACACCAACACGGTGCGCAAGCTCAGCGAGCTCCAAGGCGAGGATCCGCTCGTTCTGACACTGGCGAGGGGCAATTACTGTCCGAAGGAGCACCAGCAGCACCTGGAGCTCGCGGCGAATTACGCGAAGGTCGCTGTCGGCTACACCCAGATCGTCACGATCTCGACCGACGACCATCACTCGACACAAGAGTTCCGCGCCTCGGTCGGCGCCCAGTGGACATTCCTCTCCGATCCGGCGCGGACGATCCAGAAGGACCTCGACATCAAGGAGTACACCGACCCCGAGCATGACCCGATGATCCCCCACACGCTGGTGCTCAAGCCGGGACTGGTGATCCACAGGATCTACAACGGGTACTGGTTCTGGGGACGCCCGTCGTTCTACGACCTCTGGCACGACTTGTGCGCTGCCTCCAGCGAGATCCGCCCCGACTGGGACCTGAGCAAGCCGGGGCTGCGCGAGGCCTGGGATGCGGGCGATTTCACGAACTTTCACGGGTGGAACAAACGGGCTCCTCAGTCTGTACCGACGTCGTATGAGTCATAGCTGAAGGTGGTCTGGCCAGACGGGTCCACGTCGAAGCTGGCTGCGGCACTGGGAGCTGTATCGAAGGGTAGGTGGTAGTGGTGCGAACGCCGGTCTGCGAGCTCCTCGGGATCGAACAGCCGATCGTCCAGGCGCCAATGTCGGCGCTGCCTCAGCTGGCGGCCGCGGTCTCCAATGCCGGTGCGCTCGGTATGTTGGCGCTGACGTGGTCCACTCCCGCCGGAGACGTGGTCCGTGAGACGGCTGCGCTCACCGATCGCCCTTTTGGCGGCAATCTGATCCTCAACACCGACCAGCACCGTCGGCTCGATGAGGCCCTCGAAGCGGGTATGCGGATCGTCTCGCTGTTTTGGGGAGATCCCACCAGCTACGTCGAGCAGGTTCACGAGGCGAACGGAGTCGTTCTGCACACGGTCGGCAGCGCTGAAGAGGCGCGGCGAGCAGTCGCCAGCGGAGTTGATGTTGTCGTGGCGCAGGGTTGGGAGGCCGGCGGTCACGTCGGGAGTCAGGTCGCCACGCTTCCCTTGGTGCCCGCCGTCGTAGACGCGGTGGACCCGGTGCCCGTGATCGCGGCCGGTGGGATCGGGGATGCGCGCGGCGTGGCCGCCGTGTTCGCGCTGGGCGCGCAAGCGGCGTGGTTGGGTACCCGATTTCTACTTGCCCAGGAGATGCCCCTCCACGAGGAGTATCGCCGTCGGGTGATCGGCGCGGCCGAGACGGATGCGCAGTGGTACGCCGACCTCTACGAGGTCGGATGGCCCGACGCCCCCCACCGCGCCCTCCGCAACTCGACGTCCGAGGCGTGGGAGGCCGCGGGCCGGCCCCCACTGGGGAGTCGGCCCGGAGTTGGAGAGGTCATCGCGCACTTCGCCTCCGGCGAAGAGATCGTCCGGTACGAGCCAGCGGCGCCGATGGTCGGTACCACCGGTGATATAGAAGCCCTCTCACTCTGGGCCGGACAGAGCGTTGCGCTGGCCCGGCAGCTACAACCAGCAGCAGACATCGTGGCCGAGCTTGTCTCCGGCTTGTAAACGAAGCCGCTCCGGCCGTTGCCCCCTCGTGCCCAAGAAGCGAACGTGCACGTTGACCGACCTCCCTTGCATACGGTTGACTCGTGAACCGGCAGATCTGGGCAACTCTGGATAGAAGATACAGCTTGGGTGTACGGAGGCTTCGCACGGTGCCTCCGCTCTACTAAAGATTTGGAGCAGAGGATGAATTTTCAAGGTGTCGTGATCAACGTGGCTGACCTGGACCGATCGATTGACTTCTATCGCGAGGTGCTTGATTTCACGTTGCTGTCCCAAAAGGAGCAACTGGCTGCGGTGAGCGCTCCAGGGAGCGACCGAACTCAGGTCATCGTGTTGCGAGCGTTTGGGAGCGGTCCCTTAGAAGGAGCTCGCCATATCGGTCTGCGATCCTTCGTATTGGAAGTCGACTCAGCTGATCAACTTGAGCGAATCGCAAGTGAGTTGAAATCCCGGAACCTCCTCATCCGGCGGCGTGATCACACCGAGTGGACTGCAGTGGTAGGCCGCGATCCGGACGGCGTGGCCGTCGTGGTGGCCTGGCATCCCGGCGGGGGCGGGATTACGGGGGACAGCTGGAAAACACTTGATGACTTTCTTTACGGAATCGGCGAGTAGGCGAATCGAGGAGGACGACAAATTGCGGAAAGACATCGTTATCGGAGCCACCTTTCCTGACTACCAGCTTGAGGACCAAGGTGGGGTTCTTCGGAAACTCTCGGAGCTCCAAGGCGGCAACCCGATGGTCCTCCATCTGTCCCGAGGATCGTACGACCCCAAGGAGCATCGTTTTCTCAGGAATCTTGTGGAGAGTTACCCAGAGTTCCGCGTCGCATACACGCGGCTAGTCGTTATCTCCACTGACAATCCACTCAACCTCAATGAGTTCCGCGATTCCCTGGGCGCCCTTTGGCCTTTTCTGGGTGATCCCGAGAGAACCATCCAACACGACCTTGGCATCGAGGAGTTCACGGATCCTCACAATCCCATGGTTCCCCACACCTTTGTTCTGGAGCCCGGACTTCGGATCTTCAGCGTGTACAACGGCTATTGGTACTGGGGTCGCCCGACAATGGACGAGCTGCACGTGGACCTCCGCGCGCTTCTACAGAAAATCCGTCCGGATTTTGATTTGGGCGCACCAGGGCTCCGGGAGGCCTGGGATCGCGGGGATCGAGAGATGTTTCTTGTCGATACGCTCGATGAGCCGATCCGATTCACTGAGGGCCGGACCGTCGGGATCAAACGTGGTGGCCTATAGCTATGCCGCGCAAGGAAATGCAGCCCACCTGTGGTCTGCCTCTCAGGGACGGCCCGATGGAGGCGGTCCCGGCTCGTCGATCTCGCTGGAGAACGTGCTCCAGTCTGTACCAGTTGATGCCAGCTTCGCGAGGATGTTCCTCTGGTGGTACTCGACGGTACGTGCTGATGAAGGTCGATGGCGATATCCCGACCGAACCGGCCATCGGGCCGGTTTACGTTTCTTCGACCATCGTGTCAGGAAGCAGCCGGCGAAGTCGTGACGCCACAGCGAGGCGGGCGGGCTTGCTCAGGCGTGACCGTCTCCGCGCGACAACGACCCTTGAGGCACCGCGGCTCCGCGCTACCTCGGCGAGGACACGTGCGGGGGCTGTCCCTTCAATAGCGCTGAATTGTCCACCCAGTTCGCCCGTAAGGGCGCGATTTCGCTCGAGTTCACGACTGCGGGACGTGGAGCTGTCGGCAACATCGACGTGAATTACCAAGAGGTCGGCGTCGTCCTCGCGTGCGAGCTGTGCGGCAGTCTTGATGACGATCTCGCCGCGTGGCGATCCCGAGACACCGGCCACGACGACCGGGCGGTTGACCAGGCCGCGACGAAAAAGCAGCTCAGAGCCGACCTCGTCGAGATTGCCCGTCACCCAGGCCGCGCACAACTCGTTGAGTGCCTCGAGGTTGGAGACCTGGAAATACTCCGCCAGGGCGCCGCCGACCCGGTCGGCGGAATAGACCTTCCCCGCCATGATTCGCTGCCGAAGAGCGTCGATCGCCATGGGCACCACGGTCACCTCGCCGCCGCGAATGAAATGATCGGGTACCGACTCGACGACGCCGACACCGGTCAGGCGCGCCGCATAGTCGCGGACTGACTCCAGGTTCGCCACGTTCGTCGTCGTCACGACGTCGAGCCCGGCGGCCAAAAGATCTGCCGCGTCCTCCCAGCGTCCCCGGCCGGTGTCGGGGACGCTGTGAGCCAGTTCGTCCAACAGGACCACCTTCGCTCCGCTCGCAAGCACTCCATCCACGTCGAGTTCGGAAAAGGCGCTACCCCGGTGAAGAGCTTGACGCGGGGCAATGACCTCGAGGTCCCTCAGTTGCGCCCTCGTCTCGCTGCGCCCGTGTCGCTCGATCCAACCGACGACGACTCGCTCGCCGGCTTCGACGCGCCGCCGGCCCTCCGCCAACATGCTGTAGGTCTTCCCAACCCCGGGAGCAAACCCCAGATAGGTGCGCAAGTGTCCGTGCGCTGTCCTGTGCTCGATTTCCCCTGTCATCCAATCACAGTGCCCTGAGTCCTTGATGATTTGTTGCGCACATGTCTCTATTCAAATGGCGGACCGTTCCGGACCGGTACATTCCTCATCGGAGCAATTGTGATCGTGGGCGGCCTGGCGTTCCTCGCTGGCGTTTCCCTGGACCGATTACCTGGCCACACGTCCGCCACGTTCATCGATGCCAGCGAGGGAAGCCCGTGTCCCAGGTACTGGCGGCCCACTCGCCGGTCTATGACTGGGGGTCTTCGGGCTTATCGCCAATCGAGGTCACTTCTGGCGTGGCGTTCCGCCTGGCAATGATATGCACGTCGATGCCGGCCGGGGCCGCCAATAGCGAGATCTTCCTGACGATGGAACCACCACCCTTTAGTTCCTGCCATCGGCTGCGGCTGCTCGAACCAACCACGATTTGGGTTATCTGATGCGCACGCGCGAACTCAAAGATTGACTGTGCCGGGTCGTCAGCGTGAGCCTCATGCCAATGCGCGCCGACGTCGGTGGTCAACTGCCGGAGAAGTTCTAGTTGCTTTTCTTGGGATCGTCTTGAGCCTTCGCTGGACGCGATGTGCAGGACGTGAAGTTCCCCTTTGATGCGCGAGGCCATCCTCGATGCCCGGCGAACAATGGCGTCTGTGCCGGGGGCCCCGGTGACGGCGACCAGGATACGCTCGCTTGTTTCCCATAGGACGCTTGCGTGGCGATCTTTGAGGTGTTCGAGCAATTCCTCCTCTGTTTCGTCGGCCAGAAAGCGCAGTGCGAGTTCTCTGAGGGCCATGAGGTTGTCTTCCCGAAAGAAGTTGGTCAGGGCCTTCGGGACCTTCTCGGGGGGATAAATGTTGCCGTGAAGCATCCGACGACGAAGTTGTTCGGGAGACGAGTCAACCAGCTCGATCTGGTCTGCTTTGCGAAGCACCCAATCCGGAACCCGTTCGTGAATTGGCACCCCGGTGATCTGCTCGACCGCGTCAGCGATGCTCTCGAGATGCTGAATGTTCACGGTGGTGATGACATCAATCCCGGCGCCAAGAAGCTCCATGATGTCCTGCCAACGTTTCTCATTGTGACCCGAACCGGGAACATTCGTGTGCGCCAATTCATCGACGAGGGCCAGCTTTGGATGTCGCTGGAGAACGGCGTCCAGATCCATCTCCTCGAATACCGCTCCCCGGTATTCGACTGACCGTCGCGGAACGACTTCGAGGTCTCCAATAAGGTCTTCGGTGTTTCGTCTGCCGTGACTCTCAACGAGTCCGATGACCACGTCGGTACCCCGTTGCTTTCGCCGGTGGCCCTCGTTGAGCATGGCATATGTCTTGCCGACGCCGGCGGCGGCTCCGAGATAGAGACGGAAGTGCCCGGCGGGCTCCACCTCGTCGGCGTGGTCGGAAGGTGCGACAGGTTGCGCATTGAGCGCTTCGGTGCTGCCCGGGGATTCCGCCATGAGCCCTGTGTTCAACTCCCTAATTCGATGGGTTCGAGACCAGACCCACTATGCGAAGGAGCATTCGAGATGAGCGAGCCGCCAAAAGACGACTGGCGATGTACGTCCTCGAGAAGCTGACCTTCCTTCACGCCGTATCACCCGGCCCGGTTGACTTGTCTGATCCCGTGACGCTCAGTTTGTCCGTTCCCTCACTCGAGACGGCGACTGCCGTCAGGCGGCGGTATCGGAGTCGGACATCCTCGAGATCGTTCGCTTGATCCACGGTCTCATCCGCGCTCTGGAGGATCATCTTGGCTTGCCGCATCAGGACGCCGCGTTGTCCAGAAGCGGAGGTTTCCGATGCGATAGAGGTCAAAGCGTCCAACATACGAATGAGGACGGCAGGCATTCCTCGCGAAGCCTGACGGATCTTGTCGAAGGCGCGGTTCACCATTCGCGCATAGGAAGGATCGGTCTCGATGAGTCGGACGCGATGAAAGCGGTCCCGATAAACGCCTTCTGAGAGTGTTCGGCTCGAGACTTGACTAAGCCCGGCGGAGAGCCAATCAATGCAGGTGAGTGCGGTGAAAGTATCGTTCACGGCGGGAGAAAGGGCACGGATGGCTATCTCGACCAGTTGATCGATGGCAAATACCGGATCTTGCATGAGCGTGCGGTGTGGGCCGGTCACATGCGCTTTGGACAGAGCAAGGGCGACTTGGCCGGCTGCACCCCCGGGCCAGACGGTCGCCAGCGTCTGTCCCGTAGCGATGAAGTGTCCTGGTCGATGATCGAGGCGGATCACCGCATCCGTTCGCGAGGCAATTTCGACCAACTGGGCATATCCGACAAATTGCAAATAGCCGCTGGTATTCGACCGGACGACGGCGCCCCGCTCGTCGATGAGCGACAGCAGCTCGGCCACCGATCGGCCGACGGTCTCCCCGGTCGCCCCTTCCACATCAGGGTCGTCCATCGGGAATTCGGCATCGATGGCACGCGTCAGGTCGCGAGCGATTCCAGCGATCACTTCAGGTAACTGGATCGATTTGGCGATGTGGTGAATGAAGTAGATGAGAACGCCCAGATCTACCAGGAGCAAGGCCTCGGCAAACGTGATCGAGAGGTGGGGTACGAAGTCGCCGTGGGGGCTGTCGGTGATCGAACCAAGTGCAAGTACCGAGTACACAAAGGTACCGACAAAGACCCCCAGGGTCATCTGGTTTCCCACGTCTCGGATGAAGTTGCGCATCATCCGGGGGCCGAACTGCTGTGAGGCCAGAGTCAGAGCCAGGATGGTGATGGAGAACACCACACCGATGACGGTGATCACTGCAGCAGCGATGGCAATCAGCACCTGACGGCCAGCATCGGCGTTTCCGGTTCGGATCCAGAATGGCAGGGCGAGATGATGGTGGTAGGCCGCCAAGTCGATTTCGAAGGTCAACAAGAAGAGGAGAGCGGCTCCAAAAACAAACACGGTTGGGACCAACCAAAAAGTGGTGCGTAGTGCCTCCCACCGCCAACTTGGCAGTTTTCCCTGCGCGCCTTTTGGTGGGTTCGTCGTGCCGATGTCAACCATGGACAACCACCGGTCCCCAATGTGACCCACCGGCGATCATGCCAACCGGAGGCGGCATCGGAGGAGACACGTCTTGATCACGCCGGCCGCGGCAGCAGGCTTCCCATGTCCTCGGATCCCAGGGCCGTCCAACGAATCGTTCCGCTACTCGAACCAGGTACGGAGTCAGCCGCCGAGAGGTGAGTGGTCGAATGTTCGGAAGTACTGTGAGCAGGGGCGGGAGGCCCTGTTGCATGTTCGTCCGAGCGCACCCAAATTTCGCGCTGAGGCGCTGGTCGAAGAAGTTCCAGTTGTAAGAGGCGATCAAGGGCGTTGTCCTTCTTTCGCCGACCAGACTTCCCGGCACACCCTTGCGTCATATGTTAGTGGATGTGGACGCCGGTTCTTTGGGTTCTTGATACCTGGAGGCTAGAACCCTCGTTGGTTTCCTTCTTCATGCAAGGTGACACCGCATGCCGGGCGTCTCGCCCACCTCGAAATCGTACGCCCGACTTCGGGCATCCAATTCTGGGCTGGATCGGATGCGTAACGAGGGCTGGGGTAGGCAAATTGACCTTTTGTTAACGGCATTCGCTACTTGTTCACCTTCTATTAATACGAACGATTCCAAACTACGCTCATGGCTGACTTCCTAAGCGTCCTGAGCATCGTGGGCTTCATCGCCGTCTTCTCGGGTCTCATCTGGGCTCTGGAGCGGGTATGAGCCTCGTCCAGGGCATCCTGCTCGCAGTCTCGGGTCTCGTCTTCATCTACCTCGGCATTGCGATGTTCAAGCCCGAGTGGTTTTAGGTGGACTTCTTCTGGACGGTCGTCGTCCTCGTCGTCGTCCTGGCGTTGTGTTGGCGCTATCTGGGCAGCTACATGGTCGCCGTCTACGAGGGCCGCGTTCACTTCCTGGGTTTTGTTGAGCGGCCGATCTACCGGCTTCTCGGCACCGGCCCCGACAAGGAGCAGACGTGGAAGCGCTACGCCACCTCACTTGTCGTGTTCTCGGGTTTGTCCCTGGGTATCACCTATCTCATCTTGCGGCTCCAGGGCTCGCTTCCCCTGAACCCCCAGCACTTCGGGGCCGTGCCCCCGGCGCTGTCGTGGAACACTTCGGCTTCGTTCATCACCAATACCAACTGGCAGAACTACGGCGGCGAAGAGACGATGTCGTACCTCTCCCAGATGGCCGCGCTCACGGTGCAGCAGTTCGTGACGCCCGCTGTGGGCATCGCCGTCGCCCTCGGCATCATCAGGGGCTTTTCCCGTAAGAACTCACCCACTATCGGCAACTTCTGGGTCGACACGACGCGTGGCATGCTCTACATCCTCTTCCCGATCGCCACCGTTGCCGGATTGATCTTCGTCGGCCAAGGGGCGGTCGACACCCTGGGCGGCCCGGTCAACATCCACAACATGTTGAACGGGGTCTCGCAAACTCTCGCCGTCGGGCCGGTTGGCTTCATGGAGGCCATCAAACAGTTGGGCACCAACGGGGGCGGGTTCTTCAACACCAACTCGGCCCACCCGTTCGAGAACCCGACGGGGTTGACCGACCTGCTATCAATTATCTTGCTCCTGTCCATCCCGGTCGCCTTGACGTATGTCTTCGGCAAGATGGTGGGGGCCGTGCGCCAGGGCGTGGCCATCCTGGCCGCCATGACCATCATCTTCGGGTGCTGGGTCGGCTTTGCCGTGGCGGCCGAGCATCAGGCCAACCCTGCCGTGCAGGCGGCCGGCCTTGTCCATCAGCCGACCGGGAACACCGTCGGCAAGGAGGTCCGCTTCGGTGTGCCCTCGTCGGCACTGTTCGGCGTGTCGTCCACCCAGACCTCGACCGGATCGGCCGACAGCGCTTATGACTCGTTCACGCCGATCGGCGGAGGAGCGCTGCTCACCGGCATGATGATCGGTGAGGTCACCCCCGGCGGGGTGGGCAGCGGCCTCTACACCATTTTGATCTATGCCGTCATCGCCGTCTTCTTGGGGGGCCTCATGGTGGGCCGAACACCCGAGTACCTCGGCAAGAAGATTCAGGCCGCGGAGGTGAAGCTCGCCGGCCTGGGCTCACTCGTCATGCCGATCGCCGTCCTGGCCATCACCGCGGTAGCCGTCTCGCTCCATGCCGGCCGGGTGGGACCGGAGAACGCGGGCCCGCACGGGTTTACCGAGATCCTCTACGCCCTGACCTCTCAAGGCAACAACAACGGGTCGGCCTTCGGGGGGTTGACCGGTGACACCACCTTCTACAACATCCTGGGCGGCGTGGACATGTTGATCGGCCGCTTCGGGATCATGATCCCGGCCCTCGCTCTCGGTGGCGTGCTGGCGGCCAAGAACACGGTGCCGGCCGGGGCGGGGACGTTCCGCACCGACAGCCCGATGTTCGTCGGTCTCCTCATCGGCGTCATCCTCATCATTGGTGGTCTGACGTTCTTCCCCGCCGTCTCCCTCGGTCCAATCGTCGAGCAGTTCAGCCACGGAAAGTTCTTCTAATGACCACAGTTGCCGCAACACCCACCTCACCGCAAAGTGCGCCGCACGGTGTGGCCGAGCAACGCGGGCTCTTCGACCCCGAGATCCTCAAGGAGGCGCTGGTCGGTTCGATCACCAAGTTGGACCCCCGGGTGCAGGTCAAGAACCCGGTCATGTTCGTGGTGCTCATCGGCTCGGTCGTGACCCTGATCGAATCGATCTCTCACCCGGACTTCTTCAACTGGGCGATCACCTTCTGGCTGATCCTCACCGTGCTCTTCGCCAACTTCGCCGAGGCCATGGCCGAGGGCCGGGGCAAGGCGCAGGCCTCGGCCCTGCGCAAGATGCGCTCGGAGACCATGGCCCGACGCCTCTTACCTGACGGCTCCGAGGAGTTGGTCGCCGCCGCCTCGCTCGCCAAGGGCGACCTAGTCGTCTGCGAGGCGGGCGACCACATCCCTTCGGACGGCGAGATCATCGAGGGTGTGGCTTCGGTCGACGAGTCGGCCATCACGGGGGAGTCGGCTCCCGTCATCCGCGAGTCGGGCGGTGACCGCTCAGCAGTGACCGGGGGGACCACGGTTCTTTCGGACCGCATCGTGGTGAGGATCACGGCCGAGGCCGGTAAGACGTTCTTGGACCGCATGATCTCCCTCGTCGAGGGGGCCAACCGCCAGAAGACGCCCAACGAGATCGCGCTGACCATCCTTTTGGCCGCGCTCACCATCGTCTTCCTCCCGGTCGTGGTCGTCCTCCAGCCCTTCGGGCACTACGCCGGCGCCACCGTGTCCGTCGTCATCTTGGTCTCGCTACTGGTCTGCCTCATCCCCACCACGATCGGTGCTCTGCTCTCGGCCATCGGCATTGCCGGCATGGACCGTCTGGTGCAGAAGAACGTTCTCGCCATGAGCGGCAGGGCGGTCGAGGCTGCCGGGGACGTGCAGACACTCTTGTTGGACAAGACGGGCACCATCACGCTCGGCAACCGCATGGCATCGGATTTCTTCCCGGTGGCCGGTCACAGCGAAGAGGAGGTGGCCGACGCCGCCCAGCTCGCCTCGCTGGCCGACGAGACCCCCGAGGGTCGCTCCATCGTGGTGCTGGCGAAGGAACGCTTCAACATCCGCGAACGCGAGCTCTCCGGGGCGCACGAGTTCGTCCCCTTCTCCGCCACCACCCGCATGTCCGGTCTCAATGTCGACGGGCGCCAGATCCGCAAGGGCGCGGCCGATTCGGTGCGCCAGTGGGTGCTCGACCAGGGCGGCCCCGTCCCCGAAGGGCTACAGGACATCGTCGATCGCATCGCCCGGGCGGGTTCGACGCCCCTGGTGGTGGCCGAGGACGCCAACATCCTCGGGGTCATCGAGCTCAAAGACGTGGTCAAAGAGGGCATCAAGGAGCGTTTCGCCGAATTGCGCGCCGCCGGCATCCGCACCGTGATGATCACCGGCGACAACCCCCTCACGGCGGCGGCGATCGCCCAAGAGGCCGGGGTCGATGACTTCTTGGCCGAGGCCACCCCAGAAGCGAAGATGGAGCTGATCAAGGCGGAGCAACAAGGCGGGAAGTTGGTCGCCATGACGGGCGATGGCACCAATGACGCTCCGGCGTTGGCTCAGGCCGATGTCGGCGTGGCCATGAACACCGGGACGACAGCGGCCAAGGAAGCCGGGAACATGGTCGACCTGGACTCCAACCCCACCAAGTTGATCGACGTCGTGGAAATCGGCAAGCAGCTCCTGATCACCCGCGGCTCGTTGACCACCTTCTCCATCGCCAACGACGTGGCCAAGTACTTCGCCATCATCCCCGCCCTCTTCGTGGTGACGTATCCGCAGATCAAGGCCCTCAACATCCTGCACCTGCACAACGCTCAGAGTGCCGTCCTCTCGGCCGTGATCTTCAATGCCCTGGTGATCGTGGCGCTCATCCCTCTGGCCCTGCGCGGTGTCAAGTGGCGGCCCTCGGGCGCCGCCTCCATTCTGCGGCGCAACGTCTTCATCTACGGAGTCGGCGGTGTCATCGCCCCCTTCGCCTTCATCAAGCTCATCGATCTCATCCTCACGGCGCTGCACGCCTACTAAGGACCACGCACATGCTCACCCAACTCCGCCGCTCCGCCATCTTCTGCCTTATCTGCCTGGTCCTGTTCGGCCTGGTCTTCCCCTTGCTCGGGGTGGGCCTCTCCCAGTTGTTCTTCAAGCACCAGGCCGACGGCTCGATCACCGCCAACGGCTCGACGCTCATCGGACAGAACTGGTCTGACACGAAGTGTCCCGGACATGCGCTCGGGAGCTGCGTGTTCCAGGGCCGACCCGACGACCTCGGTCCCTACGCCAGTGCCAAGCTGAGCCCGGCCGAGCACCCGGGCGACGACCCTCTGGTCGCCAACGGCGTGGCCGGTGAATCGGGCGCGACCAACCTCGGCCCTCACTCGGCCGAGCTCAAGGCCTACACCAAGGAGTTGATCGCCTACTGGCACAAGCGGGGCGTGCAACCCACCTCCGATCTGGTCACCACCTCGGGCAGCGGGATCGATCCCGACATCACGCCCGCCGATGCTGTGGCCGAGATCCCCATGGTGTCCCGGGCCACGGGACTCTCCAGCGCGGTCCTCACGCGCCTGATCAACCAGCAGACCAACGGTGCCGAGCTCGGCTTCTTGGGTTCGCCCTACATCACCGTGCTCCAGCTCAACGAAGCACTGGTCAAGCTGGAGAAATGACAGCTACCGCCATCTCGGCGGTGGTGGCTCGGCGGCCCGCCATGCTGGCCGGATGGGTCACGGGGGCGGTGGCACATGTCCGACCGTGGGTTCGACTCGACGTCGCGTTCTGCGACGAGACCGGTTCCATCACCCTGCGTTTCCTGGGTCGAACGCAAATTCCCGGAATTGTCAAAGGCTGCCGTTTGACGGTCGAGGGCACGCCATGGATGGAAGGCGACAGCCTCGTCATGCTCAATCCCATTCCCACGAGCTGTTCCGGTGGCTCAGCGGGGCCATTGGGCAACGTTGCGTGGCCGCCTACGTGGGGTGAGCGCACGACAACGTCCTTGTTACGTCCCATTCGATGACCGACCTCGACGCGAACCCTTGAGACCTTTGGAGGAATCATGAACGCAGCGCTCATCACTCCCAGCTTTCCCACTGCCCTGCTCTACGCGGCGTCATTGGTATTCGTGATGTGGACCGTCGTCGACGTGATGAGACGTCCTACATACGCCCTCCCGGCCAGGAGGAAAGCGGCCTGGATCATCGGTTCAGTGGTGGGGTGGTTGCTTTTCGGGATCGTTGGGGCGTTCGTCGCCCTGGTCTATCTGGTGGGGCCTCGTAGGCGAATGAATGCTGAACTTCGCTAGAAGGGTCACGATGGATCTATCGGTTCAAAGAGCCACGCGTGGACCCATCTGCCTGTTCGCGGTTGCGATCACGGCTATCGGGATTTCAACGGCGCTCAGTGCGAGCGCGTATGGCAACGTCATCAGCACAGGCTCGGTACTGCAATCCGCCACTTCTGCGATCGCCCAGCAGACCAGCGCCCACGTCGTGTTCGTCGCTCACGCCAGCTCGTCTTCGACCACGGAGAAGATTGTCGCCGATGTGGGACTGACCGGCGGTGTGGAGACGCTCTCTGAGGGCAAGGCCGACTTGGCGATCAGGGTGACACCCTCCTATGCGTACGTCCACGGGAGCTCCTCCGGTCTGACCACGCTTTTCGGTCTGACCGCCGCACAGGCGAAGAAGCTCGGAAAAAGCTGGGAGTCGTGGAAGCAAGGCACCAAGCAGTACTCCAATCTGAAGGCAGATCTCACCTTGTCATCGGTGACAGCCCTCCTTCCAAAGGCCAAGGGTACGACGTTGTCCACCGAAGTCACCGACGGGTCCACGTTGTACGTCCTCACCTGGAAAAGCGCGGCTACGAGCTCCATCCCCAAGCTGTCGCACACGCTCACCTTCTCGGCCATGGGGGCGAGCCTGCCGATTGAGGAGACCGAGACTTCTTCGACTGGAGTGAAGGTCGAGACAGAGCTCTCGAGATGGGATGAGGATGTCAACGTCCTCGTGCCGCCGGTTGCGTCCACTGTCGCCTCATCCAAAATCACGGGTTAGCAGCGAGCATCCGCGGCAGTCTCGGGATGTGCCTGCACGTACTCGACCAGTATCGTCTCGGACCGGGGTCTGTAAACGGAAGGAGCTGTCGACGTGCGAATGAAGGTTGATTTGGAAGAGGAGAGCTCAGAGATGGACGTCGTCGACATCACATTCTTGAAGGAACCCGATGACAAGCTATGGGTTGACTTCCACGTCGTCACCGAACATGAAATCCTTGGGCATATTCGCATACCGGTAGACCAGATAGTCAGAATCACAGAAGCTTGAGCAGAATGCCCCCCTTGGTTGTGGCCGCCTCGGGGATTGGCGGGGCATGTATGGCGGGCGAATTGACAGTATTGGCGCCGGGGCCTACACCGATAGGGAGAGGGGCCCTCCCACCAACACCGCAAGATAGGAGAAGCTTGCAATGAGCACCGTTACCACTTCCGACGGCGTGGAGATCTTCTACAAGGACTGGGGGTCGGGCCCGGCCATCGTCTTCAGTCACGGGTGGCCGCTCTCTGCTGATGACTGGGACACCCAGATGCTGTTCTTCCTGCAGCATGGCTACAGGGTCGTTGCCCACGACCGGCGCGGACATGGCCGTTCTTCGCAGATCAGCGATGGTCACGATATGGACCACTACGCCGATGACCTGGCCACGGTCACCGCTCATCTCGATCTCCACGACGCCGTGCATGTCGGCCACTCGACGGGCGGCGGCGAGGTCGTCCGCTACATCGCCCGGCACGGCGAGAGCCGCGTTGCGAAGGCGGTACTCATCAGTTCGGTGCCCCCGCTCATGGTCCAGACCGACGCCAACCCTGGCGGCCTCCCCAAGAGCGTCTTCGACGACCTGCAGGCCCAGCTGGCGGCCAACCGGTCCGTGTTCTACCGGGCCTTGCCGTCGGGGCCTTTCTACGGCTTCAATCGGCCCGGGGTCGAACCCAACGAAGCGATCATCGAGAACTGGTGGCGCCAGGGGATGATGGGCGGAGCGAAGGCGCACTACGACGGCATCGTTGCCTTTTCACAGACCGACTTCACCGAGGACCTCAAGAAAATAAGCGTGCCCGTGCTCGTCATGCACGGAGATGACGACCAGATCGTCCCCTACGCCGACTCCGGTCCGCTGTCGGCCGCGCTCGTGCAGAACGGAACTCTCAAGACCTACCCGGGATTCCCACATGGCATGCCCACCACCCAAGCCGACACGATCAACCCCGATCTGTTGGCCTTCATTCAGTCCTGACGTCGTCGTCCGACGTTCGGACGAGCAGGTTGATGGGCCGGACCGGGTCGGGACGATAGCCCGACGAGAAGTGTCAGCGGCGAGAGGGGAGTTCCCCCTCAACCGATCGGCAGTCGGCGGTCACCTGCTCGCGGGATAATTCACCGACAAGCCACCCGTACCCGGCAGATGTGGTGTGCAGGACCTCTATGGATTCCGGTTTCGGCTGTCGTGATCGGGTGTTCGGGCGCCAGTGACGTCAGGCCACCGCGTTGGAGCACCAATCCAGCGACGACGGCTCCGGCCACGAAGATCAAGGATGACCACAGGAACGCAGTCGTGTAGCTATGGAGCAGGGCTGCCTGGATAGTGGCCGGAGTCACTGTGCGACCAACCAAGTAGGAAGTGGCAGCACCTGCGGCCAAAGTATTGAGCAGCGACGTGCCTATGGATCCTCCAATCTGTTGGGCCGTGTTGAGGGTTGCTGATCCCACGCCGGCGTCCCGGGGCGCCAATCCGAGAGTGCCCGTGCTGAACGCGGGTGCGACGCTCAGTCCGAAGCCGATGCCCAACACGATGAGATAGGGAAGCACGTGGGTGACGTACGAAGAGTGCAATCCGACCAGATGGAGCCCGAACAACGCCGCCGCAGACACGAGCAAGCCGACAGGGACGATCGGCTTGGGTCCGAACTTCGGCAAAAGGATGCGGTTGGATACCTGGGCCATCGCAGCCAAGGCAGCCACCAGGGGGAGAAACGCCACGCCGGTCTTCACCGGGCTGAACCCCAACGTGCCCTGCAGGTAGTACGTCAGAAACAAGAAAACACCGAAGATGCCGACGCTGGCGAACAGCATGGCCAGCATGGATCCGCCCCTGGTTCGGTTGAGCACGACCCGGGGTGGAAGAAGCGGGTGTTTCGCTCGGGGCTCGAGATAGGCAAATGCACCCAGCAGGACCACCCCCGCCACGAGGAACCCGATTGTGAAGGGATTGCTCCATGCCGTGGTCTCGGCATGGGAGAAACCGAAGACGAGGCAGAACAGTCCGCCGGCCACCACGAAAAGGCCGGGCAGGTCCAACGGATCGTGGTCGGCGCCCTCATCTCTTTTCAACCAGAGAAGGGCGCCAACGGTGGCGGTCGCAGCAAACACGAGGTTGACGAAGAGCGTCCACCGCCACGAGGCGTAGGAGGTGAGGATGCCGCCGAGCAGTAGCCCAAGGGCGCCGCCCGCCCCGGCGATGGCGCCATAGATCCCGAAGGCCTTCCCGCGCTCCTCCGGATCAGAGAACGTGGTGGTCAAGAGGGCAAGCACCGACGGAGCCAGCAGGGCTCCGAACGCACCCTGGACGGTCCGCGCGATCACCAGCATCGAGAAGTTCACCGAGAACCCACCGATGGCCGAGGCGAGTGCGAAACCGACCAATCCGACGATGAGGGCCCGCCTGCGTCCGACCATGTCGCCGATCCGGCCGCCAAGGAGGAGCAGGCTCCCGAAGGCAAGGGAGTACGCGGTGACGATCCACTGCCTGTCGGCGTTGGAGAAATGCAGATCGTGCTGAGCGGTGGGGAGAGCGATGTTCACGATGGTGCTGTCGAGAATGACCATCAACTGGGCGATCCCAAGCACCGCGAGGATCCACCAGCGCCTGGCTTCGTTGGCGTCCTGGGCCTCGGTCCGGCCCCCGTCAGGCCGATCCATTGTCATCAATGTGGTCATCAGATCCTCCGACTGCGCAACCAGGTGGGAGTGATTTCTGAT